>Ga0209700_100101_pt1 | contig 119916 bp, 53 predicted proteins | sample SiratroredBW_FD_187528 | JGI IMG/M metagenome (GOLD analysis project Ga0209700, IMG submission 187528) | Root nodule microbial communities of legume samples collected from California, USA - Siratro red BW (SPAdes) (version 2) | ecosystem: Host-associated > Plants > Roots > Nodule | place: USA...
TATATATATATATATATATATATATATATATATATATTTATATGTCATTTATATAAATTACTTAATTTGTTGACATCTTGAAATTATTTGAAATCATTACTTATGAATTATTTGAAAATTTCACCTTATCAAATGATTTTTTTAATATTTTTATTTATTTATTAAATTTTATTATTTTTTAATTCTTTTCTTATTATGTTATTTATATCTTTGAATATATTCCAGATTCATTTGTTATATTAGATTGTTCAACAACAATGTATGTTTTGTTTAATTGATCCATTGACAACTGATATATATATATATATATATATAAAATTTAATTATCGTTTTTAAATCCATTCAACAAATTTTGTAAATAAATTATTTTTTAAACTTTTAGTTTAGATTGTTTTGTACGAGATGAAATAACGATAATTCATTCCAATCAATATCTTTTTTTGTTGTTTTATATATCACCTAATATTAGAATAATTGATTAAAATGATAACTAATAGATTATATTATAAATAAATATCTTCTTAATGATAATTAAAAATATTTTATTATTAATGGAGATTCATATTTAAAATATATTTTTAATAATATTTTGAGGATCTATCCTAACTTATTTATTTTGCTAACGTAATTAGAGTATAAGCACATATAAAAGATCTTACATCCAAAAATATCTCAAATGAGAAATATTAAGTCGTTGACCAAACAAATTACAAAGGGAGTATTTATATATCTATGAAACAATATTGCATATGAAAATTACATATCTTCAAGTAACATTTCAAAATTTGTTCTCATGAGTAATAGTTTTGCAATCAAATTTATTTATTTTTATTAACGATTTTATATGTTCATTTTTAGTGTAAACATGTGCTAGTGGATAAGTGGATATTAAAATTCAATTATAATGGACATACAATACTTAATAAAAACATGATATGTAGCTTCACCAATATAAGACAAATATATTTAATTGTATAATTTGGAAAACAAGCTCTTAACGTGAATAATTGACTTAATAATATCGGAAGTGTATGATTTTAAATATATAATAAAAAATATGTGGCTATCTAACTAATGGATAAATTAAAACTATCAAATATCTTAGTGATTGTCTTGTTATTAACATCTTGTGTGAACATGTAATAATCTATTAAATAGGTATTCACATGAATTTTCAATTAATTATCACATTATATTGTATTTGGAATAAGACAATAAATTTATTTTGATTCACAATCATTTTATTTAAAATGACATGCATTTCAATTTTAATTTTATGCATATATTATAAAATATATGATTTTATTTTCAATAAATATCTTTTATTTAAGCTGAGTTTAGTTATACAAGGATATATATGTCTTCTTTCTTATTTATTTTAATATATTCACTTTTATGAATATTTTTAAAACTTAATAAGTCTATATTAGACTAAATAAAATATTTTAATATGCAACTCAATACCTCTTTATAATGGTATAATAACTTTTGAAGACCCATTTTATAATATTGTAGAAATAGAACTAATACATTTTTGAACTAGAGAAAAATTTATTAATCTTAGGAATGACATGAATTGTTGCGTTGCATTATCAATAAGACACATGCTTTCATTATTATGGTAAGTATTAACCTTCATTCCTTATAGAAATATAGAAAAATAAATACATCAATATTGGAATAAATACATCAATATTTGAATAAATAAAACAATATTGGAAAATATATAGTATATAGCGTGTTCTAAAAAATTCTTTTATTTTACAAAGACTTTTTATAGAAACATATATAACTTTTGTTCTCATGTATTAAAATAATAATAAATCATGTTTGAAAAATATTTGTTATTATTTACTGTATAAAATAGATAACTTTAATATTCTAAAATTTATTCCTCATTAAGTACGAAACTAAGAACTTAAAATGATAGATATTAATATATACTATAAAAATATAAAAAGTTACCTAGTTTGGTAGGTTATAATCCTCATACTATTACTAACAACATGTAATAAAATATATTCATCTACACACAATATAGTACTCTATCTATAAACTCAATGGTTGCCATATTAAATCAAAACATCACAAATATAGTTGATAATAATATATTTATAATTATTTAGATCATTACATTAAAAAAAATACTTGGTCAATGAGATTTTGAACATTTGTTATGTAGAAAATTTTCTGAAAGTAGAAGAAAGACTATGCAAAATTGTCTCTAATTTAAGAAAAATAAATAAATAAATAAATTGTCTCCAATTTTTCAAATAAAATTAATGATTAAACTCTTGAAATTAATTTCCCTGTTTAAGAAATGAATGGTCAAACTCTTGAAATTAGCTGTCTCTAATCTTTTAAATATAAAATTAATAATTAAACTCTTTAAGGTCTCTAAAATTAATGTGGCCTCCTTCAAACAGCATGCAATGATTATAAACTGGGAATTGGTGAGGGAAGAAAAAAACCAAAATAAGAAGAAAGAAAAAAACAAAACGAGGGCGTTTCATTGAGAGAGCACATTGTTTGTGCAAATCAACCGCCATTATACAACACTCCTTTATTTTCACTCACTCCTCACTCTGCTCTCTCCCCACACCGGAGAAAACCAAATCACTTTCTCCGTTAGGGTTAGGGTTTCCATTGCCCCTAATCAAATCTTGCAGCACATGGGCGCCAATTCGTTGCCATCGGCGGAAGCCAACTTCGATCTCGACGAGCAGATCTCGCAGCTCATGCAATGCAAGCCGCTATCCGAGCAACAGGTTTGTTTTCCCCTCGTTCGACACGATCCGTTTTGTTTCGATGCGGAATTCACTCTTTGCCTAGATTTGAATTTGTTCGGTGAGTTAATTTGTTTCGCTTTCTCTTTAAGCTTTGGAATCTCCGAGAATGGGAGAATTGGTAGGATCGAGATGGAAATCGCTCTTATATGATTTGCGGAGATGATTTTTTTTTTTTTTTTATAGAAATGGAAATTGTTCGGAAAATGAAAAGAATGATTTTCATTTTAGGCAATTTTGAGCATAGTTTCTTGTAGTCCTGACTGGATTTGGATGTAGTCGGAGGATTGGATAGGGAAATTAAGTGATCAATTCCTTGATTTTTAAAGGAAATTTTAATTATGGGTGGTTGGTTATGGTATGTGAATGTTTTGAATTGCTTCTTTAGGTTAGGATTTAGGAATATGTTGTTATGAGACGTCTCCTGTTTGGCATGTTTGATATTTGGAAAATCTAGTTTAGGATTGTGTGTATTTGAAACTCTGGCACGGAGTGACGGGCAGAAAACGGTGAAAATCAGAAGCTATATGGAATAACTTCTACTTTGGATGTGGGAATTTGACGAGAGTATCCTTTAAACTGATGCAAACCAGACAGCCTATCTACCTATTTTAGATGTGTCCCTTGGGATGGTGTGATAGGGTGGTTGTAAAGCACAGGCTCTTCACTTTGTAAGGGTGATGTTGCTTTTGTGTGACCCTTGTCCCAAAATTTTGGGATTGTTGTGCCCTGGCTGTTTGTCTTTTGAAGGGTATTTTATAATAATTTCACTCTGTGATCTCGTCTATTTTTTATAATGATTTCATGCTTTGCTACTTTTTTAGATGAGGCAGTATTGTTTTTTGTTTTCCCTGCAAAAAAAGATATTGTCTCTCAAAGTTTGTATCATAAAAAATGTAATTTGACTTAAATGGGAAAATGAATAACTTCCATTGCTTCTTTTGTGACTTATTTGCTTCTTGATACTTATTTTTCCTAAAAATATACGGATGTTGATTTTTCTCTTTCTTTTCATGGAGTGTTTTACCGACACATTCATGGCTTATATTTTGGATGTTGTCTCCAATATCATTTCCTCCTCTGACTGTGTTTTATCTTTGTGTAAATAAATCAAAATAAATAGTTGCTCTTGTTTCTGTTGTAGGTAAGAACTTTATGTGAGAAGGCTAAGGAGATTTTGATGGATGAAAGTAATGTCCAGGTGCAACCCTTTCTTCCTCTTTATTATTTCTTGTGTTATCTGTCAATATTTCTCTAGATATTGATCTTACTTTTCAATGCTTTTTCATCTGTTCCTTGCTTTGCATGAAAAGTAATCCTTTTTAGCAGAAATGAGTTGTTGCCTTTTAGACATCATTTGTTTTACGTTCGTCCCTTAGTTGGGTTCATTGTCTGATATTATTACTTCTATTGCCTGTTACTTTTACCTGGGTTCATTTGTAGCAGGAAGAAGTAATTTATTCTATAATTTTTTTTTTTGTAAATTCCTCGAGCTTTATGACTTTTTCTGGTGCCTATACATCTCACTATTTATATGCAACTTCTAATTGCATGTTTTTTCTTCTTTTGAAGAAAGAAAACATTGATTTTCCTCTCTATTGTATCACAGCCTGTGAAAAGCCCTGTGACAATTTGTGGTGACATTCATGGGCAGTTTCATGATCTTGCAGAACTATTTCGAATTGGAGGGAAGGTATCAGTTCTGACTATTACTTTCCTTTTGTATTCAACTCTCTGTTTCAGCTGGGGAAGGTCTTAACTAACTAATTGAGACCTGCCAAAGAAAAGGTTTTTGAAGATTGAAGTGCTTCAGAGGTATCGCGGAGTAGATTGTATAACAAGGAAACTACTCCTTGAATTCACTTCAACCCTAATATTACCACATTAAAGTTTACTAACATGTGTCACTGGTGCAAAATGAACCTTTTTGTGATAAGGTTTCTGTTTCTGTTTTTATATTATACTTTGCTGATTTTTTAGATATGGAATCTAAGAATTTTTGTTCTCTTTACAGTGTCCAGATACTAATTACTTGTTTATGGGTGATTATGTGGACCGGGGTTATTATTCAGTCGAAACTGTAACAGTAAGTACATTGAAGATGAACTTGTTGAGTATTCTGCACCTATTAATAGTTGTTGCTTTGTGATTTAGTTGTTTGTCCCTACTCCTATTCACCCCAATTGGAAAAAATAATTAAAAAAATCTCTCTGGGAGTCTGCATGTTATGTTTTCACATTTTTTGGCTTGTGAGATCTATGAAAGTATGGGTATACATCGAAGTTGTTTCTTGCTATTAGGGTGGAATAGAATATTGGATTTATCCCCAAATGGCAAGTAGCTCCTTTCAAGTTTCAAATTTTCTTATACATAATAACAAGGAAATATAATTATAATTTGCACTATGCAGCATTATTACTGCCTTTTCGACAAAGTCAGATTTAGAAGGCTTGCAGTTGATAAATAAATGTTATAAACAAGTCTGCACTTTATTAGGTGGAGGTATTGCTGAGGGTTTAAGAAAGTAATCCCAAATCTGAAATTAATATATTTGAAGCTATGGTTGTATATTTGATTTCTGCTTTTGAATTGGCATTTTTTATTTGAGATCATTAAGGTTGTAATATCTAATTGCTCTAGATTTTAATCATCAGTTAAAGTTAATTCCTTTCCTTTATTGTCAACATGTTCACGTACATGACTACATCTAAAAGATTGTAAATTTTTTTCTGGATATTGTGTATGATGTGATTGTCCCTTGGCTAACTTAATAATGGTGAAGTTAGCTGCATGTTTATTTATTTTGACGTGTCTTGGTATATTTGCTTCTTATTGTTGTATTGTATGTTAGAGGTACTGATTAATTATTCTCTCCAGCTTCTTGTGTCACTGAAAGTGCGATATCCTCAGCGAATTACTATTCTTAGAGGAAATCATGAAAGTCGTCAGGTATGCATTCACAATCTTCTTCCATTCAAAGTTATATATAATGTTTTCTGAGGTCCTTTCTCTGATTTTTTTATGGAGTTACTGTCTAGCTTGTGTTCTTTAATGCTACAAAAATTAACTTGTCCTGGAAGGTTTTAGTTGCATAATGTGTTGTTGGTGGCTTTGATTTTAAGACACATGCATTAGTTGTTGAGCTAATTGTTCCTTTCTTAATCCTTTTTTATTTTTTTTTTGCACAGATCACTCAAGTATATGGCTTTTATGATGAGTGCCTCAGAAAGTAAGTTTCAACACTTCCATTTAGAGTTCAATTTGGTGGGAAGGGGATACTTCTTTTTTAAGGGCAATAGATATACTTATAATTTTTGCATCTGTTTCAGTTAGACTTGTTTTAATCGTTCGCTAAAATAAACTATGCTGTTTTGATGAACTTATGTTAAAAACTTAAGGCATGTACTGTATAGGCTGTTTGGGAAGTCCTTTGTATTTGTCTCCTGCAATTTTCTTTGGCATAATTTTAAAATTAGATTTGATTTGCAAGTATACACACTAAACTGGAGTGATGGTCTGAGCTGTTCCAGAGATTTAACACTGTACAACCATTTGATTCCATAACCTCTATTCGGAGATGTTCAGTTTTTTTTTTTTTTTTTTTTTTTTTTTTTTTTTTTATTTTTTTTTTTTTTTTTTTTTTTTTTTTTTTTTTTTTTTTTTTTTTAGTTTTGATTGATGAGGCAAAATCTGACAAGGGTTGTGGAAGTTGTTTGGGTACACACTCTTGCTGGTGTAGAATGTCTTGTTCTTGTTAACATCGGTAAAGAATATATAGTTCTAATGCATTTGTCTAAATTAAAAGTAAGAAAAATTATAATAAGCTATTAGAATAATTTGTGGGATCCAATTTTTGCTAATTAGATAACCTATCGGTTTGTCTGTCCAGTTGTCTAATTTTTGAACTTTCTCTTTATTTTCTCTTCAACAAAACAAGAAAAATCAAATTTAAAATTTTCTTCCCTATTCTCATTTCCTATCCAAACATAGGGTAAAGGTAACACATGCATCTATGAGTGTGAACTGTAACGAGGTAATAGATGTGGTTTGATAAAAATTGATTGAAATATATTAGGATTATTAATCTTAATGTCAATAGGCTTGAGCTCATCATGACTAATAACCCTAATAAATTTGAACAATTTGGATTCAGTGTTATCAATGGAGGATCCATATAAACACATCATTGCACACGATGATACTGCCACAGTGAGCCACCGCTGTCTGTGGCAGTTGGCAAGAAATCTGCCGTGCCTTTTAACAACATTGACTGGATTTAGATCGAGATTCAACTTGAGTTGATCTCAATTTAATTCTATTTTAGGCTCATTTTTATGAGACTATGTATGAATTGATAATAAAATGTTATCTTATAGATTTTTCTAATTCCATGCTTCCTTTAAATGCATAATAATAGTTCATATTTTTTTTTTTTTTTTTTTTGCAGGTATGGTAATGCTAATGTTTGGAAGATCTTTACAGACCTTTTTGATTTCTTTCCATTGACTGCATTGGTTAGTATATATATTTCTTTTCCTCGTTTGTGATTTTAACTTGTGGAAAGGACAATAAATTTTGAGAATAAACTACGTATCAGTTATTATGTAAATTTAAAATACATTCTTTGTCCTAGATTAAGCAAAATTATCTACATTTGCCCTTGTTTGGTCAATTATTAGAGGTTTGGAGGAACCCTTTATCCTAGAGCAGTACTCATTTAATCAAATTTTAAACTAACTTTTAAAATTTACATATTCTATTGAGAAAGTAAAATGTTGGAGGGATGAGTGTGGTACTGTACTAAGACATGATATGGACAATTCTAACAAATTCACAAAGTTGTGCAAAGCATAGACGATGATCATGAACTACATTGGATTTCTGTGTCAGTGAATTTAAATGCTCAAGTTTGTTCTGTTTGCTTGTAATTGGAAACTATTTCAATTGCCATTCATTTTCATTTTAATGATTGTCTTGTTGCCATAATGGTAGAAAATTGGTAGTTGAAGGTCACAGTTATGGGTTTTGATCATTCAGCTTCTAATTTAATATGGCCCCTTCCAGGTTGAATCTGAAATATTCTGTTTGCATGGTGGGCTTTCACCTTCAATTGAGACTCTTGATAACATAAGGAACTTTGATCGTGTTCAAGAAGTTCCTCATGAAGGGCCGATGTGTGATCTGTTGTGGTCTGACCCTGATGATAGGTGTGGCTGGGGAATTTCTCCTCGAGGTGCAGGATATACTTTTGGGCAGGTACTAAAGATATAATTTCTCGATTGTATACCTTGGGGGATATGTCAGTGTTTAAGTATTGAGAGAGTGGCTACTGTAATTTATTTCCTAATTCAATTTCACATTCTCTTTCAGGATATATCCGAACAATTTAATCACTCAAACAAGCTTAAGTTAATTGCTAGAGCTCATCAGCTGGTTATGGATGGATTTAACTGGGCTCATGTAATTCACCTTCTCATGGAATAATCTTTTTTGTCTGTTGCCTTTGGAATTAAATGAGTGAAGTTTAGAGGTCCATTGTTTTGTTGAAACAGGAACAGAAGGTGGTTACCATTTTTAGCGCACCTAACTACTGTTACCGATGTGGGAACATGGCTTCCATTTTGGAGGTTGACGATTCCAAGGGCCACACATTTATCCAGGTTTCCCTTCCTCTCTTGTTTAACATAAATTTGCTTCGATACTGCATGGTAAATATTTTCATGTGCGCTGAATTGCTGGGCCTAAATTTGAAATGTTCTTGCAGTTTGACCCTGCCCCCAGAAGAGGAGAACCCGATGTTACCCGTAGAACGCCTGATTACTTCCTATGATGTTGCTGCTGCATATCATACTGGTGTCATAGTTACAACTCATTCTGCACAAATTGCGGGTAGTTTGTTCATCCTCATCCTCATCCTCATTGATGAGATTGCTGTAAGCACTTAATCTATGGGTACGCACTCCAAACATTTTTGGTGACTGCCCAATACTGCTTTGATGTAAAATAGGCAGGTAAAATTCCAGTTTTTTGTGACGCACAAGAACTTTTTTGACATCCTATTGGAGAAATCTCCTAGATGATGGCCGTGTCAGAATGTATTATTCCGGCGAAATGTGGATATTTTTTTGTTTGTGTTTCCCCATCTTTAGTAGCAAGGGATTTTATATCTGTTAATGATTTGATTTGCTTTGTTCTATCGATTTTCAGTTAAAGCTGCATGATGATAGTGATTCAGTTTTGTTCATACTAATTATGTTAAATTTCATTACATAGAGCTTATCGTTGTTTATCATTTGGCCTGAGATAGCCAGTAAAAAGAATATACACACATGCCCACACACACTCGCCAAACTGTGTTTAGTTGGTGAAATTAAGTAGTCGTGAACGTTTGCCTATTGCCTTCGATGCTTTTGTATCACCATTTGCCAACTGCAACCATTCGTTGACTTGTTGTGCAAGTTATCAACCAAGCTGCCTCAGCTGTCCAGGTCAGTAATGATCTCTTGTGCAGATTTCATTTCTGATCCTTGATAATTTTGAACCTGCCACCCTACGTTCTTTTGCGGCCTGTGTAATTTAAAAAAAAAACATTTTTTTTAACTTGTTTGATTTTTACACTTAAATTAGGAATTTTCTTCGGGAAGCACAAACAGCAGAATTTGCAGTACGATTTTTCTCTTGCAGAATTTGCTTATGGAACTAATTGAGAAAGCAATGAGCGTCTAAAACAGCTTTTTTTGGCTATGGAATTATTTTACTAGGTCTGAGAAATTGCTTTTGGACGAAGGATTTTGTCTTTCAACTTGTTTTTCCGTGTTAAAGCTTAATAAAATCTGCTTATTAAGTAATCGGTGGTATGAACCGCGGGACGATGTACTTTACATAAAAGACGACGAATTCTTTTGAAACTATTCTTAGATATTTCAGCGAGTGTTCTTAGCTTCCACAAATGCAAGAAAGTGATGACATAAGATCGAGCAAAGCCAAAACATGGCCTGTTGTAATCAACATCAAACGCCTTGTGTTGCAACATAAGCCTATGCACATAGCTTTCTAGTTTGAGCATTTCAATCATTTAATGTGTTCCAATCCAACCCTACCCCTTTACTTCTGCCATTAGAAAGTGGAAATTGTTCATTGAATGGAGTTTTGGTGGTTTCCAAACGTATCCTTAGTCGTACGCCACAGAAAGAGTACATTTTGTTAGAACTTCATTACCTGATTTGACTTCACCGAAAAAACAGGAGAAGAAATGAAAGATAACAGGCAGCTAGTACATAGATATCGGAAAGTTCAAGACAATAGTAGACATACAAAACACTGGCATTTTTATGCTGAACTGTTGCATTTTAGTGGTGGGACTGGTTTAGATTAGCGACATGATTTGGCAGAAACAATAATCTATAAAATTTGTTTTAGTTATGAAACGAAAATGTTTATATTTTAATTATCATACGGTGCTATTAGAAGACATAATATTGTTATTGTTCTAAGAGTCTTTATGATATAAATAAAACAATGAACTATTATATTTTAACATTTAAGTCATTTTAATTATTTATAGATATTATAATATTATAAGGATGCTCTTAATCAATTTGTTCAAATCAACCAAGACCCAAGATGTACATAATAGACTTTCCAATTATTTTTGAAGTACACAATTTATTTTAATATGTATCATTTAGGTGTACTACTTTAGTTTTTTAATGAATAGCTAACCCATGCATAGCAAAGGTAAAGTTAACAAATAATTTAAATGGCATATATTTAACAATATTGAACATGAATTTTTAAGTATGTATGTAATATTTTCTCCTCGTTTGAACATGAAAGGTTGAATGATTATTCTGAGCTAGCAAAAGTAATAGATATTCATTTCCTCAAGGATGTGTTGGATTGCTGGGGAGAGTGGGGGCCAATACAAACGAAGGAAAAAGAGAGGAGAAATGCTATTTTGTGTTATAAATTACGGATTACACAACTGTAAGTAACATTACGTTTTTTTAGAAGTACTAATACTTGGTGGCTTGGTGCATATACAACTTTGGGAGCATCTGAATAATGTGTAATAAAGCAAATGATGTTTAAATAAAATAGAAATTACACAAATATGAAATTATACTCGTGTCCGTACTTGTTTCTGTATTATATCAAATATTAATAAATAAAAATCACAGAAGAAAATGATATATGAAAAAATAATGTCAAAGAATATATATATTTTTATGTTAAATATGATGAAAGAAATTTACATAAATATTAAAAAAGAGTGTCAAACAATAATTGCATAATAATCAATTATACATAATTAAAAATTAATGATAAATAATAAACTAATAATAAACCTTTTAAGTTATTTAATAAACTAAAATTATAGAATTAAACACTCTCAAAATTGAAAATAAAATATTCTCATATTAGAAAAAATAAATAACAAAATTAAATATTAAAAAAGAGTATAAATTATTAAATACGTATCCTAAAAATTATTTAATTTAATAAAATTGAGATTTATATATTTTTTTGAAATATAATATATTGTTTGAGATAAAGGAAAACAGTATAATGAAAGTTACGGTGAAAGATTATCCTGATACTTCGAGTGGGTTTGATATACATTGAAGGGTCCAATACTTGATAAAGGAATATAAAGATATATCAATTTTTTCAACCATTTTATTGTAATAATTTGAATTCAATAATTGTAATGTTGTATCCCTTTCTTCTTTTCTGAACTTTTTTTGCTTCAATAATTTACTTTAGGAACTTTATTGTTTTCTTTTACTTATCTACATGGTTGATCTACTATAATCATTTACTCTACGCATATTGTCTATTTCTTTCATTATTCTTTTACAGTCTTGAATAAATTATTTTTCGAGTAATGTTTTCATTTTTAAGGATATTTGTAAACATTCAATTTATATAAATTTAACACAGATCCATGGTAGATGATCTGCTATGAAGAATGGAATGCTTCTAAAGAAACTGCATATGTTTGTGCTCAGAAAGCTTATAGGAGATATATGTGTTCAAGAAATTCACCGAAATCAATCTGAGAGAGAAAATACAAACCATAAACTACAGAAATTTGATTATTCTTATTATTAAATTACATTATAAATAATGAAGCATGTTCTTGTTGTAGTTGTTGCGAAGGAACTAAAGAAATGCACATATTTTAATACAGTTTGTTCCAGCATTGATAGAAGTAGTGATTACATGACACAATTCATATGTTAGTGGCTACTCATTCCTCTTCCCTTCATGACATGTCTCCTTAGCCCTGGTATATGCACATTGGTGATATACTCTTTCCAATCAATGCTCTTTACATCAAATCCAAACTCACTCTTTTCTTCTTCAGACATACTTTCCATCAATCTTTCTGTGTTACTGTTATCAAACCTGCATCACACTTTTTGCTTTAAAATATACACTTATGTATTGTAATTTAATTGCAATAACAGTATGAACTTTTTTTCATTATCATGTACATAAACTATTATGTACTGTAAGATTCTTGACTTAAATAATATAGTTTATGTAAAAAGTTTTACACTGTCAATCAATCAGAAATCATCATTGGTCTATAACTTCTAAGATAGTCATTGTTTTTTCTTGCTGAAAACCTTAGCACTAGTGCTGCTACTAGTTGAAGAGTGTGAAATTTAATGAGTATCTAACCTTCCACCATAAAATGTGTATGGTTCATAAATGTTGGCCAAGTACTTTGCTTGCTCCACTGACTTTCTGCACATGTTTTCAAGTTTTTGAGACATCTTTCCCTTTGAGGAGGCCATAGCTGTGAGGCCTCTTTTCTGAATTGCATCTCTCCACAGGTGACCCGAGAATTCTTCTGTGGAACTAAACAGCTTCATCAATGGAACTTGAATTGGCCTACCCTTTGAGTCAATGCATGGTGAGGAACTGTAATGTTCATAGAGAAGCTTTGCCAGGTCTTGGAAGACTAGGGGGTTCACCACTGATGAAGCAATTTGGTACACATTGATATCTGACTTTTGGGTCACTCCATGCCTTGCCATTGCTGCTAAGGTTGCATTCACAACCATGTCAGCTGGGACCTATGATGAGAGCAAATTAAAACACTGTTTATTTAGTTTGTGAATTATTAATTAATCTATGGAGTTTATGAATTGTTTAATTCTCTTTTACTTTTCAGATAATGGATCATGTGAAACACTCTAATTCTTTAATGCCCCTTACCACATCTAGTACTCCATTTGGATCTACCAAGAAACCTGTTAGCTGACCTTTTCCATAGCAGAGAACTATTGGATCCATCATCCTGGTAGTTGAAAGAAAAAGTTTTAGTTATATCAGACAAATTTATACAGTTTGTTCATATTATTTTTCTTAGAAGAGTCACTTTTGAAACATGTTGAAAGTATTTGGTAAGCATTTAAAAAAATTGGAATTTGAAGAAAGAAATCAGATTTTAGATTCTTTTGAGAAGTTATAAAACACTTACTTCTGAAAAGTCTCTGAAGGAAAATTACTTTGTGCTATGTTCAAATCACCTTATTAAGCTTAAACAAATGGTCCCAAGTTCTTATATTTTTCTTTACCTATTTCCTTCCATCCACCCTGGAAATGGTTCACTGAAAGTGCTCTCAATGACACTTGGTCGTATTACAACAACTGGAATATCCCCTCTCAATTTGTCAATCATCATTTCTCCCATAGCCTTTGTGAACACATAAGTATCCTGCCACCCATATCTTCTGGCCCTGTGTGGGAAATAACTCAACAATCAAACTAGATTGTGCATTTTAAGATCAAAATCTAAATAAGAGGGTGGACCTTTCTGTTTCTACTGTTTTTCTTGATCTTATTACAAAAAGATGAAAATTGCAAAGATAAATAATGTGTAATTAAAGACACAAAAGTTGTTAATAAACAGTCATTGTGGTTGCATTAGTCACATTTATCTGTAATATTTTGTAATATATATGATTGCAATGAAACCACAACCACAATTTAGAACCCTTATAAGGACACTGAATACCTCTCTAGACCAATCTCCTTCATCTTCTGAGCTAGTAAGTTGTCTTCAGTGTCCCCTTTGTAATTTGAAACCAGATTTATCTCTCCTTCGATGTCCAATGTGGGAAGGTATTTTGCTGAAACTTCAGATATAAATTTTTCTTTTGCTATGCACTCTCCAATGCTAAAGGGTCTTTCCATGATCCTACCTTGCCTTTGTCCATTGACATATGCTGTACATTATAAGAAAGAATTTTGTCATTTTGGTATACTTGTAAATCATACACAGCACATGCATCTGATTTTTAAGCTCTTTCTTGTATTTTTACCTGTTGAAACATGAAGAAATAGCCTAAGCTTCTTGCACTTTTTGGCAATGTTCATGAGACGGCATGGCCCTACGGTGTTTATGTTGATAGCAGTGTCATATCTGATCACATTAGTGAAATGATTAGACAAAGAACTTAGAAAAGAAGCTTTTGGAGAGTTATAGAGGCCAACCTTTCATCAAATGTTGTATTAGCTGCAGAATTTACTATGACATCTACCTCCTCTTCAATAACATTCGATATATCTTCATCTAGTCCAAGATTGTGTTCACAAATATTGCCTACAACAGGAACTAGCTTGCTCAACATAAAGGCTTGGTACGATTTTCCATGGACTTGATGAAGGCATCTGAAAAGGTCTGTATTTATGATCTAAAACCACACCAACAAAATTTTAATGAGATCAAGAAATGAAGCCATGTACTTTGACAAATGCAAGCTCAAGAAACAAGTGCTTGTTGGCAGGAGAAAACATTTTCTACTCATTCTTATTTTGAAAATCACAAAAACATCATCTTATTTTCAGCATGTTCTATATTTCCAAAGAATCATACAGAAACAGCGAAAAAACAAAATAGTGTAACTACTATTTCATGTACTAATCTTGAAACAAAGCGAAAATAAAATGCCTTTTTTGTAATTATATGTGAAAATAGTCTTTTTTTCTTTCTCTCAAACCAAACTCTGAATTTCGTAATAACCGTACTTCATTTTGCAGTCTATCCATAGCAGCTTGCTTATTCTGTGCCTTGATCAGAAGGTACATTTTTCCCACATCTGGTTCTGTCCTTAGAATCTTCTCAATAAAAACTGAATTAAACCAAACAAATGTCACTATATATCATAGTCAAACCAATTAAACCACTAAGGAATCTGAAAATGCTTAGCATAATATCTCTACAATGATTATATCTGACAGATATACCTTTGGCTAGAAAACCAGTTGCACCAGTAATGAAAAACTTTTTCCCTCTCAGAAATTTGACAATTCCTATTCCATCTTCCAAGCCTATCAATGTTGTTGGTCCACCATAAGGCACCAAATCCTTCACCACAATCTCTGCCTGACTCTTCCCATTTTGTGACAAGACCAGGCTCCCTGCCTCCATAAGAGTTGCAGCTGCATTATCTGTGCCAACCAATGATGATCTTTCTGTCAACACAGAAGACAAGCCTGAGGACTTGATCACATTCCCTCCCCCCTGGCAGTACACAACATTTGTTTTCCTCCTTGAAGAGTACCACATACTGTTTTGTGGCACTCCAATGAGCTTACTGAGTAAACTTGAGGAATAAGAATAGCCTATGGACAAGACCCCCATGACTAGTAGGGAAAATGAGAAACAAAGTCTTGAGCAAAAAGGGCAGTGATATCTAAATGTGGTGCTGTTAAAATTGGTTAACTTGAAAGCTTAGCTGATTTGTTGATGAACCAAAAAGAAAAGCTAGTAAACAAACTCAAGTGTATAAGATATAAGAGAAGGGTGTGGTTGGTTTGGTGCACAAAGAGAATGAATGCAGGGAAAAGAAAGGTAGGGTGGATTTAAGGATGAAGGAGATGAGGGTTAGGTACTTATAATATTGTTTTTGTGAAATATAACAGTATATCTCATGACAAACTCTCTTTCTGCCGCATTGTCACACCTCACATCACATGAAGGCACCTAAAGTTTAGATGAAGGAAGCACTCTTTCTTTCACATGTTTCATTTTTTCTCTTCTTGGTAAGTGAGTGGTGATTTCCTGTGATCTATCCTTTGCTAGAAAATATAGGAGAATAAAGGGTGTGAGTGTGTGTGTGTGAGACACTGTTGCTTTTGGTTCCCCTTCAGATGAAACTCTAGCCACCAAGACATATAAACATGTTAGTTAGACTTAACCATATTTTTGTCTTGTTCTTCTTTTTGTTCTGTTTTTTCACATATAGCATCATCTAGAGACAATCATGTTGGATCATGCACTAAATATTAAATCATACACTAAATAGTAAAGGATCAAAGTCATAAAGAAAAAATCAAATTGAAGCTTTAAATGGGTGTAAAAATTTCGTCTTATGAACACAAAATATCTAAGCTTTTTAAGTGTATCATAAATATCAAAAGTGGTACATTCTTATTATGCACATGGGATGCTAGAAAATTGTATCTGTCCAGTTCAAGAAAATCAAAGGGAGATATAAGTGTGAGCTGCTAATGAACTCCGGCTCATCAATGGAGTTAGGAAAATTTAGGCAAGATTTGACATGCCATCTTGGAAAAATGCTTTTAATGAGAACTAAGATGTACTATTTTTGTAATGTGTTTTACAATCACCAAATTTGTAATCTTTCATCCTTTTCTACACTATTTACTTTTACCAAATGATAGCTTAGCATCACAATATTTTCAAAATCACAGATTTGTAAGGTAGGAAGTGCATATTTCTATTTTATTAGAACAAGAGCATACTTATAAATAAAACATATTTTTAAAAACATAAGAAGCGTTTGTAGTCCAACGGTTAGGATAATTGCCTTCCAAGCAATAGACCCGGGTTCGACTCCCGGCAAACGCACTTTTTATCAAAACGTGGATTTAATTTTTTTTTTTCAGTTGTATAAATTAAAAAAAATAGTTTTTTTTTTTTTTTCAGTTTTTGAATATATAAAGTATTTTTTTGCTATCGAGAATTAACATGGTTACATGGTTAATGATATCTACGAAATAATGATACATGTAACTAAAATAATGATGAGAGAATTTATTTTTTAATTTTTAGTTAAAATACCTTTTCAATTCTCAAATATAGGTTAAATTTTATTTTATTCTTCAAATTTAAAAATGAAACTTTTTGTCCCTAATATTTAAAATTGACTTTACTTAGTCCAGAAAAGTGAATTAATATATCTAATGGAAAACTTAATATGTGACGCTTTTGTTTCATTCAACCACTTTATGTAAAAAAATGAAGTGATTAAAAATAAAATAAAAAATGACTTATAACATTGATCAACATTTTTTGTATTCTCTTAATAGATTTGAGTGATTAAAAATACTTTTTCTAATAATTTTTTAAATAAATTATCCAATAACGATTCATGAGGAATATATTCATAATTTTAAACCCACCTTTTTTCTCGCATGTAGTGAATTAAAATGAGATATTGCATTCATACTTTTAGTTAGAATCTTTATATTTTAATCTCAAAATAAAAACTTAAGTTAAAACTCTATTTATGATAATATGTTAAAGATCAATAAATAAAAAAAGAAGAAGAATAGATTATGTTCGTAATAATATTTCAAATACTATTAAAACTGTCTTCTCAAATTAAAATTAAATTATATAAACAAACTTTCAACAATCTTAAACTTTAAAAATCTAAACAAATATTTCAAATTTGGATGACTTAAAAAATTACTTTGGAAACTAAAAGTTTTTTTTTTTTTAAATATGAAGGACTAAAAACATATTTTTAAATTTGAAGGACTTAAAATGTCAAATTTACATTTGAGGAACTAAAAAAAGCACTTTTAAATCTGGAGACTAAAATATAATTTATATATTTCTACGTTATTACTTTAGTGAAATGTGTTATTGGCTATAATCTGATAGTAATTATGGATCATAAAGAATACTTTTACAAATTTAAGGACTTAAAAAACAATTTCTAACTTAGAAGAATAAAAAATTACTTAAATTTGAGAAACTAAAAGTATTATAATAAAAAAATTATGAAGTTTTACAATTTTAAACAGAATGAAGTAAATCAAATCCTAATGAATAATTAAATTTTTGAGTTTTGGAGTCAATTGCTCCAATAACTAAAATTTTTTCCTCATAAAATATAAATGTATCATCATAAATTGATGACATCATTTAAATTATAATATAAAATCTGAGTATTTCTTCCACAAATTTAAATACATACCAAAAAGGCCAACAGATTTATATAATCCTATAACATACAGTATTCAACACTCAAAAGATTTATATATAATACTAATCGTATAACAAAGCAGCGTTTGTAGTCCAACGGTTAGGATAATTGCCTTCCAAGCAATAGACCCGGGTTCGACTCCCGGCAAACGCAGGTGTTTTTAGCTTTTGTAATATTAATTTTATATGAATACATTGAGGAGTTGTTTAATTATTTTTAAGTTAAGATTTATGCAGTTACTTTTTATTAAATAGATTATTTGATTATTACAAGAAATGATATATTTTTATATAATGGTATAAATTATCAAATGCAAAAACTATTCCCTTGGAATTCGTCAAACTTGTCTTTCCAAAGATATTAAATGTAGTAAACCACCTGAAATATCTCAGAAATTTTTACCTACATTTTAAATCGTACATATTATCATAACCTTATGAAGGGATTTGGTGGTGACAATTAATGAAAAATGCAAAATAAAATGTAGTTTGGTATACTTGTAAGCAAAACGATATTGGATGATTGACTCGTTAAAATAACATCCATGTCACCAATTTGATCTTATTAACTGAAATTTATGCAGTCTCACAAAATATATGGGTTATACTTTTCATTTGGTAAGATCTCAGCAGTGTAACTCAAAAAATTTAGCTAATGAAAAAGGGATATGACTTTGAAAGGGGTTAAGAACTGTTTTGCTCACAAAATTCTTGCTCTGCTATTGGTAAAGTGAAAAAATAAACAAACTTCATCTGCACAAATCTATATTATTGAGCAATTTCGCAGTGGACAAGGCTTCTGCAGCAGGTTATGGAATACTCCACAAAAATTTCGACAAGGACTGACAGATAGAGTGTTTGATTTTGCAATAGATTTAAAACACTTGCATTAACTTTCCCACTTTTATGGGCAAAGAAGCTTCATATAGCTTCAGCTTTCCACATTTTTATGAGTTTGGTGTAAGTCCCAACTTGTAAACAAAACATGCTGTAAAATGATAATGTGATTTCTGGAGAATTTTCTCAGTCTTCTGACTTCAATAATGCAGGAAGCAGAATGGAATATGCCTAACTCAAATCCCTAAATCGAAAAAGAAAATCCTTAGTACTCTTACTTCTCCCCCAAAAATTGCACCTCATATAACTCACTTGGGGAATTTTGCAATGTCAGAACACAACCACTACATATTACAAAATCCAGGAGAAAACATAAGAGAAAAATAACTAATCGCCATGTAAGCACCTACTACAGTTGCATTGAAAACCAAAACCTCGAAACAGTAGCTCTCTTCGGGCATCACGGTCCAGGCTGGCATCAATATAGCAGATTCTGAGTTCTTCACCTGCAGTTTATCAAAAAAGCATTGTAGCGCATCAATGCAAATTCAGCGAAAGTATTTAATTTAAGTGGGGGCTACTAAGTTCCATTTACCAAAGAGACCAATATTTTTTATTCTAATAATGATATGAATTCTTAACACTTGCTTTGACCTAATTAAATTCGATAGTTTATTTACTTCTGGTATGCGAGATGATTATGGATGATACGTAAATTTGGATGGACCACCAAGAATGACAAAAATGGAACTAATTTTTCTAAGAATGATCACATTATATCAGTAATAAACTACTTGTACATGGATCAGTCAATATCACGGGTCCCCAATCAAACAAACCTTATACAACCATTCAGAGCAAAGTCTTTATTTGATGATTTCTCCTAAAGTTTTCTACCACTGACTGATGGCATAAAAGAAATGATTTCACAATGGATTGTGTTGATTGGAGATTGCCAACTATTGTCAGAAAAACTCCATGAGCACACTTTTTTCTACAATCATCAAACACACTACTTGCAACCTAAAGAATTACAAGAGAAAAGACATTCAGTTAAATAAAGTATATCCCAGGACAAACCTTCATCAATGTCACGGAGGGCCTTCAATTTTGCATGAGCGTTATCAATCCATATGATGTGTGTATTAGGATCTGTAAACAAATTGACTTAGATTGCCCCTTGCTCAAGGTGAAAACAAGATTTACGGTCTAGGAGGCCAACACTGTGTGTGCACCCATGTGTGTCACGTTTTAGTAACAACTTCTCCTAAACATGGAATGCACATATTTGTTAGAAGTGGATTTTTTCTTGTTTTCAGTCATCCGTGCTTGATGAAATATTTAAAGGATCTGATCCAGTTGGAAATCTTGATCAAGCAATCAAAAATGGGAAAAGAGAAAAGTCGTACATGTATGAATACTAGAAATTGATTGAAAGATAAAACTGTACTCACCACAATCATGATTGTAGAAGGATGGAAGTATATAGACAGCATTTCCAACAGCAGCTTCAGCTTCCACAGATGCAGCAGCTAATGAAAGCAGATCTTCATACACTCCTCCGGCCAACTCGATGCGAAATGCATTGATTCGAATTCGAGCCAAAACGTTAATGTACCATTGCTTAGTTAAAACTTTAAATGTTAAGGAAATAATCTCTCAACTTATATCTCTTATGTATGTGCTGTACTTCGTAAAAATGTTCCTGACAAAAGAATATGTATATGCTGTACTTCATAAAAATGTTCTCGACAAAAGAAGGATACAGGCAAAATGATCATCTCCAATAAGTGTCCCAGTGAAGGCATTCCTTAGCAAGACAAACTCTTCTTCCATCTGAAAAATGATGCTATGCATAAACAGATCACAGCAGTGAAAAACTGATGCCAAATCAGATTCCAATTTAAACAAAAATAATTGTTTCCTCCTGCTGTAATGAATAATTTATATAAAAAGTGACCACTTATAGCAGAAAGCTGTGCTAGGAACAACTGAAAAATAGAATAATTATGAAAAGCTGTTGTACATCTATTATTCAAATGTTCACAAAAAAATAATTGACTTTCAGAATCAGGTTATCATTGTATGTAGAAGGAACCTGCTATCTAAAATAACCAATATTGTAGTCATTATCCTAAACTTCTAAATGTCTCACCTCCGATACCATCTCAGGCGTCAAATTGGCAGGCTGGAGTATGTCAAGAGTGTCACTTCTGGCATCTCCTGCTATTACCATGCAAGCCAATCGCTTTACCAGAAAGGGATACTTCAAACCACGGGTCCTTTGTGAAAAGATCAGGAAATTGTCACTTGCATATTTTAGCTACAGTAAATGCTAAATGATAAACTAAGGTGTTAAGTTTTAACAAACACCTAAAGTGTTTCAAAAATTTATCAACAGCTGATAAAAGCATTTGTTGAAAGGATTAGTGACAAAACAAGCCTAGGAGGATGGTACCGCTTTGGTAACATAGTGAGCAGAGAGAAATCCAGAAAGAATATAATGAATTTTATGTGTGATGTATACGCATGATTATTTATATTTATAATGAATATAAATTGGTAAGATATTTCCCTATCATATCTCCGTATTGACCATAATCAAATCATATCTCTAACCACATTCAATAAGGTTAAGAAAGGATGAACATATACAACTTTTGCAAGGGTTGAAGAGTTGTAGTGCATAGAACCTAATAGGCTTACTTGGAAAATCAAAGAGAAAAATTAGTTCCAAAAACAGAGTACAAAATTATGTATAAATCTTTGTCCACATGAGATGTTTAAGACATTGTTGAAACTTGTCACAATTGAAGATGCCAAAATTCTGATGCTAGAGAAGAAAATCTCATACCCACAATAGTCATCAAAAGCCACCCAATTTGGTTTCATCTCAACATCGTAATATCCCTAAATAACATAAAAAAATCTACAAATAAGTACACATCTGCAAAGAAGCAAAAACTTAAATTTGTTCACTGCAAAACTCCTACATTGCATTTTAAAACACAGGTTATTTTGAGGTATAAAATCAAAGAGAAAAACTCCTACATTGCAGTGATAGTATACGTATATGCGGATCTGAGAATATAATATTACAATCATACATTGAATTAAAGGATGTTTTATATGTCTCACAACTGTCCAACAGTCTAAGGCCCTAAACGATGTTTCAACCCATAGAACAACCTATGTAAACAGACCCTTTCCACAAGAACTCCAATTATTCAGGGCATCCAGATTTTGGAGAAAGTACAATATGAAGACTTGGTTGATAAATTTATTTCAAAAACTACTAAAAGGATAAACTTTTTCTAAGTGGAAGGTTGCTTTAATTTGATATTCTATTTGGATGTTATTATCAATATATACATAAAGAAGTCAGAATTTCTAGTACTTTATTAAGTAAAAATATAATCATATTTGAATATTTTTGAAATATTAAAACTGTGCTTCTATTTTTAAATATTAGGGAATCCAATTTTCATGGTGGTTAGAACAAGACCATCCAAAAATTTAATAATAAGGCCAGGATGATGCCCTCTAATCAGAATTGGAGCTTCTCCTCTGTAATATACCCAATAAACAACATTAATGATGCATTTGGTTTTTAGTAAAGAAATAGAAAGAATCGAAAATATAAAAGAAATAAGTTGAGAAAAAAACAATTACTTGGTAGAGTAGAAATACACGAGAAATAGAAAAGTACTTTGAAAGTAGTATAATTGTTCATGATAGTATAAGAGAATAACACAGTCTATAATCTACGAAATAACATTCTGCCTAATAAGTTCTTTATTAATTGGTTTAGCATATTAACGACGCAAAACTCCTCTGATTAAGAATTTTACTACCTATAATGCGTGTGCATAAAATGTGAAAAGAAGAGAAATAAGGAACCTTGGATCGTTGGTGGCAGTGTTGGCCGCAAAAGGGCGCGCGGAGAGGTTGGGAGCGTGGGAGCGCGGCGAGACAGGAGTAGCAGGAGGCGCTGGCGGAGTAGGGGTGGCAAACGACGGGGCTGGCGGTGTGGATAAGTTCGGCGGCGGCGATGGGGCGCGTGGAGAAGACGGCGCGGCCCACAGAGTCGGTGAGCGCGACTCGGATCGGAGGCGGCGACGGCGAAGCGGTGGAGAAGGAGAAATAGAAGAAGAGGGGAAACGGTTTTTTGAAGAAGCGGCGGGAGAATGAAGAGGTCACTGCCATTTCTTCAAATTGTGTGAGAGAAGAGTGAACAAAGATTCATGTCTCTTAAAAAACTAGAAATTTTTTTAAGCATTTCAATGATTATAAAGGGGTTTAGGGTTAGGGTTCTATTGAAAAAAAAAAAATCACCTTTTATTGATCAGGTATTAATATAAAAAATATTGATAGATTTGTTCTTTTATACTCTTAGGTGTCTATAATACCTACAAATATTTTTCTTGAAATTTAAATAAAATCATTTAAAATGGAACAAATTTGACTTCATACACAAGGCAACTTCAAATCAATACAACACTGAAGAAATCAAGAACTCCATATGAACAACCAATAGCTGTGCCAGTGTGATACAATTACAGAAGCATTATTATACATGTTAAGTAGGTAACAATTAGCATCATCATAGAAAATAAAACCACTAAAAAGTTACAATTTTGCATACAAATGTATTATCATCTATGCAAGAGTGGTGATTTCCAATCTAGATCATCATCTGAACTACAATCTCTGTGCAGTTCCTGAGGAGGTATGAAACAGTCCAAGGACAAGCCTGGCACATTGAATGCAACATCATCAATGGTCCATGACTCCTCCAACCTTGTGATGGCTGGTCCAGCCTTAAGGTTGTCTCCAAATCTGGTGATGAGTGCAGTTGATGAGCCAGCATGTGCAATCATCACACCCTCCACAACTCTATAGTCCTCAATTTTTGTGGACATTGTGGTTTCCCAGTATGTGGGATGAGACCCTGGTGCTTGAATCCTGGTCAGATAAGAGTCCTCTAGGTACACCAAAAGTCCACTTCTTTGGCTGAAGTAACCAAATATGGCATGCTTTATCATCTCTGCTGTGTTGTCACTGCGTTCAACAAGGTCCTTTTGATCAGCTGAGAGTTTTAGCACAAAACAGTCCATGCCTGAGATTTGTTTCTCCCCCATGTATTGTGCTGCACAGAACACAGCTGACACTGCCAAAGGGTCAAGTCCCTACAATGCACAACCATAGTGTCACTTAAGAACACAAGCACTGAAATCAATGACATTCATGTTTGGTGTGTGAACATTAAATTCAGCTCTTGTTTTAGTCTTCTTAGGCTTTGGTTTAAAGAATCTTAATTGAAAAGTTAAGCCAAAATGATGGCATGTGATGGTTGATGTAGTGATCAATTTCTATAGCGGTGAGAAATAATGAAAAGAAACACAGGAATGTGGTTAGATGGAATAAATGAATGAAATTTAGTAGGTAACCAAAGATTCATTAAATTGGCCGGTAGCATATATTGAAATGCCTGTATTAATTAAAATGAACAACAGTGTTAACTGGCATTTATGGCTATTTAAACAAATCAAAAAGTGTTTGATTTGATTACACCATCTTATGTTACATATCTGTATCAAAAACATTTTTCTTTAACACCATCTTAACACAAAAGGGGTTCTGTTCTTGCCTTGCCCTTTATGTTATGCTATAACACTATACCCCACCAATTCATGAAGCCAAGGATTAGGTCATAAGTCATACCAGTAAATGAGAAAACTGACATAATATTATTTTCAACTCATCATCATTATGTCCTTACATTAACAGTCACATTTAGCTGTCAGTTGTAATAACTCATCTCTAAAACCACCTTCAAGGGGTCACCAATGCATACATTATACCAACCAACATAACAGGACTAGTAACAAACACAACACCAAATCTGTTGGAAAATTTAAAACAACACATGGTGACTTGGTGACATGCTGATGATAATGAAGATGAAGAACTTGCCTGAAGTGCACGGCGGAGAGGCCGGACACGGCCTTTTGCGGCGTGCACACCAAGCCAAGGGGTGTGGCGCCAAGCAATGGCACCGTTGCTACCAGCCAGAACCTTTTGACCACCCAAAACCAGCTCTATCTGCCACTTGTCTGGAACCATCTGCCACATCACAAAGCACCCTTTTTCCAAATTCACACCACCATTGGTGGATCCAAGCTCATCTACCACATCCATTGTCACTTTCCCTGTTGTGAACACATTTTTCACTGTCCCCTCCAACTTCTTACACCCTGTTGCAGCCCTGAAGTGTTGTATAATGTACTGTGCCGAAGATGACACCTGCTATTACACGACAAAAGAAGAAGAAAAAAATATTGAAATGTCTTTTCCTTTCTTCTTTACATCAACCTTGCATATTTAACTACACACCCTTTACAGCAATCACATGGTAACATGATGAAATCGGTGGCATGCACATAAAGATTAAAGATGTTCCGTTCCAAGAATAAAGAAAGTGGTCAGAAGTCACACTTTCAACTAACTTTCTAATCTTGATTAACAAAGGAAATATCATGACTTTTTAACACACATAACAAAATAACCTTCATTTTTCACAGACACACAAAACCCATCAAGAGACAAAAGAAATAACTTATAAAGATTTTTTTTTTCTTGGTTTCAACATTTTGAGATAAGAATCTTGTTCTAGATATACTAAAAACTAAACACTTCATTCAACAAAGATTCATGCTTTATAACAGAAGTTCTCCAAAGAGAACAATATCACCACCACCTTGTCTTGCATGGTGATGATTGTGCATTAGAATTGAGAAAAAGAAAGAGAAGAAGGCTTGCCTCATTGAGGGGTGAAGTGGGGTGGACAGGAAGAGGAAAGAGAGGACAACCCAAGACACTAAGAAGGATCTTGAGATTGGACTTCTTGTTGAAGACAATGGAAAAGTGAGTCCTGATCCAGTTCCAGTTTCTCCATGATTGAAGGCATTTCTTGGAGTTGTTGTTTGGTTCATTGTCTTCATTGATGGGTTCTTCAGATAAGGGTGCAAGTCTACCCATGAGAGAGAGCTTGTTGTGGTTGTTGAAACGTGAGAGACACAACACAGAAAGAGGAAAATGCGTGGGAAGACTTAAGACAATGCTTCAAAGGAACAACACATAGTGTTATGTTAGCTGTGTTGTTCTTGTTGTAGTGTTGTGCAACGCGCAGGGTGAGAGCGTGGGGTGCACGTGGAAAAAGGAAAAGGTTAAGAGGGAGATTGAATGTTATGATGTGACAGAAAGGGTTGAGTTATAAAGAGAGAGTGAAAAGAAAGAAATGAGAAAGATGGGATAAAATAGAAGTTTGATTCAGCTTTTGGTTAGCATTATTATATCACTGATCTGATCCACATCTTTTGAGCTTTAACTTTTGATTACTTGGTAAAATACAATTAGTGATATCATTATATGTTAATATCATTATATGTTCATGAATGGTTAGAGTAAATTTATGATGCATGATACACTTTAGTAATGAAAACATACTCCAAAAGTGATTAAGAAACCACTTCTTATGTGAAAAGCTCTGAAGGAACTGAAAAATGTAAGAAAAACATAAAACTATCAGTAATTTGAAATTTGAGAATTCACATCAAGCACTGTTTTTCCAAAAAGCATTCACTAATGTTGGCACTTTGGCCAATAACTTTTACCAATTGTTCACAAAGTTGGTTCATGCTCTCTTTATCTTTCTAGATTGGAAAGTGGAAGTGTCATAATAAAAAAAATTGTCAAGAACATTGTTGTTCTCTAACTTTCATCATTATTTCATCAACATTGTTAGTTAATGTTATCTTATAACATATTTTACAACTAAAATGGAGGAAAAAAACTGAAAACTGAGATGAAATGAATAAATTACCACAATAATTTCCCCTATTCTGTGAAATTTCTCTTACAAATATTTTATAGAAATTCGTAAAAAATAATTTTTTCCATGAATTTTGCAAAGTCTCATTAAATATTTACAGAAATATGTTAAAAATGCTAAAACTTATAAATAAAATATAAAAAGATAAAGTGAAAATTAAAATAATATTATTTTTAAAAAATAATCATAACATGCATCATAAACCCTAATATTAACAACTTTTGCATGTCACGTGCAGGGTTCTCAAATCTTATGACTTCCTTTCTCAATTAAATTCTTATTTGTATTTTTTTAAAATTAATTATTCATTGTTAACTCTGTTAAGGAAATGAACCACAAAAGGAATCTGATAACAAGTAAAAGTTTAGAGACTCGATTAAAAAATTATTTGGAAATCTAAATTAAATATTTTTTAAATAGTTGTAAATTTACTAATTCGGAAGTAAATTAAGAATCATACAAAATATTACCTAATTGAAAAGTGTATACTTAGTTTAGAGTGTACCTATATGTGAAAAATGTCGGTGTTTGAAGATAGAAGAATACTGATTAAAGGTTGAAAAAAAATCATTGGAGAGCTTCAAAGGTGACAATGTACTGGATTCAAAAGCAACATCTAGAGATTGAAGAAAAAATACTTTGTGAAAGACCAAAAAGAATTTGAGAATTACTTCAGTTCATGAACTGTTTAAAAATGATTAAGGATCTTATTAATCAAAGTCCTAAGGGTAATTGTTAAGAAATTAAAAGAATTATTTTTATTGAAAATCATATAGAAATACATAAAAAAACTATTAGGAAGTATGTTTTTCCACATCCCATTAATTTTTTTATTCTTAACCAATATTTGTACACATTGGTTAACATTTTCGAATTTTTAATTAGGTTTCTAAAAGCATTTATGCATTTGGATTCTAGAAATTATACTGATTTTTAATTAGATTTACCATTATTTTTATGAGAAAATCAATTATAAATACCCAATAAAATAAATAAATAAACTAATAAAAACCTGGAAAATTCATTGAAATTGATTATCAAATATTTTTACTTTCAAATCTAATTAATTTAAAGAAAACAACTCATTCAACTTAGATTTTTAACACCCACAAAAACTAATTTTTTTTATAAAGTTTAATTAATTAAAAAGTTGAATATAACCAACTTTTCTCTCCTACTTATACCCTTCTAAACACGTACACTTTGACATCAATAAAATTTATTAAACATCACAGATCTTATTTAAAATATGTAATAAATCACATATTAAAAAAAGTATACTTAATTATATTCTTAGTGCGTCTCTAAAGTTTACATATACAATTACAATAAACTTAACATCAGAATTTTACATTTGAAAGACATAAAATTTAATACTAGTTTTTGAGTAAAACTCTAATCATAAGAATAGAAAAATATTTTTTTTCTTGAAAGCATATGTCTTTTATCAACCAACAATAATTAGAGTAGAAATTTTATAATACTCTCACATTAGAGTAAAAATTACAAAAGAAAATCTTAGAAGTGATGCGACACAATAAAATAAAAAAAAAAATCAAATAATGACTCTAGAGGATTTAAAGTAATTTTGATTTTAGTTATCTAAATTTAAAAATATTGTTTTAATTCCTGTAAATTTTGAAAACAGAAAACAGTTTTAATGCCTAAAAATTCTAGAGAGGAAAATATATATTTGAACGTAAAGAATATGCTAGAAAATACTATATTGGCATTGCTTTATATGGAATACATATATTTTATGTACACATAATATAAATAGAGGAAGGAGTTTTTGAGGCAATGCAATGTGATGCAGGTGAAGTGTCCCCATCTTCTTCTATATGTAATAATGCTTTTTCTGGTAGTTTGGTACAAAACATTAGAACACAGAATTTGTTGCTACTGTTTACTTCAAAAATTCTGTTCACCAAAAAAAAAAGCTGGGAAACTTGCAATACTCATTTAAAGAAAAATTGGCTCTTTATATTTTAATTGTGGCTGATTCAACAAAATGTTACACATAATACGAATTGAATATTAATTTTTTACTATATAAATTGTGCCACAATATGTAAGCATAAGATGTTTAACGAGGGTATAAAACCATCTATCAATACATATGTAGTTTTTTTTTTCCTTCTGGTGGAAAAAAATTTAGAAAATTCAAGAAATACAATAATTTTTTTAATTTTAAAAAAATCTTAAACTCGGTATTGTGAGTGTTTCATATTGTTTTTATGTGATTAATTAATATACCACGTTAATGTAAAACAATTACACTAATAACTAGTGATGTAAACTATTTATAATTTAAGTATTTATCGTAATTGTTTTAAGAATTTTTTTTTATATAATGATAGTATAGAAAAAAAAGTACACCATTAATTGATAAACTATTATCGTTTTTATATCATTTTTAAATGATAATAGCTGATAATTTTGAATAATGATATAAAAATTGTTTATGTTATCAATGATGGGATATTTTATTATTTATTAATTTAAATTAAATTTATTTCAGCCTTTAAATTGTTGTTATTTTACATATAAACGTTATTATTAAAATTAAACTTAAATTTTAATTGAAAAACTATATTATAAACATTTTCAACATCTGTGCTTTCTGAAAAATTAAAAAGGTTATAACATGAAATAACTTTATTGGGTCTGGGTGAAAACTGAACTCAATGATATTTTTTTAATGATATGACGCAAAATAGTTTGATTGTATTTTTGTGTTCAATTGTAGTTTCACCAACTAGTTGGGGAACTGAAAGAGAAATTGAGTAGTTAGTACATGATATCTAACTTTGTCTTTTCTTCAACTTCAATCTCTTCAAGAAAAATTCTCTCAGGACAAATCTTTAAGAAAAATGATGTGATGATATATGTCTATAAAGTAAGTTATTATATAGAGTATAAACTAAAGTTATTTAATAAAATACAAGTTCATAGGTAAAACTATTAAATGAAAATAATGTAACTGTAGTTGGTAAAATATTTTTTAACATCATCTCTCTTACAAATTTAAACTATTACTATTATATTACAAATTTGAACATTCATTTTTATGTAATAAAATATTAATTGGAAGGAAATTAATTTCACCGGAGGAGTACGGCAACAGGTCCATCCTTTTCTTCTTCTTTTTTTTCATTATTTATTTTTCAAATATCTCTCCTAATATCCTATCTCACAAACTTCTCATTTCATCTAGGAGTTCGTTTCTCGTATCTTATTGGAAACGAACTTGTAAGCTAAAATATAAAAAAATATAGAAGAACTTTGTCGGATTAAAAATGAATGTAGAATAAGTGTTCTTTTTTTTTAAATCTCTCTTCTTTCAAATTATTTTAGATGGTGTTGAGGTTTTTTTTTTTTTTTTTTTTTTTTTTTTTGAGGTTTTTTTTTTTTTTTTCTAATCAACTAGTTAAACTTTTTATTTGTGTTTAAGTTATTTTGGTAATTTTCATCAAGCTCTTAAAACATATTGCTGCACTCCATACACTTATGGAGAATAATTCTTCTTAGAATGATCGAAATTAAGTTTAGTATGTTCGGATTGAAATAATACATTATTATGATCTGTTGGTTTTGAACTTAAATTTGAGTTTAACATTAACAAACTGAATAATATTACTTTTAACACAAAAACTAGAATTTATGTTTTTTAGCACATTTTAAACTTTTGAAGTAAATGAATGAGCTAGTTTAAAAAATGAAACTAGTTTTGAAAAAATTATGTAAACAATTAGTTAAACCGACAGATCTCGTGATAAAAAGTTGATTTCATATTTAGTCAACTCAACAAACTTTGAAGCATTCAACAGATTGAACATCTTCACTTAACCTAAGAAAAAACATTTTCACTTAAGAACGAATGAAAACTGATTAATAAGAGTTTTTCAAAATTAAAAGGAGACCGACTAGTTCACCAATGTTAACAATCCCTTGAAAACCCTTATTCAAGAGAGCCTTTTGAAGTTTTCCGTGATGTTAACAATTGATGACCCGGTGAAAATAATATGCGACAGATCAAAACTTAATTTAACGAGCAGTTCAATAGAACTATTATAATCAAATATGGCGTACGAATGTAGTAAGTCATAAGCTTGAAGAAAGCCACGACAGATCCTTTCTACCAAACTAACAAAATACTCACACTCTGAATCTAAAGTACATCATCAGCACACAAGATGGATAAAAACATGAAAATACCATTTTCCACAGCACTGTTCACCTAGAGTAGCCAGGACTTGCACTCAAGCTCCTGCTGTAACTTCTGCTTCTGCTATAACTCCTGCTTCTGCTGCGGCTTCTTGACCCATAAGGTGATCTAGAGTATGATCGACCGCCATATTTTCTCACCCTTGGAGAGATTGACCTGAATTATAGTAAAGTTGGTGAGTACAAACACTGAACATAATTTACATCGGAAATTGAATTAATTACATAAGCTAATGTAATAACAAAAAAGAAAAAAATAAAACCTGTAATGTCGTCTTCGTCTTGGAGAAGGTGAGTAGTCTGGGCTAGGAGAATAGGTTCGAGGCGATCGCCTGTAATCATATGATCGATCCCTAGAGATTGATCAAATTAAAGAAAAAAAAAGGAATCAAACATGGGGTAACAATAAATAAAAGGCCCTTTCGTATTGACACGAGGATGTGACTCCTAGTTATACCTGTTATATACCAGCATTACAAACAAAGTGTCTATTTACTTACCTCCTGCGTTCCCTTGCTCTCATTTCAGAAGGTTTCTTCCTGTTTTCTTCAGCAAACACTACAGTCAACTCGCGACCAAGAAGAATTTGACCGTCCATGTGATATTTTGCATCTGCAGCATCAGCTGGGTCCACATACTGGACAAAACCGAAACCTCTTGGATCCCTGTACCATAAAATTCAAAGTCATCAGATACATTATAAGCATGATTTAGAAAGTAAACACACCAGCATTGGGATGAGGTGGGTTTATTGCAGATATCCACAAATATGAACCTGACCCCGAAATATTAGAAGTCACTCTCAATACTCCACATAAATCAATAATAAACACCACATGGATGCTAACCTTGTAGAAGCCAAAAAAATAATTGAGATTGAACTCTCTTCAAGACTTGAACTTCTTCACAATGAATTCAAACTCAACCTTCCAAACCTTCAATGATACTTACATAACCTTGAACAGAACTCTTATTACTTCTTTCTTCTCTTCAACACAGTACTCTTTTTACTTCTATCTTCTCTTCAACACAGTACTCTTATTACTTCATTTGTGTCTTCAACTCTTTCAATAAAACAACCAAATTCCCATAAAATAATTGGAATATTAATTGCTACTGAGAAAGAAGTGGCAAAACTAAATACTTATGTAAAAGCCACCACAAGTTTTTGAAATCCCAATTAAGGCATAACTCAACATTGAAAATAGTAGTTTAATATCACTAGCAATTTATCAAAGTGACCGCTGTGAAATCTTTCAACCCATAAGGAGCCATGTTTTAGTCAATGAAAAAACACATACCCAGTATAATAATCTCGAGGCAGGTAAATGTCCTTAACAGGACCAAATTGGCCAAATGGACCATGCAGATCTTCCGCCCTGCAAAATGAGTAGAAAATTTTAGCATTACAAGCAGACTCGCTCAGAATACTGACAAAATAAGTAGCGATTATCTCTTCAAAAATAAAATAATCCAAGCACGGTCGATTCAGCTCCCCCCAAAAAAACCATTTTTAACAAAGCTTCATCAGGAAGCTGGGAGAAAAAATGTTCAAATTATACATAGATGTACCACAAGAGGGTAAAGGACATTTCCTTTCCCTGTCGCCCTTTCTTTAGCACCTATGCTTCTTCCATTACATACAAAAGATAAGCCAAAGTAACATGAATGCAACATAAAGAGAGACCCAATAATCCTGATCCCCATTACACACAATAACAACACTGCAACAACCACAATAATAGAATACCTGCAATCTCTGTGAAGGTTTCGAACTAAAAGACTAGTTGGCAAATCCCTATCACGTCCTCTGTAACGGCCCCTAGGACTGGGACTGCGCCTTCTTCTGCTATAGTGCCTTGGAGGTGAAGGACTGTAACTGTAGCTTCTTCCCCTCATATTTAATGCTATTTCACCTACGACCACACAGAGGAAATATAATGAAATCACACCACAACTTTGATGAAACAAAAGCACAAATCCTAACAACTGCAGAAAATTTCAGAAACAGTTCTAGAGGATAAACTGGTTTAAAACTAATCATAATAAAGTTTATCCAAACGGAAATTACCTAAGACCCAAATTTCAAAAGAAGATTAGGAAGCAGAAGATTCCACAACCTAGAAAACCGGAATTTCAAACAAGATAATCCGAAGTATCAAACGTTCAAAACTGAGAAGAAAATCAATCACAATTATCTCTCATCCAAATTTCAAAAGCAGAAGATTCCACCACCACAATATCCAAAACAACGTTAGAGAATGAACAAGTACAAATCATAGAAAACCTAGTCATTATTAATTTGATCCAGAACCGAAATTACCTTCACCAAATTTCAAAAGAAGATTAGGAAAAAACAGATCCAATGTCTAGAAAACTACAGTTTCAAAAACAATTTTGACGATCAAGTTAAAGACAGCGAAAACTAATCATTATTGATTTTGTCCAAATTGAAACGACTTTGCACCAAAAACAATATAAAAATAAATTAAAACAAAATGCAGAGGATTCCAAGTCTAGAAAACCAGAATTTCCAAAACAACAATGGAGAATCATCAGGTTCAAAACAGAGAAAAACAAATCACACTATCAATTCAAATCAGAAGAGAATTAAAAACAAAAAAACAAAAAAACAGAAGATTCCACCACCTAAAGACGATATTTCTCTTAATTTAATAAACTATTACATTTTACCAATTAGCAATTTTGTCACAAGCTAAACAAAACGAGAAACAAGGATCAGATAAAAAAAAAGAATGAAAGAAGGAGAATATGGGAGATTTGAAGTTTACCTGCTTCACCAATTAGCGAAACGCGATCTCTGTTGCAGACAGAGGTAGAGAGTTTGATCCAAACCGTAAATTCCTTGGCAATATTTGTAACCTGAGACTATATTCGCGAAACTTCTTCCAGGGAAGGCCTGATTCGGTACATAATGGGCCTGATTTCTTCTAGGTCCTGTCACAATTTTTTATCTGGTTCTATTTTTGTTTGCACTCTTAGGTTATATATTTTTTGGTATTTTTTTTTATTTTTAACTATAGCACTTTTATATTTTAATAAATAAAAAAATATGAAATAATTTTCTTTATTTTTAAATAAATAAATAACACAATTTTTATTTTATTTTTTCATCGAAAAAATCGTGTTACACAAGTATGACTTTAATTATTTTAATGTTCTTCTAAAATCATCCTTACCTCATGATATTTCTCTAAACAAAATTATGTCAAGTAGGTACAATTTATCTATTTTTTAAATAAAAGAATATTTATTTATATAAATATATAAAAGAATGAATCATTTTTGTGTTTTAACTTGTTTTTGAATTACATGTGCTGAATCTTTTTCCACTTACATTCTTCTTATTTAATTATTTATGAATATTATTAAACAATTTTATTGTTTGTCTTTTTACTTTTATATTTTTAAATGGATAAAGTGATAGATTCTTATATTGTGAAAAAGATAAAAATATAAGTAATAAAAATATTTACTCGTGACATATATATTCATTGACATAAATTAAACAATAATTAATTTAAGATTTGTATATATATTTTTTGACACCCTAAATTTTAGTAAAAATAATCAATACATTTACTATAGTCCTAATAGATAATACATATAAGACTAGTGATTCCCTTAAAGATAATTGTCATGTATCAATAAAATAACATATGTATCATGTATATTATTACATTTACATGCTCCTTCTCTACTAAATGTGAAATCCCACTAAAACAATCCATTTAAATGGACACACAATATGATGAATGAGTAGAGTCATTGACCTCCATGACCCCAAGATGTGCAAAGTGTAACCCCTATTCATCCAATTAGTTCATAATATTTAATATTATAGTAGTCTATCTTTGTATAAAATTATTGTTAAAAAACTAAAAAAACTTACAATTATAAATTTTATTAAGAAAAATTAAATTTGTGATCCAACTTCATCAACATTAATTTCAGTGAGATTTAATTTAAAAAAATGAACCTATATCAAAACTTGTTTCAATTCAATTATTTTAATTATTATTATAATAAGAGTGTAAAAAAAAATATAATGTTGCATCATTAAATCATGACTTTAATTTATTATAAATTATCATTTTTTTACAAAATATGATAATAAATACATTGAAATTGTGTTTCAGAAATAAATAATAATATCAACTAAATTAAAATAAATTTCAATTAAGATAAATTAATAACATCAATTAAATTAAAACAATGCAATCCTCTTTCATGATAACGGCTAAATACACTTTACCCACTGAGAATTAAATATATCAATTCAGAATTGCATGTTATGAAAAATTTCCCTCCTTATTAAGTATTCATGAGTATATAAACTTATCTCTTTATTGGATTTTTTTAAATTTAATTAAATTATAACATGTGTCCTAATACATTTTTTAAGAAACATGAAAGGCATCTTAAAAATGTGTCTCATGGAATATTTTTAAGAGCTTAATATTTATAATAATATTTGTCTAAAGGTTACAAGAAATTCCCTTCTGTATTTTCAGTTTCTCAGTTTCTTCCTTAGATCTCATCTTACACCTCCAGCGCCACCCTTACTCGCACCGACCACGACGGCAGCTCCGGCGACCACCTCTGGTTCCGTCGCTATCTCTCTCTTTTGCTCAGGTCCTTTCTCTTTTCTCTATATCTTTTCAAGTTTTATCTGAGATCTTCTGATTCCGTACCCATTTTGCGATTCTTCCTATTATCTGGATATCTCTGTCTTCTTTTGGGACAATTTCCTCACCTCACCTCTGTTACTTGATTTGCCCCCATTTGTTTTCCCAGATGCGGTTTATTTCACCCAGTTTTCGTTTTTTTTAGGGGTTTGATGTTTTTAGTTTTGCGAATTGTTTGTGATTCTATGATCCATTATAGATCATGATTTTCACGGAATTAGGTTTCGCTTTCTTCAATGCTAAATTCGAGGAACATTTGTGTAAAATTTAAAACCTTTGGCTGGGTTTTCACTTTTCATCAGCTTGGAATAGGCTTTTTGCTCGAGTATTATGTTTTTGTTGATGGATTTATTATTATGTATAGTGAACTGTTTCTTGAAGTTTGATGAGTAGCTCGTTTGGAAAATGTTATATATTTGTGTATTTGGTATTGAACCTTATGCTTATACTTTTGTTATTCCTTCATTGTATTTTATTTGAGATTTTCTTTACCTTTTCTACATTGGAAGTGACTATTTAACAGAGGGTTTAGTTTAGTTTAGTTTAGAATTTTAGTATCACTTGCAAATTGTTGTTTGAAACTAACTGTTTGCATTGTGTGTGTGTTGACAGCAGAAATATGCCTTCTCAGAAGGTTGAAACGGGTCACCAAGACACGGTCCATGATGTTGCCATGGATTACTATGGTAAGAGGCTGGCAACAGCTTCATCAGATCACACAATTAAGATAATTGGAGTTAACAACACGGCCTCTCAGCAGCTAGCAACATTGACTGGTCACCAAGGACCTGTTTGGCAAGTAGTGTGGGCTCACCCTAAGTTTGGTTCTCTACTTGCATCATGTTCCTATGATGGCCGTGTCATTATATGGAAGGAGGGTAACCAGAATGAATGGACTCAAGCTCATGTGTTTGATGAGCACAAATCATCCGTGAATTCTATTGCTTGGGCGCCCCACGAGTTGGGTCTCTGTTTGGCTTGTGGCTCATCTGATGGGAATATATCTGTTTTCACTGCAAGAGCAGATGGTGGCTGGGACACTGCATGGATTGATCAGGCTCACCCAGTCGGTGTCACTTCTGTGTCGTGGGCACCATCAATGGCACCTGGTGCCCTTGTTGGTGCAGGGTTGCTTGATCCTGTGCAGAAGTTGTGCTCTGGTGGCTGTGATAATACTGTGAAGGTATGGAAGCTGAACAATGGACTGTGGAAGATGGACTGCTTCCCTGCTCTTCATATGCACACGGATTGGGTTCGAGATGTTGCTTGGGCACCCAATTTAGGGCTACCCAAATCTACTATTGCTAGTGCATCACAGGATGGTAATGTGGTTATATGGACCGTGGCAAAGGAGGGTGATCAGTGGGAAGGCAAGGTTTTGAATGATTTCAAGACTCCTGTTTGGAGGGTCTCATGGTCACTGACAGGAAACATACTGGCTGTGGCTGATGGGAACAACAATGTCACATTATGGAAAGAAGCAGTAGATGGGGAATGGCAACAGGTGACAACGGTGGAACCTTAGAATGCAATTTGCAGGCCTTGTTATTGAATTGAAAATGGTTAGAATTTTGTTGTGAACTATAGTTGACATCAATTTATATCTGTTGCTTGCTCAAGGTTTTATATAATTTTTTAGCCTAGATTTTGTTTGGATTTTCTCTATGAAGTAGAAGAAAACTTCCCGTTTCCTGTTTTGTTTTTGTTTAGTTAGATGGTGCAGCATTCACATCATCCTCTCTGGTACAGCCCGGCATATCATTAAAAATTATATGAAAATTTAAGGAATGAGCTTCAAAGCAAAATTTTATGTAGATTTTCTCCTTAAAATTTTAGGGAAATACGAGTGACGAATTCACAGGCTTCAGTTTTATAGAAAAGTACGTGTTACGCACTTTTAACACCATGTATTGTATAATATGAATATATGATGGTAATTACGAATTCATGTTGGTTTTTCCCCAATTTTTAGTGGTATATATAACTGACAAATTGATTGAAGACAATTATGGTTTTCATGCATACGGGCAAAGCAAGAACCAGCAGATAGAGGACTCAGAAAAACACGATAAATGTATAAATATAACTCTCTTATTAAACAAATTTTTAACAAAAAATTAAGATGGATTTCATTTGTTTCTTATTTTAATTGATACATTCTTTGTTTATAATCATGAGGGTTATGTTAATAATAAAAATGATATTATTATAAAATGGTTAATTAAAACTACCAAAATTATTTATAGAATGTATTTTTTCGTAATATGGTTGTTGATTTGTAACCAAATATTATTTTAATTGTGTCAAATTAAAAAAAAAATAAGCAACAATAAATGATAATCAAATTAATCATATCTTTATATATTCTAATAACTAGATATTAAGTGAGTTTTGATGAATAGACACGAAGTATAAGTATAAAGTATCAAATAATTTTAGATGGATATAATTTCGGCAATACTTAAAGTGATATAAACTTTCATATTCTAAAAAATACATTTTAAAGAAAGTAATTAAAGATATTATTGGTGTGACTTAATTGTTTGATTCCTTCTCACTCTATATATCTAAGTAACTTTTAAAAATTTATTTAGAAACTAAATTAGTAGCAATGACTATTGAATAAAAAACTACAGAGTAAAATCTAGTTTTAATTCCCGTTAATATTTTGAATTTCAGTTTTAGTTTTTTTAAAAATATATTGTATCTCTAATTTTAAAATACACTAATTATAATTTAACAGCATTTAAAAAGTATTATTTAAAACTTTAAAAACTAAAAACAGTGTATTTTAAAATTAAAAAACGAAAAAATATAAAAATATAAATTATTGTATAATATAGTCAGATAACATATTTTAATTACTTTGAGTAAAGTTGAGACGGAGGTAAATGGAAGCTCGTATGACACATTGGTTAATTGAGAACTAACTTTTGAATTCTTAAAATAAAACAAATATATCAGATATTTATGCTTACAATACATTAATTTTTGCTTTAAATATGTTTTTAGGTTTCTACCATATATTGATATTTATGCTTTAAATATAATATGCTTATGTTTATAATATATTAATTTCCTTTTATTTTTTGTTTTAATTTTTGTTAGTTTTTAATTCTTCAAGTATAGAAGTAATATTTTCTTAATAAACATAGTTTCTAACATTTTATATTTATTTCAATTTTATCTTTAATTTTTTTTTACTTTTTTTATAAGACATGATATATCATTTCTTCTGTATAGGATAAAAAAAATTAATATTTTACTATATAAGATATTGACTATAATAGAAAATAAATTTATTATTATTGTTACATAGATACTTTAATATTATATCATTTATTTAAATATTATATTATTTATAACATTTAATTTACTATTTCAAAATTATACATCAATACATTATTACTGCCTGTAGACTCAAGTCAAGTCATTTTGATGATTACACACTTAAAAATCAATTTGCCTTGCAAGATCTAAACAACATAATGTGTCAAATTTTTTTATATGTAGTATCCAAACAAAAATCTCATTTAGTTAAAATCGATTCTAAAAAATCACACTCATTCAAAATTAATGTGACAAATGCATAACCAAGAATCACAAAAGTAATCCTTATAATCATATGAAAAATTACATGAGAAATGACAGTGAACCAGAAATGAATCGTATCCCAAGAGTTATATTAATGAATCATGCCAAAACTTAAAATAAGAAAAATCGATATAATGTTATATACTTACAACATGCTCTTACTCTTTATAATCCTTTTGTTATTGAGAATAATGATATTGTATTACCCTTGTTTCTCATCCTTTTTTAAGACCTTGATCCTCAGAGTATGTTATGCACTAACCTTGCTTTCATTTTCTCTGTGTTCACTATCCTCTTTATTGACACCATTTACTGCAGAAGTTGTATTTTCTTCCTGGTCTTCATTTTTGGCAACTTCTTCAGTACTAGTTTTCTCTTCTTTACTCACTTCCAGAGGTCCTAGCTTAACTTCAAGGTCCTTGACAATACTTTTAAAAGATCTCACATCCTTAGCCTCTGCTAATTTGCTTCTTGATGATGTCTACAATGTGAAATCTAAAAGTCTGAATATTGATAATACCAACAAAATTTATTTTCCTCCTCCCAAATAGTATGGGAAGATAGATGGCAAATAATGATCAAAGTTTACAAATTCTTAATCCATCAAGGGATGATCTAAGGCCATAGAAATGCCTATTAATTTTGGGTTAAAAACCAAATTCATTCCCTCAAAACACTTTTTAATGGCACCTCTGTACTTAAAAAAAAGAATTTCTGACCATAAACCAAAATATAGAAAGGAAATGCAACAAAAATTGGGAACAAGAGTTAGATGTTGAAAGCAATGAATTATTCTGCAACATAATTCTAACAAGAATGTTCACATAACTAAAACGTAATATAATACTCATATAATAAAGCATATAGCATAAACTAAAACGTTTAATGTAAGAGTTAGCCCATGTTTGAAAACAAATATGACAAGATTATCAAATGATTGCTATAACTACACCTTCTATCCTTTTTTTAGAGGGTCTACCCTTTCTATCCTATTTATATACTTCAGAACACATACCAACCAAGGGACTGTGGTGCATTATTGCTCATGAGTATCCTTAAAAGTGAAGTAGGTCTAAATTACAATTATGCTTGAGATTATCAGACAACAGACATAAGAAATGTAACAACATTCAAGGCCAAAGGAGCCAACCATGCTTCGGTAATAGTAAGTTGGGGGAGCAAATGACCATAAGGAATTTAAATTAACAGCTACAAGTCTACAAACTCAAAAGCTACTTGCATAACTTTAACCTACTCTCCACCTCCTCACATTAGGCTAGACACCTCTTTGAAACTGAAAATAAATATATGACATTTGGAACAAAAAGGAACGCCAAGTGGGAAAAAGATTGGTAGCTATACTTCAGAAAACAACTCAGTTCAATCAACCACCCATTCACTTATAAATGAATGAATTTTCGTGTAGTATTCCCTCAGCAGTTAAATGAGTATTTATAATGTTTTCAAGCACAAAATTTACTACTATGAGTACTGGATTTCAGTCCCATAATTTGTTTGTTAAACCAAAAGCAACTATGGCATTTGTGTTGACTAACCTGTACAATTTGCTCCACACGTCTTTGAAGATCTTTGTCTGATGCTGGCCGGTGGATACCTTTAAGCAATAGGAATAAGTGAGACTCAATATCATCTGAACAATGTTTTCTAATCATACTTTGTGCAATTGTCGATTTACAGCCTATGGCAGAGAAAGGGCAATTCACAAGCTTTAGTGGACAAACAGTTATGCAGTGTCTATCCATCTCACGTCTCAAGATGTTATCTGGGCACTTCTGTTCACATGGAATTATCTTGAAATCACAAGTTGAATCATGCTCTTTCAATTGACCAGCACTCAATCTAGCATTGCACCCCTCATTTTGGCATATCACGGACCTGAAGTTGCATGCATCAACATGGTTAGCAAGATCTTCTGCAGATTTAAAACTCATACTGCAATGAAATGAGCTCTTGAAGTCAACATTCTTGAGCAAATCTTTTGCAAGTGTTTCTCTTCTATCCAGTGGCCAAAAGCCATTTACTTCCATCTCCTGAATAAAATCATCTATTTTGTCCTCTCTCTTATCACTTAGCAACCACCCTGAAACCTGGCTCAACAAATTCCTCTTTGAATTAACAAATTCGTCAACAAAAAAAGAAATAATATCGAAGGGGTGTTCCAAAGCTTCACCATCAGGACCACCCTCAGAGATAATAGACTCAGCAACAAATGATTCACTCTTTTGGGTGACAAATTCTATCATCTCCTTTCTCATATCAGAAGCCACAAAACCAGGGGTCTTGAAGGGATCTCCTGTTGTGTTATCAACACAGGCACAGGCTAGTCCTGGCATGAACATTTGAGCCAGATTGTGAACTACTTCTATGTCACAAAAATCACAGTGTAACAAGGGACCTTCCTCTTTCTCATGTTCAATCTTCTTAGGTCCAAGATCCACATTAGTTGTAGGCAACTCCATTCTTGATAAAACCTAAAAGTTTCAAAAACAAAAACATCACCATACACTCTTTCATTTCATCCTTGTAAAACCAAAACCACAAACAAAAAATCTCTTCCAATTTATAAAATTCAGTTTTACTTATACCCTAATAACTCAGCAAGTTATAGCTCTCCTATAATTATAATAAACGAAATTTTTCATCATCTACTGCACAACATTGACTAGCTATCCCATCATTGCACTTCATTATTCCATACATCATCATCATCATTTATTGAGAACAAAAAACGGGGAGAGAGAGATAGAACACATGGCAAATACCAACAAATCAAAATTTCAAAATCTGCCTTTTCCACCTCTTCTGATTAATTTCCAAGAAACCCAACAAGTAAATTCCTAAAATCCAGTGGAGCCCCGTCCTATTAAGGTTCCACTAGAAAAACATACAATGCTCAAGATTTGAAACCTTGTTTTGGCGTATGAAGCATGTGATTAATGACAAATATTCAAAGAAAAGGAAGAAAAAGATAACATACTGGTATATTTTTTGCTTGTGAGATCTAAAAGACCATAGATTTCAACAACAGCAGAGTATAATTGAAGCACATATCGATTGATTGAGGTTAATGGCACAGTGAATTTTAGGAGACAAATAGAAAAGTTGATACTTTCCTAGTCTGTTTTGTTTTATACTCAAACTGTTCTATATGCTCAATCTTACTGTTAAGAACAACAAACACCCCGTTTAGTTCCTATTTCTACATGTTCGTAAAAAAAAAATTCTTTAGTAAATGCTCCCATAGATTCTTATTTTTCATTTGACCTCTCTAAGGCACCTTTTGCCCATTTTTAAAAAAAAAACTATTTCAAAGTTTTCTCTTTACAAAACTAATTTAAAGTTAAAAATTAAAATATGTTTAAAAGCAAAGTATAAGGTCTTTTAGCAATTTTCATTACCTTTAATAGGGATCCAAGACAGAAGAGAAACAATTTTAACCAAAAAAACATCTTTCACATAATTTTTTTTAAAGCTAATTTTTTCCTTTTCTTCTATAAAAAAAGAGTTATTACCTCTTTCAAACAAAAGAAAAAAAAGCTAGATTAAATACTACATGATGTTTCTTTTAATCGTTTATCATTAACCTCACAGGTCGTCCTAAAAATTTTGACATTCTTTTTTAAAGAGCATGTCTGCTATCAACACACACATTGACCATGTCTTGGTGACCTGTTTCAAGTTTCCGAGAAGGCATATTTCCGCTATCAAAACACACACATTGACCATGTCTTGTGACCTGTTTCAAGCTTCTGAGAACGCATATTTCTGCTATCAAAACACACATTGACCATGTCTTGTGACCTGTTTTAAGCTTCTGAGAAGGCATATTTCTGCTATCAAAACACACATTGACCATGTCTTGTGACCTGTTTTAAGCTTCTGAGAAGGCATATTTCTGCTATCAACACACACAATGCAAGTTTCAAACAACAATTTGCAAGTGCAATTAATATTCTAAACTAAAACCTCTGATAACTAGTCCCTTCCAATGTAGAAAAGGCAAAACAAATCTCAAATAAAAGACCATGAAGGAATAACAAGAACACAATCACAGGATTTAATACAAAATACACAAATATATAACATTTTCCAAGCCGGCAATTCCTAAAACTGGAAACAACAATTCACTGTACACAGTAATAAATCCATCAACAAAAATATAATGCTCAAAAGCAAAACCATATTGACAAGCTGATGAAAAGTGAAAGGTTTTAAATTTTACACAAATATTCATGGAACTTAGCATTGAAGAAAGCGAATTGCAATGTAAACCATTATCTATAAATGATCATATAATCCCAAGCAACTCGTAAAATTAAAAACATCAAACCCAGTAAAAAAACGAAAATTGAGAAAAATGCAGGAAATGATTTCTAATGAATAGGAAGAATCCCAAATTGGGGAAGGAAATTGTCCCAAAAGAGAGAGGTTTCTAATGAATAGGAAGAATCCCAAAATGGGAACGAGATCAGAAGATCTAAGTTGAAATTTGAATAGATTGGGAGAGAAAGAGAGAGGATAGAGAAGGAACCTGAGACAAAGACAGAGAAAGCAAGATAACCAAAGGTGGTGGCCGGAGCTGCCGTGGACGGTGGCGGAGCGGTCTGGTGAGTGTAAGATGAGACCTAAGGAATGGGGAACAGAATTTCTTATTAAAATGTTTATCTATTTCCCTTATTACTTTACTAAACTTTTGCTAATTTTGATTATGGTTCACAATTTATTTGTGAAAATCTCTTTTAAAATCCTTTTTAACTAGTAAATGATCACCTAAACCATTTTTTTTTATTATCTCTATCAATCTGTCAATATATATTATAATATGATTCAATAATTTTTTAATAAAAAATAACTCCTAATAATAATTATTTACTAAAACTATTAAATTTAAAAAGAAATCATCAAATAAAATAAAGACAGGGACTCTTTCAGATAGTAATCGGTATAAATTTTCTTGTATCCCTGCATCATGATTTCTGAAAATCTTAAATAAAAATTTTAATTACATTATATTTTCAAATTAATTTTTATTTATTAAATTAAATTTTAGTTACTAAATAACTAACAAATTATTAAATATACATGAATTTTTATTTTATGCAGTAAGTCTTGCGTCTGTGAAAAAAGAAAGAATAGTGCTAATTTGATAAATAATATGACAAGATGCTATAGTTGGATAAAAAATCCTAATTTAACAAAGGTCTTAGTGATTCTATATTTGATAGATGATTTTGGTTCTTGTAATTTTAATAGTAAATTTCATCTTTCAATATATTATATGATGACCAAAATAATGGTTTTTAAAGTATAACGCATTTTCTTAAAAAAATGGCATCTGAACAATTATAAAAACAAAATTATGTTTGGGATTTAGATATCTTTTGATTTTTTTAATGTATGGGATATCAATTTTCATAGACAAAATTTTATTGATTGAAATAGAAGGGATACTTCAAAATAATAGATACATTGTTATATTTTTTAAAAGAAATCTTCTTACAATTGAAAAAAAAATATAAACTATAAAATAAGTTAAAACAAAATTGTATTTTTTTTACCAATAGTAGTAGTTGTTTATAATTTTATAATTTTTCTTAGTTAGAGTAATCGAAAATTAAACATGGATTGATGCAAATTTTGATTGGCACAAATTATACGTACACAAATGTTTTACAACATCCTTTGACGTATCTTCTGAAAAGATACAAGATTGGGGATAAATTAGAAAAAGACAGAATAACGACTTATTATATTTTCAGTCCTCGTACTTTAACTTGTAAATAATGTTTATAAAGTTTTAGTTATTCACATTTAGGTTTTACAATTTCTTAACTTTTAAAATTAAGTATCTTGTGTCAAATATCATTAAAAAAATAATGTAACAAAAAAAATCACATTCAATAGTTATTATAGTAAAAAAAGTTAGAATAACCAAAACCTATTGAAGTTGAACGTATATAGTATTGATTTGTATACATTGACACTGGAAAAATATTTCAATAACAATGAAAAATTAGCCACATAATCTATGCATTTTAATTAAATGATTTACATTTCATTTATGAAACTTTATATATGAATAATTTTTTGTTATATTTTTTTTATCAAGATTTAATTTTAATAATTAGATATTATAAGAATTAAATGTTATTTATTATATTAATAATATTAAAATCACCTATAAACTAAAATATAAATATGGAGATGAAGAAAACAACTGAATCCAAAATAATTTTAATAATAGATGTCAAACCCGATTTTCTAATGTGATCTACTTTATGTGATGATACATGATGGCTTAGTCAAATCAAAATTTCCTAAGAAGAAATTCAATTTTTCATTGGACACTCACTACAACATTTGAAGACAGAAAAAAAAAATTGTTTTTAATTAAAGTAAATTATATCAGACTTAAATATATTTGTATTCTATAGTATTTTATATAAAAAACTATATAAATATGATCAAGGGATATATCAATTTTAGACAAAGTAAAAGTAAGATATAAAAGAGTATAATATGTACACGGACAATAATTATAACATATTTATATTATTTTGAACATAAATATTTGTAAAATCATAGATACTTGTCCTCGAATGAAAAAAAAAAAAAAACCTGCTTAATCTCATAAGAGATATAAATAATCTATTCAGATCACTATAGTTTTGTTGCAGTTTAGATAAAACACTATTTCCATATAAATGAACAAGATCTTCAAGTGTTATTCAGCTTAAATATTTATTTTTCTAGTTCTTATTTTGGTCATCATATATTTATTCATGATTTCCATTTGATTCTGAATATGAAAAACATTTACCTAATTTTCCTATCATTTGAATCTATCTAATTTTTATTCACTCCTGATATAACAAATCAATGAAAATGCATTTATGTATTAAATTATTCATATCTAAAAAAAACTCTATCATAAATATATGCGTGAGATTTTCTCTTAAAAATTTTGTAATGTCACACAATCCTCTCATATAAATTAATCTAAAATATGAAAGAAATAATTGTCATATATAATATAGTTCTAAAAAACTAACATGTATTTATCTATATCTATATATATATATATATATATATATATATATATATATATATATATATATATATATATATATATATATAGACATATATTAAAAAACATACGAATGTATTAATTTGTTACCTTTTATTTTTTATTTTTTTACCTTCGAAAGTGTTTTCTATTCTTTCTTTTTCTTTTATCTCTCAATATTTTGTTTCTTTCTTCTTTTCTTATCTTTTTATTTATTTATTTATACAAGAGTATTTTCTTTTCAAGTGATAGATTGTGTACTGTTAAAAACAATTGGTATAATAACACCCTTTTAATTAAAAAGTTTTGATATCATAAATAATATAATTACCTTATAAAATTATGTATTATAATCAAATTATGATACTTAAGTTATTAAACTCTTAAAGTTAAAAAAATATAATGTTTAATTTATTAGTAAACATTCAATATGACAATTGATATGAAAATTAAAATTAGAGTTCAATTATTAGCACGACAGTTATTTATGATGAAATAGATGTAGTTAATAAACTTTAACTATTATATTTTTAAATAAAAAGAATTACAATTTCACTATTAATTATAACTTTTTTTTCTAATAATAATTCCTAAATTACTGAATAGATAACCATATATTACTGGTAACTTCATAATATTAACATGAATACACATTTCTAAATCACAATAATTAGAAAATTAATTAAGAAAAAAACAAAAAAATGAAATAAATAAACATGCAAAGCACAACCCCCTAACTCTATAGAGACATCGATCCACTAACATCACAAGCACTCTTCGTCCATAAATTATGAAAAGAATAACATAAATATCATTACATAAACAACTATATTTTTTTAGAAGGAACAAGTTGACAAGTTTCATACTTCACTTACAAATCTTATATCAGGATTAATGACTCACTAGATAAAAAGCTTGACAAAATATTTATAAAGTGTTTTTAGACTGGATTCTTCCCTTCTAGATTTAAGCTTTATTCACCCTTTTATAATTAACTGTTTTTTTATTTATTTTTAGCTTAAAGTATTATTTAATAGCATTTATAAAGTATTATTTAAACTAATATAATAATTAAAAATATTTTATTTTAAAATAAAAAGCAAAAAAAATATAATTTATTGTATGATGCTTTATCAGATGGCGTATTTTAATGTCAAATATTTGAGAGCAAAGTTGACGTGGATGTAAATAGAAGCTTATATGACACATTGGTTGATTAATAACTAACTTTTGAATTTTTAATGTAAAACCAATATACTTGATATATACTTTTATAATCCTGTAAATTTTGCTTTGAATATTTTTTGAGTTTCTATCATATACCGTTTATTTTGTTTCTGATCCTTGTAAAATTATTTATTTGAAAATGGTTTTTGTAATTTTTTTTTGTTATTGTTGTTTTAATTCTTAATGAATATCACTTTTTTAGTTTACATTACAACTAATATTATTTTAATAAAGATAGCATCTAACTTTTTATATTTACTTTTTATTTTATCCTTAAAATATTTATTAATTTTTGTTTAACTTTTATATAAGACATAATATATTAATTTTCATATAAGATAAAAAAATAAATTTATTTTTTTTACTTTGTAAGATATGGACACCGATTTAAAATAAAGTTATTATTGTTATTATTAATACATAGAAATTCTTATATTACATAATTATTATATTATTGATAATATTTAGTTTACTCTTTCACATTATTCTTCAAAACATTAATATTGTTATATGGTATTATTTTTAAATATTTTTAATATTAAATTATACCTTTTGTTTATTTTAAATTTGAATAAAAATATTATAAGATATAATATAAGATTAATAATAAATACATAATATAAAAATATACCAAAAATTAAAATAATATAATAATAATTAAATACTTTATATGTAAATAAAATATTATAAAAGATTAATTTTATTTAAAAATTAAAATTAGAAATAACTTGAAAATGTGTTTTATAAATGCAAAAAATTAAAATTCATAAAATAGTACATACAAGCATGTCTAATTTTATTATTTACATTTATTAGTTACCTTAACGTATGATTTCACTGAACATATGTATAATTTAATAAGTTAATTTAGAAGATCTATAATTTAATAAGTTAATTTTTCAAAAAACCAACTAAAGTTTTCAACTCTCAGTAAACTTTTTAACTAGTTTTGGCAAACATAGTCAATATTTAAATTAAATATGAGAGACAATTGTTTTAGCCAAGTTAAATTCAACAATTCATTATCCTTTTTGGATCATATTTTTATTTAAATATTTGATAAATTTGAGTCGTATTCAACTTCGTAAAAATTATGAGATTTAAAATGTTTGTATCTTAGCATCTTACAAGTTAAACTTTTTTAATTATAATTTATGAAAGCCTGAGAAAATATTTTTGTTCTGAAAAAAATTATCTTGAGTGATATTAGAAAGGACTAACATCGAATTTTTTGCTATGCTAAAATGTTAGTAACAAAATTAAGTATTTCAACAACACAACCAGATATGTGTATAATAAAAGTATATTTTACTTTTGATTTCAATTTAAACATTTATTTTTCACAACTTAAACATGAACAATATATTTTTATTCAACAAAAAAATTCCCTTCTGATCATTAAAAATCATCATGTTATACAAGTGTGTTGGTGAAGCCACTGCATAACTTTTTTCTTGACAAAATGGTGAAGCATATTAATATTAAAATTAATATTAATATGCACCAAATATACATAAAGATTGGCCTGCACATTTTTCTTAAATTATTTTGTTCCCTCATAATTAAATTGGTCACAAACTTAACCATAGGGATTTCTGAATGTCTTCAAGAGGTTAGGAATGTCATAAGCAAGCATATCCTCCACTGTTTGTATCATTTTCTTATTCAATTTCTCAAACTTGTCAATGTTGTAACCACTCAAAGTCTCTTTGAATTGTTCAACATTTGGAAAGTCACCAGCTGGTAGATGAAACTCCCTTTGCACCTATTTGTGTTACACATTAGCATTTCACTCTCAAGTATTATCATAACTATATACATGCATGAGAATTGAATCTATATATAGAGCCAAATTCATACCTTTCCAAATTCAACTTCCAAATTATCAATGAGCTTCTGTTGAGCTTTGGCTTTTCCTATCATGGTGGGCATTTGCTTCTTAAGATGGCTGATAATGTAAGCATGTATCACAACAGCCCTAGCTCGTTTTACAAATTCATTGATCTGCAATATACACCAATGTTATATAAAGAAGTTTTCTATATTTTTAAATTTGTAAATAAATTTTTTATTGATATTATCTAGTCTCAGTTGAAAGTGAGTTTTAATTCAAAATATAATTAGGAGAATGTGAAAAGTAATCCACTAATGATGTGAAATTTAAATAAATATATACTTATTAGAAAAAATCCAATTTAGTGTGTCAGTATAATTATTAAAAAATCATAATCTACATAAATTGACATTCTTCATAATCATATTCAAACTATATAAATCACTATCATTGTGTTATTATTTAAGATTTAATATTAAATCATTAATTAATAATAACTAATTTTTATTTAAGTTTGAAACCAAAATATATCAAAGAAATAATATAAATGCAGGATATTGAAATATGGGAAAAATATTTTACATTTAAACTAGCTAAAAAAGATTAAAAATCTTAACAACTAGAACAGATACCAATATTAAACTTCAAAATAGTTTTTAAGTGTTGCATAAAATGAAATTAACATAGTATATGATAAAAATTATAAATAATACTCACTTTACGATCACAAGCCTTCTTTGGTATATCTTTCAAATCTGAAAGAAGGTCGTCTTGTTCCTTCTGGAACAATTCATTACCAAGTGGACCACTGATAGGATCATGTATAGACTTATCGTTGAATGAACTGCAAAAACAGTTTGAACACAATAAAAAACAAGACAATTTTATATAATAAGAAAGTGTAGGCAAATTACACAAGAATGCATACAATGTAAAAAGTAAAATCCGAAGAAAAAAAACCTTCCATTTAGTAAAAGAAACAAAAATGTAACTTCATAACATCAGAATTCCTAAACTCAAACATGTAAATGAAAAAAAAAATGATAAACTAATTCTCAATGTAGAGAATAACATTTTTCAAAGGTCTATAAGGAAGTGCATGCATGTTATAAAGTGACCTACCCAATATATACACGCATGACTTCAGGAACATTCAGTACCTTCCCAAGTGACCACATTAATGCACCATATATTCTCATTAGCTGCAATATTTGGAGCATAAAAAACATGGTTAATTTGTTCATTTAAGTGAAATTGCGTTAGATTAAGTAAAATTAAAATATTAGTAATATATGAGTTTACTTGTTGAGGATCAACTTGGTCTGCTTTGTTCAAGACCACTCGGATTTTGTCATCATGTCCTCGTAGAGATGATATCACACGCTTAAACTCATCGCTAACATCAAGTTTGTGAGGATCAAACAAAAGAAGTATTAAATCACATTTAGCAGCAAACCATGATGTTACACCTGTGAAGTCATATTGTCTATGTGTCCTTTGTTTTTCCCCAGACAACACTCCAGGGCTATCAACAAATGTAATGTGCTCCAATAACTTTGAACAATTGATGAAAAATGAGAGAGTTAGGTTTCAAATGCCACAAAATAAATCTTTTGATTTTGTTATAATTAGGAATAAAAGAGACTCTTACAGGGTGACACATTTGAGAACACTCAAATTTGGACAAAAATGATGTGCCAAATGTAGTAAGACCACTAAATGGCATGTCTGCTTGAACAGCAACAGTGTTTCCAGGAATGGTTCTTTCATCAGGTCCAGACTATGCCAAAAGAATCACATTAACTCATTAAAACTAAATCCAAGATAATAAAACATTTTAAGATATGAAACCTAATATTATACACAATTATAAAATTTAATATGTAAGAATAGAGACATCCAAACATTGTATAAATAATAATGCATATGAAACATTTTCACACATACCATAACAACAACAAATCTATCAGTTGTTGGCTCTGGTCCAATATGAGCTCCTAATAACATTTGTAAGGAAAACAAATCAATAATATAAATTGCATAACTAGTGTGAGAAATTTCAAATATATATTATACACATGATGTTGAGGATCACTTGCCTGGATAACTGGTTCTAAGCATATGTTTAATGAATGTTGTTTTTCCAGTGGAATATTGACCCAGTAATAGAATCATAGGTTTGGCATCAAAGTCACTATTTGTCTGTAATATAAAGAATAATAATCATAGAAAAATTAAATGTTTGTAAACAAATGAAGTTGAATCTAGACTATTATTTGTATTTCTTAATCAATCAAAGCAAAATAGAATCAACTACTAACCAATGAAGGAGATACAAAATCATTATAACGATAAGCAACTTCTAAAGGCTTCAACTTTTGAAGGTAAAGTCTCTTCAAACCATCTATTATGGATGTCACCGAAGAAGCAGGCACCTATGAACATATTTTCAAAAAATAAAGATATTTAAAGATACATAAGAAGAAAAGAAAAAGTAAAAAATGACAGGTAACACTCACTTAACTCTTCCTTTTTACATACATACAACAATATTATTAGAAGATAAATCATAAGAATAGAAAAAGAAAAACAAAATTTTTAGTCCAAACTAAGACATTTACAATTTCATATTGTTATCAAATATATCATGTTCAATATTTCTTAGAGATATTTGTTTAATGTAAAAATTATTTTATACCAACTTATGTTGTTTATCCAGTTACATTGACGACTTTAGTTAAACATCCAAATATTACTTACAATAGCTATCAAAGTAACAAAATGTTTTTTAAAGTCAGGCTAATTCTAAAGTGCTAAAAAGAAGTAATTATCGAAGTAACAAAATAATTACCTTTTTTGCCGACTTTGCATTAAACCAATTACTTGCAGGTGATGGTTGAGGACTAACTGCATGGCTATTAGTGAGTGAAATTGATAAAAGAAAAATAAAAAAATAAAAGGACAAAAGTAATGTGAATAAAAACCCTATTAGTAATTGAATTAGCATACATTACCACTCATTTCTTTATCTTTTTGTTTGCGTTTTTTCTTCTGCACAAACAAATACATATAATGATAAGTTATTTCACTAAATGAATATTCAATATCAGCATAAAAAATTAAAGAAAAATAAATATTTAAACTTACTGCAACTAATGCATCCAAACCATCCATTGTGGGTGGTTTTACATATCTCATAGCTGAAAAAAAAAAAGTCAATCATATCTTAGTAGGTTTTATAATATAAATTCAATGAGTGACAGAAAAAACAAAATTTCAATTGATATAAAAAATAACTAAGAAACCACAAAACAATGAAAACACAAACAAAACTCACCATCACTACTTAGCAGATCATGTGTTATTGAGTATCCACATTGTGCTAAAGAAACAAGCTATAGTTCAAAATGGGTTAGTTAGGTTTTAAAAATTGGTAAACATTAAGCTCAAAAAAAAACATTCAAAAAACATATTAAAGAATTGTTTTTCTACCTGCATTGCAGTGACAAATTCTTTGAAACCTAAATATCCTTCTCGTTTTGAATCTGCAATGGCCCATACCTCATTTTGATAAAAGGGAGAAATGAAGAAATAAATTAGTTACAAGAAAAAAAAACAAATAATATATAACTTAATAAAACAACTCATCTTTTAATCCACAAATTCATTTTTCTGTTAATATCTACTCCTTGTTCCTAAGCATAGAACAAATCTATAAAACACAAAACCTGTTTCAATTCTTGTCGTGACAAGTTTGACATAGAGAAAAACTTGATGGCTTCATTCCCAGTAAAACGACCATCCCCATCTGAAGACACCAAAATGCATGATAATTTACAAAAGAAGGAGTAAATTCATTTTGCATAAAATAACCACATGGAATTTTAAACTAATTCAATATTTAATTATATTCTGCAAATTTATATTATTCACTAAGTATTGGAATGAAATCAAACCCTCAAAAAATTTGTGAATATAAACATGTGCGAATTTCAATCATCATAGAATGTAATAAAGATTTGAAAGTTGTTCAAATAAGAACCTGCATCTGCATAATTGAACCACTCTTCATATAAGGTTTGATAATCTCTGAAACTTGAATCCACTGGTACTATAGCAAGTTCCATGATAAGAACAATTTAGAAAATTGATTTTTATTTTCCTTTTAGGATTTTGGGTGAGATATAAAGAGGGGTCCCAGATGCTTGCAGAGGGATGGTTAATCCATTGACATTGTTGCAAACCATGCATGACACAAATTTGGAGTTTTTATATTGTGAATATTGATGTTAAGTGTTAAGGGACTTGTTGAGAACTAGAATTGGAATTTCCATTAATAACTACAAATGAACACGTTAAAAGAGGAAACCATGTTGAAAGTTTTCTTAAAATTAGTATAAGAATGGGTTGACAAAATTATTACACGACTCATCTTTTAATGTGAATTGATTTAAATTGAAATAAATTCAAGCACCTAAAAATAGTTATTTAGTTTTATTGGTAAAACAAAATGAGTAGTGTTATGATTAAAAAAAACTAAAATTATACTCTCTACTTTATTCTCCTTTAAATTATATAATTTTCCCATGTCTCTACACTCGATTTTCAATCTTCTTATTGAATGTAATTGTTAATAGTGTTACTGTAACTTCTTTTCTTCGTATGGTTGAGATTTATAATTTCAAGAAATCATATACACACGTTAAATAGAAGTTTGAGGGGAATATATATATATATATATATATATATATATATATATATATATATATATATATATATATATATATATATATATATATATATATGATCTCTGTTTATTTTTCTTAACTAGTTTTATTTTTTAACATTTTCTCAGAAATTGAATTTTATTCTTAGAGAAATATTTGTAATATATTTTTAATATTTATTGTTGTGATATTATCTTTTTAACATCTACTATTAGGTGATTAAAACACACATGAAATGTCATCGTGGTAATGAAGAGTATTAAAATTATATAAAATCATGTTAATATGTTTTTGAAATTAAATAAGAAATTTATTAAGTTATTTATATGAAAATCTTAATAACATGTATTTTATTTATCAAAAAAAAACTTCTCCCTAATTTTTCTTTTAAAAGTGACACATAAATAAAAAAATCTTATTATTTTGAACTACAAATTAAAGAAAATCACATTTTCTTTTAAAAATATTTTAACCTTAAATTCAATTTTATTCTGTTTTTAAATTTTAAATAAAATCACATCAATTTTTTCCATGGTAACTTATTTTGAAAATATCTTATTAAAACAAAATTCATCATTGAATATACTTTTACATAAAATTCACCATTTTTGAAGTTTTTGTACCCAAACATTTCAGATGGGGATGTGATCTATAAATAAAACATTGAGTTTAACTTTTGAAAACTCTAAATAATGAGAGAATTTCACCAAAAGCTAATTTTGGAGAGAATTTCACCAAAAGCTAATTTTGTTCATTGTCCATGGGTCTTTTGTTTTGATGAAGTCAACTAGTCCGGAGTGATTCTTCCTGCACCTCCATGACGACTTCATGCACCTCTAAAGTTTTTTAAAATTCCCATTTTAGACATAATGAAAAGACCAAAATATCCTTAATCTACAATTCATAGTGTAAAAATTTTGAAACACATTGGAGACGGGTTCTACAACCCACAATGCATTTAAAAAAATTTGTATTACGGGTTTATAAGACTAAGGTGATAACCACTATACCATAGCAGATTGCTAGTTGTACAACTCGTAAAACAAAACAATTTATAAATACATTGCGGGTTACAAATTTTTTTTAAATGTATTGCCCCGCAATGTAAAAATATTTTAAAAAACGCATTGCGGGTTGTAAAATCCGTAATGTGTTTCAAAATTTTTACACCATGGATTGTAGACAAGGACATTTTGGTCTTTTCATTATGTCTAAAATGGAAATTTTGAAAAACTATGGAGGTTCAGGAAGTTGTCATGGAGGTGCAGGAAGAATCACTCACTAGTCCGATGTAAGTTTTTGGGCTTGAAGATCCAAAATATGGTTATTTCTTTACTTACTCCCATGATTTCTTCTTTCACCTTCATGGTGGGTAAAAGATAAAGATATTTTTAGTCTCTATCAATTTTTTCTACATCCTCAGCGCTGCTCCTTCCTCTTCTTTCAGTGTATCGCAGTACATTTTGATGAATGCCCTTCTGACTCTCAACAATAACTTTTATATTATATAATTCAGAAGTGACTTTCAAAAGTTTTTTATGTAAAAAAAGTGCAATAAAAAAAAAACACTTCAATATAATTAGTTTTCATGCTTTTCATTTTATACTTAACGACTGTCCAAAAATCCTAGTATTTATTTTCAGTTTCAAAAAGGTCTAGCTTGATGTGAGTGAGTAAATACGAAGCAGGTTAAAGTTTTTGGAGTAACTTTTTATTTTTGTAGTATTGTATTAAATTAAATTCTTTTTGGTCATTTGCTCCCGCAACCTATAGCATGGTTGGCTCTTTTGACCTCCGATGTTGCTATATTTCTTATATCTATTGTCTAATGATCTCAAGCATAATTGATATTTAGACCTACTTCATTTCTAAAGATAATAATCAGCAATAATGCACTCCAATCTGTTGCTAGGTTGACAGATATGGTCTGCACTGCAACAGAAAAAATAATTTTATCCCAGCAAGGGAAATTATATAGATAACATGATGCTGTCACAGGCTTACTTAAAAACCAAAATTCTCAAGTATATTACGCATAAATTCTCAACTATAAATGGATGCTATCATGCGCAGCCAACAATTTATGCAACTTCAAGAGTAGAAGCTATTGTCACATTATATACTAGCAAAACATTCTTCTAATCTCAAAATACTTCTGACTAATGTACTTCATTCTTCCAATCACAGAATATGCAATGGATCACAAAAATAAAGGAACTATGATGCACAATTAATCAACTGTATAATATGCAGTGAAACAGGATGTCAACTATAGTTCAAAACAAAATTCTTATCATTTTCAAATCAATAAACAAGGCCTGGAAATCACATTCTAAGGCTCCACAGTTGTCACCTGTTGCCATTCCCCGTCTACCGCTTCTTTCCACAATGTCACATTGTTGTTCCCATCAGCCACAGCCAGTATGTTTCCTGTCAGTGACCATGAGACCCTCCAAACAGGTGTCTTGAAATCATTCAAAACCTTGCCTTCCCACTGATCACCCTCCTTTGCCACGGTCCATATAACCACTTTACCATCCTGCGATGCACTTGCAATAGTAGATTTGGGTAGCCCTAAATTGGGTGCCCAAGCAACATCTCGAACCCAATCCGTGTGCATATGAAGGGCAGGGAAGCAGTCCATCTTCCAAAGTCCATTGGTGAGCTTCCATACCTTCACAGTATTATCACAGCCACCAGAGCACAGCTTTTGCACAGGATCAAGCAACCCTGCACCAACAAGGGCACCAGGTGCCATTGATGGTGCCCATGACACAGAAGTGACACCAACTGGGTGAGCCTGATCAATCCCTGCAGTGTCCCAGCCACCGTCAGCTCTTGCAGTGAAAACAGATATATTCCCATCAGATGAGCCACAAGCCAAACAGAGACCCAACTCGTGGGGTGCCCAAGCAATAGAATTCACGGATGATTTGTGCTCATCAAACACATGAGCTTGAGTCCATTCATTCTGGTTACCCTCCTTCCATATAATGACACGGCCATCATAGGAACACGATGCAAGTAGAGAACCAAACTTAGGGTGAGCCCACACTACTTGCCAAACAGGTCCTTGGTGACCAGTCAATGTTGCTAGCTGCTGAGAGGCCGTGTTGTTAACTCCAATTATCTTAATTGTGTGATCTGATGAAGCTGTTGCCAGCCTCTTGCCATAGTAATCCATGGCAACATCATGGACCGTGTCTTGGTGACCCGTTTCAACCTTCTGAGAAGGCATATTTCTGCTACCAACACACACACAATGCAAACAGTCAGTTTCAAACAACAATTTGCTTCACTGATAGTTTGAACTAACTTACTAAACCCTCTCTTAACTAGTCACTTTCAAGGCAGAAAAGGTAAAGCAAATATCAAATAAAAGACAATGAAGGAATAACAAAAGCATAAGCATAAGATTCAATACCACATACACAAATACAAAACATTTTCCAAGCAAGCAAATCATCAAAATTCAAAAGACAATTCGCTACACATAACAATAATTCCATCAACAAAAACATAATACTCAAGCAAAACCCTATTCCCAAGCTGATGAAGAGTGAAATCCCAGCCAGAGGTTTTAAATTTTACACAAATATTCATCGAATTTAGCATTGAATTGAAGAAAGCAAAACACAATTCCGTGCAAATCATGATCTGTAAATGATCACACAATCGCAAGCAATTCGCAAATTAAAAATGTCAAACCCTGTAAAAAAACGAAAATTGGGGGGAAATGGTTTTATCTTTGAAAATAAATCGCAATTGGCGAAACAAATGTGGGAAAATCAAGTAATGGGGGTGAAGTGAGGAAATTGTTCCAAAAAAGAGAGAGATGTATCCAATAAATAGGAAGGATCCCAAAATGGGTACGGAATTAGAAGATCTAAGTTGAGATTTGAATAGATCGAGAGAGAATAGAGAAGGAACCTGAGAAAAAGAGAGAGAAAGTGAGGGAGCCAAAGGTGGTTGCCGGAGTTGCCGTGGACGGTGGTGCGAGTAAGGGTGACCGGTGAGTGTAGGATGAGATCTGACCAAAGAACTGAAAATGGAGAACAGGATTTCTTATGATTATAAATATATAAGTTAAAAGATAAACCATAAGACAAACTTTTAACAAAAAAAAAAGTAAAAATTAGATGCCTTTTCATTTGTTTATTATTTCAAGTTATACGTTCTTTGTTCATAATAAAATAAATGATGGTTTTTTCATCATGAATAAAAATTGTAATAATTATAAAATAATTAATTAAAACTACTAATAAATAAAACCAAAATTATTTACAGAAAGTAATTTTTTATACTGTGAAGGTTGAAATGCAATATTTTGAATATAAACGATAATAGTTTTTTATTTTTATATTATGACAATTTCGTTGAATATATGTATATTATGTTATTTGGTTGAGAGGTGATAAAAAAATATTATGTATCAAGACAGACAACCATCACATTATATGATGTATTATTTATTGTTGCTCATATTAATTATGGACCAATTTTTATATGTATGTAAACTTGAACGCGACGGAGTAATGAAATTGTTAGTAGAATTGTTTGGTGTCTAACCCTATCAAGATATCCTAATTAGGGTTGTTTCATGATCTCACTGTATGTGTAGGATGTTCTTAGAAAATAGTTGTACCGACCCATTAATATGAATAATTTGATAATGCTAGCTTTTGTAAAAATAAAACAACTAGCGAAGTATGCTATATTATTTCGGATAATGAATTTGTTTTATATGTATTTGTTATTCTTTTTTTCATGCTAAACAATTATACATACAACATGACAACATGACAGTATCTTCATTCTTTATGTTATATGTATAAATTTACTTGCTCTCTGATTATTTTCTAATTTTTGATGTTTTCTTAGCAACTGAATTTTTATACTTGGAGAAGTAGTTCTGATATATTTTTAACACTTATTATTGTGATACTATCTTTTTAATAATTTACTATGAGTAAAATACATTAAATTTCATCTCAATAATAAAAAAAAATTGAAAGTAAAATTATAAAATAATACGTTAATATATTTTAAAACTTATATCTATCATCAAAACGTTACAAGTTAAACTAAGGCTGGAACATTGTCAATTTTAACCAAAGTTAAGTTATCGATTCAACTAAAATTAATGTATCATTGATTTAGTCAAGATTGGATTTCTTTTAAGTTGATCTATCAAGGATAATTTGTATTTGACATCACCAAGATTTTTTTGCCAATGTATGGTGATATTAATTTGTTAGGGGATGCTAGTCTAATATTTTTAACAACGACGTTGCTTTTCAACTAATATTATATTTATTTTTTTGGATTCATCCGATTAGAAATATTTGTATTGACGTTAGTTAGAACTTTTTTTTATTAATGTTGGTCACAATTGTTTTTCTGTTAATATAGTTCAAAGTTATTTCTTAACTAATGATAATCATGATTTTCTTAATTAATATTACTTTTATGATTATTTTTCAACAACCAATATCAATTAAGACTTTTTCAGTTGATGTTAATAGAGATTATTTTCTCCCTTGATATTATCGGAATCAATTTTCTTTCAAAATAAATCATTAATCAAAGCTTTCTTAGTTAATATTTCTGAAGTTATATCTCATCGAATATCAATAAGGTCATTTTTTTCAATGTCTGTTAACAAAAAGCTTTGAACTATTAAATGTTTTACATGGACTAACATGAAAAGGAAGGGACTCACATGAAGGAAAGTGGAATTGATGAGAAGAGAGCCTTCATAGGATGACATAAAAAGTAAAAACAATTTGATAGACAAACAAAAGTCTTCACAGGCTAACACGAAAAGTAAGATGTCTAGATAGGCAGATAAAATGCCTTGATAAACATAAGAACCTTCATAGAAAGACAAAAACAATATTGAAATACCTAAACAAAAGGAAATGGCATAACTAAGCTGATATAATATGCACAAAACTTAGATAAGCCAATATGGAATGCAAATGACCTAAAGAAAACAGGAAATGAAAATAGATCTCGACAGTCAAATATGAAATGCAAAAACTTAGATAAGCCAATATGGTGTATGATGTGCCTTCTTTTTAAAAGACAAATATCCAAACAGTAGTTAGATTAAAGACGAGAATACACACAAGGTGAATGAGTATAATCAAACAATAGTTCTCAAACCGAAGCAGGGGTGTGAAATACTGCAGAAAGAAATGGATGTGAAAGAAATACGAGTAACTATAAAAGGAGAAGAAAAGGTTGGAGGGTAAAATAAACAGAAGCAAAAAAAAAAAAGGATACGACAAAATCAGAGTTGACAACCAAATCACCAAGTATTTGGTTTTTAAACTTCGGGTCCAACTAAGGAGTAAAGACCCGCATTAATAAAAGTTAAAGTACCCGAAACATGTAGTTGGAAGTAGCTGCTGTGCTTTTGCCACGACAAGGATTCACATCCTCCTTTCTTTTTTAAATACAATTTTCAGACTTTCCTAATAAGAAGATACAACCTCTGATCAAGCTCAAACTTGTTGCAATGAGACGTATCTCCCTTCAACATCATCAGAAGCCCACCAAATGAAATATTTAGCTCCCTACAATTCAAAGCCCATAAAAATTCCGATTATTAAAAAGAATAACAAAGATAAGATTAACTGAAACATTAAATTATTAATGTAATGATCGCATTCATTTCTCACTAGGGGAGCTGCTACTACGAATAAAACCAACTACATAATCACATAACTTCAGTGAACTCTTCATCTCATAATCGAAAGATAATTCCTAACTGATTGGCACAACGGAACTCCACTATGCATAGATAATTGTCAATTTTATTTAGTGAGCAGTGATATTTACATATAAAATGGGTCAATCGGCACTAGATGAACTACAAATATGCGATTCACTCATTCATTTCATGCTCGCATTCAATTAAAAACAATTCAAATCCGAAGGACGAACCCATTGTTCCTAGTAAATAGCTTCTAAATGGCTATTTGGCAACATGCAGGCCATACATAATTAAGTTACTAACATTAATTTAGTTATTTAGTAAATTATTAAATGTTCATATGAAAATCAAAACTGGAAATAGACATACGCCTTTTCACGGCCAGAACCCTCTGTTATCCTGTAGAGCTTCCCATACATGACATATTCAAAATTGTTGGCCAGTGATTGTCGATTGATCTGGAAAAAATAAATACACAGCAGAATTCTGTAAGCCAAATTAAATTAACTGAGTTGAAAATCAATAGAGAAAATATATAAGAGAAAAAATAGCTAAAAATAGAAAGAAAATTATGAAAAGGGAACTATTAGCTACAAATTGGGTTATGTCTACATCACACCACCATCCACAAAGTTTGTTAAAAGCACTATGGGATATTGTCATCAAGCTCACGATTCAACACAGACTAGCTTTGAGCTTAAGATCCTAGCCAGGGAAAATATCATTCACAAAAAATTGAAACCCTCATTGTTGTTGGCCTTCTCAAATTGGCTGTTTGTTTTCTATGAATCTATCGACTCTTGGCCATAACATCAAGTTCTGGCGCCATTTGACATACTGTTATAAACCTATTATCCCTATTCTATCACAACAACTGCGAACCGAGTGCTAGTCAAGAACCGAAAATCACAACAACCCAATATTATTGCCAACTGACCATGAAGCAATGAAGATGTCTAGAAAATAGAGTGCTTAAACATGAAGGAAAGGGTTTCAGATTTCTATTCCAAATTTGGGTTCTTTTCTTTTAATTTTGGAGTTGGTATTCTTTTATTCGCTGTCGAGAGGAATGCAGTTAACATTTTTAAATGTACACATGAAGTTACTGAAGGTGAGATGAGACATTAGGGCTAAGGTATTGAGCTTTGATATGGAATATTCTCTGGATGAACAACAATATATCCTTCTAGGAAACATACATGTTGGAACCAGATTCAAATGTAGTTTGTCAAAGTGTGAACATCCTTTTTATCTTAGTTCCAGAGCAAGAAATGAGTTATGAAAAATAGTGTACAGCCATGCAGGTCCATGTTTTTGTATATCTATTAGAACTGGTGATGGGTTTCCACTTTATGTTGAATGATATGATGGCTTTATTTAAATATTTTTATATTAGGAATACTCAGATGGCAGTGACCACATGAGTTTGTGTAGACTCTAGGATTTAACAAACTTGATGGCATATGTTCTACAGCAACGTTATTTGTATATTACCAGTGTCCCAGTTATCATGATTTACCGGGACAAAGAAACATCTTTAATTAGGATAAAAATACAAGGGAATTCAAGCCTGAGGGTTGTTAGACGGCTTGATTAAAAATATTAAAGTTTTTCATCTATTTTCTTTTCATGGTGGTTAACCAGAAGAATGTTCTTTAGGCTGGGTTCATGTCTCTTTAAACCCATCATTCACTCTTTTAACTCACTCTCGAGCTATAAAACTGCATACTACTTAGTATAGCGTTAAGGATACAGAGGAAACGATTGTTTTGTGTGTAGTTTTAGTCCTTTTTAAATTATCTGATCTGTGCTATATCCCAAATGTATTACTTAAAAAAATTAATATATATATATAAGATACTTTCTCAATATGTATGTAAATGTATCACACAAATACCAGAATCACATAGAGGTTAAACATTGATGTGTCGGAGTATTTGAGAGTCATACTAGAAACTTGTTTCAGTAAGAGAGTTGCCAAGGGGTTAGATACAACCATAGATACTGAATATTGCAATACACACACAGTAAAATGGCACTAAATAAAAATTTAGAAAGAGCAAACTGTGTATTAAACAGAGAAAATTTGCTTCTTACAGAATTAAATTAAGCAATATTGTCATGTAATCATCAAGATCGATGTACTAAAGTACAAACCACTCCTGCCACATCAATCATGTCTACGCTCACCATTAACCAAATTTATGGTTTAAATTACAAGTTCATGAGAAAGGACAGAAGCTCCCAGTCACAGAAGACTTGATAACAACTGTAAAGTAAACAAAGATTGCCAGACACCTGAGGCTTTAACAAGAATAAGTACAACCACACAGCATTAAATGCACGTTCTAACAGTAACTAATGTTTTGTACCATGATTTCACTTGACAATAATAATAACAATCCTTCACAGTGAAAGAAGGGTTCACTGTACATAATAAATTTCTTACCTGAGTATAATAACCAGTATCTGGTGTTCCATCAGGATTAAGTGATGAAACAAGCACAAGGGTAAACTTCTGACCGACCTTCAACGGATATATCTCAGAATTGATATCAAGGTGCATAAACATGTCAAATTTTTCACTTCTTGCTTCAATTCGAGTAACTTGAGATGCACAAAATCGAAGCATTAGAATAAAATACACAGAACAAGATCAAAAACATCTCTGGTGATACAAAATAACCATGTCACGCTACAAATGGAAATCGAATAACAGCAGACAAACAACAAAACGAGATTCCAAAAAAAATGGAAAGCCAATAATACGCAGAGAGCTCAAAGAGAAAAACCCTAGACATGTACAAAAAATAAGCATGACATGCTAAACTAAACAAACAATATATGAAGAGAATTGAAGTATTGCAGAAGCAACACAGATGCGAAGAACAATAATAATACCTCTATCGAATAATTTTTTGTCATCGGGATTCAATTTTTCTACTCTAAAAATATCCTCGAAGAGATTATTCTCCACCATGGCTGAAACAAAAAAAACTTTCGAAACCAAACACGACGAAACTGAAAGAAAAAAAAAAACGCAACGCAGAGAAAGGCGAATTACGAAGAAGCTTCAAGAATCGAAAAAATGCAAACGAAGAGATTAGAAGAAGAAGATTGTTCTCAGAACAGAACCTGCGGTTCGTTCAGTACAGTACACTACTCTGCGTAAGGAGGGACTAAAGTAAAGAATAAAGAAATGAAAGCAGAGAACGGGTTCTAGAATTTTTTTAATGGTCTGGGCTTGAATTCCTGTGGCCCACTACCCTTATGGTTTGGGCCTTGTTATGTCTTAAACCTAAACCCGGCTTTTTCTTTCCACACCGCAATATCTCCCTGCACCCAGGAAATACAAGATAACTAAATTTTTAACTCCACACAAATTTTTTCATCATGGAATAAGCTTTTTCTATAAGAGGTTAAAACTTATTCCACGCTACAAAAATTTTTTCTTTTCTGAAAAGACCATTCTAAAATGAATTTTTAACACTTTTTCGATATTATAGAATTGAAATATACAATTTCAAAAGTCTTTATATCATAAAATCCAGAACTGAAACTAAAAAAGTCAATCGGGCAAACCTCTAAGAGATAAAGCTGGAAATTCAAATTTTATGGCGGTGCAAGTTGAAATTATGTAGGTGCAGGGAAAAATTAGCATTTGTTCTGAACTTCGGTCCCATGGGTTAATCAACTTGGGCTTTGCTTAAATCATGTGGACCACTTAGTTGATATGTTAAAAGGATAAAGGGTTCACATGTGATAGTAAAGTTTCGTCGAAATTCTGATAAATTTCCACCAAAGAAAACTGTTAAAGGGTAAATCAATTTTCTGGTTGTTTTAAATATTAAACGTTGTTGCATAAGTTATAGAAAATAAGAAAAATTGAAGTTGGTTCTTGAAGAATTCTCTACATCCATATGCACTTAAATAGTAGTTGAACTGCAAGTGCATAAAATTAAATTGAAATTGGATCAAATATTACAACATCTCCCAGATGCAAAAACAACTTAGTGGCAAGACTTTCACATTGTATTTAGTAATGTTAGGTTCAGCTACCCTTCTCTGTTTGTGTGCCTGTATAAAAGAACACAAGTCTCAAATTACAAAAGGGTTTACATGGAGTGGTAGTCAATGAACAGATTAACCTATGAATACAAACCAGATTATTGGTGCAGAATAGATCTTTTTCCGATCTACCATTCCATTAAAAGAAAACTTTATATATAAAAGAACACAGGGAATTGAACTATAAAATGAAAAGATTATGCTTTGAGTTTTTATATATTTTGTTTTATGCTTTTATTGCAAGAGCTAGCAAATTTTATTGGGGCCGCTTTCTTCCTGCACCTCCATGATTACTAACTGCATTTCCAGAAAAAATTACATTCTACCCTTCATAATGGTGACTTATGTTTCAGAATTTCCAAAATGAGATTTTTGAAATATAAGCATAACGACTTTTTTTAAACAAATTTTCCATAACATATGAGATAAGTTTTGGATGAGAATTTCCAAAACAAAATTTGTAGAACATACTAGATACTTTTTAGAATAAGCAATTCAACGTTTTACTTTCTTCTTCCTCTCAAAGATTGCGGTAGAGAGGTGCAATGAAGAAGAAGACACAATGGCTGATGCACCGAAAAAGGATATTTTAGTCTTTTGGTCACTGGTATGACAGTGCAGGTAGTAATAATGGAGGGAGGAAAAAGCCAATTTAGGTCAAATTGGGCCTAGAAAATTCAAAGCAACCTATATTTGTAAGTCTCACTATAAAGCATTTTTGGGGAGTGACTTTAGTATTATAATAAATGGTAGGCAATTGCTTCCTGCACCCATCAATAAGGGAAAGAGACAGGAGTGCCCTAATCAATGGTAGGCAATTACTTCCTGCACCCATCAATAAGAAGAAAGGACAGAAGTACCCTCTGAGTTAATATAAAAGAATATAGAGTTTTGAGCAGCGTTTTCACTCGTCAGAGAGTGGTGCGGTGATGCAGTTCGTCGTCAGCACTGATGATTCTCATCCTCGTTCCCTTTGGGTCTTACATTTTTTCCGTATAATTAACAAAGTAACATTATTTTTCTAAAAAACGAAACCACATATATATATATAAAAATTTTAAATTCAATAATTTTCTAAATTTTAAAATGCCAATTTGATTTTTGTTTTTTATTTAAAATTATTTTTTATTTTTAAAAACTGACCAATATAATCCATTAGTGCAACATAGAACTAACCAAAACTTATAAAATCCACCATGTTACGTGGGTTAGTCATAGTTGGAGAGGCAGCTTGCATGTCTCACTTCACTTCACTCCAAACTACAAAGTACAAAAAGAACCTACCTTTTCAATCTTGTGTCTTCATTTTCCATGGCCTTGTGATTCTTCCATTCTTTGTATTTTGATTATTTATTTTGCAATGTTATGTGCTCTATAAAAGGGTGGTGCAAGAATAGCATGGCATGCCATAACGTGTTTGTTTGCAAGGAAGAGAGAGCACAGCATTGCAATACACCTAGCCACCCTTCAACTCCGAAAAAAGAACACTTTCTCTTTCTCCTCACATCACACTCTCTTCCCACATTCTTCGCTATCTCTTTCTTTCTCTCTCTCATACATTGCCACCCTCCATTGTGCCACTTCCTTTCTGGGGTCCCTTCCTTCTTTTCTCTCCCCATTCATCTTCTCTCTCCACCCTTTTGTTTCTTGTTGTTCAATCTCTCATCTTTCTCTGTCTCTGCCGAACACCTCCTTCAGCCTTTCCTCTTCCTTGGTCCCGCTGGCACATATTCAGGTATGCTAATGCTCCTTCATAATAATTAATAACATTAACAAAGACATTTGTTGTTGTTTTGTATGGTGTTGGCCTAGTGTGTGTGTAGATATTGTCATTGTCTTTTTCAATATTCAAACATGTATAATGATGTGACAATGTTTTATGATTCTTGTAATTGAATATGTGTCATGTTGGTTGCATGTTTTCTGGTTTGATGGCAACCGTGGCATTTTTATTTTTATTTTTTTGGTTTTTGCTTGGTTGGAGGTGTGAGTGAGGGTTAAGGGAGGAGGAAAATGACATCAAAGCATGACCAATGAGCAACAGGGTTGATAAGGGAATGAGGATTAAGGGACAATTTGATCATTTTTTTTGTTGGTTTATTATAAATTGATACCAACAATGACAGTGTCCCTCAACTCCTTTTCTGAAATGTTAGACAAGACAATGTTTGATGTTTTTTTTTGTAACATTCACTGTTGAAGATTTGATTCTTTGTTCTCTCTGTCAGTTTTCTGAATTCTATAGAAACCTATCTGATGAAGCAACGGATAAGTCTTTTGCGTGTCAATTTTTAAACTACGGAATTATTGGATTTGGTTTTTGCTACATTGAGACAGAAAACATAATTAAAGCTTAGAGGCCAGTAATTTTATCTGGCGATTTTTGGAATTTATTCCCTTTTCTTTCCGCTATGAAGATTTTGAAATCCAAATAAAAATTATTGGAATTTGTTCCCGTTTATGCATTGGTTTTCCTCCCTCTTTCTATAAAGGATCATGAATGCTAAGAGCTCATGAAGCTTTTCAAAACCTTTGTAGGCGAAGATTTGAAGATCTTAACGGCTGCAACATGTAATAAAATGCTTAGAATAGCTCCAAGCTTTGTGCCTTTCTCCTACCCCCTTTTCTTTCAAACTTGTTTCTCCCCTTAAATCTTGTTTATTTAAGTTATATTTATAAAAATTTATTAAATGAGAAAAACCTTACCTTGCACATTAGTTGATTTCGATATGATTGTGAAAGTTTCTCTTCAGGCGAATCAACTTCGGAGCTGAAGATATAGAGCATATTTTTTTGTAAGTTAGTTCTATGGTTAACACTTAAAACTTGACTCAAAGAAATCCAAATATGCAGGGAAGATGACGGTGGGAGGTTCGGTAGAGTTGGAGACCATGTTTGCTTTAAGATCTCCTAAAGCAAACATGGAAAATGACTTGTTTGGTAAACCAGAAAGCACAAGGAGTAGAGACAGTAGTGGTAATTGGTTGGAGAAGAACATGTATTTGCGAATGCCGGGGTCACCGAGTCTATGGGATCAAGCTGCACTGAGGTTGCAGAAAGTTTACAAAAGTTTTAGGACAAGGAGGCAACTTGCAGATTGTGCAGTTCTTGCAGAGCAGAGATGGTTAGTTTCAACACATGTACCTGGGTAAACACAATTGGAATTTACATGAAACATTGTCCATTTTAATTGTTATTTCCTCTGTCAATTAATTTCTTACAGTGTCAACCAACCAGAAATCAGGGTAGGTATAATTCTTAAGACAATTATTGTTGACCATACAATTTGTGCTCGGATGACAGAATAAAAATAATTTTAATTGTCAATGCATGCACTATATACTCTTCTTTTGCATGAGAGTGTGCACTTTAAGATATAGGAGTCTTAGAGCAATCTCATAGAGTACTGTCAAATTAAGTTGAAAGATAAGGGAATTGAAAAAGCTTTCATAATCTATGTGCTTGTGGTCTCTACCAGAGACAAACATGTCCATAATATTGTTTAAGTTACTGAGTTAAATTCTTAAACATAGGTGGAAGGCTTTGGATTTTGCTGAACTGAAGCGCAGTTCAATATCATTTTTTGACATTGAGAAACCGGAGACGGCCGTTTCACGGTGGTCAAGGGCAAAAAAGAGAGCTGCCAAGGTAGGTTCTCACATTAGTTGTATCACAATATGTTGAGTTCTTGATGTTGTAGATTGAAAGACTATTAAGTTGTTTTTACTTTGTGTTTAATAATAGGTTGGAAAGGGTCTATCTAAGGATATGAAGGCTCGCAAACTTGCTTTGCAGCACTGGCTAGAGGCAGTAAGTCTCATATAGCTAAAGTGATATTGTTCAAATTAAACTGCGAATTTCTCTAAACTGGATTATCAACTTGAACAGATTGACCCTCGACATCGTTATGGTCATAATCTTCAATTTTATTATGTCAAATGGCTTCGCTGTGATAGCTATGAACCTTTCTTCTATTGGTAAGATTGAAAGAAGAATGAAAATTCAATTTCTGTTTAACAAGTAACTTTCTATCAGACTAATGGATAAATCAACCTACAAGTGTAGGCTTGATATTGGGGAAGGCAGGGAAGTACAGTCTGAGAGATGTTCCAGGTTAAAACTTCAGCAGCAGTGCATCAAATATCTGGGTCCAGTGAGCTTATTGTTCCCTTTTTATCTTCTTTTTCAAACAGATGGATCAATATCATGTTAAAATATGTCAGCAACAGGCCATGATATTTTACTTCAGAGAAAAACTCAAAGCTTCCTTAACTGTCAAACAACAAGTAAAAGTAATTTTAAAAGTTGTTTCTTCTGTAGGTGGAAAGAATAGATTATGAAGTAGTTATTGAGAATGGAAGGCTCTTTTACATGAAAAGTGGGAAACCTGTTCACACAACAGGAAATGCAAAGTGGATTTTTGTACTTAGTACGTCCAAGACTCTTTATGTAGGGCAGAAGAACAAGGGCACATTTCAACATTCAAGCTTCCTAGCAGGGGGAGCCACATTGTCCGCTGGTAGACTAGTGGCAGAGGATGGTGTTCTTAAGGTATGAAAGAGACATAAACCCCATATTTACAAAACAGATATTTTATATTGTTTTCCTTTTCTTTCTACACGCCGTTGTATTCCATACTGACAATAGACTTTTTCATCTCCAAAGGCAGTTTGGCCTCACAGTGGGCATTATCTCCCAACAGAAGAAAATTTTGAAGAACTCATGTCATTCCTTGCGGAGAATAATGTGGATCTTACGGATGTAAAGGTAAAATGACTAAATGGTAACTTTGCTTCAGTCTAAGATATAGCATCGTTCAATCTGATGCAAATTTCCATTCAGCATTTGCATGACTGAAGAAAATTAAACTCCTACATTAACATAACTACATATTCACTATTATTTCGTTAGTGTACTTGGGATAGAATCATAGATAGATTTTAACTTTAGCCATAGCATCATGCATAGAAAATAAGCTAATTGCCATTTTCGTTACATCACATAAATGAAAATTATTGTGGAATGCTGATTGCCATTTTCTTATATCCAGAAAAATCCAGATGAAGAAGAAGAAGGCATAGCCGAAATGAACCAAGATATCTTCGAACACAATATTATAGAGGCCATGAAACCTCCAAACATTGAAACAAAAAATCCCAACTCATTAGCTGAAAAGCTTCCTGACTTGAGAAACGAGGATTCTAATGCTCATTCAAACTCTCAACCACCCTTGTCAAAATTGTCTGTAAGACTAGGATCAAAAATTGCAAGTATTGAGATACCAAAAAGAATCATAGTGCCCGAAGTTCTTGAAGAGCAAGAAAACGGTCCACGTACCCAATTTTATTCTCCAACTGCGGTATCAGACTGTGGTTATGAGACTGCGGAAGAATCATTTATAAATGAGGAGGAATTCATGGTTTCCAAATCAAACATGTTTGTTGAAAATCAAGATAAAGAAGATGAAAACACTATCCCAAAGGAGCAAATCTTGAAGAGGATAGATTCACACAAGGGAAGGAAATCATATCAATTGGCTAATCACTTGTCTACTAAATGGACAACAGGTGCAGGCCCTCGAATTGGTTGCATGAGAGACTACCCTCTAGAGCTTCAGAATTTGATTCTGGAGCAGCAAAATTTGTCTCCAAGGACAAGAACAACGGCTCCATCTCCCGGGCTACCCCCTTTATCTCGCTTCAGCCCTCATGTTGCTTTTCCACCTTCTTTGCCTGATGCTCCAAGTGCCTTAAGCAGCCAGTGTATCAGTTGACAATACATAGGATGAAGTGGCAATTAAGAGATGCCACTCCTGCTGAGAAAATGACACAGGAGTTCTTTTTCAATGCTTTTAGTGCCATTCTTCAAAGCCATATAGTTTTTGTAGGTCATGTGATGGATGAGGAACAAAAGAACTTTGTATGTTCTGGTTCCAAATGAGGATAGAATCTGATTGGCTTCTTTCATCCAATCTAGATTGAGATGATAGCAACTTGCAAATCATTAATAACATGTATAGTTATGCAGCAAATTTCTCAAATCCCCACCTTTGTGTTATCCTTCAAAGTATTTACTCTATTTATCTTATATATGATAGCATGAAAGGGAATAGACAAGATGAAATAGGTATAATCAGAATATATTAATTGTCACCAACACCAAAATTGTTACCGAGTGGTTTCAATTCTTAATATCTATAAAGAAACACACTGATTAGGTTGAGGTTTGAGATATGTATAATGTAACATATAATAATACCTGCCTCCATATTTTTGAAGTTCAATTACGAGTGATAGAGGTGCACTTAAAAACACATTATAAAGTACTTTGATAATTTGTATTAGTGAAAATTAAAATAAGAACCAATGATGAATGTATTTGGTGTTGGTGATGGAGTTGAAAGTTGCAACAGCATAACAGGCAAATCAAAACTTCCATGGCAAATAACCTCAAACTTCAGTTGACTTAAAAGCTACAATAAGTTGCATTTCTTTTTTTCAATTCCAATTAATTTCAACTCAACTTCATTTTCTATGCGCATCCAAAGACACACTTTATGTTTGAGATGTTTAGTCTTCTAATGAAAAGGAATGGAGGTAAATTTTTATTGGGTGTAGAAAGAAATGCACTAAAATTATGCACCTTGGTCACCAGACCCAATGTCCAAAACAGAAATCCAAAAATTGAGTGATGATGCCATATACACACATTTTGTTTTTACATTTACATCTCTATGCTTGTAAAATAAACTACACTGAACATAGAGGTTAAAACTGAATGTTTTAGCTAAAAACGATCGACAAAGAATAGCAGAGGCATAAAAACAGTAGAAAATATTTTCAGTGTACTATATGAAATATGTTAATGGCATTACATCAAAGTAAAAGCAAATACTACAAACATTTATATATAAAAAATACTAAAAAAATAGCTAGTTTACTAATTGATACTCGATACAACAAAGAAGATCTCTCCAACTATGCAGGTGTGCACCTTTTTCCAAGAAAAACACAGCGATGTTTGCTATATGAAAGGAAATATTGCATACTCGGCATAGAACAGATTCCATATGAATCGATAGAATCCTGATATTGCATCCTGCAGTATACATGCAGACATTTTAAAAGCAGCTCAAAACACTAGTGGAAGAGATAAGGAATGAAAAGTGCACCACTTAGGCCAGTCGAGATGGTGTACAGAAAGCTATATACACAATATTTTAAAAATTGTTTTGATTTTAGTCCTATTATAAAATCATTGATGTGGCAGTCTACATATTTTAAAAAATAATTTGGTCACAGTATTTTGCCACCTAGAGTAATCAAGTATTGAACTATTCATATTGCATTGATAAAAAATCCTGGTCTATATATGGACCCCAAAAGGACAAAGTGGAATTACCAGAACAAGCAAAGCAAGTTCTTTTAACAGCCAATTGACATTGCTTTGTTATCCTGATCTAATAACACTAAATTGCACGAAAATTGTATCAATAAACCTATTGTTTAGTGCCACAGTTGGAGTATTTAACCAACAAATAAGTAGTTGATAAGTAGTTGAAGTGATTCGCAGAAGATACAATATTACCTTGGTATAATTTGCTTGTTCTAGTACCCATGTCTGAAATACAAGAAAACAAGTCATGTCTACTTTAAAATTTCACAACCACTTGTTTGCATTATGAAAAAAAAAATAAACAGAAAAATGAGAAAACACCAGACAAGTCTCTCCTGCATAGAACTAAGGTCACAATAAGCATGTAGTGCATGAGATAGACAAAATCTCAACAACACAAAAGGAGGGAAACGCTTTGCTTTATAATATCAACAAGCATATATTGTGAATACACTCTAATCAGCATAACATGCCCCCATAATCTTAAGAATGCTATATACTGGGAAAAAACTAATGTTTATGGTGTCATGGATATCTTAAAGCACTTGCAGTCTTCATCACAATAGGATATATCTTATGCCATCTAATATTAAGTTGAAAACGGGTAAAGTTTGTTATACTATTAAATGAGAGGGGGGAGAGCTTTGGGGATTTATTTTGGTTTCCTTGCATGAGAAAAATTTGTTTTTTGGACTTAAAATGAGAAGATAGGCCACTTGGCAGTCCCCTAATATCACAGACTGCATACTAACACCAACTTTCGGAGCAAAGGCAGAAAACTTCTGTGAAGTTACACTGAATGATTCAACAACCTTGTGAAGATTAAGTTAAGGCTTGACGGAACTCTACTATGTTTAGTTCACTGGTTTTGGAAGTAGAATTATGTGTAGCTTGAGATTATGTTAATAGGGAAATATTGTACTTAGAGATATTATGAGATATAATAAGCTAATGTAATTATGGTAATTAGGTTAACAGTTATTCATCCTATTTATGTCTCTTCATGTGAATAAGACCATTGGCTGTGTAGTTTCACAAATGGATTTTTTATATGTCTCTTGTTCTTTTCATCTTTCAACGAGTGTAAAGCCTTGTGCAAATGGGTTCTTTAATGTTGGATTATGATGCATGTGGCTAGAATATCTTGTGAGAATCTCTATCTCCATAATTTCTCAGGGAGAGGCCCGATATCTTAGCCCCTGCATGTTTCAGCTCATGAGTTTTAATATGATAGCTGATGTTTCTTCCTCTATATTCTGGCGACTCTCTTCTGTTTTCCTCTCTTTTTCTATTCGTTTATTCCCCCAACTTCTCCTTCCTCAAAATGTTCAAGAAAATAACAAAATCCGATAGTCACAGAAAAAGTGTTTGATAATGGAGGACCCGTATAATACTACATTTCATATTGTTCAGGAACACATGTACCCAAGTTAAAATCAAGAAATTCTAGAGAAGAAACTCGACAGCAGCCCCATTCCTCTAAACAAATATAACAAAAATAATTAACAAAATATAATCCAGAGTAAATTGGATTACATGTATGAAAATCCACTGAACTAGAATGATAACCTTAGTAACAGTTATTAATCCAATTAACAAACCTGGTAAATCAAGCTTATTGCATAAGTCATATGAGCTGGTATGAGCAACCAACGCCTGAAATCCTGTCAACAGTTCCAGAAAGCATATGAGGTATTGTTTTCATGTATGAATAAAGAATTTCATGCCAGGCACATGATGCAAGTTGATATTCACCTGAGGCATATAAATCGCTGCCACTACTGAAACAATATAATTCATCAGCAAAATTCCAGAACCAAGGAAAGCAATGTTCCGAACTCCTAATTTTGTAGCAAAGGTTGATATTTGATACCTGAAGTTAATTGAGACATGCAGCACCAAATTAAAGTGTGAAAGCATATTACGCTTTATACACACATATATATATTAGACACAATACATTCAAAAATACATATTTATTGAAATAGAGATGAACAAAAAAATCAACAGCTCAGGAAAATAAGATCAATGAACCTGCAATATGCATGCAACTGGGTACCAAAACTTACTTGCGATCTCCTTCAACGTCAGGAAGATCTTTTGTTATAGCAATTACCAATGCGAAAAATGTAACAAAGGTTGTGATGAAAACCACAGGAGAGCTGCAGCCAGAGATACAAGAAGAAATATATAATAAGCTCGCAAGAGATAAGCTGGACACTCAAAAAAATATTTGGTGAAAAGCTAACACCATCACATGCTTCATTCATTGATGTTAGCGAAGAACAATTTATATCGAAGGTGTGGAGTTTGTCCTTCCAACATTATGACTGTTAGAACACTACCTCTGATGTTTTATTCTGTTTCAATTATTTTCTTGGTTGAAACATCAAAAATTCATAATTAGTATACTCTTCAGTGATCCTCTATTTAAACATCAGAAACCATGAGCTCAGTTGTTCAACATTACCAATTACAGATATTAAGCAACAAATGATAAGCCATAACCTACCTCCATTCAAATGCAAGTCCAAGGGCAGCTCTAGTGGCATAGTAGACACCAAAGTTAAGGAGAAAACCCCGTACCTACATAAGACTCTTCCGTCAATCTTGTTCAAATATATCCCCAAATGCTTAAAAATTCAATTGCCAACTGAATTCATCCCAAAACAAAAAACAAACAAATTCACAAATTGTATATAGTACTGAAAAGTTTGGGACTTGGGAGGATATATCATACCGTAGCAATTATAAGAAATGCAGCAACAGGAAAGCGTTTCATTCTCAATGGAGGAACGGAATAGATGGTACCCAAGAAAAGGCCAAGTGTGTAAAGAGATAAAATGAAGGGCCCAAAGTTGAACCCCACAATCAACAAGCCAGCTACTGCAAAAAATATAACCAAGAACCATGCAGATTGGATAGAAAGATCTCCGGCAGCTATAGGTAAATAAGGTTTGTTTACCCTGAAAAAGAATATAAAACCAACTTAGGCTAACATTACTATCAGGATTTATTTACTAGACATGTAACTACAACTGGAAAAATTTTAGAACCAGAGCAGAAGAATCTTAAAATGAAATTCCTGTGCAGTTAAACATGTTCAATAACAAAATATTGAAACTTTGTAAGAATTGTGAAATGAGAAGGACAGAGAGAAAAAGAACAAACGGAAGACAGCAAGAAATAAGACAGTTGTTTATATTTCTGCACCGTACTTGTCAATGCCAATGTCATAGATTTGATTGATGCCAACTATATAACCATTTCCGCAAATCAGGGCAAAAAGACCAGAGAAAGCTTTCACCAAAAGAGACCACTTTATCAAATTTGTGTGCTCAATCAATGCTCTTGCCACCAAAGCACTGTAAGAACAGAGAAAATGAAGCTTAGACAAAGTATACTTGGCATGAAATTGCATGAAACAGTTGCTATCTAGTTATAAAGTTACTCACAATGAGCCTAGTGCTGTACCACGTATAGTATGTGGCCTTAAAAATCTCCAGCAAGCATCTTTCAAATCTAAAATTCTTTCAACTAATGGACGATCAGATCCAGCAGCTCCAACTCCAGTGCAAGCCTGCAAGCATTCTTTTCATTTAAACTGATAAAGAAGATTCAAATCTCATCCAAAACCAAAAAGTAAGGTAAAAAATGTCCGTTAAACCAAACTAAAGTCAATTATAACGAAGTTAAAGCTACTAATAAATGGCTGCAATTGCAGCTAAACTGTAATCTTCTATGCCCAATTTTTCAAGTTCCGTTGCTGCAATTTGTATTAAATAATCACAAAATAACTCATGTATTATCTTATATCTAGTTAACATTGTGCAACCACAATCCACTAACACTCCTGCTATATAGAAAACATTTGTCAGTCCTTGTTACTTCTTTATTTGCACCTCATTTCACTACAATTATCATCGTCACTGCAGGTTATTGCTGACACCTTTTATTTCAATTGTTCTATTACTACATTGAACTGTTTTAATCATTTTTCCATACTCATGCCATCATTCAGTTTGTTTCCAGACATTCATTGTTTACAGATTGAAAAATTATTATTCCAAACACAGCAGGAACCACAATTTGAAAACCTTCAATCATACCAAATCCATATTCACCATGAACTGTTCAGCAAAACCCATGAAGTTTACTGTTTTTTTTTTTTCTTTTCTCAGAGAAACACAAGCAAATGAATCAAAATTGGAACTTTAAGGGAAAGCAAACACACCCTTATGGAACTGGGTCTGTGGGGTCTCTTGGAAACCGGAATTGGGCAGCATCTGTGTTGGGGATGCTGCAACCCAATTGAGTGGAAGCGACTGGAAAATCCTAGTGTGGCCTTAGTGCACAGTATAGCTGAATTCAAAGAGGGAATTGTGGAAGGAACGCGATGGGAAGTTGGAGAGAGTGAGAGCTCCATGCGGAGCTGAACACAGCAAACCAAAAAAACCACTCCAAATCTCAGACAAAGGACAAAAGAATTGTCTGAAAAGTCTTTCCTGAAACAGAGTCAGAGTTGCATAGTGTTGTAGGATACGTTGAAGATCATGGTGAATACCTCAAAAGCACGTTAAGAACTTGAATTTTGGAAGAACAACATAGTTTTCTATCCTTCACTCAAACAAGCTAGCATTCTTCTATGGTTACCACCACTTACCTCAGATTATGTTTTCCTTGTTTTCTTTTCTCTTTTTTTTTTTCTGAATAATAACAACAATAATATTATTTGGTTTAGTATTTATATAAAAAAATTCTCAAAATTTATTATCAACATTTTTTTTTAATTTTCACATTGTGTAACGTTATATTGATGAACACCGAAGCTTTTTAAAAAATAAAACATCAAGAAGCCAAAAAAAAAAATGTAAGGAAAAACTATTTTTTTTTAACATATCAGAGTATCATTACATATTTAATGGTTGATAAGATGTCTAAATTTAAAAAAAAATATATAAATATGAATAATAAATGCATTTTCAAAATAAACTTTTTTTAAAAAAAAGTGAACTGAATTAATGAAAACTTAAGATAAACTTATATTAAACATAATGTTTTATTTTAAAGTTTGAAATTAAATAAATTGCAAATACTTTATAAAATTAATTGTAATTTAATCCATTTTCTGAGTACGTTATTACTTTTATTATCCAGCTTACTTATATATTTTACTGTTTAATTTACCTTTCTTATTTTAAAATATTGTATTGAGTAACACTTAAAAAAAATATGAAAAGTATTATTAAATTATCATTAATTTTTTTTGTAAAAGTATAATAATTTATATTTTGAGAAAATATTATTTTTTATTTTTTCATTTAAGTTTTAAAAATATGTTAGATAAGAGAGATAAATGGATTATTTAAAAATTAGATAGAGTATAAATATTATTTTATTAAAAATATAAGAAAACTGTGTATTTATTTCAAAATTATAAGGATGAAAGTGTCATTTAATATTTCAAAAAATGGATAGATACAAGTTTTCCTAGCTATTATGATAAAATTTCATAATGTTTTTCTTCAAATATGTTTTTATTCTTCATAAATTATTGAATTTGTTTTTATTTTTAATAACTTTTTTTAAAATTACCTAGTTAATCTTTGTTTTATTTTTGTCAGGAAATGTTATCCAGGTTATTTTATTTTATTGTTACAATTTAACCGAAAAAAAGTATCACAGACAAAAAAAATTACAAAAGTGCTAAGTAAAAAAAAACAATAATTTATCAAAAACTAAAAAAATATTTTAAGCTTACGAAATTTATTAGTACTGTGGTTCATAATAATAAAATCATTACAGAAAATAATAAACTTAGTTATAAAACCTAAATTTGTAATTTTATACATTGCTCTATTAAACTGAATAGATCCACAACTATGTAACATCATAATAAAAATGTAATACAACAAGTATAACAATTGCAGTATTCTTAATTTTCCCATCTTAGTTAGAAAATCAAAATTTATTTAAAGTAATTAAGTTGTACATATTAATGAATTTCTGGTGAATAATTTAAAGTTTATAAAAATTTAGATATATCAATTTAATTTTGTAGAAAAAGGTAAATGTTTTTAACATTAATTTATGAATAATGATAAACATAGTATTAACACATCCTAGCAAAATAAAGTATTTTTGGAATATCAATTTTGTATAATAATTATAACCTATCCAAATTGAAAAATTAAATTCGTGCCAAATTAAATCAAGTAGCATAGTTCTAAATTTTTTATAATTTTTTATATAACCTCTCTTCTCATCTTATGAGGTAAAAAAAAATATATTATTTGATGCCTCCATAAATGAATAAACTCGCTACAATCTCATTATTCTTTTAATTCATTAACTAGTGTATAATAAAAGGTCAAAAGTTATGTAAAAAAAAAAAAAACTTCAACCAAATTATATTTAAACTGGCATTTTTGTCGTTTTAATGCAAAAAGAAAAAATACTATATTAATAAAATATAAAATAATATTTTATTATATATTTCAATAATTAATAAAAAAATATTTTAATTAATTATTTTGTAATAACGATAAAGGAAAAGATAATATTAAAATTTAAAAAAATATATTCAAAGTTGTTAGATATATGTTGTTACATTTATGTCATTCATATGATTCACAAAGTGACAATTCACACGATTTTTTTTATACCTAAATCATTTACAAATGTAATGATAAATCTTCATTTCTAACTTGTACACCAAGACTAATCTCATTCGAATTTATTGTATCATATACACCATAGTCATCCCTTAATCTTATGTTATACTATTGTCCTACAGAATATATGTTGACCAAATAAAACACAATTCATAAACATGTAAAAATATTTTGTTGTCACTTATAGTATTATGATTAAACAACTATATAATACTCTATATTTTGTAATTCATATAATATAATATTTCATATTTTTTATATAATAATAATTTTATTGTACAAAAATTATATACTAAACTTAAATATAAAAGTCCATGCATTCATCATTTATTTAAAAATATATTTTTCTACATAAGATTTAATAAAAATATTTTTGTAAAATTTCAGATAAAATAAAATAAAACTTCTCCAATAATTCATTGGAGACTCACGTTACCTATCAAATCTTCTGCTCATGTGTAATACCCATCGCAGTTTAAAAACTAAACAAATGTCACACAAAAAAAGATAAGCTATAAAGTTTAAAAAATATATATTTTCATAAATTGGATTTTTATCTTAACCAAGTAACAAAGACACTAGACTTTTATAATTCATCTCAAATCATACATATACTAACTCACAAACAAAACACTAGACTTTGTACTTCCGGAAGACACTTGTGCATTGAGTTAGACTCAGAGGTGTGCACCTGTCATATACCACCTATCTGTTCCGATTGGGCTCATATTTCAAACCTCGAATCCCATATGCACAGAGTTAATCCATATATCCTATTCCGATCAAGCTCATATTTCAAACCTCGGATATGGCCATATGAACCTCCTTTGACTCTTCACGTAATTTTCATCTATACAAATCCAATGTACCAGTAAAGTCATGATACCTCTGAATCCCCAAACAATACACATCCTAATAATCTCAACACGGGTATCTCCTTTTATGAAGATACTATGTCTCCATCACACACCACATGATTCACAAACATTGATAATACATCATACAATACATAAGCTTTCGTTCAATTTAATTCAAATTCATCAAAATCATATTTAATAAACAAATAATTACAATATATATAAAAAAATTAGTCAAATTCGCTTCCCTTACTCGAATTCACAAAGACAAATAATTATAATATCTATAAAAACATACAAAACTAGTTTTCCTTACTCGAATTCACAAAACAAGTAAATACAATATTTACTAAAAACATACAACTAGTTTTTCTTATAGGATAGAAATACTCAAAAACCATCAAATCACAGGCAACCTAACTCGGTTCAAGAATTTGATCGGACACTCTTGATCTACTCAACGCTAGGAATCTGGAAGTGTCCTCTGATTGTCAATCTGATAACCTATTATATCACAAATCTAGAGAGAAGGTAAAAAATTTTAAAAGAAAAATTGTTTGAGAGATAGTAGTTTTCGTAAACATAATATATTCTTAGAAATAATTGGGATAATTGGTGATTTTTATTAGAATAAAAACAGAATATCTTATAAGTAAAAAACTAACTTTTATTTACTAAACATCTTTTCTGTTAAATATCTCACAAACTTTCAGTATGTTTAGAAAATCTCAAATTTCAATCTAAATTGGATAGGAGGCTAAATAAATTTTTAGAAGAATGAAATACAGTGATCATTTTAAATGTGAACAAACTCAAAAAATTGAACATCTAAAAATATGACTTTATTGATCATATTGTCCAAAAGGAATTATTCATCTTTAATAATTATAAAAAAATACCAAATAAGAATATAAAAAATACCAAATAAGATGCCAATTGACATTTTTATAAATTTTGTTAATTTTATTGACTGTTTAAATACATAAAAATATTTTATAAGTAGCAAGGATGTAATGTATATCTATAATCGAATAAATAAGAATTATTACCTTTATACATTAATTATATTACTATAATCAATAATTAGAATTTAACTTATAAATGTTTACTATTTGCTATATTATTATACATTCATATAATTTAAATAGTAAAATATAAAAATTATAATGCTTTAAGTTAGTTTTTTTTGTATTTCTATTTTAATTAAAAAACAAACTTATTGAAAATAAAAACTCGTTAAACTAGTTGATAAGGACTTAAGATACAAGTAATAATCAAAATACGAATATATTTTTAAAACATTATGCGATGATCATTCCATGATACCTTATTTGGACTTTACCCATCGTCATATTTAAACCCTTAAACCCTAACTTCTTAAAAAATATATATTATCAATTAAATAATTTCAATTTTTTTAACAAAATCAATTATTTCATATTAGCAGCATGTTATAAAAATGTTTAAAATCAAATATGGCCCATTTCCAATAAGGTCCTCCCATATCATGTGCTTTCATGATTTTCCATGGATAAAATTGTCATTTAAAAACCAAAGGGCGTTTCTATAAATTTCAAGAACTAGGGTTTGTTGCTTCTATTTTTGTGTGCGAGTTTGAACTGAGAGCTGCGGCTGCTACCCTAGCCTCTTCCTCTTTCTTAATACCAGGTACCCATCAATTGTTTCTGAATTGTGCATTGAATTTCAACGCTTGTTTTGTTCATCATAAATCTGCATTATAGAAGGTTGATGGTGTTTCTGGTGCCAAGTGCCTTGGTTTTTGGTTTTTTGTTTTTTCTTCTGGATTTTCCCTGAATTCTTTGCTTCTCTGTATTTTATGATTGTGTTTGTGTTCTTGGTGATAGTGTTGATTCCGCTTATGGTTTACATTATTATATATACGTGCAACTGAATTTGATTTACGTTTATATTTTGAGGTTTTTGCCGTAATAGTGTATTTTATCAGGTTTTCACCGGTTTAGGGTTTAGGAGGTATTGGAGAACGATATGATGATTAATTGTTTCCCTATTGGTTTGATTGCCTGGATGATGGCACTCATGTATTAGCTCTATCTGATCATTCTCCATAGCAAGTTGAAATTGATTCATGGTTGGTTTATATACAGTGTATCATGTCATTTTGAACAAAATGTTTATCACACCAGAGAAATTTTTGAGTAGTGCTACTGAATTATGTCCTGTTAGTATTTCATTGTTGGTTTTGTCTTCATTTGTTAAATTTGATGTTGAATTCATGATTCTAGATGAGGATTGTGTTGTTTGTATGTAACTCTTTTCCCCACAAATGTAATATCAGTGATTTGGTATGCACACCTTACTAACCACATCCTTGTAAACAGTGGTTGTATTTGAGCAGGATGGAATCTCAGGTGAAACATGCTATTGTTGTCAAGGTTATGGGCCGTACTGGGTCTAGAGGGCAGGTGACTCAGGTTAGAGTAAAGTTTTTGGATGATCAGAACCGTCATATCATGAGGAACGTGAAGGGACCAGTGAGAGAGGGAGACATTCTCACCCTTCTCGAGTCTGAGAGAGAAGCAAGGAGGTTGCGATAGAGTCTCTAGATTGTTTGCTTCAGTGTTCAAGTGAAACAATGCTGTTTTTTGTGGTAGTTTAGCAATGCCATATTTTATATTTCCTGGATCTATGTTTTTATTATACTTGCATTGCGACTTTAATTTTGATTTTATTGAGCCGGCAGAGTTTTGAGCAATATTGTGCTTCGGGTTTTATGTACTGCTCTTCCTTTTATGTTCTGATTTGCAATGGATCTTGTTATCTAAAATATTTCTTATGTTTTTTCAAGATTTTCATGCTTTCATATTGTTATTGACTATGTGAGTTCACGTTTTAGACCGAACTGCTACTAGTTCACATTTCACAGAAGCATCATGTTTGTACAGATTGCATTGTCTCGGGAATTTGTTTGTAATTCTAATATGTTCTTTGATTTCTAAGTCAATCTCTTCTGCAAACAATTATCATTAAAACGTGACAAAGACCATATATTATAAAAGCAAGCTAGTCCAAACGATTTCCTTAAATCAAAAGTGTAACGGATTCAAGAAACTTGACTGAAAGATTCTTTAAAAACTAGAAACCGCTTTCACAGATCAAGGCAGTTATATATGTAGCAGAAAAAAAGCAACCATGATGTGGTGTGAATAAGTGAATCTATCATCTTATAAGTTTATGTTTGGTTTCGGCTGTTGATACTTAAAAATAACATTAGAAGTGGAATGAAGAAATCCGGAAGCAGCAACGAGTGGGAAATGAATGATCAAAGACCAACGGCATATATGGGAAAAGTATGTAGGATGTTATTTATCTCCTGATGGCTTAAGCTTTTGGCATGGTAAATAATGGTCCTCTTGGTCATGTTAAATGTAAAAACTTTGAAGTTTGTTTACAATCTTAGAATGCTACTTTTCAAGATTTCATTTATTTTCACATCAACGAATGTCCCAATTTTGTTCTTCGCCAAAGCTCTCTAGATTTAAAAGTGTTGGAACTAAAACCATATGATATGACAAGTGTAATGCTTAAAATTTTGTATGATAACAAAGACCATTTGTGGCTTATAGTGCCTTTCAATGTGCGAATATAATGTATTGATGGATTGTAATTCCTTTCAAGATAGACAATTTTTTACAAACTATGTCTTTTGAAAACATCAAGACTTGCTTCCATTGCTTTTTGCAGTAAATGAATCCAATAACAAACAAGTGAGGTATAGCAAGTTCTAAAATATAAGTGTCCAATACATGCACTTGCAATAAACAAAAAACGTTATTTATTTCCTTTGGAGAGTCCATGTTTTTAAAAAAAGATAAGTTCTACGTACAAATCAACCTTTTCAAAATTACATGAAAAAGACTATTTATCTTTCCAAAATGACTATCCCTTTAGTAAAAAAAAATGTTTTAGTTATATTAATTTTTTTTTTCTAACAACAGAGGTTTTTTATCATTTTTTGCTATTCTAAATAAAAGATGTTTTTTCTATATCCCAGCACCTCCTATTTATACCTCTCCCATAAGTATTTTGGTTTTAAATTTAAACATAATTTAGTTATTATTAATGATTCAGAATTAAATCTTAATAAATTAACAGAAATTTTCCACTGTTAAATATCTATATAGAATGATATTTTAGGTGAGGTAGTTATTAACAGTTAAATTAAACCCCTAATTAGATCTTTCCTGACAGATACATATTTATGTAATTTTCTGATCATAAACGAATCACCTTTTGCATTTTCATAAATTCATTTTGGACCTAAAATACACCCCGCCCCGTACAATTTTCAAATAAAAAATTACATATATTGATTAACTTAGGAACCAACTTTTGGTTTTATACAAAAAAGTGAACCTATGAACTCTAATAAGCTCATACTGTTGTATGGCCAAGGAGAAAAGCAAAAATTAATTTTCTGAAGTTGATACATAATATTCAAAAAAAACATTCCATGTAAAACCTAATTTGGAAAATATTTTTTGGAACATATAAAATTCTTGTTTGAGAAAATGTTTTTCAGAATTTATTTTCAAAAATCAACCCTATGAATTTGAAATTGATGAGGTGCAGGAAGCAGCACGCTAACATAAAAGCCACCAAGGCCCAAGTCCACGGATAAACAGAAATACCCAGACCTCAACGGACCGGGCCTAACCATTCAACTTAGGGTTTTCGATCACTATAAATACCCAAATGTCAAAGCGAAAAAACCTAGGGTTTGTGCGTTGCACTTGGATTTGCAGCTTCTTCCGCCACTCCACTCTCTGCACCCTCTGTGTCACCAACACAAAAAAGTTCGTTCTCTCACATTTCTTCTGCTTCTCTTCCTCTCACTATTCTCTTCGCTAACTCTTTTCATTTTCTTCCGCAGCCATGGCTGACATCGTCACCGAAGCTGGCGTCGTTCCAGATCCCACCCAACTCGATGTCAAGCTCTTCAACCGCTGGAGCTTCGATGACATTCAGGCACTTAACCCTTACTTTGACCTATTTCTTATTCTTGTTATATCCTAAATTTACATGTTCGAATAATTTTGAAATGTGTATCAATGCATTAAAAGATTTTATTATTAATTTAGTTTATTTTTTTTATTAGGTTAATGATATTTCGCTGGCTGATTATATCGGAGTGGTGTCGTCGAAGCATGCCACGTATGTTCCTCACACTGCCGGCAGATACTCGGTGAAGCGGTTCAGAAAAGCGCAGTGCCCCATTGTGGAGAGACTCACCAACTCTCTTATGATGCATGGAAGAAACAACGGAAAGAAGCTCATGGCTGTCAGGATTATAAAGCATGCCATGGAAATCATTCACTTGCTCACTGACCAGAACCCAATTCAGGTCATTGTTGATGCCGTCATCAATAGGTATGTTGCAGTTCCGAGATTTTTATGTTAGATGGCTTTCTATTAGGTTTTAATTGTGTATGTATCACTGCTGTTGCTGGTTACTTATAGCATTTAGAATATGGGATGAATACTTGGAAACAGTAAAAAAAGTTCGCGTTTTTGAATTTTTTTTGTAGGAATTTAAGAAGTGCAGCGACTAAAAATTTTAAGTTTGATATATCGGGAAGTTAGTGTGTGATTTACGATGTGTTTTGATTCGTCAAAGTTATGTTGTGGGCTGCTGTCTATGGATTTGAAGAATGGAATGATGATTATGAATTCCCTATTGGTTTGATTGCCTCAATGATGGCATTTTGTATTAGCTCTATCTGACCATTCTCGTTTTTATATTTGTTATTTCTTGTTATCTGTGGGTGATAAAATACTTTGGCTTGGGAATAGATATTTAGCATAAGTTGCTGTCAGAGCAAGGAAACATTATAACTTATTTCTTTTGAAGTGATACACTGTATGATTATACTATTAGTAAAGGACATTCAAAGTTTGATTGCCTAAATGATGGCACTTGGAGAATGACGTGATGATCATTTATTTCCCTATTGGTTTGATTGCCTAAATGATGGCACTAATGTATTAGCTCTATCTGATCATTCTCCTTAAATAAACTAGAACAATCTCATGAATTGTGTGCATTTGAGTTGAATTATTGTATTCGTTACTGAGTTTAAAAATTGTATGTAATGGGTGTGATTTATTTATTTTACTTGTTTTTCATTGGTTGTTTCTTTGCAACTTCTGGAAAGAGAAAATTCAATTTTCATGGTTTAGTTTCTTTTTTAGGGATGTTATGTCTATGATGTAGCACATGGAGAATGACATGAGGATTAATTGTATCCCTATTGGTTTGATTGCCAGGATGATGGCGCTATTGTATTAGCTCTATCTGATCATTCTCCTATATTGGTTTAGCACATTATATTTTTACTGGCTGCTTTGTTTATTTTACTTAATTGTTTTGGTGTTTCTTTACAACATCTGAAAAAAGGAAATCCAAGTTTTATGGTTTAGTTATATTTTTTTGGGTGTGATAGGTCAATGATGAAGCATATGGAGAATGACATGACGATTAATTGTTTCCCTATTGGTTTGATTGCCAGGATGATGGCGCTATTGTATTAGCTCTATCTGATCATTCTCCTCTATGTGTTTGTAATGGTTATTGTTGATTTCACTTTCGAAAAAAGTGTTCATTACTTCAGTATACTGACTTGTTATTTCATTTATTGTGATAGATTTTAATGCTCTCTTGCAACATTAGTTTGTAAATTGCAATTCAATTATTGTATTTGCTTGTAATGGTTATTTTTCTTTTTGTAAAATATTCTGTGGTTCTTGGAATTGTTATGGATTAAATGTTAAGTGGATTTTATTTAGTTATTTATTTGGTATTGTTTTATCAGTGGTCCCCGTGAAGATGCAACTAGAATTGGGTCTGCTGGAGTGGTGAGGAGACAAGCCGTTGATATCTCACCCCTTCGACGTGTTAATCAGGCTATCTATCTTCTAACAACCGGTGCACGGGAAGCTGCTTTTAGAAACATCAAGACTATTGCTGAATGTTTGGCTGATGAACTTATCAATGCCGCCAAAGGTTCATCCAACAGGTATAATTTCACTGATTTTGAGACTGTATTATCGTATGTAGTTATAATCCTTTGTTACTTAAAAGAGCTTCTACTTTATTTCAGTTACGCCATCAAGAAAAAAGATGAAATTGAAAGAGTTGCCAAGGCTAATCGTTAAGCAGTTGAAGCTGTACTGTACGGGAAAGATTTTGATTCGATCTGTGTACTTCATTTATTACAATTTCGAATATTATGTAATACTTTTCTCTGGCATTAGTCAATTTTTAGTTCGTTTTAAAGGATTTAAATGAAGGATTTTGATTCTTGGACGAAAATTTATATTCCAGTGCATTGAATTTAATACTAGCCTGCTTTACAAGTTATGCTTAAAATGGGGAAAGATCTCCCTTTTCCCTTGTTCTTTTGTTTTGGTTAAAATTAGGGACTATTATGTCTGTATGAATATAATCTTATGAAGTACACTTTTATGAAATATATGTGAACAAAATGTTAATGTACTACTAATAATTGAACTACTAAAATAAAATATTAACTGTATTAAGGTCAGTTTTTTACAATGCAAAAGAGGTTGAACAGTATTTAAATGTAATTTATGTTCACTTGGATTTTCTACTATCGCGGTGGTTGTGGACCTTTAGTCTAAATTTGGGCAGTTCAAAATTCGTAAGTTGTTTCCATTAACAAAAGTGTTGATAATTTCATCTCTCATTATGAAGTTGCATGACCCTCAAAAACTCCATGTATTCCGTTTTCTTTATTCCATGTAAATCGTGTTTAATAGTTCTTTCTGACCATATTTGTTTTAAGGCTCAAAACACAAATTTGACAGCTTAATAATTGATTTTCATAAAACGAGTTCAATTATGATACAATTCATTCTTTACCTATAGTCTTGGTTTTTCTCCATACAACTCTGACGAGAAATAGTCTTGGACCATATTTTTTTTCATAAGAATAAAAGAAAAACCTGAATTTGAAGTTTTTGGGTTCGTTCGAGATATAGCTTGCTTTAGCCAAGTGGCATAAAAGATCACCTTTGACAACTTATTTTGGTCTCATTGTCTGTCCAATTCATGTTTTAGCTCATCCAACTATACTTCGTGGTTCTAAATAAGTACCACAAGTTCTCTTTAATAGATCCTCATGAAATTATTTAAAAAGATAAAAGTTCATATTACGTCTCATCTTTACTTCAACTTTGAGAATAAAGCTGTTTAAAGAAACTTAACTCTAATTTAATTTAAATAAACTTGCATTCACTTATATGTTATTATTATGTTATATTTCTAATTAATATAAGATTTTCAACACATTCTCACATCAAACATTAAAATTTTAATTTTATATTTGAAAATTAGAAAAAATTTGATAATGGAACATCAAATAAACTTGAAAATTGATGTTAATAAAAATATATTTTCATAAATCGGAAAGTAACATAATATATGATGAAAAGTATGATTAACCTAACAATATCCATATGTAATAGTGAATTGTATCCTTTATGATTGAAAAGGAAAAGAAAATTACAAGAAAAAGTAAAAAAAGTCACAAGAAGATGCAAAATAGTCCACTTAAAAAAATTGAAAATAATTAAATGTTATTATAGATATATCTATTTTAAAACTAAAGGAGTATCATTTATCATAATCTAAGTAAATGTATTTTTTCAAAAAATTAAAATACTTTGTCATTGTTAATTAAAACTTATAAAACTAAAAACAATTTCTATAATCTATAATCAATATATAACGAGAATTCTCCTAGTTGGTATACACGTTCAAGGTCTTATTTTACCCTTAATTATCCTTTATTTAATTAAATAATTATTTTTCAAAAATAATCGTTAAACTCCTCCACCTAAAATAATAATATAACTTGCCCAATTCTTATATTTACAAAATTTAATTCAAAGAAGATACATTTTTTATATTATTTTTTCAATTAGATAATTTTACAGCTTAATAAATAAAAATAATTTCTTTATTTAATAAAAAGTAATTAATAACATTTCTTTATACTATAAAACAACTGCATAAATTGATTATTTAAGAATACTTGCTAAAATTAATCACCACATTTTATTTTAATATTTATTTTTATAAAATATTATATATTTTTAAAACTAGATTAATTTAATGTAACAAAAATTTCATATACACATTTCAGTTGAATCCAATTACAATACCTTGGGTTCATGTTGGTTCGGTTTGGATCCGAAGATTCGAAACCCGAACCCGATAATATATTAGCTTGTATTCGAATCCCTACAACCTCTTCACCAACTCTTCCTTCACAGATTAGAGCAATGGCGGACCAACTCCAACTGAACCCTAACTCGGTTACCGGACTCACTGAGTCCTCGGCGCCCTCCGATGACGACGAACCGACTCTCAGCTCCAACACTCTCGCCGCCCTCAAAGAATTCCTTGCCGAGCAGCAGCAGCATCACTCCGACGCCGGAGGAGGCTCCGAAGTTTCCCTCGTGTCCGAGGATTGGAATCTGAGCCAGTTCTGGTACAGTCCCGAAACAGCGAAAACTGTCGCCGAGGAAGTTCTCACTCTCTGCGGTGGCGTCCACGCTCGCGTTGCCTGCATTTCTTGCCCTACTCTCTATGTTTATCTCAAGGTTTGCTCCTCTGCTATGCCATTTGATTTTTATTTTTCTTTTGATTAGTAAATGCATTTACCTTCTTGTTTAAGTGAGAGTGGTTGGGATTGCCGTTTATGATTTTGGAATGAAATTTGCATATTAGTTGAGAATTTATTGAGCATTGTGCTAAGAGCTTGGATTATGTATAAATTTTGTTTAGACCAAGTTTAGTTGGTTCCAGTTGAAATGAACTTAGATTCTTTAAGCGTGATCTCATGTGTGAGTTTGATTGTCGTGTATGAAAGAAATGTAATTGAAGGAAGACTCTTCTAGAGATAGTCAGTGAGGTTTTTCCGAGAAGATTACTCATGTGCTAAGTCTGGACATATTGGAGCAATAACATGATTACCCAAAAACAATGTATGAAGTTTGTCCTGGTCTTGGTTTAATTTGTAATGTAAAGTTTCAGTGTAGAAGATGTTTACAATTTCAATCCTTATAGGTGAAAGTTATTTAGAATGCATCGAATCATGTTTTGTCATTTATCAAAAATTGTGGACTTTTATGATAATTATTTGATAAGTAATGTTTGAGATGATTTGTAATTTGTTGACTGAGTGAAAAATCTTTACGCTAGCAGTCTATGAAAATTAAGCTCATTTGAGGAAGGTAAAGAGATGAAGCAGGCCTCATTTTCAGCAATTAGTATTAACTAATGAATTCTATTAGAATACGCTGACAGTATAATTTTTTTACTGGTTCATATCATAGATATGTCGAATTCATGCATGATAAGATTTTTTATTTTTGTAATACTTTTAAAAATCATATTTAGAGTGTTTTCTAGTTTCTAATTAGTTGACAATGTAAAAAGATACTGTATGAAAATTAACCTCCTTTGGATTTTCTTTTTTGCTCTATTAGTAACATTCTTCTTTTCCTTTCTTCAATCTTCAGCAAATGAATCCTAATGCTACTGTGCAACTTCTTGAGTATGACAAACGTTTTCAGCAATATGGAAGTGATTACACATTTTATGACTACAATCTCCCTGATGAAATACCATCAGAATTGAAGCATTCCTGCAAAGTTGTAGTTGCAGATCCTCCTTACTTGGTGAGAATTAATTGCTGACGTTTTACCTTGTAAATTGGCGTCTTCTGTATCTTTTGCTTCCATTTCTGCCAATTGGTTTGTACTTTACAGAAAACTATATATGGTTCGATTGGTAGAGGATTAATTGATCATCCTGTCTTTTTCATGTGAAAAGTGAGTTGAATTGCATGTTTCATGAATACATAGGTTTCTATATCCCAATGTGAACTAATTTAAAGCATGTTTCGTGTATTCTCCTCTCACAGCTTCTTGCAATGAGTCACCGATCTGCTTTATTTTTGCGTAACTCAATTTTGTATTTGTAATTACTTGTTACCAGAAGGGGTACCCACAATGATAGATTATAAGAAATATCTAGTGTTATTGAAGACATGACAAACCTTTTACCTTCCATTTTAATCTAAAGTAAAGAAGTTAGATTACTGCATAAAGATTCGTTTGGGTGAATAGCTTAACCAAAGATAAAAAAAATTGAGTCTTGAACCAGTATCGTAATCCCCGGATAATTTCTCCTTAGAAGTTCATCCAAAATGCCTCTAAAATCTACGAATAGGAGTGAGTGTATTTGGTGAGCGTTTGTTATTCAATTTGTAATGAAATTCTAATGATTTTCTTAACGCAATTATCTGGTAGTAGAGCAAAGAGTGCTTGGAGAAAGTTGCTGAAACGATTCGTCTGCTCATACAACCTGGACAGTCATTTGTGCTTCTACTCACAGGTATCAATGAATTTTATCATATTGTGTTTTTATCATTTCTCTAAAAATGACAATTTACTTGAAATGTTTATGACGAGATAATCTGTCTGAATAATTACTAAGAAATATAACGGTATCCGTTGTTGGGTATTCTAATTTTTGTATTACACTTCTTTAGGAGAAGTGCAGAAAGAACGTGCAGCAGAGATCTTGGGCCTGTATCCTTGTGGATTTAGGCCTCAGCATTCCAGCAAACTTGGAAATGAGTTTCGGTTGTTCTCAAACTATGACCCTGAAACGAGACTAGGAGGGTGGGAAAAATAGGTACATACTTTTCCTTTGGTTGCCTTGCCTTTCATGTCTCTAATTAGATGTCTCTGTAAGGATTCGGATAAAATGTGTTCTTAGTCTCTGCGAATTTGGTCAAAATTAATTTTAGTTCCTTTATTTTAAAAGCGGTGATCTTGAAGATTTTATTGTTGACTCTATCTATACTTCATTGCCTTGAATGGGACGAAATCCATGACATTTTCGGAAATACAAGAACCTAAACAAACATTTTACAAATAGGAACTAAAATAAATTTGGATATATGTTGTTGGTCCCTTTAAAATTTTTCTAATTTGGTTTTACTCTTCCAAAAATTGTCTTATTTTTAACTATCTCATTTGAAAATTCTCCACTCTTAGTGCTGAAAGTGGTTATAAACTTATATAATTAACATTTAATGACAGTTATAAACCGTCACAAAATTCACTTTAAAGATCAGAACTAAAGTATTTCCAAATTAAAGGGTTGAAACCAAATTTGAAAAAATTACAAATTTTGACCAATTTTTGAAGCACATTTTACCCTAAATTTTAATATATTTCCCCTATGGCTGGTCAAACACTCAATTTCATCCCATATATTCTATAAGGAATGTGCATATCAAAGTGGGTATAGAATAAATTGGTGGTCGATTCAGGATTTTCCAATTTGAAAATGACAGTTGGAATATGATGTAGGTGTATGAAGCTGCAGTTGCATATTTTATGACATTGGGTTTGATTGAATGATCTTGCCTGCCACTTCAAGGACATTGAAGTTGTTCTGCTAGAAATACCGATAAAATATCAATGTTTATGTGGATTGATATTAGCCTCTAGGCAACAAGCGTGTATTTGAATTTTTGAGAATGCTGGTTCAAGATATTTTCCATTTGTCTCAATTTCTTGTAAGAGGCACAGATTTGGGTCGTATTAGATTATTACGAGGAAATTAGTTCCAATGGACCCATCGAACTTATCTTTCCTGATATTTGCAAGTTGAGGTAAATCTTTGACTATTGTGAATGACAGCATGCTGCCAAGGCAATTCGGCTATGGAATCTTATTGTGGTTCGGTAAGGATTTTTGTTCAACATCATCATTTTAATATGCAATAAAGTTTGTCAACAGTTCATAATTGACTCTGTTGCACAAGACAAAAGATAGTTCCTACATGTCAGCTTGGAATTAGTCATTTCATTTTCTTTTCTCTTATGTCTACTTGAAATGAATGATTCCAAGAAGAGTTATTTATATAACCTTTAATCCCTTCTCGTTTTTTTAAAATTAATAACACACTTTTAATTTATTTATACTTTATTTTAAAATTTATAGGATTGTAATTTCTTGATTGTTATTTAATATTAGAAGAAATGTTAAAAGAATGAATACTTTTTTAACATCGGATTCTTAATAATACTATGTTTCTTTGTTTTGATTTTTATTTTTTATAAAAGCTTTACTTTGATTTTTATATATTTGATCTTTATTTATATAAAGATAAGTATAAGGACCTATGCAGGCATAAAGACCTCAGGGGACATTTTTGGCAGACTTATTTGATTGTATAGCTTTCATGGTAATCCAAATTTATTCCTTCATTCATCTTCAACAGTAAAACCACATATACAAATAGAGTGTAAGTGTGACATGGTATTTTGGGAGCCATTTAAATATTTCAGTACAAGATAAAGGAGCACGATTTAAATTATTTTAATGCAGATAAAGTTATAAGATGTTTTGAGGGAAAAAATAACATTAAATACATTTTTATTCATCATCAAACATAAGCAGAAGAAACTGGGAACTAGGGTTACTGCTTGTTTTGGTCTGCTGGAGGTTTCACAATAAGGATAGGTGTTCTTGCATGATGTGCACAGTAGTCACTCACACTTCCAAGAAGTGTCCTGCCACCAAATGTATACATACATACATACAATCATCAATCTTGCAAACAAAACTAAAATAAACAATGGGTTTAAGTATTATTATTTTTCATGAATTATGACTTTTAGTATTTTAAGTTAGCAGCCAACATTTAATGCTGATGTAGAACTCTCTTATCAAATTTGTGAGAAAAAAATGGAAAACACTTAAATAAAGTAATTGATTTCTTTCAAATATGACAAAATAAACTATTGAAATTAAAACACTTGAATAATTTATTATGCTTGTCATGTAATATTAATTATTCACGTTCTCATCTACTTGTTTTATCTTAAAGCGAAAAAAGTCAAATAAATCGATGCATAAAATTTGAGGAATTAAAGGATAAATAATTATAATTTTAGTCTAAAAAGTATAAGTAGTAAAAGGTTAGTAATCATTTACATTTTAAATTTCAGTGGGAAATTTTACACTAAAAGAGTTCCACCTTGATTTTTGAAAGCTTTTCTTTAAGATCAAATTGATTATTATTTTACAACATCATACTAATTTGATCAACAGCACTAATAAATTACAAAAAGTGTCACACTAGTCAAAATTAACACCAACATCCCCGGTATAACAAGATTTAAAAAAAATTGATAAAAGTACCAATTTGGTCAATCAAGAAAACTATAAGAAAAAAATTCTTTAGATTAAGAAAACTCAAAATGTAAAATATAAATAAGAAACAAAACTTTATTATTGAACCTAAAAAAAGTATATGCAAGATCAGTAACACAAACCTTTTAAGGGCACCAAGGCCACGACTGCCCAAAACCAGGAGATTAACTTGCATTTGGTCTGCTGCTTCACAGATCATTTCCCTTGGATCTCCATTCAGAATCATGCTTTCAGCTTTCACCTGCATTTTTCAATCACTCTCCCATGTTTAAGATACCAAAAACTACTACTATATTCCTAATCTATTGAAAATAATTAAAAATATCAATTTCTGTTTATATAATAATTACTTAACCATTTCTGCTTATATAATAATCAATTAGTATAAAAAATTAGTTTTAGCAAGGTAATGAGACATTTACCAGTTTATTGTGACACATTTTCAATGCCCTTGAGAGAATAGATGCTGATTGTTCTTCTTGTGCTTTCTTCACTGATTCCACCACTACATTTGCAGGATAAAATGCTGCTGAAGCCACCATAAGAATCATGTATTTTTACCAAAAAAATGCACACACAAATATTATATATATATATATATATATATATATATTATTCTTTTGCATTTGAACTCTAATATTTCTTTCCTTAAGTGCTACTCCTATTTATTTTTGGAATCACTTAAAAAAACAAAACAACATAAAACATAAACAAAACATGAATAAAAAATAAACACGACAACAGAGACAGAATATAAAGAAATATTATTTTTTTGAAGAAATCAAAGATAAATTAATAAATACTTTAAAGACTAAAAGTGATAAAATAAATAATTATTAGAGAATAAACAAAAAAGATTTAAAATTCTTAAGATTAAAAACATATTTAACTCAATCTTAATCTGAAAATTAATCTCCTAAGAAGAGGAAATCATAGGGAATGAAATTAACCAGCTCCTCCAGGTCCAACTGGGTGGAGAAAGGTATGAACTTTAGGCTCAACATGAACCAGAAACACCATGCCATCATTCTCCTCTGTTGCTTCTCCCACAGTCGCCATGGCAGTGAAGAGGTTATCGATGGCCCACTTCAGAGCATAGAAGCTTCCTTCACTCTCATCTACGCCAACCATCACCTTCATCCTCATCCTACGTTGTTCTGCTCCACCACTTTCTTCCATGGTTTTTTTTTTTTTTCTCAGTTTATAGTAACAGATCAACCCTTCTACCACCATTTATAGTTATATATAATCTGCACCATATTATTCTCACGGTTTTGCCCCTTACACTTTGGCTTCTTTCGAGGTTTTTGTGTCTTTTTGGCCATGCAAATGTTTGAGACTTGGCAGCTCCAGAGTCCATGTTTGCATGACGGTGAATACGTGTAAACCTTACACATCGATACTACCATTGCCTTCATGCACAAACGTTCAATGTAAAAAAAAAATGTTCTTGATCATATCTATAATTTTTTTAAATAAAAAAAACAGTGAGAATATTTTTGGATTCACAATTATTTACAAATTTGTTTTTGTTCACTGTAATTTCAAATTAATGAACTTTTTTTAAGAAAATATGTCATTTAGTTTTTTTATACTTAAATTCAGTGATAAAAACTATAAATTATACACAAAATTCGAAAGACTAAATTTAGATAGCATGTGATAATATGTGATGTTACTCTTTCTTTATAGTTAAATTTAATATTCACTACTATTTTTTTTTTTATATTTGATGTCACTTTTCTCACTATGAAACTTCTAAAATTCATAAAAATGTTACAAAAAAATTCATTCATTGTAATTTTTTATAGAAAATTATTACAAATTATAATATAATTTGATGACGATTTTCTACAGTCATAAAGTTTGTAAAATGATTATTTATATATTCTAAAAAATTTAAAACTAATTAGTTAGTATTTAAAATACAAAAACCAAAATTAAATTTAACAAAAGAAAATAGAGAAGAGAGCATGTGTAACCCTTCAATATTCATCTTTTAAATGTGACAATTATATAGACTAGATCATCTGTGTGTTGAAAGAATTAACACTGTTAATAATTTATATCAGCAATAAAGTAAAAAATAAATAAAATTGGGATGTAGATATAGATAGTAAACTGTTGCTATACTGATTAATGATATAAAAGGTCATGGATAAAGGAAATAATACTAAAAAGTAAATTCTAAAACAAATACATTTTAATTTTAATATTATATTAGTTACCTTTTATTGTTCATATTTAATAATATTAATGATAAAAAATATAAATAAACTAAAATTTATTTTTTTAAACAAACCTTGAATTAGCTTGAAAATTTTGATTTGTTTAAAAGCTTTTTAAGAATTAAAATAAAAGTACTCAAAGATGTTCACAGATACGAATTTAATTTATATGATATGATTATATAAATATGATTCTTGAGCTCAATAAATAGAATAAAAAAGAAACTTCAACAAGACAAGAAATAATAAAGACGCTGATAAGAATAGAAAGAAAAAATCAAAGAGAAAAGTATAAGAAGAATTAGGAGGAGAACTTGTAGAAGAAAAAGATGGATCCATGCTTTTTCAAAATAAGATCCAACTGAAAAATCACTACTTGTCTTATAAAATCAATATAAGACTCAGATTTTTCTTGGTACTAAATAATTATTTTTTAAAATTCAATATATCAAAACATTTTGTAAGAGAGAAAACATAACTATTTATAAGAGAAATCTTATTGAGATGCAAATGTAAAATAAATTAAATATAAATATTAATATAATACTCATCTGTTGAAATTTGAAAACACACATGTGACTATTGAGTCAAACTTTCCGTGATCCAATATTCTTTGTCCTCTCTTTGCACCTGTGAAGCTCCAAGTGCACCCATTTATTTTTTTTCCAAAATCTTGTACTAAATAGGACTTTGATTATCCCACTAACATCTATGTTATGAACTACTAATTACACCAAGAAAATACAATAAAAGTATATTTTAATTATGAACCTAAAAAATAAAGAAAATAAAAGAAAACTATTTTTAGAATTAAAAATATTTTGTCTTATTTGTTATTCTTCTTGAAATTTTGCTCCTCCTCATTTTCTTAGATGTCATGTTTATTGAGACTCTTCTACTAATAAATGACTTCAATATTTTAATTACTAAATAACTTACTATATTTATTTTAAATAAATAACTTACTATATTTATTTTAAATTTTTACAACTCTGTGTTTCATTTTACAGGTTTAATCCCCTATTCATCCCAAAAACAAGATTCCCTAAATTATAAAAAATTCCCTAAACTTATAACACAAAAACATCTTTCCTTGCTTGTAACTTTTCCTTTCTTTTTCCTCCTTTTCAATATATCAAATGAGTATAAATTGGTCCTTGTTTACTTCTTTCCTAATCATGAGAAATCATTTAGCAGAAAGTGGTGGGTGATAAATTATGAGAGAATGATGGATATAAATAGGATACTGGTAGGTGATGAATGAGAAAATGACATGAAAATGAGTTGAAAGTGTTTGATGAGAGAGTAATAAACTTAGAATAATTTTCAAAATAGTGATATTTACTGTATTTTTTCTATCTGTTTCTTTTATTTTTACCTTTTTTTTTTCAACTAAGTATTTTACAAGTTCATTTTATTTCTCATCTATTAATAAATGCTTTAAAACAATTTTTAAATAAATTTACAATGAATATAATCAGTCATAGTAAGCTGTAGCCAAAAAATTACCTTTAAATTTAATCAGAAGACAGAAAAAATGTACATCTACATTAATTAAATTTGAAGTGAACAAAAAATTTAGCCAGCTCTATACCAAAGCCACCATTGTTTGAACATAATTTGTACAGATCTAGAAAATGAAAACTTTGTGCATGCCCTCATCAAAACTAGTACTTCACCATCATCATATACATCAAACACTTTGCACTAAAACATAGCATATCCAATTGCAGAATTCATATTCATCTCATTGAAACCTCTTCTCACTTCTGATAAGTTTCTTCTTGCCACCTCAAACTCTCCTTCTGCAGCAGCAAGTTCCCCTCTCAACCTCTTCATCTTGATCTCCAAACCAACCACAGTGTCCCTAAGCTTCTTCAATTGCTTTGCTCTTTCCATGTAATCTTTCAAACCCAATGCTGATTGAACATATGGCTCTAGCCATGCCAAGTCAAAGCCTGAAGATTTCACAAGTTCCTTCCACAAATCATGAAGCTGCTTTATGTCATCTTCACTCATATCCTTCACCCTTTTGGTCTTGAGAAAGTGCAAAACTTGGCCTAATGATGTGAAGGCCCATTGTCTGAACCTGGGAGTTCTCTCCTTCTGGCACTGTATCAGATTAGGATGCCATATGCATACCTCTTCCAAAAGGGGAATGAAAGCTTCTTCTTCTGCTGCTAACCTCTCCAAATCTATGAGTTCTCTTAGTGTCAAACTATTTGAACCTTGTGTTTCACTAGATCCTGAGGTTCTTGGACTAATGCTGTCCCTTTCTAAGGATGATTCTGTTGCTTGACCACCTTCTAAAGAGTAAAGGGGTGAAGAACAATTTGGGTGAACTTGAATATTATTAGGTGCTAAATCTGAGACACAAATGTGTGCCTCAATGATGCATGTGTTCCTCACAAGATATCCTTGGTTATGGTTGTAGAAATCACTTAGATCCAAGAAAAATGAACCCCAGCTACGATATCCTCCGTTGAACTTTTGTTTAGTCTCTGAGAATCACAGATAGATACACACAACAAGAATCAGTTTTCAATACACATAAACCATAGATCAGAAGCCAAAAAATCTCAATAGAATTCAAAAAAGGTGTACCTTTTTCAATTGACTTACTGTTATCCACTTGATTAACCAGAACCAACTTGAAAAACGTGTTTCTGCTCCATCCATAGGGTGGTAAAGAATCAGCAACCATCAAGTACACTGAAAAATGGTTCACATCCCTCCTCAGTGGATGAACAAGGATCCTCCTGTGATATCATGAAAACCGATGAATAATTCATAGAAACTCTCCGAATCAAGGCTCAAGAATATCTTTCACTCATCATAGCAAAGGATAAAGTGAAGTATAAGGTTCAGTTTTTCTTTTTCTTCAAAAGGGTAACGAAATCTCTACTTATATCACCATGTGATCTAAAGATTTATCATTTTCACGTACCATGTACATCCCCGGATTTTGAAAGGCTTGGAGCGTAATTTCATGACATTTTGCTTAGAGAAATCCTCAATTTTCCATGAGAATTTCTCAAAATCAACACTTCTGTTCAAGTCATTCACCATCCCGGTATGTTCATCTGGTGCTAGCTGTAAGAAAATATAGAAATCAATATCACAAGATACAAAAAAAAAATAGCAAGCAAGAAAACACACACATATATATAATATTGAAAAAAACCAGAAGTTTATATACTCACAAAGATCCTCTAAAAGGTTCTGCTGGTGCTGAGGAGAGAAGAAAATCAAAGGCTTGTGATCATGAATGCTTGTTAGCACTTTGAGAGAAAGATAACAAAGAAAGAAAGAGAAAGAAAGAGAGAGAGAGAGAGAATGCTTTAAGAGAAAGATGACGAAGAGAGAGATATGGCAAAGGGCAATAAAATAATGGCACTATAGTCAAGTCAATTGCAACTGGGATCGTTTGGTGTAAGAAATGAAAAATAGTATTTTAATGTGTAGAAATTTCAAACTGCAACAGTTAAAGGAAACTGAACTGGAGGAGGCTTTATGGGGTACAAAGCTATAGGCTTATGAAAGTTCAAGGAAAGAACATGCCAAGATTTAATTACTAGAGGTTACTTACAACAATGGTCTTCCAAAGCTTATCTTTCCCTTTAAAAATACTTGAACATAGTTTTATATTTGTCACCATGAATCATGCTACAGAACATATAATGTTATTAAAAACCAGTTCAATTGCTTTCAGGGAAGTCCTAAGTGCTATGATCTCATCTCAAAAACAAGGTTTTGTAAGTTAAATTTGAGTGTGGCCTAAGCATTATGCAGATTTAAAACCAAGTCAAAGCATATACTGTTACAGATTTTATAGTATAACTCAAAGTTTTGGACCATGAAATGTTTACTGTTTGACCTTTCAACTGCAGGCAAGTTTGTAACTTGGTTTAGAATTCCTCCCTCATAAATTCTAACACACCAATCATTTTCTGCATATGATTCTGTCAACATTTCACTGGTACATTTCTCTTTCACCAATAACATATCAAATCAAATGATGCATGCAACTATTTTATTCAACATCTCTTTCTTTGGATTTGGAGGGAGAGGAAAAAAAAAAAAGAGAATAACTAAAGGATTTGTTTCTTTTGATTTCATTTATTTTACATGAATCATGCTAAGATTTTGCCTCAGCATTTTTGGTGTTTTCTGACTGTATCCATCAATACAGTTAAATGCAAATAATTTGCATAATTAATTAATTTCCAATTAAAGTGATTAGATCAAATTCTTTTAATTCTAGTTTCAATTCAAAGATATTCAGTTCAACTTCCAAAATTAGATGTTTATTACACTAATTTAAGAATTGCAAGTTAAAAAATTTTGTTGGCTCTGTAAGGTAGGAAAATTAACTTTTTGCCACCTCTCTTTCTTCTTATTTCATCTGTTCGTGGAAGGGTTACCACTTTCTTCTTTCTTTCCTTACATCTCTCTCAGCAAATCAACACAAATAAAGAGAAACCAAACCTGCATATATGTGAACAATTCATGTATGGAAGTAAGCACAACTTTAAGCTATGTAATTAAGAGTTAATTATTTTTATTATTACGTTATCATATATATTTTTTCAAATTTTATCTCATTATTTTAAATATTTTGAATTTGATTTATTTTATTTAAATATGAATCAATTTAATGTTTTGTATCAAAGTGACGGTAGGGATGTTACAATAATATATATTTTGGTTATTTATTGTTTTCACCAACAAAAATCTTTAAAACAGTGAAATCAAATTGAAAAAATTATCATAAAATAATATTAAATCTTGTTTTTCACGTTTGAAAATTGTTTTTATAAATCTTAATTCATAACTTCAATTCCAATAAAAAAACAAAAAGGGACTATTTTAAATTTTTAAATTCTTTTTAACTTTAGTATAAATATTTATTATACTATAGTATACATAAATACATACTATTTGTTTTATAAATGTTTCAATTTACACATTTTTCTTTATTGTAATTTTTTTAAATTTTGTTAACTTTTTATTATGATTGTAAGTATATTATTTATGTAATAATCCAACTATACTAATAAGTACGTGTATAATGTATTAGATATCCTTAGAATATGAAGTTTTCACTATAAAGTTCAACAATTTTGAACAAAATGTTTATCTATCTTGTTTATAAATTTTGTATTTTTATTTATTTAAAATTTATTTGTACTTAGTTTTAGGAATTACACAAGATACCATAATGAATTACGTTGATTTTGTTGAAAACTAAAATCAAACTAATCAAATTTAGCCGGATGGGTTGATAAGTTTACATTGAGAGAATTAGAAAAAAAAAAACATAATGTAGTGGAAGAAAGATGGGATCGATACATTATTTTATTTTTAATGGTTTTGGTAATATAACATCATTTAAAATGATTTAATATGAAATTTTAAACTTAAATATTTTAAAAAATACTTAATTACACTTTTTGTTCTTCAACATTCGTAATTATATTATTTTGATCTCTCTGGTTTCAGTTGTTCGAATGAATTCTTGAAGTATTATAAGAATAAAAATGTTATTAAATTATGCTAATATATGTCTCATGCAATAATAAATTGATGAACAATGCATGTGCCTTCCATTATCACGAGTCAATAGTAAGTCCTTTTTTCAAGTATATAAAGTACCATTTTCCATGCACTTACTTCTTTTACTTTTTGTCTCCTTGTTTGCTTGTAGAAATGAGAAAAACATGTGAACAAAAATCTTTTGACCCAACCTTATAACACCTATGACTAAACTTATTCAATATAGTTATACTAGAAAATTATGAAATCTTTTTGTTGCGAATTTTTTCATATATATTGAATTTATTTAATGAGTTTTGAAATATAATTTTACTGAATATGACCTTTTTTCCATGTTAGTTATAAATTTCAAAAAAATATTGTTGGGCATTAATTTTCAGAAAAAATCGTTATAATGAATAACGTTCCTAAATTATTTTCCTATATGTGAATACTAGATATACAATATCATTAAACGTAGCAAATGTACCCAGGTTTTGTTATGAAATTTTTTAGTAAAATAAATGTGTGGTATCAATAACAACAATTTAATAAAATAAGTCATGTTGTAAGTTAACAATGTAGGATTACACAATATTATTGTGCTGATATACAAAAAAATACACTACTATTGTAGAGATTTTTTATGATACTTAAAATAAATCTTCCATGTTGATTCTATAATTGACATAAATACAAACTGATATAATTAAAAATTATTTTTATAAATCTTAATTCATAACTTGAATTCCAATGAAAAAACAAAAAGGGTCTATTTTAAAATTTTAAATTTTTTTAACTTTAATATAAATATTTATTAATAATACTCACTATTCGTTATGTCACTGTCTAACTTTTAACACTTGGATATTTGGGCCGTTTTATATACAGTTATCAAATATGTTTTTTAATTTTTACATTAATGAAAATATAAAAGTAAACAAAGTCATGAAAAATATAAATTAATAACAATTTTATCTAATTTCTTTTAAAAAAATACATTGAAAACGTAAACAGGGTAAATAATTGAATGTAAATTTTAATTATAGTTAAGTTATAGGTTATTGTAAACATATAAAAAAAACGCTAAATAATCCATTATAAATTTATAAACTTTTTATTAGTGAAAAGAGAAAATGTTTGGTTGTAAAGAGATGGATGAAAATAATTATTATTATTATTAGTTTTATTTATTATTTTTAATTATTAATATTATAATAAGAAATGGTATCCATAAATTATGGAGTCCCAATATATAAAAAAATAAAAATATATACTATTTTAATAACGTAATCATCATGTAATTCTGTACATCATTTTTCTCACATCAGCGCAGAAAGGCTCTGCTTTATCCCGTTTCTTTTTTCTTTTCTTTTTTTCATTTCTTCTAGTCAGGAATAAAAAGACTAAAACATTTCCTATTTATAATTTTAAGAGAATATATATATATATATATATATATATATATAGAATGATATTTACTTTCAATTTTATTATTCAAAACATAATTATTAGCATTTTGGAATTTTTTTTTTTAATTTTAAGAAAAAGTAGAAAGAAAATATAAAATTAATTTCTTTATAAAATAAAATTATCTTATATATAAATTAATCTATAAAAATATTTTTACATTTAGTTTCTTTAAATTTTTATTTCTTACTTGTGTTACCTTTGTTTTAATCAATTTATGTGAATATACTATTCTAAGAAGATAAATTGTTGTGAATGAAACATATTTGGTTGCATTAATTTGAGAGAATTTGAAGAATGAGATCTTTTTATGTGAAAATATTTAAAGAGATGAAATAAAAAATTATGAAACAATTTTTATAAGTGAATTAAAAATTATAAAATATCCTTTTCCACAAAAGTCAATTAGTAATTTTATGAATATATCAATTAAAAAAATAAAAAATCTATAATATATATTAAATCATTCTCAAACTTTCACTAATATTCCTTTTAAATCTTACTATTTATCTATTAATCCAAACAATCCTATCATTCATTAATTTAGTCAAATTCTTTCAAATTTATTCCCTTATATCAACTTCCAAAAAAACCTTAGAAAACTACTTCAAGATTGTCAAAATGAACAAGAGGGGCTGATATTCAAGCCACGTGTAAGTTTTGCCTCCAGATATTTTAAATCTATACAAAAGTGTCAGAAACACATGTTTATTGATTAAAATTTATTAACATTACAAAATACTGATTATAGTATTATTTATTTAATCATATTTTATTTTATAATTTTCAATAAATATTAACAAATAAATTATCTTAAAAAAGTCTCTGTCTTTTGTATAGTTTCCATGTAAAATAAAGAAAGTAAGCATATAGTTAAACTTTCACGCCAAACAAAAAAAAAGTGGTCGGAGAGCCAGAGACTGTCAGAGTTATACAACTAACTTTAGGGTCACGTGTCCGTTACTAAAGTAATTAAATAATTTTGGTTAATTAGTCTTTAGAATTTTTTTGAAATAATATATAATTTTATTCAATTTTTAAAAATGTTAAAACTAAAAATTACTATTTAAAAAGTAAAATATATAACATATTCAATATCTATTTTTTTTTTGAGATGTCTAATACAAAAATAATTCAAGTTGAATACTCTTTTGGATTTTTGAAAAGATACGTAGCCTTTTAGTAATTTTATATAAATATCAAAATGAAAAATTTGTGTTTAAAAATGTTTGGGATGTTAGTTCTTGTATAAATGATATTAAGTAACAAAGTTAATTTAGCAACATAACATGGTAAAGTATATTAAAAAATCATACATAGTAATGCAAATGAAATTAGTATGTGTTATAATATGAAAAAAAAATTGTAACAGATAAAGATTTATTTAACATAAACTATGTTTGGGTGTACATGATAAGAGACAATTGAAGAAGGAAAAAGTGATATATAATTACAATTTTATTGTGTATTTTTGTTATTTCACCTTTTCTTCATTACCATTTTTCATGCCTTAACCAATTAACTAGATATACAACTTCTGAGTTAGGTAGTTAGTTCTTAATAATATGCCATATTAGTCAATTCATAATAATGGAAAAGTTGTTATTAATACAAACAGAAGTCAAATATACTAAAATAAAGATAATTAATGGTAAAAAATTAGAACTATTGCTGACAGATATAACCATATGAGAAAATCAATTAAGCGTTGCTCATGTAATATTTAGTAATGAAATTAATATTAATTTATAAAGGATTTTGTGTTTATAGATATGGAATTAGAAACTATAACTATAAATAATGTAAAGTAAGGAAATTATTATTTTTATATCTGAAAGAAAAATATAGTAACGAAATAGATGTTGATAATGATTATAGTTTGTAAAAGGAAGTGTTTGATATAAAAAAAATAATGTTGAACGGGTGATTAATGTGTTACCGCTACAATCACGTGTTAAATTAATTGCTATATTTAAGCCTTTTCTTAGATAATTGAAATTTCATAAAATCATAAATTAACTATATTTTTAGTTTTTTTTCAAATTTTTCAAAGTTAGAAGACAATATTAATTAAACTTTGTCTTTTTCACCTTGATCATTATCATTCACCTAATAAAATACTCAAGACAATATTTAGTGTAATATAAAAAACTTAAAAAATAGAATAGAAAATCAAATAACTATTTTATTAAAGTCAACAAATTCATTACATTTTTTTTTTCAAAAGAACCTTAAAAAATTATAAATAAATGCAAGAGTATTTTTTTAATTATTAATCTTACTAAATTTATTAATTTTATTTGACAACTTAAACTGTAATAAAATATTTTTTGAAAATATGACTTGATTATTATTTTGAAGTTATTGAGTTATTTTAATAATATTACAAGTTTATTATTATTATTATTGTTTATGTAATTATTTAATAACATAAAGTTATTATTGTGAATAAATGATATTTTTTAGATTTAAACTAAAAAGATGAATAAACATAAATATTCAGTACAAAAGGTTAGTGTTTCTATATGTGAAAGGGGAATGTATGAGCTTTATGAATACCTTATGAATGACATGACTTGTTTGAAATTTGAAAAGAGATTCAATAAAAGTTTTCTTATAAATAATAAACTTTTAAGTCTGGGATACTAAAATGAAGTAATAAAAAATATTTTAGATTATAAATAATAATTTTTTATTATTAATTTAATATTCCACAGTTCAAGTAAGAACATTATTTACTTTTCATATAGTTAATAGCTAGTATATATATTAATCCGAGTTTTTAAGGGAATTAAACCTCAAATTTGTTAGCATATATGTTAATCTAATTTTTTAAGAGATTGGTAGTTACACTCAAGAATATTTTAGACACTACTTTTTACTTTATGCTTTCTATCACTTTGAACAACCCCTTTAATATTTTTCAACATTGTGGAGCCACATTGCATCCAAAAAGCTCATAAATTATATGTGTTGATTAATAATAGATGTACCCATTTGAGGGACTTATAGTTTAGTTTAGTTTAGACTTAGGTTATCTATTATTAGAATATTAATTAATATTTGGAACTTCTATTTTATTAATATATTATAAATGAGAACAAAGGTCTCGTGCTGCACTGCGGTACTATGTAATTACATTTATAATTCTATTTGTTTAACTGTTTTTTTACTACGAAACAAGTATCATACTGGTAATTACTAAGTACATTGTGAAATTTGAAAAAAATTATGATGTTTAGAAAGTTAAAATTTAGTTAAAACTCAATATTCCTCATAATAAAGGTAGCAAATTCAATAAATATTAATATTTTTTATTTATTAGAATTAATTACGTTTTAAATTGTTCATGGATTTAAATATTTTTAATTGAATCTTTATTAAAAAAATTATTTGATTGAATATTAAAGATTTTTATATTTTTTTAATAAGTTATTGTTTTAAATATTTACGTGTTTTCATATAAAAATTGACTTGATTAAGTTTTAAGTCTGTGATAATTGATTATTTTTAATTGATCTTTTATTAAAACAATTACTCTAGTATTCAAAATTTTTATATTTTTTAATTGAGTTTTTTGTAGTCAACTGAAATGATATGATTGTTTGATTTTGCACTTCCAAACACAACATTATAAACTTGAACAATAAAAATAAAATAAAATCTTATTTTTACCAAATGACTAGTTTTGTGTCTTCATATAATTGATTTGTTTTTTTATGTTAGTATTTAATTTATAAAATGAAACGTTGTCGTTTTTATAAGAATAATTTGAGTTTTAGAAATTCAATTATTTTATTATTCTAATTTATGGTAATATGCCCGAGACTACAAAATCAAAGTGCTACACGACTCAATTGAAAGTAAAAAATTGAAAAATATAGTAATTTTAGACACTTAATAAAACAAAATTTTATATAAAGATTTAATTAAAAATACTCAAATTTACAATATTTAAAACTTAATTAAACTATTTTTTTTTCACATAGAAACACATGACCAAAGATTCATCCCAACTTACAATAAAATTAACTATATAAACTTAATTAAAAAACATAAAAAAAATATTTAATAAAACAAAATTAATTCTTATCTTAGATTCAATTGAAAAGAAATACTCAATTATACTTAATTAATTCTATTTATTATTCTATATATGTTACTTTCTCAAATCTCATTTAAGACGGTTGTGAAAAAATGTAATATTTTTTTAATTTTAATAAAATACTTATAAAGTTCCATTATACTATTTTTAATTATTGTATTATAATAAATATATAATAACAAAAATAATAATTAATGATAATTAAATAAAAAATTATAAGAGTAACAAATCAGGTCGTACGTCCTATTTTGATTCGTTCGTTGTTAACTCAAAAAAGACGAAATAGAAAAAGTTAACTCCTGTTCATTAGAGAGGCTAGAAACTTCGACCCATCTTATCATATTTTTAAATTTATTATTATTATTATTGTATATATACATATATATATATATATACATATATATATATATATATATATATATATATATATATATATATATATATATATATATATATATATATATATATATATATATTAAAAAACACTTAGTTACATATATATTTTTTAAATATTTAATTGATCAAATATATCTAGTAATATGAATTAAGAAAATTGTTATTTAAATTATTTTGTTATGAATTATAATTAATGATTAGAAGTTAATTTATAAGTGATAAAAATTTAATTTATAATATTATTATCTATATATATTATTTAAATAATATAATATAAAAAAATAAGTTTTTAAACTATTCTATTTTTAATTTTTAATTTAAAAAATAAGCCGACGGTCAGATGAGAACATATTAGTAAGTTGAACCAAGTTTGCCAAATTGTAACATACTGAGGAGTCGGCTACCAATTTATCATCTTAAAATGTTACCAGCAGAAAGTCATAGTAAAATAAAGGTAAAAATGTTCTTAAAAATATGGCACTAAAAAGATAGAGAGAGTATAATAAACATTAATAAACGATTTTATCGTTCAAAAAATTAATAGTTAATATTGGACTAAATTTTCAACTGTCACTGGAATGAAATTACCTGAAAAAATGTTTCTTACTTAATTATCTTAATTAAAATAATGAATTTGCCATAGTCAATGAAAAATTTTAACGTGTCCATTTTTGTCATACTGTTTGTTTCTTAAAATCTTCCATTTTTCCTCACTTCTAGATATTCAACAATTTTGTTGTGTGCATGTACAAACTATTTTTGTAGTCAATAATATAAAAGGAATATGAACCTGTTAGGGTTTGATTGTTCTTTCGGCTCATCCACGTTCGAAAAGACTTGAGTTGGACGTGAAGACATGGAATAGTCAATTAATTGTTTTGGGACGTGACACCAATATGATTCAATTAATTATACCATCATTATTCACTACATATTAATTCTTGAAGATAATATGTTAAGAAGTTGTTTTGTAATTAAGTTATTAAAACGGTTAACTATTTCAGTTTTTATGTTCATATTTCTAGTTGATTTGAGACTGTGTAACTAATATGTGAAATTAAATATTTATGAATAGTATTAAATAAATTCATCAAATTTTTTTAAGATAAATTTTATAAATCAGAGTTTAAATTTAATTTATCCTTACTAAACTAGTTTATAATTGAGTTAAGTTAGTAACAAATATTATGTTTTTTGGTTTTATTTGTATGATTATGTATTTAGATTATAAGTTTGTTGGAGTATTTGATTGAAAGTTTATTAATTTTTTTATTTTTGGTTGTGTTTAATGACAAATAATTTTTTAGTTAAACTATTTTCTTTTTTAATTTTCAACGTAGAAAGAAATGAGACCGGTTTCAAAAGTATTAAAAAAAATGGTTAATATAAGAAATATTTAGAGTATCCAATAAATTGTAAAAAAATCTGTAAAAGGGTGTATTATTTTCTGTTTATATGATAATAACCACCAATAACTCTCTAAAAAACCTTAACAGTAGGAAATCCAAAACTATAACTACATCATCCTCATGAAAGCATATATTATTCTTTATTTGACATTATTTTTTTGAAATTTATTTAAGAATTTGTTTCAACTTTTGAATCATTGAATACTTGGACTACATGATTGGGAATCCTGTAGCACATTCATTGCGCAAACCATATTATTAAATGAAAGAAAGGAAAAATTATATGAATGAAAAAACATATAGAAGTGTAAATCACATTACTATAAAAACGGAAAAATAGTTTTATCCAAAAATTTGCTTCTAGTTTTATCATTGAAAGAGATAAATAACACAGTGCAGTGTTCTTGGCTTACTTAAGCTAAATAATATAAAAATATAAAAATTATATGATTACGTTATAAAACTTCATATAAATAACTAAGTTAGAAAATGCATTATAGGTTTTATTTTAGTTCATTGGATATATGTAAATCACAAAGTATTGATATCAAATTAATAATCATCATTGGCTATTGGGTTGATTCGAGTTAGGTGGTTTGATTTAATTTAGGTATGTTAAAGTTAAAAATTTGAACCATTCCAATTAATTTGATTAAAATTTAGGTTGATGAAAAAGTTGAATAACTATTTATATTCATAATAAAAATAGATGAATCAATTTTAAATAAATAAAAATATATATTTTTATCAAAACAAAGACCGTAATGTAATAATTACTTATATTATAAAGCCATTTTTTTTAATTATTAGACAAAAATGAAGTTGTATGTGTTAATAAGAAGAGAAAAACACGAGCAAACAAAATTGATGAAATTAAATAATACTTATAACAAACAATAAAAATACAAGATAAAATTAAGATTGTTTCCAAACCCAAAGAGGTAAAACAACTTGTTTAAAAATAAGGTCCTAAAATAATTCAATACTAATATATTATTATAAATTTTAAAAATATTTAATTTTAAAATTATACTAAAATATAATTTTTAATTAAAAATCTAAAATAACTTAACTGAGTTTAAGTTTATATGGATATTATAAATATTCTTTAATGACTTTAAATTTATATTGGTAATATAAATATTATTTAATGAATAATATTTTTTGAAACTTTCTTATAATAAATTAATAATATTCAAGAATCTTACCTATCAAAACTTTTTAACTTTTTTATCTCTTTTCTATATTCCAACATTAACATCCTTTCTTTATATGTGTCTATTTCATTACGTGACTCTTCCACTTTATTTCTTCATATGTCCTTTCATTATCTGACTTTTTCACTTCTCTCATTCCTTTATATATTTTTTCATTTTGGACTCTTTCACTTATCTCATTCCTTTATCTGATTTTTTCAGGTATGTCCTTTTTTCCTTCTCTTTGATTGGTTCTTCCATAATATTATTTTAATTTAAAGTTTTTAATTGTCATTAGGTCATTTTTCTTTTATTTTATCATTCTATACTGTGCATTTATATGTGTTTATTATATGTGTTTATTTGTAGACTTGGAGTGGAAGAAGGAGGAGGGTAGAATGAGAAAGAGTTTGTGTTCACTTTTACTTTTTTTAAGTGCATCAATATCAGTATTATATATATATATATATATATATATATATATATAATATTATATAATTTTCAATTTTATATAAAAATATACAAATAAGTCAACTAGAAGATATGAATGAGGTTATCCAAACTTCAAAACAAGAAAAGAGTTCAACTTTTTGTTGAATCACAAAAGGTGACTATGGATAAATTTATAAAAATCTAAAAAAAATAAATTAAAAAATATAGGTGAGTTTCCTTTAAATGAAGAAGATAAACAATATAAATATAGGTAAAGACAACAATAAAATAATCAACAAAGATAATAATTTTAATTTTCAAACTCATAAAAATAAAATAATCAGACAATATCATGATTTTAATTATTTTATTAATTTAAAAAACCTATTTTTATTCACTTTATGTCACTTAAAAAGTCTTGAAATCGTCCGTGAATAAAATATTATTTATAATAATTACTCATTTATAAGTAAAATATATCGATAGATAAAATATAAATTTTGATTACCTACCGATATTAATATTATTATTAATAAGAATCATAGGATAATAATCATAATAATAATAATTATAATTATTAAATTTTTCCTGACAGTGTAATTATATATTCTTATTTATTCATAAGATCTAGATTCGTAAAATAAATATAGTAATGTTTACTTATTCACTTATATCACTCATATGTAACGTTCAAACCATCCACCAAATTTGAAACAAGTAAAATGAAATTAGTTTTAATATAGATACCAATAAGCAGAGAAAGGATTTAATCTTTCAATAAATATAAGCAAATTTATTGCCTTTTGTAATATTCTTAAAGAAAAAAAAAACTATTCAAAATACAACAGAAAAGACCCTACGTCTTTAATTTTGAATGTTATTATGGAAGACCTATTTTAATTTATCATTTTTACTATGGTTGATCAAGAGACAACTAAATAACTTGTACCATCAAACTCTAACCTAAACTACTTGTACAATCTAATTTTAAATTGATTTGAGAGTTGGAGTGTCTGCAGGATATTTTCCAATCAAGCAGTAACAGTGAACGACTTTGAAATAATCGGAACAACAACAGCGAACTCCTTTGAAGCAATCAGAGTAGCAACAACGAACGACTTATAAGCAATCGAAACAACAACAGCGAATGAAAGGAAGGACTGAGAAGCAACAACAGAAAACTTTGTTGTTATTGGATCTGACTGGTCTCTTGCAAAAATACTTCTAAATATTTCTCTAAGTCGATAATATCTCAAAATGATGTTATTTTTTTAAATTATCACCCATAATTCATAATTTTTATTACATCATTATCTTCTTTTGTTTATCTTTGCATGTAAAATTAATACGGCTCTTTTTCAATGATCAGGTCGAAGTTTTGAACTTTTTGAAATGGAGGAGAACACAAAGGATAAGATGTTTGAGAAGTTTACATGGACGATTAGGAACTTCTCTAAATTGGGGTGGCAAAAACTATACTCTGAGAAATTTTTCTTTGATGACCATTTATGATACTTTGGTTGAATTATAGTGTATTATGTATACATAATAGTGTTTAATATGTTCTTTGACATGATTTTAATGATTTGTTTTAATGAGTTTTATAACTCTGTTTTCAGGCGGTGCGAATTACTTGTCAATTTGTTTAGATGGTGGTGTTAAAAATTTGGCTGAAGGATGGAACAATTTGCAAATTTCAAGTTGGCTTTAATTGATCAGATCAACGACAAAATGACTAAAACAAAAGGTGTCTCACATACTTCTCTCTTTTTTTACACTAGTATAATATTTTGTTCTCAGACTAAACAACATTTCATATAAATATATATAAATTTCTCAATTTTAAAAAGGTATCACACGAAAAATAAAATTACATTCTAACGTAATTTCTTTCAAAGAAATTGTTAAAATAAATAAATTAAAGAATAATTATAAAATTAGATAAGTTGTATTTAGAACACATGATATTAACTTTTTATTTTTCACCTTACAAAAGTTGCATAATTTCGTTTTACATAATTTTTTTATTTTACAAAGATAGTATTTAAATACGACATATTTTGACTGAAATCATCATATTTATTTAACACTTCTGTTTTATGTTTACTAAAATCCTATTTAGTATGAATTAACTTTAGTATTAAAAAAATAGAAATCATATTTATCTAGCAGGACTTTAATAAAATATTAGTAAGAAATTATATAATACAAAGATAACTTTTGACTGGTGAAAATAAAATTAAAAATCATGCTTATAAAGTATAAATATTTTATACCAATATGATTTATTATTTTATAATTATTTTAATAATTTTTTTCAAAAAGTTAACTATAGTAAATTTTTGCATATAAAATACAGGATGTAGGGTGGTACCCGAAACTAGCTCTATTGCCCTACCTTAGACCCGTGTTCCTGTAGATCATAGGTTTGTTTTTACAATATGTAGTTTTGAGCCAAATTTCAAGTTAGCTTTATTATCATTTTGCTCTATAAGACATTTTGCATTTTATAATCATTTGCTTTGAGTTTAATCCAACAATCTCTAATTTTTTATATATGATTTTTTCAGAAACTAAACACCAATTCAATGCTAAAGAGAGTGATTGGGGTTTCCATACATTCATACTTTTTGCTGGACTTTATAAACCTAACACTGGATTCATAGTGAATGATACTTGTATAATTGAAGCTGAGATTTTGGTCACCAAGTTAAAACAAGAGGATCAAGTAGATCAACCACAAAACAAGATCAATGATCAACCTACCAAACATATTGATACACCTTTACCTAAGGAAATATTCACAACATTTGCTGAGCTAGTGGATTTGATGGGTTTAGGGAAAATAGAATAAGATTTTATTCCCCTGTTAGAAGAAGTATGTTCACGACATCCTTCACTTATCAATAGTGAAAAGAAGAGAACTCCTAGGTATGATGAATGGGCATTCACAGCTTTAGGTAGAGTTCTACATTTTCTCAAGACTAAAATGGTGAAAGACATGGATGAAGAAGCATGTGATCATCTTCAAATTTTATGGGAGGAACTTGAGACATTCAAATTTGATTTGACTTGGTTGGAACCCTATGTTCAATCAGCCCTGGGAATGAAAAATTACATGGAAAGAATCGATCAAGTAGAAAAAATGAAGGAGAAGGTGTCTTTTTTAGAGATGGAAGCAAAGATGCTTGAGGAAAAAATGATAGAAACAAAGGTAAATCTTGAAATAGCAAGAAGAGAATTGACAAAAATGACTGAAGGGTTTGTAGAATATAATTTGGATGATGTGTTAGGATATGAAGGCTAATCGATTTTTAGAAAGTTTGTTTTATATGTATTATATTATTTAAGAAGTGTTTAGGGATATTTGAATATGATTATAGTGGACATTGACAATTCTAGAGTACATAATAATTAAAATTATTGTAACTTATAAATTGATCTTTATAATATAGTATGTAAAATTTAAAGGTTCTTCCTCATCTTTAACGTGGTTAAAAATATTTAATTTTTAATAAAAAGATATTGATATAGGTGTTTTTGTTTAAATAAGAAGTCTTAGCTATTTGCTAAGTAAATATATTTTATCAAAGCATTCATTTGGAATCATACACAAATGGCTAAAATACATTGAATTGACATTTTTTTTAATTGAGTATATGCGTCACAAAATTAATATATTTTACTCCGAAGTATTAGGTTCAATGTTTAATTTCTTAATTTGTAAAATATTAATATGATTATGAATATAAAAAAAAAAACAATTGAGTTCAAATTATTAACCATAAAAATGGTTTAAAGATGTGCAATAGAAAGTAAAAGTTCATATTTTTATTATGAAAAATAATTACAAAATTCAAATTTAAGCTGAAGAAATCAACTTTATTTAAACCCGCTTGAAACATGCATAATTTTAATAATGTACTCAATCAGATTATCCATTTAACTTGACATAAGTCCTATTCATTGTTACAGTTTAAGCTTTTTGAGCCAACTTTCGTGTATTAAATATTGATATCAAACTACTAATCATCATTGGCTATTGGTTTGATTCTAGTATTAAATATTGATATCAAACTACTAATCATCATTGGCTATTGGTTTGATTCTAGTTAGGTGGTTTGTTTTGAGTTAGGTATGTTAAGTTAAAAATTTGAACCATTCAAATTAATTTGATTTGAATTTAGGTTGATGAAAAAGTTCAATAACTATTTATATTCATAATAAAAATAGATGAATCAATTTTAATTAAATAAAAAAAAATATATTTTATCAAAATAAAGATCGTAATTGTAATAATTACTTATATTATAAAGCGATATTTTTTTCAATTATTATACAAAAATGAAGTTGAATGTGTTAATTAGAAGACAAAAACAAGAACAAATAAAATTGGAGAAGTTAAACAATTATTATGATAAACAACAAAAATACAAGATAAAATTAAGATTGGCTTAAGGTGAAAGTAAGATTGGCTTAAGGTCAAAGCAGGTAAGATATTTAGACGTCAAAGATTCAAAAACCTTAAAAAAATTTAATATTAATATATAAAATTAAAAAATATTTAATTTTAAAATTAAATTAAAAATAATTTTTTATTAAAATTTTAAAATATCTTAACTGATTTAAGTTTATATTGGTATTATAAATATTATTTAATGACTTTAAATTTATATCCTTACTATAAATATTATTTAATGAATAATATTTTTAAAACATTCTTACACTAAATTGATAATATTTTTTAAGAAGGAATTTGAACAGTCAAGGAATCTTACACCTTTTAATTTTTTTTTATCTCTTTCCTATATTCTAACACATTACTTTTTTATATGTTATTTCATTATCTCATTCTTCCACTTCATTTCTTTATATGTCAGTTCATTATCTAACTCTACTAGATCTCTTTTTCCTTTATATGTTCTTTCATTCTTTGACTCTTCCACTCATCTCATTTGTTTATTTGACTTCTTCCTTCCTTTGTCTCTTTCATTGGTTATTACATATTAGGCTATTTTTCAATTTCAAGTTTGTTTCATTATTGGATACTATGTATTTATGTGTGTCTTATTTGGAGACTTGGAATGGTAGTTTGGTGAAAGACTTTGTGTTCACTTTTGTTCATTTTGAGTGTATCAATCTTAAGTAAAAATAATGAGATTGATAAATTGATCTCAATTTTTATTTTCATTATTATTTAATTAATTTTAAAATAATTTATGTAAATTAAAAAAAAAGTTATTAAAAATTTAGAATTTATAAATTAAATTTAAAGACTTATCAAATAACAGAATAATCAAGTTCATCATCTTCTTAATCTCATTTTATATACAAGCTATATTCAGTATTATATATATATATATATATATATATATATATATATATATATATATATATATATATATATATATATATAAATATATATATATATATATATATTAGTTTTTTTTAAAAAAAAACTATTCAAAATACAACAGACAAAATCCACTTTCACTGTCCTTAATTTTTAATGGTATCATGAAGACTCGTTTAGGTTATCATCCTTCCAATATTTCTCTACGTGTGATAATTCCTCAAAATAATATTATATTTTTAGGACTCAAATTCAAAACTTCTGACAAAATACTTAAAAAGTATCAAGTTAAGAATTTGATTTTTTTCATATATCAAACAACAATTACCTTGTGAGCTGCTTCATTCTAAAACTTGCACCCCTCTTGCCTTTCTATACCTTCCTTTTCTCACACTCATATAAAGGGACATTGCCCTTGCTCTTAGGTCTCCTATTACAGAAAAATTTTCCTTTTACAACCTTATATGCTAGGTTTTCAAAGTCATCATGTCTGGTATGTCTTGTTTTATTCATATAGTTGTCTAAATAGGTATTTTGCAAATATATTCAATCACCCATAATTCATAATTTTGTTACATCATTAGCTTTTATTTTTCTTTTTATCATGTAAAATTAATATGGTTCTTTTTTAATGTTCAGGTTGAAGTTGTCAAGTTTTTGAAATGGAGAAGGAGAACTCACAGGATAAGATGTTTGAGAAATTTACATGGACAATTAAGGACTTCTCTATATTGGACTCCCAGAAACTATATTCTGAGAAATTTTCTCTTGATGACCATTTATGGTACTTTGGTTGAATTGCAGTGTATTATATACATAATAGTGTTTAATACATTCTTTGACATGATTTTAATAGATCTTCTGTTTTAATGAGTTTTATAACTTTGTTTTCAGGCAAATTCTCCTTTTTCCAAAGGAAACGTGTGGATTACTTGTCAATTTATTTAGATGGTGGTGGGAGTGTTGAAAATTTGGCTGAGGGATGGAACAAATTTGCAAATTTCAAGTTGGCTTTAATTAATCAAATCAACCACAAAATGACTATAACAAAAGGTGTTTCACATACTTCTCTCTCTTTTTACACACTAGTATTAATATTTTGTTCTCAATCTAAACAGCAATTTCATATAAATATATAGAAATTTCTCAATTTTAAAAAGGTAGCACATAAAAAAGAAAATTTACATTTCTAACTTAATTTCTTTGAAATAAATTAAATAATAATTATAAAATTAGATAACTTGTGTTTAGAAAACATGATATTAACTTCTTATTTTTCACCATACAAAAGTTGAATAATTTCGTTTCACATAATTTTTTATTTTACAAAAATATTATTTAAATACGACTTTTTTTTTTTTACTGAAATCATCATATTTATTTAACACTTCTATTTTATGTTTATTAAAATCGTATTTAGTATGAATTAACTCTAGTATAATAAAAAAATCATATTTATCTAGCATGACTTCAATAAAATAATAGTAAAAAATATATTAATACAAAGATAAATTTTGACTGGTGAAAAATAAAAATAATAGTAAAAAATATATTAATACAAAGATAAATTTTGACTGGTGAAAAATAAAAATTAAAATCATGCTTATAAAGTATAAATATTTTATACTAAATATGATTTTTCAATTTTGTAATTATTTTAATATTTTTTTCAAAAAAAAATTAACTATAGTAACTTTTCCATATAAAATACAATATGTAGGGTGGTACCTGAAACTAATTCCATTGGATAAAAGCACGAGAGAAGTACATTTTTATTTTTCTTTTTAATAAATGGATATAATTTTTTTTTTCTTTTCACGAAATGAGTACATCGTACGGAGGCATGATTTCAAAAAGTTCAATATTAATATAGCATAACTTCAATTTATTACGCGACTTTTTTATTTTGAAGTTATCTTTTCGTAACACAACTTATCTATTTTCGTAAAAAAAAAATTTCTTATTTGATAAAAATGGAAAAAAAATTGCACCACATTGCCCATACCTTACACCCTTGGATCTCGTAGATCATAAGTTTGTCATTGCCCCTACCTTAGCCCCGTGGATCCCGTAGATAATAGGTTTGATTTTGGAATATGTAATTTTGAGTGTAAGATGTTTAGTTTTCATGGATTTTTGTAAATTTTATACCGGTTAACCCATTTTCTTATTAATATAGATTTTAATTATTAAAAAGTAAAAATACAAAAATTCGAATGCAACCACATGCTCACGCAGATAAAAACTATTTCAACAAGAATATTATAAATAATTGTTTTGGAAGAAAACATTAGCTTTGGTATATTAGAAAATTTAATGTTGTGGAACTTAGCTCAAGTATTCGATTTTATCTTTTTAATTTGATATGAAAAGTTTCTCTGAGTACCCCGACCATTTTTTCAAACTTTATGGATCAGTCCAATGTTCATGTTAGATCCAATATAATAAGTCATATTAATAACATAGTTGTATTTAATGTTTTGGTTTGTCACCGCTTTATGAGAAATGGGCCTGTAATAATATTATTTTTTGTAACAATAATAATTTTTTTATCAACTATAAAATTTTATAAAAAATAAAAAAAAGTTACCCAAGCCATTTAAAAATAAAAAATAAGAGACAATGACACTAAAGACATAAGTATGTTTGTTGGTGTACATTGCTTTTATGTATGTAGGTCTGCACGTTTATGTGTGTCAAATATTTTGTGCTTAAACCAAATTAAGAGGAGAAATTTCAAATTTCAAATTAGCTTTATTATCTTTTTGCTCTCTAAGACATTTTGATGGCACCACAAGTCATTGAACAACCAGCATGGCTGCTACGAATTAACTTTCTTACTTGATAACATGAGACTATAGATAGCGACAGAATTCAAGAAATTTTTTCCGTCAAAATTTAGATTAGAGACTAGTATAAAGATAATAAATTCTTAATTAAATGCATTTTGGTATGCTCTTTCATTCAATTAATTTAAGTTAGTAGTTAAATGCCTCTACAGATTTAGGTTATTTTTCTTATATCTTTAGGTTAGATTATTAACTTTGAGGTAACTAATTCATATAGTTTTTTCTAAACACACCAAAACATGCAAATTATAGATTATTTTGTAGGCATTGATGAGCTATGTGCACTTCATTTCAAAAAACATTTTAATCTTCCCTTTTGAAGTTTCTTCTACACACATGAAACGGAAATCAAACAACAAGCATTTTCCCTACTTTTCTCATTTTTATAATAGTTGATATTGTACAAATAAGTCACATTATACTACTCTTAGGTGACTTTAATTGCTATCCACTATTATTTAGTTGTGTATGTCAAAATAATTTTCTTATGAGTTATAAAAATATCACAAGAATATTACTAGGTTTTAGTACATATTGAGTAGAACTCCAACAAAAGGTTCATTCTCCACTCTATCATAGGTTCTATATAATCTGTAATGGGTGTGATGTTAATGTTAGTTTTTTTTTTTTTTTTCAACTTCTTTAGATAGTCTTCAAGAAAACATCCTGTAATGATTGAGTACTTGGAATTAATATATATATATATATATATATATATATATATATATATATATATATATATATATAAT
>Ga0209700_100102_pt1 | contig 119498 bp, 67 predicted proteins | sample SiratroredBW_FD_187528 | JGI IMG/M metagenome (GOLD analysis project Ga0209700, IMG submission 187528) | Root nodule microbial communities of legume samples collected from California, USA - Siratro red BW (SPAdes) (version 2) | ecosystem: Host-associated > Plants > Roots > Nodule | place: USA...
TTTTCTTTTTTTTTTTTTTCCAATTAATTGTTGTGGGTAGGCTGGTCATTCAGTTCACATAGCCGGTCTAATGAGATTGGATATAGAAGATACATCCCTGGATTCTGTTTATGTTACAGTGTGGGCTTCTCCTTATCTTCCACTGCATATGGGTAAAATAGAAAATGCATGTAAATTGTTCCAAGATCACTTTGGCCACCAGTTACAGGTATTATCTTTACTCATTTTAATTGAATAATTATTCTGCAACTTCTTGTCCATAAAGCTTATAGCTGATTGTAAAGTACCTTCCCAAATTATTATCTGGGTTGCTGTCCCGTAACTATTGATTTGTCTTTGAATTGTTACAAAGAGAAAGACTTGGTTGGACGTGGACCCTGCTTCAAAACTGATGTGGTGAACACTACCAGCCAGAAATTGTCCGTAAACTTAATCTTTAATGAACTAATATATTAAAATAAAAACAGTAGCAATTTGAGAGTAGCATTGAATAAAAAAATTTAAATAAAATAATTGAAGTTGAACGTTCTGTATAACTTGTTTTCAAATTGATCAGACCCAAATTGGGTCATCCGGAAAAGGTTGCGGCATGCACCTCAATTTGGATTAAATTTTCAAGAAGGGTGATCTTGTTGATGTCGCAGACATCACCATTCTCCAGGGTGTCTAAGGTTTTTCTGTCTTTTCAACTTCTACTTTTCCCTCTTTCACCTTTGCGATTTGTTCGAAAAAATTTCCCTTTGCAACAGCAGTGTTACTTCAACCCGGCAGATTTTCTTGTTTCATCTCGTTGAAAAGTTTGACATCTTCTTCTCCTTGATCATGAAACCCTTAAGCAGCAGCAATAATTTTGTTCCATACTACAACATCTCACTCTTTGCTTTCTGGAAAAGCTTTGTTAATCTTCCATTGATCAAAGATTAGTACATTATTTACTTTGTTTCAGCATAATTTACCTCCATTGATCAAAGATAGCTTTAGAACTGATCCATAACTTGACCAAAGATATATACTGCATCTACTTCAATTATTTTCCAATATTAGTTTTTTTAAGTTGTTTATTACATTGAAAATCCAATATGAATTCCAAAATTATAAAGCAATCTCAAGATTTTTCAATATATCCAAAATATGAATAGTAACTTCAGAGATGGTAACCATTAAGTGTGCGGAAGAACCGCATGGCAACAAAAGATGAAGGATATGGATGGTTAGCTGTGAGTCAAGTGAGAGAGGCAGAGACATGTTTGAACCACAGAGAATGTGAAACAAGAAGAATCATGTTTCTTTTTAAATTGTTTAGTTATTTAATATTTACAATGAAGTGACAATTTTTGGTAAGATGTGTCCACCATGTCAGTTTTGGGACAGTATATATTTTTTAGTTTTATCAGGGGAGCTGTTCTCCTAACTAAAATAGGTGTGCGTCAACGGCTGATAAAATGACCTTGAAATATGTTTATCGTGTTTAATTAACCTGGTCAAAATATTTAGTGGCATTACTTTCTCTTATTTTTTTCACTCATCAGATGGTTTGACGCTCTTAATAAATTTAGTGGAATAATTTTCAGAGAATTATCAATAAACTTAAGTAAGATGTACATGGAGTAGTTATAATATGCTTGAGGTGAAGTTTTATACCCAAGCAAAATGTATGTAGACAGACCTCTATGTAAAAGGTTGAAAGCGAAAGGCAGTTTATTCGTGTGTAACACCAGTTTGAATTGTTCTTTTTGTAGCCGCCAATTGGAGAAAAACGAGTTCAAGAACTGGGGAACTGGGTGAGAACGGAATTCCATGTTAGTGGGAACAGTTGGGAGTCGAGTTCAGTAGACATTTCTGCTGCTGGCCTCGGGTGGTTTGCCATTGGACTTAAAGGAGATGCAGTGTTTGGTGTTTGGACTTACGAAGGAGTTGATGTTGTTCTACGCAATTCTTTAATACCCAATAGATCACATACTTTTGAGGTTGCAGGATTTACAGTATCCAAGATTGTCTCCCAGTCCGACCAAACTTTAAACAAGTCAAAGCAACGAAATGACAAAAAGCCAAAGGGAATCGACGACTCAAAAGTGTCAAACCAGTTTGTTGAATCTCCTGTTTTGACTTCTGATGGAGTCATCTGATAGTGGTGTCAGTTTGGGAGAATGAAAAGATAATTGAATTATCATGCCATTTAGATTTCTATACAGTACAACAGATGAACAGTAGTCTAAACATATAATGTCAACCTTATCATTATCTAAAGTTGAAGCAAGTGGAGGGCAGAGGCTGAGAGGTGATGTGCAATGATGAGGAACGAGAATCAAATATGACACCACATAGTTTACCATTATCTGTCATTTTTTTAATTTAATATTTTATTCTGCTTTTTTGTGTTCCAGATTGGAATTGCTTCAATGTTTTGGTCCTTCCTTAAACCAGATTTTAGAGCTACAAGAGTTTGTAATTCAAGTCGATCTAGTCCGATAATTCAAATTTTATTTTTATTTTTTAAAATTTCTTTGGATCCCAGGTATTAATAAGGTTGAACTCCAATAAAAGTAGGTTACTGTAATTGCCAAGTTAGATTTGTGTATTTTGTTTGTCTTGAAATAATGGTTGCAATTATTGTTGGAATAAAAGTGGATATTAGGCACCCAGAGAAATCTTTAAAAAACTTTATAATATATTTTGCTTTTAACATGTGTAACATTTATTACACGTTAAAATATCAATGAAAAATGATACCTGTTGTATTTATTTCATTACTACAAAGAAAATGCTTCAATAATTAAAACAAAAACCTTAACTTTCAATAAAATTCAAAATTCAAATATCTTTAGTGTTGGTAAGATAATATATTTTGATCTAACTTTCGATTTTTCTAATGACTTTGGTTTCATATCTCCACTATTATTTATTTATTTTATTATTTCTTTATATGATTTTTTTGATATATTACAAATTTTCTGGGGTACTAGGATCTCAGTGTTCTACAATAAATACATTTTCAAACTCCTTATTATAAAAACATCAAAATCTCGTATTAAAGGTTACATAGTGAACAAAGAGACATTCAATTTCTCGCATTACTTATAGATCGACCTTCGGAATCCTTAACTAGGAATAACTTTGTCATACAAGGTACATAGATGTGGGTAAATGTACTTGAATTCATAATTCTCGATTCGCTAATAATAAGCTTTTATCAAATAAAAGAAAATGAAGTTTAATTTTTAAATTTGGCGAAGACCCTTTTAATTCATACTCAAAATAGTAACACAATAAAAATGATATTTTAAGAAAGTAATAAATAACCACCAAATGCAAATATAAATTAATACAACTAATAGTGATATCAATAACTAATTTAGGAGGTAATAAAAGTTCATTTAATCGCTTTTATATCACATGAAAAAATCTGTAAATTTTGGCAATTTTGGTTAAAAACTAAACTGGTGAGTTGAAGTATTTTTTATGGCTTAAAAGACTAACACCCAAATGCCAGTTACAAAAACTACACGTAATGGTAGAAGCAAAAGGAAAAGTTTGTGTTCCTTAATATGAATTTTGAAAAAGCAAAGGAAAAAAGAAAGAAAAGATGAGAAACGTTGCAGGTCCTGACATCACATTGCCAGCTAGATACTGTGAGAGAGAGAGAGAGAGAAAAAAGAGAGGATAGGAATTTGGACATTCCATTCCATTTTGACCATTTTTTCACAACAAAACCATTTTCTTTAACCCAAAGCTCCTCTTCTCTCTTTCCTCAACGTACATTCACTTCCTTTTTCTTCATTTTCATTTTCATTTATTTATTCACACTCTTTTTATTTTTATCTCTTTCATTAGTAACTAATTATTTAATTAGCCAATCGGAGCGTCCCTTCTCCGGCGATTCCATGTTCCGTTTCTAGGGTTTGCTTCCGCCGATCGCCGCTTCGCACTCGCCGAGATGTCGCGCCAGACGACGACGACGGCCTTCACTAAATCGAAGACTCTCGACAACAAATATGTACGCCATTTTCTCATTCGTTGTTCATTCATGCATTCTCCTTCGATTTCCACTTTTTCTCATAATGCTGCTGTTGCTGAAGATCAATTGGTGGAGGCTTTAGCTTTAGGTTTCTGTTAAATTTGTGAATCTGTGAAGTTGAAGGAACTTGGATGATTGTTTGCTTTGTTGTTAGTGTGATGAGATACAAGTTAAACTGTGGAATGGCTTTGGTATAGGCAGGGATGCTACTGTAGTTGTTGAAACCTGAGATTGAGAGTACTGTGTGGATGTGAGTGAGATTAGTAGTTGCAATGTGGTGGGATGGTGGCTGGTACTGGGACTGGGTTGGGCTGGATGGGGTGTTAGGGTGCAGGGGTAATGTTGGAACTTGTTATGATGTCGAATGAAAATACCGGGGGTGGTTGCCGGAATGAGGATAAAGGAATGCTTAGTGTGTTTGCTATGTTGATTGATGAATTGGATGGTGGAATTCGTCTCGAGATTGACTGGAGAATTATTATTATTTTACTATTGTTGCTTGGGATTTTATTTTTCTCTTTTTGGATTTGAAGTTTGCTTGCAAGTGGTAGGAAATTCATGCTGCAATTGTTGAATTTCGTTTGCAAATATTTGGAAATTCTTGTCTTATTTGTAGTTTTGAAATTGCATATGGTATTGGATCATAAAATAGGTTAATTTTTTAGTGGCTGATTATTTTGTATGAGATTTGGAACAGATGCTGGGAGATGAGATCGGGAAAGGAGCTTATGGTCGAGTTTACAAAGGTTTGGACCTGGAGAATGGAGATTTTGTTGCCATTAAACAAGTTTCTTTGGAGAATATTGCTCAGGAGGATCTCAACATCATCATGGTATGTAACGTGTATAATTTTTTCCTCCCTTTTTGAGTTTTAACTCTCATGTTAGTTGTTAACTATAAATGGGAAAGTATTGAGACTTATGTCCTAGCTGCATGGATTTGGGTACGATATTGGTACTGGGTACAAATATGGTTGTGAGAAACGGTCATTTAAACAAATCTTTAGTACAAGTATGATACTGTGTGCTTTTGTCTTTAAACACATCTTCTGCTTCACACTGACTAATTGGACACTAAGCATATCTCCCTTTGTGACACATTATGTGTTAGTAATGAGTAATGGTAAAACAAATCGCATACTGCATATGCGAATACACAAACCAAGTAGCATTCTTAGGGAACGTTTAGTGGTCTGCTCTCGAAGGTGACACTATTATTTTAGTTTGGATTTTATGTGGGATTTAGGGTTGCTTTATTGAGTAAGAGAGGACTTTTGGGATTACTATTTTTTATGTTATTCTAACCACTCACCATCTATCTCAGCTTTAGCATTAATAGGATTTAATTACTTAGTGGGGGCGGTAAATAACCTTTCTTGCGTTCTATTACTTCTTTTGGTGTTTTGATTGGGTTGTATTTGAAGTTCTGCGTACAACATAATTGCACAAGGTTAAGGAAAATCAACCATGTCTTGTTATAGACTATAGTACTTGTTTTCTTTTGTTTCTAGGCCATTGTCAATAAGAATTTCATATCAGCATTGTTTTCAGAATCTCGAGTAAGCTCACCAACTTGTACTATCCTCTAAGTTTGGGTGGTCCACATGTAACTTGCACAGAGGATCACTAGTTGCACAAATTGTTTACAAAGTATGAGTTTCAACAGAAACTTGCAAAATCTAAATCGTTACATGCTTCAATCATTTTTACTGAGATGAATGGAGACATTCTTGACACTTAACGTTGCCATCACTGTTACCGAACACTCTCATTGTCGTTATTAGACGTTGGCGCCATCAGTGCAATTATAGTGGTGCAATAGTGCTATAGTGTAGCAAGTTTCGTTGAAAATGCTAGTGTTGCCTTGTGAAGACCACCTGATACACCATTGAAGTTGGCTTGCTCGTCGTGGTTTCAGCATTGTAGATCGAGAAGAGGCAGCAAGGTTTCAATTTGTTGCGGAGACAGAGCCAGCCACACAGGTTGGGTGAGTGATAAGGGTTATCGGTTGAAGAAACAAAATGTTAGGGAAGGCATGGTTTGGGCTTGTTAGTCAACATGCAAAAGGGGCCTTATTGTTTGCACCTATTGTTTTGTTTGGGCCTATTATTTTCTGTTCTTAGTGATTTATGACTTATTAGTTATTTTTCTCAGCTTTTCCTATTATTTTTACGTATATAAATGTATATAAATATAATTATATATTTTAGAAAGGATTTTAGACTGTGTCCATCTTTTTACCATCCTTGATTTAAGATCTTTTACCCACCTTTGATCCTCAAATTTTGACAGTGCTGAATTTAGCTTTGTTTTTAGTATAATTATAATATCTTGGTTAAAAGAAGAAATTCATTAAGCAGGAAAGAATACAAGTAATGATTCTCCTTATAAACTACGGGAGATATTCAACTATTAAGAAAAAGAAAAAAGCATTAACAGAGCAAAGCTGCTCAGTCCCTCTACATCTTTGTTGAAGAACTGCTTTAAAAATAGAAGATAGTTACCTAATCTTATCCCGTATATTGTATAATTAGTGGTGTGGGGATGTTCAGTATCAATTTTTGTAATCAGTGTGTGTACAAGCTAATTCTCATTGATGTGTATTATCTGATATGCCCACCACAATCAGCAGCTATCAATAAAATGTTTTTAGTCATCCATGTATTATACTCTAAGTTGGTCTTCCAGATACTACCATAGACTGTATGTTGCCATAAATAAGTTACCTCTTCAGTTTTGCTAGACAACAAAAGGTAGGACACACTCATCATTTGGTTCGTGGGCTTTTCCACTAATATGATTGACCTTCTCTTAGATCATTTCTCTTTATGTGTGACTTTTGCTTGGACACTTGAATTGCCAACATATGTTCACAACAGATAAATAACTATAAACTCAATATCATTTCTTTTCTAACTCTTGATGTGGTTATGCTGTTGCTTTCATAATTGATATTTCCTTGTGTCCATTCACTAATCTGGTTGTTGTTTTGACTGTGATTATGCTGTCATTTGATGGATGCCTCAATGTTTTCAGCAAGAGATTGATTTGTTAAAGGTACTTCTAATCCTCAATATTGCATTTGGGATTACATTATCAATTGAATTTTTATTTTGCTCAATAGATGTCATGGTGTTATTTGCTCCATTTCTTTGTAGTGTATATTGTTCGTGTAAGCTTTAGACAATGATATTAATGACATGATACGGCTGTTCTTGCATTAAAATGTACACTTAAACTAATATGATTTGAATTGGACCAAACGTGGTCTCCTTGCCTGACATGGGAAAATTAGCTATCAATTGATGTTATATAAGATTTCCTTACTTATATGTGCCCCATACTATGCATGTTCTCCCAAAAAGTGGGTAGGAAAACCATAGACAGTGGTGAAGTTGAATTTTTGCAAATGTATAGAGTGTAGTGACCATGATGGCTGTGATAGCAGGCAGAGGAGACTGCTAGAGATTAAACATGACCTTTATGTGCGGGTTGTAGTGTGCAGTTGGAGGTGCCATAACAAGGTGGCATGGCGGGATTCATTCTATTATGCTATCTTTCTATGTTTGGTGATGCTGTAATCATGAACAGTTTATTGCCTTCAGTAATATTAATGATGTGTGTTTCTGAAATGATTATTATTTTGCAGAATCTGAACCACAAAAACATTGTAAAGTATCTTGGATCTTCTAAGACAAAAAGTCACCTGCACATAGTTCTTGAGTAAGTGGGTTCTACTCTTCACAACATTAGATGATTTAATCATAGCATCATTTGAAGGGTATTTAGTGGAGTTAATAGATTTTGCTTCATGTTCTTTTGCTGTGTCATAGGTATGTAGAGAATGGCTCACTGGCAAATATTATCAAGCCAAATAAATTTGGACCTTTTCCAGAATCATTGGTTGCAGTATATATAGCCCAGGTTAGTAGTTGTAGGACTATTCATTGAGGATTTTTCCGGGATATGATTTTTTTTGTATACTAATATATTATATTATGAGATAGGTGCTGGAAGGTTTGGTTTATCTTCATGAACAAGGTGTTATCCATCGGGATATTAAGGGTGCAAACATACTGACAACTAAGGAGGCAAGCTTTCTAATTTTTTGTTCTTGTTATACACTAGGGCTTTGTGTTTTGGCAATTATTCTAGTTGTGTACGTGCAGAATGATTTAATCTCTATGTTATTCAAGCAATCTGTACGCAGAAGAATTTTCTTATCATATAATCTTTCCTTTTATTTGTACCTAAATTAATTATAGCTGTTGTATTGGTGTTAGTAATCTAAAATCGGTGTTTAGCCATGTTGATCACTGAAGTGTTGTTTTTAAGAGTCTAACTGTATTATGCATCATTATTTCTATGCTTCATGATATACTACATTCATTTTTGCTTTATTTTTTAAGTGTTGTCTCTTTTGTGCTCTGCGGAATGTTGTGTGTTGATATTCTGTTTATCCTTTGTAGTTATAAAGATGCTTAACTATTTTGCTTTAGTTGCTGCTTGTTCAGTTAGCTGAACTGCTGTACCAAGCAATTCAGCATTTTTGAGTGAATCGATTTTGAATTTAGCATATACTCTTTCTAAAATAAGGAAGCGGAAATTAGAAAACAAGGGAGTCTGTTTCTTGCATATTCGTTTTTGAGCATTATTATGCTATTAGTTATTTTGCATTTAATTCATTACCCTTCATATTATATGCAATTTTAATTAAAAGAGAAAAACTCATGATGAAAAGAGGAAAAGCATGAGGAATACAGAAGATATGTCATCCTTGTTAACGTAAAATACAAAAGGCAACACAAAAATGAGTAAATATTGATGGAAAAAAGGCTGGACTGCTCTCCTACGCTGACTCTCTGCTGCAGTTCTCATTTTGTCTCTGTTTTTCAATCCCTCTGTTTTGTCTTTGTTAAGGATTCAATTGTATCTATTTACCTTTTTGAGATTTGTTCTCTAAAGTGACGAGCTATAGCCTTTGACTGAATAGTTTGTGATTGAGACTGGGTCGACATTGATTGAATAATTAGTGACTGAGATTGAACTAACTACATATTTTGTTGTATATGTGCATGTGTGGATCACCATCTCAATTTTTTCCATTCAATGGCTACAAATTCTCTTTTTCCCTTCTAAAGTGAAGGATTCACTTTACATGGGCCAAAATCCAAGCTTTTGGACTTCCATCTCCAATAAAATTTCTTCTAATTTTGTATTACAGTATCGCCATGGGTTTTCTTTAATGTCAAACTCTTGATCATCATATTTTTTATATGTCTAGTTTTTTTGTTTATATTAGATTGTTTTTCTTCTTTTAAACCTTGGAAAATTTCTTGATTTCTTAACTAATTACATTTTAATTTCTGCTTTCAGGGTCTTGTGAAACTAGCTGATTTTGGTGTTGCTACAAAACTAACAGAGGCTGATGTTAACACTCATTCAGTTGTTGGAACACCTTACTGGATGGCCCCAGAGGTATTAATTGTTTAATGTTCTTCTGCTAAATCATTTTTCTTAGAACTTTTAGTTAGGCCTTGTCCAAATTGTTTTCTAACACTAGAATGATATAAGGTGGGTGGGTTCCTTTCTGGTTTTTTTAAGCCAATTTGTTGCGTTTTTTGGCCACTTTGGTCTGCTCTTTACTTTGTGCGATCACTTCTCCCAGATTTACCATCCTTTTGTCAGTCTATTAATGTATTTTATTTTAATAAGAAAAGTAGTTTATTTGTTGAGCTGAGCTCCTTGCTTTCATTTTAGAGAACCTAATTAAGTTGATCGTGAATTAAAATGATTTCTAATATGTTGTATTATTGGGCTTGATTAGGGTGCTCATTGATAATTTGGTTTTAACTCGTCAGGTTATAGAAATGGCTGGGGTTTGTGCAGCTTCTGACATTTGGAGTGTTGGCTGTACAGTTATTGAGCTTCTTACATGTGTACCTCCTTATTATGATTTGCAGCCTATGCCTGCTCTTTTCCGTATTGTCCAGGTTTGCTATTGTGCTAACATTTACTGTTTTTTCAATATATGAAAGTTCCTTAGACTTGAGTTTTGGTTGATTGTAATAAGATGTTTAATTTCCTTATTATTAGCCTTTAACAAAATAATTTACTTGATCCAAAATTGTATGATCAAGATAAGATTAGTTCATCATTTTGATAAGATTAGTTTTAATGTCTAGATAAGATTAGTTTATCTTTTAGATAATATCCGAACTCTGTGTGTGTGTGTAGGTATACATGCTGTAAATCATTTGGATTGTAATACAGATTTAACGGTTTCTTATAACATTTTGCTAAATAGTGGCATTTGCACTTGATTGTATAACAAATAAGTTCATCATTGGTGCATTTTATATTTTCTTTTGTCATTGATATGCTTAACTAGAAAAGTATGATTTCATTTATAACCCTTGAGGTTTATCTCAGGATGAGCACCCGCCAATTCCGGATAGCCTTTCACCTGATATTACTGATTTTCTGCTTCAATGCTTTAAGAAGGTAAATTCCATCTTAACTGTTGGTTTGAATATATTTTGTATGCATATGTTGTTTTAACTTAGATTCCCTCTATCCTTCTCCTGGTTTTGTCTGCATCCACCTCGTAACATGAATGAATTGCTTTCTGTTTTATGACTCTTTTAATGTATTGGTTTCTGATGGATATCCTTCATCGGCTAGAGATATTAATTTGACTATATCTCTACATTGTAGGTCAAGCAATACGGATACTTTATTAATCCGATTTGTAATTGTATCGGATGAAACTAGTGTCTAAAACTTGTTTTCTATGCCATTTTGTTGCACATTTCAGGATTCTAGACAAAGGCCTGATGCTAAAACTCTGCTGTCTCACCCCTGGATTCAAAACTGTAGACGTGTTCTGCAGTCTTCTCTTCGTCATAGTGGAACACTGAGGTAGATTGCATAAGATATTATTTCCTTCATCTTCCAGGACTCTGATGAGGAAATCTGTGTATCATCCTTTTAAGCAATTATTATTATTGTTGTTGGTGACGGTGTGTGATTATAGAAGTCATAATAAGGGAACAAACCTATGCTTTTCCATTTCTCTGTTACTTTATTGTTGGATAATGACAATTACCATTGACCTCCTTGTTTGTCTGGTGTTTTTGTGGCCAATTCTTGAGCTAGTTGTTGGAATTGAGTTATGCATAGGTTTCATAAGGTGTATATTGGTCATATTCTCGGCCAAAGTAGAACATCTTAACATCCTCACCATAGTTGTAATAGTGGTCATGGTTGAGGCCATTTTGGTTGCGGGTACTGCAGTGCGAATTATATTTGCACCATAAGTAAAAAGAAAAAGAATTTCTCAATTATTCCAATTATTACTACATCTTTTGCACGCTGCCACCTAATGCACCACCCTGAGATGTTTCCGGGGTCTCCCAACATCTTAGACACTTATTCGACCATTTATGGTTAGAAGTTAGTATAGAAGATTGGCATTTTATTTTTTTTATTTTTTAATGAGTGAAAGAGAATACAGCTAAAGTTCAGCTGTGACTATGTTGCGAAGCGTTCTGGTAATTTGTGTGATTGAGATTCTCATTGCAATTACGGGTTGTTGTGGTTGTGGACACTAAAACATCAATATTGCGGCAGTGGACTGCAATTTAAGACCATATTCCTCACCCTTTATTCAAAACATTCAGGATTGTCCACTCAACAAGTTTGTCTCTTTTAAGGGACAGTTAATTGCCATTTGATATTTCAATTTGATAATTCTGAGACATTAATCCCTTGTGAGACGTATTTAACCATTAGTAGCACGATTTCAAATTGATAATTGTATACAGACATTCATTTACTTTTAACACTTGCGAGGCAAAGTTGACTACCATTAGGCATTTCAATATTCTCATGACCCTGTTAACCACTTGTGGGACATATGTAACCGAAGGTGCGACCAGCACAGATTGATAAATGGATATTCACAGACATTCATTTACTCTTAACCACTTGCTCGGCAAAGCTGACTACCATTAGGCGTTTCAATATTCTCATGACCCTGTTACCAATTGTGGGACATATTTAACCGAAGGCCAGCAAAGATTGATAATTGGATAATCACATTTATTTATTCTTAACCATTTGAGACAAAGTTCACCACTGATAAATATTTGAATAACCTCGTGACCCTATTTATCATTGGTGAGACGTTTAACCATTAGTGCTTGAACTACAGATTGATAATTATATACAATCATACAAAGTTAACCATATTTATGCTGGGTGGAGAACTCCAGCGCTGTGTATCCTTATTGCATATTAATCACTCCCTTTTTTCCTGCATTGCTAATCCTTATTGCATAGCTGCTGATAAATTCTCAGTTATTTTTCTAACTCAAGTATTAAACATTGGATTTGTATTATATATGCAGTGTTTGCTTCTAATTTCTGGAGGTACATTTGAGGATTAATTTTCTCTACGTAAAGAATTGGATGTTTATTGATTCTATAATATATTTACTTTTTTTCGTCTGAATTGTCGTAAAGTATCATTTACTTTTAGCTCTATAACTGTTAGGTTTTTTTATTTGAACCAATTGTGCTACCGCTTGCAGAAATATAGAGGAAGATGATTCTGCGGATGCAGAAGGTTCTGGTGGTTATCATAAGAGTGCTTACGAAGGCTCTTCCGTGGAGAAAGAGGTTAGTGTTGATGGGAAGCTGTGAGAGTATACTGTTCTATCTTTTGTACCAATGTTAATACTTTTTTATGTCATAGGACTGCGCAAAAGAGCTTTCATCTGCGGCTGCTCATGGCAGCAAATCTCATGAAGACAATGCTTCAGTTCCTAGTTTTCCCAATGAAATAACAGAGAAAGCAGATCATGTTCCATCAGATCAGGTTCTTACCTTAGCCATTCGTGAGAAGTCATTTCTACAAACTGGTTCTAGCAAACTCTCTCCTAATAGAGAAGTTGGTAATTCCGAGCCTACTGGCAATCACGAAATTTCAAATGCTAAAGACCTTCATGAAGTTATGATGAATGGAGAGGTTGGATCACCACAATCAAGAGTAATGGCTACTAAGGCTGGAGGAAAAGACAGTTCTGTAAACAATGGTAACAAATCATTTGCTTTTGGGCCAAGAGATCAAGATAATGGTTCCCTCAAGGTATTTCATGTCCTTGTTAGTTGAGCCTTACTTACTATTGGTTATTTATTTATTTTAGATTCCATGTATTGTATTGCCTTTTCTTTTTTAATAAACACACATACATATATTTTTTATTTTGAAAGCCAAGCATGGTCCCGTTGACTGAGGTTAGTTATGCAAATCAGAGGACAGGCTTGGGCATTTTGAAAAACTAAATATTTGATAAATCCAAGTAGAGTTTGGTCCATCTTAAATGTTTGTCCTGAAGTGTTTTTAAGTCTTTATCTTCCCATTCTAATCAGACTATCCAGTTTTTTGTCTATTTGTCATGCACTTGCTTTTCATTGTACTTTATACCCTCTTTAATATATTTCACCACAGTAGAAAAACAATTTATAATCCATATCTATAAGAGGGTGGAACACTATAGACTTTCATTTCTGTTTTGTTACATTTGAAAATTTGGGTTTGGGATTATCTTTGAGCAGGGTGGCATATAAATTATAAAATCATTAAATGTTTCTGAACAGTGTAAGAGTTCAGTCCATGAGATGAAATCAAGTCAGCTAAGGTTTCTTAAAGGTTTCCTGTGTTTGTTTTAATTGTTGATGCTGTAATTCATAACGAGAATATGTTAAAAATGAAATCTTATACAATTGTTTAATTGCTCTCCAAAGGCAATGAAGATGCCAACCACTGTGGAAGGAAATGAGCTGAGTAGATTTAGTGACCCACCAGGAGATGCCTACTTAGATGATTTATTCCATCCATTGGATAAACAACCTGGGGAGGTTGCAGCAGAGGCGTCCACATCTACATCCGGTTCTCATATGGTTAAAGGTAACACATCTACAGTTGATGGTGGGAAAAATGACCTGGCTAAAGAGTTGAGGGCCACAATTGCTCGAAAGCAATGGGAGAAGGAAAGTGAAATTGGACAGGCAAACAATGGGGGCAATCTTTTGCATCGAGTGATGATAGGTGTTCTAAAAGATGATGTGATTGATATAGATGGTTTGGTAAGTTACTCGGTCTTGATATTGAAGCTTTGTCTGTTAAAGTCCTGTGTTATTCTTTTGATTCTAGTGTCTCTCTCTTAACAGGTCTTTGATGAAAAACTTCCTGGAGAGAACCTTTTTCCCTTGCAGGTACCAAGGTTTCTTCTATCCTCTGAATAACTAATTTTTCCCTTACATATAGTGGTTTGTTCTATTCATTTTTTGGCATTTCATATATTGTTTTTCTTGGTTACATGTTATGGAATGTTTCATGGTAGAATGTTGTTTGACTTTAGCATGACTTTGTATATTGGAAGGTAGAAAACACTCTTCCTTCAATATTGGCTCATGTTTGTAAACATCATATATTTTAGTTTTGTTATGGAAGTACTTTCCTGGATATATACTCATTTTGCCCTCTTCATTTCATATTAATTTCTGATGTCTGTACACCATGAATATGGTTTTGTACTGGGCCATCTTGTGCAACATAGTTCTTCATATCTTTGGGTTTATCATCTATAAATAGAGATTCCATGAATGGAAAAAGGAAAGGAAGTGAATAGATTGGGGAGAGGGAGGGAAAATGCAATTTCCAAGTTGTACTAATTCTTTGGATGTCCAACAACGTGTGCTGTTGATGTCAATAATTTCATACTTTACACTATTTAATTTTTCTAAAGTAATTGTTTTTGAGCCTTTCCCATTATGGCTTCATAATGTTCTTCTCTCCACTGTTGGAATTTGCCTTGTGCATGTTCCGCTTTCTAGTGGACTATACCTAATTATGTAAAGTAACTCAAGTTAATTTTCTTTTGCAAGTCAGAATTGCATTTTGGCTTCTTCTTTGAACTCCCAAATCCAAACAATTGAACTTCATAATTTATGTTGCTGTGCTGCTTTAATAATGATCTTAAAAAGAAGGAAAATGAGTTTTAGTGCATTACATGACGATTTCAAATTGTTCTGACTTCTTATAGCCACCATTTTCTTTTCTGTGTAACTTTTGTTGGATTCTATGGTTACATTCTATCTATTCGTTACCCTTGATTTTAGCCTCAGATGTTTAACCAATGTCCTTTGCATGTGAAAGCTGCTTCTCCCTGCAGAAAATTTTGAACTCTGTTTACCACTGGTTTGTATATTACACTTGCATTTGTGATGCGTTTACCACAACGCTGCAGGCTGTTGAGTTCAGCAAACTAGTTGGTTCGTTAAAACCAGAGGAACCAGAAGATGTGATTGTGTCTGCATGTCAGAAACTTATTGGTATTTTCAACCAACGCCCAGAGCAGAAGATTGTTTTTGTTACCCAGCATGGTTTACTTCCTCTAACAGATTTGCTAGAAGTTCCTAAAACACGTGTATGTGTTGTCCTTCTTGATAATTTAATTTTTTTCATTATTGATAGGCATACTGACAATTTAGTAACATGGAAGAAGACGTCTTAATTTAAATATAATTGTTATTTCAGGTTATATGTTCTGTGCTTCAGCTTATAAATCAAATAGTTAAAGACAACACTGATTTTCTAGAAAATGCATGTCTTGTTGGACTGGTAAGTACTATGTATGTTTCATACTCCTCCAATTTCCCTTTCTCCATCCTTGATTAATTTGGTTGAATTCTATATTAAAATTTTTCTAATTGATGTTGGGGAGCCTCATTCTGTTAATTTGGATTGGGAAGTATTATTATTATTATTATTTTAAATAATGAAGTAATATGCTGAAATAATAGTTTAGTGGATTGGAAATCAATCAATCAATTATGGGGAATCAATTTTGTTGTTTTACCTTAGGATTAAAGGATTATCTAATACATGAGACACACCTAAAACATCACTATGAATAATATGGATACATTTATCAATATGATGCACATGAGAGGGAAAAGGGTGAATTTTAGTTGACATGTTTGCAAGGAGAACAACTGAAAGAGTTAGAAGAAATATTTCTATTGCTCAATATTCCATTTTTAATTACGACACAGTAGAGTTTGAACGGGCAACCTTTTTATGCCATTCTGCAAATAGATTCAGAAAACCTCTGCAAGAGAAGAAAAAACCAGGAGAAGCAACATGGAGTGGAAACAATCTACCCACTTTAGGTCCCTTCATGATCATGTTCCCTAGCACTTGATCCTGCACAAAACCAGCTCATGAGAAATTAACATTATAGAGTAGAGTTTTACTCTGTAAGCTGGCTGTATGTCATTAATGTACACAACCACAATCAGTGTGAAGAAAATCAGTCTAGCAGTGCTGAACCTGTTATAATTATAGAAATGAAAGATCAAATCCTATACACTTGAAAGTATCTAGATTATATATGTATTCCTATATCATATCTTTATTATTAAATCTCCTCTATTAATTTTATTGATTTCGTTTTCTGAATATAAATAAAGCATGTGTTGTCTAAAAAACAGTTTCAGCTCAATATCTCTCTTTTTCTTATAGTTTAAAAGAACTAAAAAAACAGAGATCAAACATGCGCTAGATCATAACTTAGAGAGCTCTACAATAGCTTGAATAATTTTAGTTGCTTTGAATTTAATTGATTTGATTGAGCAATTGTCTGTGATGTATAATACATATATAGATGCAAGTTACAAAGGAACTATGAAAGAAACCAAAAGTCTAAGTTATGATACTGATTTTCTGCAATATAGGAATCTCCTAACTGAGAAAAGTAGGAAATAAAGCAAGAGTCAACAATATCAATACACAACCATCTCTATGGTATAAAAATCTCCTGGGAGTACTGGGAAATGAAGCATGAATCAACAATATCAATATGTAAACAACAATAATCAACAGTTGGGGTTTCGGAATATTAAAATTTGGCCAATAAATATAACTACTTGAGTACTAAAACTTAACCCCTTAATTGTGTTGCTGAGCGTTATCAAATATCTTGGTTTGACTATATTTAGTGAAAAATTTCATTGCAGATTCCTGCAGTCACAAGCTTTGCAGTACCGGATCGTCCCAGAGAGATTCGTTTGGAAGCAGCTTATTTTTTACAGCAGCTTTGTCAGTCAAGGTATGGAATGCATTTTATTTGTTATTGTTATTATTTTTACCTGGATTTTGTATTTTGAAAATAAAGCGTAGAATTGATTGTTATTACTTAATGCAGTTCTTTGACATTACAAATGTTTATCGCTTGCCGAGGAATACCAGTTTTAGTGGGATTTCTTGAGGCCGATTATGCCAAGTACAGGTTAGTTTTTATGTGAGTCTTGCTTATATGGGCGTGCTTGCAATTTACACTAGATTATAGTTTGCAAAGCAATGCCAATATTTGGTCAATATAAAGATTGCAGCAGAAGTGGTCTAGATTTGACTGATTAGGGAAAGATGTTATTAGATGTGGGAGTGATCTTGAAAGGCCACATAAATGTCTTTCCTTAGTATGGGTGTTATGTGCATGAGTTCCTTGATTAGAATCTCCCATGGTTTAATATAAACTTCTGCTACTTTCTCTATATGGAGTATACTGTTTGACCTTTAGCCAAGATCGGTTAAATGAGATGTGGGACCTACATAAATTTGTTATTTTCAATAAATTTCATCCAATAGTAGAGTGTGTTTCTAACATATCTCTTTGTTTTACAGAAAGTCATTTTTCCCCCTTTTCAATGTTCCATTGTTCCTAGGATAGGATATTCTTATCAACTGAACTGCTAGAGGCAGCTTTGCGGCTTTCACTTCCTGCATGAGATTACTTTGCATTTTTGTCTCACATTTTATCTGACAGCCTGATGGCATCTAGAGACAGTATCCATTTGTCCCTGGACCCAGAGCTTGGATTTTATTGAGAGCTGACTTTTCACGTTATGTTAAAGCCCTTTTGACAAAGCGTTCAGTACATTGATCTTCACTGGCTCCATTTTACTTAAATATTTCAGAACATTATAAACATGTGATTTCGCCCTGCTTTTCAGGCACGAGGGCTTGTGTGTGAGGTCTTTCATAGGGCTTTATATTATGCTTGCATCTCTGATTGATTACCTATTGTTAAGATGACCCAACCCAATTGGTTAGGACTATGGCCACACTACTCCTTATATGACAGACAATTCTCTGCCCTTAATTTATTTGGATTTGGGAGTGGAGTGAGGTCTAAAATAAATTCTGATAATATGTGTTGTAATTCCTTCTCATGGATAAATTCTAATAATGTACATATGCTTTTACCTTTTATTCTCAAAATTTGTATAATAAAAGCTGACTATAAAACTTTGCTTCAGGGAGATGGTTCATCTGGCTATTGATGGCATGTGGCAGGTATTTAAGCTTCAGCAGTCAACTCCTAGAAATGATTTTTGCCGGATAGCTGCTAAGAATGGAATACTTCTCAGGCTTATAAATACTCTTTATAGCTTAAATGAGTCAACTCGACTAGCTTCTAGCTCTGCTGGGGGTGGATTTTCGGTTGATGGTTTGGCTCAACGTCCTCGGTCTGGTATCTTGGATCCTACACACCCTTATATTAATCAGAATGAGGCATTGCTATCTTCAGTAGACCAGCAAGATCCCCCTAAAGTTAGACGTGGAGGAGCTGATCATCACGTAGAACCGTCACATCCTTCATCTTCCAATCCTCGAAGATCAGATGCTAACTACTCCGTGGATGATGCTGTGTCACAGGATAAGAATTCAACTCAAACACCCAGAGAATCTTCCGCAGGTGCATTGAAAGAGCGAGAGAATATGGATCGTTGGAAAACTGATCCTTCTCGAGCGGATGTTGAATCCAGACAACGAATTTCTACTAACAGGACATCAACTGATAGGCCACCAAAATCAACAGAACCATCATCAAATGGGTTATCGGTGACAGGAGCCACACACCAAGAACAAGTTAGGCCACTTCTTAGCTTGTTGGACAAAGAGCCACCATCCGGACGCTTTTCTGGACAGCTAGAGTATGTACGTCAGTTTTCAGGATTAGAAAGACATGAAAGTGTACTCCCTCTGTTACATGCCTCTGAAAAAAAAACGAATGGTGAACTAGACTTCTTGATGGCGGAATTTGCAGGTAATAAGGCTCTATCTACTTTTTTTTTTATGAAGATGTTTTAAGACAAATAACAAATTTAAAAGAAATATAAACTTGCACTAAAATTTACTTTAAACTTCTCATCCTTTTTTTGTACAAATTATGCTTTATTTCAAAATTACTAAATTAGAAGATCCTTCAAACCTTGCTAGGAATATTCATTCTAAATAGTTACATTTGCAAAAATTGGTTATTAAGCAAAGATGTATTGGTTTCTAAATTATTGCTTTAGTTAAAGTGTTCAACAAGCTTAACCACCTTATTGCTTCTGTTTCTGTAATTGATTGAACTGGACTAAATTGTAAGCTTAACCACAGTAAGTTATTGTCAACTACGAAAGTTCACTTTATACAATTATTGCTATTTAAAGAAGTCGTTCTTTTTAATTTGTAAAATGCATATTGAGTTCTAGTTTTGCCCTATATATATAGAAATATGTATATATAAATATACACACACATACCCACAAATATATGTGTGTGCGTGTGTCCGAACTAGAGGTATTGGGCCTGACAAGTAAAGGCCCAAATCACGAATCTGAGAAAGCAAAAAAATCCAACATTTAACCTTGGCAAAAATTTTATTCAGTCTATCTATTCTAATGACAACGTGTTTATAGCCAACGTTGATTCAAAGCTTTTGCTGGTTATAAAATCTCTATTTTGTTTTATCAATTTTGTTAGGTTAACTTGTATCTTTATTTGGTTTGGTTGTCATTTGTGTTTCTTTATGAATGGCACAGTATTTGTGGTTGTGCAGATGTTTCTCAACGTGGAAGGGAAAACGGAAATCTTGACTCCAGTGCTAGAGTTTCTCATAAAGTCACACCCAAGAAATTGGGTACTTTGAGTTCCAGTGAAGGAGCTCCTTCCACATCTGGGATCGCTTCACAGACAGCATCAGGTGTCCTGTCTGGTTCAGGTGTTCTTAATGCTAGACCAGGTAGTGCTACATCGTCTGGGCTACTTTCCCACATGGTTTCATCACTGAATGCAGAAGTTGCCAGAGAATATCTGGAGAAAGTGGCAGATCTTCTGCTTGAGTTTGCACAAGCAGACACAACAGTGAAATCTTATATGTGTAGCCAAAGCTTGCTCAGTCGTCTTTTCCAGATGTTTAATAGGGTGGAGCCTCCTATTTTGTTGAAGGTGACAAAAGATTTTATTTTTTTTAGTTTAGCTTATATCCTACTGCTTTAGTCTCTGACCATCCATGTGTTGAAATTCTAGATACTGAAGTGTATTAATCATCTGTCAACTGATCCGAATTGCTTAGAAAATCTTCAGCGTGCTGAAGCAATAAAATACTTGATACCAAATCTTGAACTCAAAGAAGGGTCTCTTGTATCAGAGATACATCACGAGGTGTGTCATGCTTACCTTACTGTTATCCAAATTGAGTTATAAAGCATACTTATGCTTGTCATAATTTTTTGTACAATGCTTTCAAGTTTTATTTGCATTAAGCTCAAATAAATTTTAGCATTGGTTATGTAGTAACTGCAATTTTCTTACTTAGAAAAACTATTGGGTGCAGCGAGTACTCTGATTCTTGCACATTATGTAGCTACTTGGTGTTAGCTATCTAAAATGGGCTTGATCTCATCTTTCTTTTTTCTCTTTCTACAGGTCTTGAATGCGCTATTCAATTTATGCAAGATAAATAAGAGAAGACAAGAACAAGCAGCTGAAAATGGAATCATTCCCCATTTGATGCAATTCATCACATCCAATTCTCCCTTGAAACAGTATGCTTTGCCTCTTCTATGTGACATGGCTCATGCATCTCGCAATTCAAGGGAGCAGTTAAGGGCTCATGGTGGTTTGGATGTCTATTTGAACCTTCTCGAGGATGAGCTTTGGTCTGTGACAGCATTAGACTCTATTGCTGTTTGCTTAGCCCATGACAACGATAATAGGAAGGTTGAACAAGCATTGCTGAAAAAGGATGCAGTTCAGAAGCTTGTGAAGTTCTTCCAGTCTTGTCCAGAGCGGCATTTTGTTCACATATTGGAGCCATTCCTGAAAATTATCACGTATGGGACTCTAATTCTTTTCTCTTCATTTGGTTGTGTCCTTCAATTCTTTAACTATTAGATAGATTAGTCGTACACAGATAGGTGATTAACAAAGTTTTAGCGCACCAAAGTCCCTTTTCCTCTTTTAAAGTTGAATAGGTTTAGATTAACAGGTATTTCACCTGTCTTAGATGCATGACACAGGAAGAGTTAGGAGTAGGGACAGGGTTATGTATAGAGCTTGATGCATTAGAACCTAGGTTAATTATATTTAGTAGAATGTAATTATATGTATAATGGGCAATGGAATGTTGCTAGCCTCTTATCTTGCATTGTAAATGATAAAATAAAAGCACTATTTGTTTAACGTGCATGTCACAGACATTATACAAGGTCGGTTGAATGGATGGGCTGAATTCATCTAGCTTGCTTTACAGGTTTTACGATGCATCATGTTTCAAGAGGCTAGAGAGTCTTGAATAATTTGGATACTGGGTCATCTTAGAAAGTGAAAATGAACTAATGCAATTTTACGTAGTTCCAAGGGCTAAATCCTATAGGGTCGCCTCTCTAACTGGATAACAAGCAATGAAAACTTTAACATTGGATAGTTTGGTGTTTTGATGATCCCTGCTTACTGCAACTTCATTATTTATCATTGCTGTCACTGCTACCCTATAGGTTTATTTGTCTAATAGTGCTTATTTATTGAATGTACGTTTTAGAGTTCAATTATCTAATAATATTCCTGACACATTGATCGCTAGTCAAGTCATAACATTGTTTGATCCATATGGCGAACCTCTGGGATATAATCCCTCCCCTACATCAATAGCACAGTTGAACTCTACAACAACAAAAAAACGTCTACAATGAATGATATAAGACTTTTTTTTGTTGTTGTAGAATTCAACTCTCATTGAGGTTGGAGGCGTTAGTTTTTTCTTGTCTGTATAAAATTATTTTTTAAAGGAAGAGATCAAAAGTGAAGATATCCTCCTAGGAAAGAGAAAATCAGAAAACCAGATACACTATTTTTTATGTGATGTTTGATGCTGCTGCAGTAGGTGGAATATCATTTTGTACTTTCATATTCAAATATTCTGTCTCATTGGTACTGGAATTTTATTTAATAAGTGTGATCATATAACTGCAGAAAATCATCGAGGATTAATACCACATTGGCTGTTAATGGGTTAACGCCGTTGCTCATTGCAAGGCTAGATCATCAGGATGCTATAGCTCGTCTTAATTTGCTCAGGCTAATAAAGGTACGGGTTGATATATGATATTTTTTGTTAATACATGCCAAAATCTTTGGTGGGTAATACCACGCCCGTTTAACCAGGTTGTGCGTTGCCTGGTTAAGAGATGTCAAAATTTATATTCATCAAAACTAGAAATAAGAAAACTAAGATGAACAAACTGGCGTAGAGGATTTTACTTGTGGAACTTGAAATGCTCACATAAGTGTGGCATGACATACTTAAAATGTGTTCAATTGCATTCTTATTTTATCTAGAACTTCAGACAGTATATTGATACAATAAAATCTACTGGAGCTTTATTTGACAAATTGTTCTATCATCGACACATGCATTTAAGGATAATCGTGTGTCAATAAACATTTATTCAAATGTGAGAAAATGTCTTCCTCTCTTTGAATTCTTGATTCTTTTATCATATAAAATTAAGAGGTGATAATTTTCCTTTATAAATGTTGGGTAACAAAGGAAAACACTTATCATTTGCTCCTGGAAGATTTGTATATAGAATAGTTGATCATTCTCTGACTTGTGAATAGTGTTAGATTTTATGGTAGTTATTCATTGTACATGTTATAGTTTGTAAGAATTATTATTTATTGTATGTGTTGATTATCTCTAGTAATTGATGTGCCTATTACAAATGCTAAATGCGTGGGCTGAATAGACACATAGAAATGGAACTTGGTCTTTTCGTTTGTATGTTGATATGGATGGATAGGTATAAGTTTTTAATGGATGCCACGTACAAGTTGGTGTTTAAACGATGTATTTGCCCAGTACAGCAATAATACTTACGTAACTTACTAAAAATGTTCTTGCAGGCCGTTTATGAGCATCACCCTCAGCCCAAGAAGTTGATTGTGGAGAATGATCTACCTGAAAAGCTTCAAAACTTAATAGGGGAACGGAGAGATGGACAAGTGTTGGTAAAACAGATGGCTACCTCATTACTTAAAGCACTACACATAAATACCGTTTTGTAAAATTTAGATTTAAATGGTTATTTTCTTTTATGTATATTTATCGGTGTACATAACTTTCCCTTTTATTTGGTTTGCTTATTTTCATTCCCTGTTTGGTTGAGTGAAAAGGAAAATAGCATAGGCTGGTAGTATGTCGTTTTCATTTTTGGATAATATTAGTGGGTGGCTGATTTTGTCGGCTTCAGTGGCCAAAATGTATCTTTTTTTTGTCAAATACAGTATATATAGCTGTTATATGGATGCAAGGTGAGAAATTCTCAAGGTACTGTTCGAACTAGCCTTTGATAAACGATATCTGTATCTAATGACGTGCAATAGCGAACTGGGGTTGCAGCATATTTGAAATCACGCTTTTATGGTGCACTGTTTTTCGACATTCGTAAACGGCAACGACTTAAAGTGGCTCTTTGGTGCTGAGAGTCTATGATATAGGGTTCTTGGTTTAATCCAATAGCTGATTATGAGGCATGATAGACCTCATTTTACACTTGTTCACCTGAGCATTTGTTCTTTAACATGGTTATGAATTCAACATCATGTGTTCTAGTGTTTATGATATAATATTCAAACTTTTATTCAGTATTTAAAGAATGATGCAAATTGTATGCTTGTTAATTTGCCTTTAAAGAAAATGCTTTAGAAATCGATATCAAATTGTTCGAAATTTATTTTCATCTATACGGGTTACTTTCAAGATTGTAATGACTTCGTACAAGTAAAGAATAATAAATTTATGAAAACTGCTTCACGAATTTCAAAGTTTGATATTGTAACTAATAAATTTAGTCTGTATTAGTAAAATTTGAAATTTTCAGAGGTAGGTAACCTCAATTTGGGTGTATTATAAGCACATTCAATGTAAAAGAAATAGATAGCTTTGGGGCTAGTGAGCTGAACATACTTCCCATTTCACAGGTAACATCAACTACTCTAAAATTATCACTGGTAGCACCGATGGCCTTTACCAAATAGTGGAACCTCTATTCAGATGCAGTAGATATTATTCCTATTTATTTCATTACATCTGGAATATAAAACGATCCCGAAGGGTAAACCGAACAATTTCAATAAAATTTCTGTTAAACTTAAATCTGTTACTCGATATAGCATCAAAGCTACATGACCCTTTTTCATTTAAATTCTTCTTAACTTAGAACTAAAATTTACAGAGAAATTACTCGTGAAAGGATCCAAATCCATATGCATTGGTGCATGGCATGTTGTTTTCAATACATACGAGCGAACAGCGCATGATATTTAATTATTAAACACTTGTAAGAAAGAATATATATATTTATAGAATTGGGGAAATTACCCCTGTTAAGCATAAGATTGCACATTCCCAAGACAAAATTGAGGCTACCTACACTTCATTACAACATATTACTGAATTAGTCAAGTCAGCCCAAAATGGAGAGCTTGAAACACAACCTCCTAAACAGAACCAATTCGTACGGATAATTTGGCAAGTGATGGGAATGCAGAGGCCGTTTGAAAAGTATAACGTGAATCTATCTAATGCTTTGCTCAGAGATGAAAGTATCAAAATCCAAATGGCGATTTTGTCCTGTTACCACCTTCTCCATACATTTCGTTCCACTTCCTCAACTCTGTCATGCTTGTTGCATCATGCGCAACTGATGGACCCACCTACACATTTTAACCACACATTTCATATCTTAAAACTAATTGCGCCTCAAAGACCGACAAAAAATAGCTTCAAACAAGCAACATTGCATAGCAACACACTTCTAACATTGTCAGTTAAACTAATATATAATCTAAAAAACTAAGGCTCATGAATTACGTACTGGACCCACAAATATTTGTAATTTTTAATAAATTTAGCTCACAGTAAATACAAATAAAACTATTCTACAAATACACATTGAAAGCGCTTGAACTTCACGTAAAAATATAACAATTGAAAATGAAAAGGTAGAATAGTATATACCTTGGATTTTGACTGAACAAAGTCATCCAAATTAAGAGGCCTTAATATTGAAGTTGTACCATTACTGGCTCCCTGTGCAAACCAAATGGGATATCGAGTAAGCAGGTAAGCAAATCCAGTTAAACAACAGACAAGGAATTGGTAAAAACATTGCATCTAACAATTGAAACTTTTTCATAATGATGTCAGCTGGAAAAAAGAGAATCCATATATCAAATCAATTTGAAACCATTTGAAAATTATTTTTTTCTTGTAATTATCAAAGTACATGTATTAGAAGCATTGAATTACAGATCTGCAACCAATAGATAACATCAACAAAGATAATAACATTACGATAGAAAATATTTGTACTCGGGAAGGCAGACATGTGAAAGTTACCAGTATCATCCGTTGACAACTACACTTGTAACTTATTAAACATTAGACCAATATTAGAGTCATTGCCTTATCCAACAAGAACAAAGGGGATGAACCAACTTTACTGATCCAGAACTTTTCTAGCCTATTTTTTACCCCGATACCAAACTTCTTAGGCACATGAAATTGCCTGGTGAGATGCAGCTAAAATTACAGCAGACATTATCAACAGCTTCATAAATAAATTGTGGGAATATATAACAGCATTGAATAAAATATTGTCCTGGAGATTTTAGTTTGCAAAGCATACATATCTATTGAACAAAGTTGCAATATAGGAAAATTTTGATATTAGATATTTCTCCTTTTCCATTAGTAAATAATATTTTCCAAAAATACAAAAGTGTAAAGTACAAACATCACGGTGCAACAAATGTGCATTTTATACTCGTGCAATTTTTACAAAGGATAGTGCACAAATCACCACAATTGCTATGAAAAATCTGAGCTAGTTTCAAATTTGTGATCTCCATACCTTATTTTCTTCCTCTAAGAGTTCTTGAACGGGTCTATATGCTGCAGCAATACAGAGGTTCTGCAAATGTAAGCATGAAGCAGCATCAGAGATAAGTGACTTAAATGCTTAGATAGAAGATATTGCAGCGTATGTAAGTGTGATAATTATAATGTTAGGCCCGACTATGCTAGACTGCAAGAGGAATTTGAGAGATGGCAAATAAGGTAGCACTACCTTATTTTCCTTTTGATCCCTCACTCCTTAATGTGGTACAATATAGTGGCGCCTAACATGTAGTTTATACTCAGTTGCACTTAACAATATTTACCTTCAAATCACTGCCCGAGTATCCATCAGTCATGTTAGCAAGTTTGTCTAACTGAAATTCAGAATCCAAATTTTCTTGTGCTAGAAAGATGCTTAAAATCTTCTTTCGATTTTCAGCATCTGGTAAATCAACATATATCCTGGAAAATATAATGCCAACACAAATCTTAGTTATAAAAAAAGTCAATTTTCCCACATTTATCAAACCACTTACGTATTGTAAATCTTGACTATGAATTTAATTAAAGCTCTACACTATATATATTATGCATTTATGGAAGTATAAACATTTAACAAAATTAGTGGCATCATCATGAGTTTGGCCCGGATAGTTGACTTGACTCTTCTTGATACCATTTGAGTCAAATGAAAACTAAAACTAAATGAAAATCAGACACAACATGGGACAATCATAATTTAAAATAGTGACAATCGTTATGACCCTTCAGCCGATAAATCTAGCTTTCAAAGAGAAATCTTATAGTTTACCTTCTTGGTAACCGACGAATAACAGCATCATCAAGGTCAAATGGCCGGTTTGTTGCGCCAAGAATAAGGATTCGTTGGTTTTCTTTTGACCTCAATCCATCCCAGGCTGCCATGAATTCATTCCTCATTCTTCTAGTGGCTTCATGCTCAAAAGCACCACCTCTAGCACCAAGCAAACTGTCAACCTATACAATACAGATTCAAGTCAGAAACCAAGTGTCCAACCCGTGATAAAGATATATTTGAGGGTGCATTAAAAACGTATATTTTATTTAGACAATATGTTTTTACTTTTGAGGGCACACTCCTGGAAAGTGGAAACTAATGTTTCGCATTGAATAAAAAGGAGTAATAAGGATTTACACTTCAGCCTTTTTTGAACAAAAAACCAAAAGGACAAAAATCATAAGACTGAAATCTGAATTTCGTACTCATCTCAGAAAATATCTAGATTCTCTTATGCATTGAGTAGTCTTATAAATGTGACATTAAAAGAAGTGCAAATTTGTGTGTAATGCATTTTCTCTTTCCATTTTAACTAATCAATTTCAAGAGCACAGACATGCCAAAGAGAAGGGACACGATTAGTCCAAGAAAGTCCATTCTAAATTGTTATTGAACTTCTTAGATTAGAACCTTTTTCAGTTACATTGAAAAATTTGATAACAACCAAAAATCAAATTATATAAGAAAAAATAGATTATTTTTTTTTAATACCATGAAAGTTTTCAAAAGCAAAATAATGACAGGTTTGGCATTCAAACACTCACTTCATCAACAAATATAATAACAGGAGCAAGCTTGCTGGCAAATGAGAAAAGCGCTTTGGTTAGTTTTTCAGCATCTCCAAACCACTGTATCAGGAAAAAAACAAATATATATATAAGATATCACATGCAGAAGAAGAAGCTAATATACCTTTAAATAACTGAAACAATACATAAGAAAATAAATGGGAAAGAAACTTCAAAGGAACCTTGATTTTGGAAAGATGTTTAATTACTCATTTATTCCCTGTAGTTGTACAAACTTTACCTTTTGATCTTATACCTTAAAAATCATAAGTGTTAGTCTCTACATATACCATTTCAATCTCTTTTATTCCACATATATATAACTTTTAATCACTTGTATTTCCTACCGTCTAAACTCATAGAGACTAAGAATAAAAATAGTTTTTGTATTACAACTAAAAGGAGTGACTTTTAAGAACAGAGACTAAAACGTAAAGTTTGTTCAACTATAAGGGATTAGATGAGTTATATTGCGTTGGAAAAACTAGTGTATAGACCCATTGCTTACATAATACTGTTTACCTATCGTCCAATCCATGGTTCTTGCACTTTAGATTCCCTTGGTGCGTTTTCTTGCATGTTCTTTCTTTATGTTTCTAACCTCCTCTCTTAGTTATTAGATATTTCTTCTACACAACTCTATTTGGAAGTCTAAAACTCCCTCTAATTTTTCCTTTTGGAGAGAGATTTAGGATTGATACAAATTGTTGAGATTTTATGAGATAAAGGCCAAAGTTGTGTTAGAATATTTGATTGATATCATTGTAATTGTTTCCTTTCACTCTCTTTGGGGTTTAGGGTAGCAAGCTAGATGCATATAAAATTTTCAGACAAACCACCAATTTTTTTATGTTTTAGTTGCAAGAGACTTATCAACCGAAAGAGGAAAATGTGCAAGAACCAAAATTACCTTTGATGTAAGGGTCGAACCAGTTATGCTGATAAAATTTGCACCAGCTTCAGTTGCAAGTGCCTTCGCCAGAAGGGTCTTACCAGTGCCAGGAGGACCAAAAAGTAAAATTCCTTTACAGGGCTGTAAAAAGTTTCTTCAAATTAATTTTACACAGAAAAGTGAACAAAAGGTAATTTGGTTACAGTGGAAAATGCATAAAAAAATACAAAATCATTACCCGTAACAGATTTCCTCGAGAGAAAAGCTCTGGCCTTCTCATTGGAAGAATTACGAGTTCATTAAGTGCCTTTTTCACATCTTCAAGAGCACCTACGTCATCAAACTTTACCCCTATTTCACCAGGAGGTACTACAGATGAAATGAAATTGCTCTCAAACTCATCCTTCGCAAGGTTCTGTTACAATATCCAAATGAACAAAATCAACACAAGATAAAACATGCCCTTAATTTAAAATTGTTAAGGCGTACACGTTTGGGAAAATGTACCCTTTGTGAGGGAATGTTTATATGTTAAGTGCACTAAGCCATTAGTATAGTGTTATACAACCTAGTCCAGACCACAACATTAATCACATGCATATAGTAATATTTTAATCATCAACGAAGATCACTTAGAGTAATACTAAAAAAACCACATACCTTGAGGCTTTGAGAAGACTTCCGTGACATTGTTTCCTGGTTCATCAATCTTGAGACTGCAATTTCAAGACTTCACAAAAAGAACAAGTGAACCTTAAAATTCTACCCAATCAAATATTATAGAACAAAAGCATTTATATGAATACCTTTCACGAGGTAGGCACAATCTTTCTCCTTTAACAGAAGGAAGCAAGCATGACGACAAGTAGTGATTTTTTGCCCAGCCTACTACTTTCTCAGCTTCTGAAAACGAAAGCACATGATGCATACCATGACATGTTAACACATTATATTTCGATGATGGTAAATCTAACGATTACCAGGTGCCATTGGGACATTTGTTAAAGATTTGGAGATGGAAAGTATTAGATGAAAAATAAAGCCTTTTAAGTTCCCAATAAATTAAACACGTTTTTCTTTTGCTTAACAAGGCACCTGTTAGCAAGATCATTTGATAATGTAAGTTCTAAATTTGCATCTAGTACTTTTATTGAAAAAAAAAATCAAAAAAGCAAAAACTAATCTCAACATCAACATGGTTTGAACATGTTAAGAGTGCAACCTATATTACAGCAACAATGTTTTTCCAAGGTTTTCACTGACAGTATTGTAACGGAATTCAAGGCTTGATTCAGCTTATCCAAACTGTCCCCCCATCCCCTGACCCTCAATTTTTAGAGAAAAGAAACTCTCCATTCTTCCACTGCCATGCTTTTAAAGTAATAAATGTTACTTCCGTTTTATTTATTTTTCTAATAGCTAATGAAATGAAAGAAATAGAGAGGATCATTTCCCCATTCTTTTGGGGGATAATTTGTGCTCCAACCTTTCACCCTCTGGCTTTGTAATAAAAGAATTGTTTAAAAAATAAAAGAACACACGTTGTACACTGGAAACTATCAGGAGAATATTAGGATTAAAAGAGATAAAAATATATAATACATGATAAAAACAACAACAGAACAGAATAAACTAGCAATTTTCTATTGCCCTATTTTTTAATCATTATTAACCAACCAATTAAATGCATTACTAACTCTTAAATCAAGTAGGGCGTAAACAAGTACAGGAGTTGTCATTACTCACTTTCAGATTTGTGTTCCAAAAAGGGAAAAACATATGGATGACTCAAATCATGTCAATCAGAAAAGGGAAACACATAAGGATGAAGGCAAGATACAAATAAAATGGTTGATGAAGAAAAGATTAGAATATATAAGAGAATGAGTGGAACTTACTGAGCTTTGTCAAAACGACGCCATCAGTATTTAAATGTAAGAGGTCCATGCATGATAGCTGATGTTCTTCGAGAACCTGCAACATGAAAATGCAGTTATAAATTATTGACATTGATGGTGTAAAATGCATCACTACTTTATTTGACTCACTTATTTAATGCATGTTTGGCTATTTCAATGTGTAGTTTCCATTATTTGCAAACTCAGATAACTAATAACTTAGAATTATTACATGTTTTAATGCATGTTTATGACACTTGTGGACAAGTCGTGTGTATCTATTTATAATTTAGAATTATTACATTGAACACTGTATATAATACTATGAAGTTGTTTTTAATTATCTCCAAATCTTATGATTCAACAAAAATTATGATTCATGATTCAAAATTAGCTTTGTAAATCAATGGTTTGAATCTCTATTTGATATCCTTATATTATATGGATCATCAATGATCAATCAGAATAGGATAACAATAAATGCTTCAGAAACCAGAGAATTACCTTCCGTAGTACATTCAAATTACTACGTGAAGTCACAATTTTCTTATCTTCCTCGAGTTGTTTCTTGAATGTTGCCAGCTGATTCTCATCCTGCAAAATGTCATACAGACTTTCAGATTAAAAAATGACATTCAAAAAGAAAATAATATATTTGCAGAACAGAAAACAAATTAACTGTCAAACTACTAGAATTATATTCATTCATAATCATCAACAGAAACCTTCAGAGATCCATGTAACCAATCAACAACAGTGAAACCAAGAAAGCATTTCTGCTTTTGTCTTCATGAAGAACTATAAGATTTCCCATGTATTTTGAGATAGATATATTTACTAATTCTTAGAAGTAAAGGGAGAGGGGTGGGAGGGGGGATTCATGGCAGAAATGTCACCAATATGAACATCCAATTTTACTTAGCCAATGAAGAAAAGATGGGGAAAAATATATTAAATAATTATAAAAATATTGTGTAGTGTATAAAGCACGCACAAGCCGTTTACTTTTGCATTATGATCGGGTTCCTAACACACGTCTGACTAGTAATGAGTTAAAAAAACTTCAGAGACTAGTATGTTGACAATTAATGTTCTTGTTCAATATTTTTCCTATAGTAGTGATGGGCGGTGGATTGAGATGTTCAATTAAAACATTAAATGCTTCGTACTTTAGTGTGGCGTTTGACAAGTGTGAGAATCCTCGTAGTAGTACTTCATAATAGTGTAAACAAAACAAATACCTCTGACTTTTCATCAATCAACATGATTACCTACGTAGATGCATATGCAAAACAATTACCTTGGGTGGATGTACACTCAGAACATTAGAAAAGAGCTTGTTAATTTCGTCATCTTCTGATGTCTTGTCCCCTTTAATTCCCTCAGTCCAACGCTTCAGAGAAAGCGGCTGTAATGTTATCAATAAGAATTCAATGATTTGTCAGGACCATATAAAATAAGACATATTCAACACCACAGATTATAAATCAGACACAAGGACAGATTACAACTGCACTTAGGCTTTATAGAATTGGTCATAATGAATCTTACAAGAAAATTGAAAAAGAAAAGTATCATCTAAAATGCTAGCTGTTGAATGTAATGGGCTTAGCCCATATTTTCTGTTATTCTATTACTATCTTTACCTATAACTAAACAGTCCTATGTGTGTATTTTACACACAGGAGACTAATATATTTACTTTTTTTCCTTTATTTTAATACTAGCGCACGGAAGAATCATCATATATCTAGCTGAAATGGCTCTCTGGTCTCTCATCATATATATAATAATGTAAAAGCATAAGCATGAACCTATTGGTTTGCAATAACTTGAACGTTGTAAATAGGCAAGGTAAGAATCATGTATATATCTGCTACAGCAATAAAATGGCTAAGGGGAAGACCCCAACCTCATGTACGCTAAAACCTCAAGCACATAATACCAATAAAAGTTCCCATAAGATCTAAAATTTCGTAAATAGAATATTAACAACTACGGAAAACAAAATACTATAACACAAGGAAAGTCAAATTAGCATGAACATGAAAGCAATATTACGACACGGAAGAAGATGTTATATTATAAAAAGAAAAAATAGCATACCAATGAAATTCTTAAATTTACCATCTATATCATTAGACAATCTACTATAGAGAAGTATCTCAACAAAGATAACAATATACTATAGTTCATTGGGATCCAAAAAGAAAAGAATGGATAGTGATTTCAAAGCAGCATAATTTGAAATCAAAGAATAACAATAGAATGTTTAACAGAATGCAAAAATATGTAGAAAGATAAAGAGCATTACCAGCTTAGCAACACGTCCAAAGTTTGGAAGTATCATTGTCTGTCAAACATCACATTTAATCAAGGAAAAAGTTTAAATAAAATGTAAATAGAAGCAAACTGGAAGTAAATGTATTTTAGTCTAGAACATTGAGAACTTATTACTTCATGACAGAATAACAATTGTAGCTTACAAATTGCTCTTTCTCCTTTGATCCTGACTGAACGTTATTTTGCCCACAAATCAATACTACAGGGCCAGATAACCGGTCAAACATCTCCTCAACCTTATGAAAAAACTCATTTCGGTTTGACTTAGGAACTGATTTGTGTAACCAATGTGAACTGTCAGGAAAATAGACAATAAGGGGCTGTTTTCTACGCAAAACCTGCAAAAGCAATAATCAGGCTTATCCACTAGTAAAACAAGATTTTGTTTATCTTATTATGAAATTTCAAAAATTGAAAAATACCATATACCTCACATAAAGCCTCCACAGCAATGTAGCAATCTTGTGATTGAGCATCAAGATCCTTCTCAATGTCCTTAACTGTTTGCAAATAAAAAAACTGCGTTTTAAATAAGCTACTAATCAACCTCTGATGATAAGTATAAAAAACATAATCATCAAATCCAAGCCATATATAATTAACAAAAGATCAAGGTCACTTTGAATACGATAGCTTAGAAGATAGATATTTTTCAATATTTTGAATAACAAAACTTTACCATGAATCCAAAAAATTGGGGGCTTGATATGATCATCATTAAAGTTCTCCACTTCACCTTCGTTGACCTTGTCTTCATTAATATCCAAGATGACTGCAACTCGATCTCCATTAACCTCATATACCTCTCCTCTCTGACCATTAGTTAAAGGCCTGCAATATACCCACATAGGTTAAAATTGGAAAAACGAATGACCTGCAAGCTACAAGCATCTTTGAAAATCTCACTAGCATCTATATGTTTTGTATATCAAATTATCAATACAAAATATTTCAAACAATAATATTAAAGGAAAACCAAACCATGACTTTAAGCACATCACGTATAGCAGAAAAATCAATTGTAAACATCCCAATTATTGACAGAACAAATCAATATCAGAAACAAAAGTCCATCCCTGAAAAGGACAATACAAAATACATTCAGAAAATAGGATAAATTATATATTTTACACCTCAGTATCCAGATTTTTCCATTTGATCCCTCAGCAAATTTATCATGATTCTTACTACAGCAAACTATTACACTTACGCTCATGGGAGGAGTAGACAGGAAGTTCGCTATGATAGATGAAAATTACAAAGAGTAATCGTGCAAAACTCAAACCCTATCCCAGTACACCCAATAAGTAGAATTACAACACTTTACAATCTACAAACAACCTAAATACTGACTACCGTCAGTAGGATCCCTTGTAGGGTCACATCGCATTTTTTCAAGATCAAGTGGCATCCCGATCAAAGCTCAAACTAAATGAAAGCCATCTTGTATTATGTGTAAAAGTCTATATTGCATATCTAGAAAAACGGGTATCACGAAAATACCAAAAGGTTAGAGGCTTTTAACAGTTTGACTCTATATATAGGGATGACTTACCAACCCACCTGCCATGTATAATAGTATAAGCATTAGTTGGACCATCAGATGTTGGTATCTTCCCAAGTATAATCCTGTGATAAAATTATATATGCCAGTGTCAGGTGAGAGCTAGCTCAAAGTCCAATGGGGATGATACAATGGTTTCACTGAGGCAACTCTGTCACCAGAACATGGGCTTCACATTCACTTCGACACTATGTCTAAGACATTTGTCAAAATTACAGGGCCAAAACTACATATTACACAAACTCCTAATGTTCATAAGTATAAAATTATATAACTCGCTCACACCCACTAACTGAGCACTTGCAAGTAGCATCAAACACAGTGGAAAGTCTTAGAACTTATTACCATAAAAAAGTGGAATACTATTTAAAAGAAAAAAAATACGCACAAAAATAGAAACTCTCACCAAATATTGGCATATATAATTCAGTAATTTCACCACAAGATAAATGGACAAGAACAAAGACATCCACTGAGAAAAACTGCATATACTTCTCTAATATGATATAGACCAATATCAATCAGTTAACGGCTCGAAAATCAGATTATCATTTTAAGAACTTCTATTTTCAGTTCTCTGGAAAACTTCAGTGCATCATGAGTTAAAGATATAGAAATCAGTATATGAAATTCTACTGAAGCTTTTTCCCCTTTCACATTATATACTCTTCAGGTTTTAGACTTCCAATCGCACAGGGTGGATACAGTGTCACCACTTCCTCTACAATTACCAACAGTACCACTATTCTAACCACATGTTACCAGAAACCACAAGCATGAAAATCACAAACAAATGATAATCATTTCAACATCTTCTACAAAATAACTGTCATTATTTGTGCAATATTTAACATCTTATTAATGAATCAAGATCCTTTCTTGTGTTTTTATGCAACAAAAGAATCACATTCATTTCTCAGCTTCAGTCTCAAATAAAGTCCAGATAGATCAGCAGTAACCCTTGAAAGCGTCATCTATGAGACTGGTAGTATATCAACTATGCAGTTCTATTGTGTGCAAGTGTCTACATTAACAAGGTCACATATTTTATGGAGCGAGTTGTGCAAACGAGGAAAATCTTCCAAAATGATGTATCAGAATCAGTCGTGTTGGCAGTCACGGTAACAAGTGTAAGCAACTTCATGTACTCAGCTAAAAAAATATTAGGCATGCTTTATTCAAAAAATTAAATGAATGTTTCAGCTATAAAAAAACTTCAATTCTGGGGAAAATGATGGACTACACAAGCGAAAAAAAGAGGGAAATCATTTTATTACCTATCCTCGTCTGTAACTTGAACAGATGGCCCAATGTACCTCACACGGTCACCTAGGAAAAATGTAACGAAGCAGTAATGTAGATATTTACGTTAATGCATAGTACAAGTTGAAAATTGGAAGCAAATAAAATAGCTTAGAAGGGTAAGTCATTAATAGTTTGCTAGATCTTAAATTCAATCAATATCACAAGAGAGCAAACATATAAATTATATTCCACTACAACAAACTAGGTTGCAACATACAACAAAGGTTTTTTCCATTTGTGACATCATAAAGGAAAAAGGCAAGGAACGGTTCACAGTGTACAAACTCTAAACTTCATAATAATGGATAACAAGTAAATATATAATCATAGATAGGATGCGGAAATTAACATCTTAGTTTTGCTTACAAAATGCATGTACAAAATCACATTTATCACGTTCATGTGCATGATTGAAGTTCCAGCTCGCTGAGCATGTTACCTTTCCTTAGCTGGCATCCAGATTTATCAGAAGACTTGGCATCATTAGAATTAGACTTGGAGGACTCGGAACTCTCAGATTCTCCAGCCACAATCTGTCAAAAATTTGGGGTAGGGGTGAGACATAAGACTATCAGTGGTAACTGAATGAATTCAAACTTCAAATTTATGTATAATCCTATATTAAGATAACTACTAAAAACTATCTTAAGTACAATGCAACAAAAGCACAAGTAAACTTTGCCTTCCTTTTCAAACTAGTAATATAAAATTAGAAATCTCTATTTCATTATTTGTTATGCACAATGCTACAATGATTTCCTATTATTTATCAGTATAAATAATTAAACATAAATAATCTTTGCTAGTAATAAAATAACACAACTAGAATCATTGCCTAGCTGCAGTGAAACTAAACACTGGGTGAACTTATAATGAACAAAAAGATGCTCTTTAACACTAGAATCAGAATACCACTTTTTGAATATCCATCATCTTAATTTACTTTCTGTGCAGTAATTAATAGCCTTCCCCTTTACCAGATATTTTATTTTACCATAAGCCAAGATATCAACAAAAACACCCTATTGATAGTAAACAGTGCTGTATACACACCTTTTCAAATTCTTCGACATTGTAAGGGACAAGTTTCCGAAGAACGGCTGCTTTAACCTTCTTAAGGTGTGCTTCCGCTGACGCTACTGCATCTTCATTGTCACTTGCATCTGACTTTGCCTCTGTACTGCTAGCCCACTCTTCTTCATTGCTGGCTTCATTATCATCCTCATTCTCTGATTCCAGAGAACCCTCCTCCCCAGACTCTGCATTATCATCATCAGACTCGTAGTCCGATGATAAATCATCGTCAAAATCCTGCATAACAATTCAAATAATGTAAATATTTTCTTTATAGTGCCCCTTCTATTATAATGTCTAAATTCTTTCAGAACTTACATAAGGAGCAAGGATGCTGTTATCAAGCACTAAAAGAGGAACTTGTAAATCTTGTGCCAGAGCTCTAACCAATCTCTCACGATACAGCTCAGTGCCTGAAGTTAAAAGGACAACATCAACATTTGGCCACAAGGCAAAAACTATAATAAACTTCCAAGCATAAATGCTAGTGAAATGGCATCCAAAATAAACATCACAAATTAAACAGAATAACAAAAAAAAAAAATAATAAATGACAGACCAGGAATGCTCTGAAGCAATATTCTCCCACTTGAAGACGACAGCCGAGTACCAAAAGTTGAAGCAAACTTATTATGTCTCAAATGGGAAGCAGCACATTCCACCAGAAGATTTTTGGTATTCTCACTGCAGATGGAAAAATACAATTTAATTCAACAATAAAAGTCAAATAAGAGAAGATGCCTGATTGAAGAAAGAACAAATAGGAACAATAGTAATTACTGAATATGATAAGGAAACGTGTCCCAGGAAATGTTTATTTTCTCCCAGGGAATAATTCTTCTCACGAACTCATTTTTAAACTTATCCCGTCTTGTCAAAAATGGTGATTCTCTCCTTTTATTTTCTATAGTTAGCCTCTCATTATTAAGCCATTCCTCTTGTTCCTGTTCTCCAAGTCGAGCATGTGCATTGCAGTACTCAACATCTTTCCCAAACTTATCTTGTCGAGTCTGTCCCTTATCAAAGTTGGTTCCATCATTAACATGTACTTGTTTATCCTCACTTGCATTTCTTCCATCACTTTCAGAACTATAGGCACGTAACTGAGTACTGTTATGACATAAACTAGGGCTTCTGTCCCGAGCAGCAAAACTAATTCTAGATGAAGTGTATTCACATGAATATGAACCTAAAAGATGTTCTCTGATGATCCTGCCATGGGAAGCACATTCTTCCACAGTAGTCTTAGGCGACAAAGATTGAAAGTATTGATGATCAGAGAATCTTGGCCTAAAGATGTATTTTGATGGCTGCAACATCAAAGCCCATACTCGATCTTTGCTGCATTGTATTCTCCTCAAGTACATTGAAATTACTGTCTTTCTTCAACTATTACTTGCTGCAGAAGAATTCCCATCCATTAGATAATTCCTCAATTGTAACCAAAGGTTCGTTATGCAATTGATGTAATGATCAAACTGTAATTAAAAGTCTGGGTAAGAGATTCATGCGCATTACATAGCATTGAATAGATTTATGCAAGACAAAAAAAGGTGAACATTAGAGCACAACGAATGGAACCAAAAGCAATGAATATTCAGTTGATTATAATGTCTTAATTCATCCTGAAATGGCACAATTGAATAACCTTTTCAGTCACATACAAGAAGTTCATTGAAAAGTTATGTTCTGGTCAAAGACCTGACTTACATGCAAGTAAAGGTACAGCTGAGAGCATAAGTAAAACAAGAAACAAGAAAATACTAAACCAAATTTACAGTTGGACCACTTAAAATTCTACAGGTTTCCACATAAGACTAATTAGAGAGAGATTTTTTCCCATTGCTTGAATTATTTAAGTTCCATATAAGAAATTATATATTCTGCTCTTAAGGCCAACACACTATCTCTTCAAACTTAGAACCGTCAAATTTTATGACAACAAACAAGATAAAACCAAACTCGTAGACCTTGTTAGAAATTTAGATAAATTTCTCCATAAACACTTCTAAGCAAAGAAAATAAGAAGGAATGATGAATTAAGATAATACGAATTGAGTTTCTCCGATAACCTAAAATCAACTTATGCATTTCCACTTCTAGAGAAGTTAAATTGATTTTAGTTCATTTGTGTATGGAGAAGTTCAATTCATTTTCATTCTTATTCTTTTTTCCTTTGGTAAGTGCTTATAAAGGAGTTCATCCAAACAATGTCTTAGTAATCTGCCTCTTATCAAATAAGGAATGCTTTGAATTGCAAGAAAAAGAGAGTATATACACTTGGTATATGCACATATGTAACACGCACATAGGTATTACTGTACATACATATGTATGTATGTATGTCTTTATATATATATGCTGACTTAAAAAAAAGCATAAAATCTCAAATTTGAATACCAAAGATAAATTACAATCCTTAATAGTATATCCTTATGTTAGATTAAATAGAATTTATTTTCATATTCTCTTGTCTTCCCTCTCATACAATGTATCTGGTCTAGCTAAAGTATATATTGTATCTAGTCTAGACACACTCTCTAAATTACAAAATCCTTTTGTACTTACTATTCTCAAGTTGGTATTAGAGCGGGTTGATCCCATTCTACCTGTATCAGCTAAAGCCATCAAATGTGTCTTCCTAGGCTATTCTCGACTTCAAAAAGGATATCATTGTTACCCTCCTGAGACCAAGAAATACTATATGTTTACCGGTGTCACCTTTTTTGAACCAACTCCCTTCTTTCCTCCTTCTACATGGGATTCTAATTATCTCTAGCATGTCCTTCACGTGCCCTGAGTTGAGTTTTTCGTTCCTTCTGCTCCCAATGCCTAGAATACCATAAAATCCTCCTAACCATCGTCACCACCTTTTGTTACCTATCAATGCATGAACCAAATGGCTAATCCAGTACCCCAAGGTGAATCCTCTTCAGCAGATCCTTCTCAATTATAACCTAAAACCACGACTTCTCTAGTGGCTAAAATGACTATTGTCTGACTTTTCCTTGACATGGCGGCCATTCGTCATTGGTCCTTTCATAATTAGATATTAAAAATGTTTTTTCTGCATGGGGACCTAGAAGTGGAAGTCTATACGGAGCAATCTCCTAGGTTTGTGAGATTCAACCAATCAAGATGCATTGTGATAACCAAGCAGCTCTCCACATTGCTTCCAATCCAATATTCCATGAGAGGACTAAACACATTCGAGAAAAGTTGTTGTCCAAGGAAATTTACACTATATATTTGTCAGATCAAATGATCAACTGGCAAATGTACTAACAAAATCCTTGAGTGGACCTCGGATTGTATATATTCGTTCAAAGCTTGGTATATAGAATTTGTATGCTCTAGTTTAAGGGGAGTGTTAGATTAAATAGTCTTAGAATTTATTTTTCAGATTCTCTTCTCTTCCCTCTCATATATTGTATCTGGTTTATCTAAAGTAGTTATAAATATGAGATCCTAAGAGAGGAAATGACACTCTCTAAATTACAAATTCCTTCGTATTATTCTCAAGTCCTTAGTTGAACTGATTAATTCTAAATAGACTAACTCCCTCACACAAAAGGACTTCAATTAAAAAACATCATAGTAGTAAACTTTGATTGTTGTTTAATGTGAAACAATTTTATTTAAAATAATAAGACAAAAGATATCAATGAGCATCCTAAGGACATGACAACATTGTATATTTCATCATATATAAATCATGACATCAAAACACGTAATATTTGCATAACTTTGTAATCTTTCTTAACATTCATCACTTTAGTTTATCTTTCTTTTTACATTCTATTGGCAGATTTCAGTTCAGAACCTCAAGGAGTGTTGCCCTTACTTATGTCACATCCTTCTTTTTGATGATAGAAGAAGACGGCTCTCCTTCCCTTGTCAAAAGGGATGTTATGTCTTAATATTAATTTTATCTTAGTCTCATATATTTATACTCCTCCAACTTGAGGAACAGGCAAGCCATCCATATATTTCCATTATAAAAAGGGACATGTATGTCTTTTAACTAATCAAACTTTATAAAATCCTCTTATGGAATCACTAATTATGCATGAATTTATTTCAATTCTAAATTGAACCCTAAACACATTCATTCATGAATTTCAACAAACATGTAAATCAATTATTACAGAAAAATCTAAGGTTGCAAGGTTACTTATATGTGTCTCTTCTCTCCTTTTTAGTATCTTCTATTTTTTTTTCTTTATCTTACTCGCTTGTTTATTAAGTCTCCAATGACTCGTCTTTAGTGGGTTTCTCTTATTTTAATTTTTTTATCCTTTTGTATCTAATTTATTTCATAATACTATATCTTTTTGGACCAAATTTATCTCATATTTTAATCTTTTCATTTATCTGATATTAAAATATAATCTCCTTATCTCTTGGGACTTAAATTATCTCATCTTCCAATACTCTAATTTATCTCATATTCAAATCTTTATCTCTTAAAGATCTAATTTGTCACATACGTTAAGTTCTTTATCTCTTGGAATCTAATTTCTCTTATATTTCTATCTCTCAATCTCTAGGAACTAACTGTTTATATCACCAATTAAAGTTTCCACAGTAATAAATTTACTTTTACTTTTTGTTTGTTTATTTTAGCAAGATCTCACACATACATACTAAGAAGCACATTTATGCACATTAAACACTAACAACTTCAAATCAAAATAAGCCATAAGCAACAGCATCATCGAGTAAAAACCCAGCCACTTTGCATCTAAAGAATGTTTCCAAGGAACCAGAAACACCGCCAGCATCCCCTCGTTTTCAGATAACAAAGAAGGGTACCAATAGGGACAGAGGAAGGAACCTCGTACAAAATATCTCTAGCAGTTCCTTCAGTCATGCAGAGTTCATTTTAAAGGATCTGAATATAATATGAAATAATTTTGCAATCACAACACCTAAAATATATAAATTAATATTTCAATCTAAAAGACAGGGCACAAGATCCAGCGAAGCTCCCCACTACACCGGCAACGAAAAACAACTCCAAATACAAAAAGAAAAAGAATAATAATATTAAATCATAGGAGATAAGAATAATTCAAAAAAAAAAAAAAACACCTAGGGAGAATAAAACTGTGAATGATTCAGAATTTTCCGTAGTCACAGAACGAATTGAGCAAAAAAAAAACAAAAAAGGTGTATATGAATCAATTGGAAGGGAAGCATAAGAAGCAAACCTTATTAGATGTGTGTTGTGTTGGGTTGGAAACAGGTCAAAGTTTGGGCATGAGAGAGCAAAGTGCAGAGACGATAAAGGAGAGAGAAGCGAAAGAATGTGCGAGAAGAGCGTGGAGAAGAGATACAATAGAACACAAATTCGAATGAAACTAGAGAGAAGATGTTGTGTAACTTGTGTGAGTGCAAAACTAAACTTCGCGACAACGTGTGCGGTGTTCCACTGTTTCCCCCTTTGCTTTCCCCTCCTGGGTCTTAGGTTTCGTGTCTTTTATTTATCTAGGCTTTTTCTTCCTGCATCCCCGTAATTTCTAGTTGCACACTTTATCTTTTAAAATGACTATTTTACCCTTATCAATAATGAGTTTCGAATTATTTATTTTAAAAATCTTATTAATATTTTTTTTAAAATTTCTGAATACGATTTTCGAAATAAAATTATTTAGGAAAAACTTTTGAAATAGACTTGTTATAATCTCAATTTTTTTTATCGTTCTCAAAACTAGTTTAAATGAATCTTTTCAGAGACTTTTTTTATAGATCTGTTTAATTTATTTCTTCAGCTTTCTTAAAAACAAACTAATTTTTGTTATCAGATAAAAAACAACATTTCATTTTATCTATTTTTTAACATATATTTATTTAAATATTTGAATATTTACTACTCAAAATATTTAATTCAGTTATAATGATCTTAATATATTATTATTATTACTAAAATATTATATCTGTTTTTTAGTGAGACTAATACTTCTTAATCATATATGTTTTCTCTATTAACAATATCCCTCTGGGATCCATGAGGGACCAACATTTTTTCATAAAATATAAAATACATCTTTTACTGAATTTTTGGGATAATTTTTATAACAAATTTTTCAAAATAATTTTTTCAGAATATATAAAATGTGTTTCAAAATAAGCTTTCAAAATAAATGATAACTTATGAAATAACTTTTTCAAAATATATATAATAACTTTTGAAGCGAGTTTTTCATAATAATTTTTTTTTTTAACAAACTCTCTTTTCTTTTTCCTCGTATCAAAGAGTGAAACATGGACAAAAAGTTTTTACCAAAAATCACTTCAATTTTTTAAATATTCCAACATAATTTTACAAATATGGCCTGCGAAAAATGAGTATTTGGCTATTAGTGTTGATTGTCCATATTCTTGTTGCGAATCATAATTTTTGTATTGTCATAAAATATGGTTAATAGCACAAATATTATGACTTCCTGAAGTGAGTTAAGTACTACCATAAAAAGTATAGTTTAAAGACTTATTTGCAGTAATCAAACTCTCATAAAACTCATAGGCGTATAATAATAATGACACTCATATTAAAAAAAAAAAACGAACTTGACAAATACAGTCATAACAAGAAAAAAAAGGTTAGATTATATAAAATAATAAATAAATATCCGTATAAGAACCAAAATAATTCGGTATTCATAACTTTTTTTCGAAATAAAACTTAAATATATATAAAAAAATGAAAAGTGTAAAACATAATATTTCAAATGTTATCATAGCCCTCTTATCGTAACTAAATCAATTCAATTTTCTGAAGTTTGATTCATTTCAAATTGGTCGAAAATTTCTTAACTAAAAAAAAAACATTTACAATTTTATTTTAAACTAAAAAAATCTTAACTTATAAACACTCCTATCAATATAACCATGTCAACACTTCATTTCCTCGAGTGTTATTGTTAGAGATCAAATTTAAGAAATAAGGATATTAAAAATTAAAATGGAATTGAATTTAGAGGATAATAATTTAAAAAAGTTGCCTTCAACACAAACAACTTTAAACTTACAAGTTTACTGAGACATTTTTTACGAGAATGATTGAATTATAGATACATATGACAATTTTGTGAAGTCACTACTTTAGATCACTTGATTAAATTAAAAAATTTATTTAGAAATAATCAATTATTTTAAAATATAGTATCACAATTGTAATGCTCCATTTCTCATCTCGAGGAAATAAAATAATTCAAGTAAAAGTAAGTTTAGGGTAAGTTCAGATTATTCTTTTACGTTTTTTTGATATAGTAAGTACTCTTTCTATCTTACAAAAGGAATATAACATAATAGAAAAATACTAAAAAACTATTAATAATGAATCCAAATTCGAAAATACCTGTCTGTATTTCCCATTCTTTTGTACATATAATTTTCAGTGCTGCCATGAGTGAACCGTTTTCTCTTCTTGGTATTCAGTTTTCATGGATAAAAATCCATTTTTTGACGACATAAAGAAAATAAATATAATAATCCTTTTACCAAAAAAATATCTCGGAAGTTACTCATTAACAACATGTTAGGTTTCAATAATAAAACAAAAAAAAATCCTTATATGAAACACGATACTTGTAGAATCAATATATTCACATTAAAAAATAATTAACTAAAATCATAAAAGAACTCGTTTAAATGGTATGTTTTAATAACGAAGTATTAGAAAACAATCAAATACGCAAGCCACATTGTTTTATTGGAATACATGCCCATTTTTCCAAAAGCACAGGTTAACACCAATTTTAAGTAACAGTATAGTATTATAAATATTGCAGGTTTATAGACTGTTACTTCAACTATTTATCTCAGATTGCTTAGACATTGCCCAGCAGTCACAAGAAAAAAAAAATACAAATTTGAGCTCAACTAGCAAATTTCAAAGGTCCACATTATCCGTTAAATATAATATATATTTATATTTGCTTTGACTTGACAAAATAAAAATCCGATGCTGAAGAGCTACAATTACTGTAAATAATAATGCATAGAAGACAAATGTATCAAATCTCAAAATTTCCCAATACAAGCAAATACTAAGAATTCATACTAACAATTACCAAAACTGAGGAGCCAAAAAACTACAGGAAGGTGAAAGACAACAAATACTAATTCAGTATCGCAAGAAAGACTCTAGTCTTCATCGGCAAACTTGGTCTTTTTCCCTGCATAATCAATAACGGAGAAGTCGAGAATCAGGGTCCAGCAGTAAAATATTTTACGCATACAAATGACAATTACAACAACGTACTTATGGTAAAAAATCCTAAGAGGAAAATACCTGTGCCTTCAGTGGGGATGGATCTATTTGGTCCACGACCCCTTCCACCACCGCCTCTTCCACCAAATCTACCACCACCGCCTCTTCCACCAAATCGGCCACCACCACTGCCACCAAATCTACCGCCACTTCCACCTCCACCTCTTCCACCAAATCTACCACCACCACCTCTTCCACCACCGCCTCTTCCACCAGAGCCTTGATTATCCCTCGGCTTGGCTTCATCCACTGAGAGGGTATAACCTCCAAGTTCAGTTTCATGGAGTTCTAGAGCTTTGCTCATGCCATCAGCATCACCAAAGTCCATGTAAGCAAACCTGTAAATATTACGAAAGTCAAATTGGCATGTTAAAATTGCAAGTGTAGCAGCATGTAGGTACAAGAGCAATCCTGAAAATCATATAGAAAAGAAGAATCTCGGCAATCGAATATGACAAACATGGAACGTAAAAATGGCAATGAATTCAAACTTTCAAAATCACATTAAATTGCAAGAACCGAACGAGAATAAAAAATAGAAGCAACAGATAACATACCCCTTGACAGCACCAGTCTCGTAATCTTTAGGAATTGACACCCTTGTAATTTCCCCACAAGAACCAAAATGTTCTTGCAAACTAGCTCTTATCTAAAAACAAAGTCAAAATATTATTTACCACTATAACAAGGACAAAAGAAACAATCTTTATGTTCCAACTTCGGCCACGGTAACCGAATTAGATATAAATTTACCTCATCCTCCCCAAGGGATTTATCAAAACCCCTTACAAACAGAGTTTGAGACTGGCCCCTTCCACTTTTCTGTGATGAGTTGTTCCAGTTGCTACAATTATTAATGGAAATAAGAAAAAAAGGTTAAGTGATGCTGTTGGTGGCGCTTACAACAAATAATACAAAAACATTAATATACGAATTACCTGCTATTGGGAGTATACGCACTCTTGTCCCGAACCCTGGCAGAATCCAACCTCAGTGGACGATTTAACAACTCTTGCCCATTGAACTCAAGAGCCTAAGAATAAAATAATGAATAGATTCTCAGATAAATAACCTTGATAGCGCTGAAGCTGCAGCAAAAGATTATACCACACACAGAATATAGGCCTTTCAAAAAAGCTAATATCCCTGATAGCTTTACTATTAAGACATGAATAACAACACAACATAAAACACCCAACTTAAATCTTTTAAAGTTCCCAAAAAGAACAGAGCCGATAAATTCCATTAATAAAAACAATACACTAAATAAGTATGTAAGATCATAAGGTATCAAAAACTCACGTTCTGGGCAGCCTCAACAGTTGCAAACTCAACATGTCCAAATCCTTTAAACCTTCCATCCTCATCTGTAGCAAGACGAACATCGACAACTTCTCCACAATCCTTGAAGAAATTTTCCCTGGGCAAAAGAAACAGTATATTACTAGTTAGATAACTGAAACTTGCAAGAATAAGTATTGGATGAGAAAAAACACATACACATCAGATCGGTCAACACTGTATGCCAGGTTCCCTACAAAAATAGTATTTGAAGCACCACTGTCTGCATTTGGTGTAACTGGGGTATGGGGCTACAAAAAGTCCACATATAACATCACACAACTGGCATCCAAAGCAAGAAAGAAAAAAACGAGAACGTTAAGAGTAAATACAGTTTTCTTTCCAGATGAAGCAGCATCAACCATGTCAACATCCCTAGCCTGTTTTGCAAGAATAAAGTAAATATTAACAGGAAATCAAAAGATTAAACAAATTGACTTTTTGAAGCAGGACTTAGCCAAATAGAGTGGCGCTGCTTACTCTTTTTTGCGGAGTTTTGGAGGGCTCCTCCTCACTTTCTTCCTCACTATCATCATCCGAACTGTCACTGCTTTCTTTCACACTTTTGACAGTCTTTGGAGAAAAAAGAAAACAACAATAAACCTCCACTTTTAAATATACAATTAAACAACAACTAATTTCAAACTATACAATACATCAGTTCCAAATGTTAGCAAAAACATTAGAGCACACTGCATAAATGTAATTGGAGCATGTATCCACCATTAATTAGAACAAAAAAATCCTGTGTGAACAAAAGTTATTCAAATCAACAGTAAATAAATCCTAAGTCACTATATCAAATTTCTAATGTTGATTGGTTTTTCAAGTAAATATTAATTTTAATTCTTTTAGGCATCCAGCATTCAAATAATAAATAAGAATGCAAACAACATTAAAATATAACAAATACCTAAACCTGAACAATTCTCCTAATCCGTTTATATACATACCTTCTTCTGTGGCTTTTCACTTTCATCAGAACTATCATCCTCGTCTATATCCATCTTCTTCCCCTGTTGATAACACAAAAAATCCATGTCTGATCATGAATAGCAACAAAACAAATATTACATGAGACAAATAGGCATATTACATTTACAACATAACCGCTGCAGATTGTAAGCTAAGACACTTGCAAAGATTCGGAGAAGGACTAAAATAGCATGTGCCAAAATGTGTATATATATATATATATATATATATATATATATATATATATATGCTGCAAAATACCTCGTCATCTGAAGAATCACTCTCTGATGAACTTTCAGTGGAAACTTTTTTAGCAGTGTTCACAACAGGAGCTGCTTTCTTGTTAAGATTAGCAGCTTTTGCAGTTTTCTGCAATAATTTTATAAATCTAAATTGGTATATTTGATCACCAAACACACAAAAGCTATACAGAAAGAGAATATGCGTAAAATAAAACCAAATTCAAACATACTTTTTCCTCTTCAGAGTCACTATCAGAAGACTCCTGTAAAAGTTAACCAATAAATTTCACCAAAATGTCAAAAAAGTTGAATTAAATTATGAACTATAAAACCAAAACCTGCACAAAGTAAGAATTAAATGAAATACCTCTTCATCTGAATCACTAGAACTTGATGCTTTTGCAGGCTTTTTAGACACCGGCGCTGACTTGGCATTGGAAACAGTTTTGGCAACCTTTTTCTAGAAACACAAAGACATTAGGCTTGTTTAAGTTAAATAACTGATTTACATGAAAAACCAATTAAGGATAAGTCAATAACTCATTGGTCATTAGCAACTGGTCATTAGCAACATAAACCAAAAAAACACAATATCAAAAGATAAATAGAACTAAAAAATGTACATTGTCTTCTTCAGAGCTGCTATCATCAGAATCAGAGCTATCAACTTTCTTCTTTGGGACAGCAGAAGGCTTTGACACAGCAGTTGCAGCAGGCTTGACATCCTATGTATATCCAATTACAAAAACAGAACATTATGCTCAAAGACAAATTTATAAGAACAAAACAAGTTCCGATACAAGTTACACCCAATAACCCACAACTTACATCGTCTTCATCGGAGTCATCACTTGAATCATCATCTGAGCTTTCCACTTTCTTAGCTGGAGCAGCAGGGACCGCCTTGACTTTTGGAACCTTAAAACAATATCAAAAAATAGGAAAGGTGAGTATTTCAACAAACAAACAATCCCAAATAATGGGATGGTTTTAACTAGTTGACATATCTTGAAACACGTTACTCACATCTTCCTCATCAGAGGAGTCATCAGATGAATCAGAAGAGCTTGAATTTGCGGCTGGCTTGCCTTTCTTTGCAGGGGCAGTTACAGAACCATTCTTCACAGCAGGTTTCTGAAACCAAAAGAGAAAAAATCATGAGAAGGCTCATAAAAATACCAATAGGAGTGATCTTTAAACTGACATAAAATTTAAGCAATTTTAGTAATTTAATCACAATTTGTTGTGCACAATACCTCATCTTCAGAGGAGTCATCTTCAGAAGAGTCAGAATCACTGGGGCTGCTGGCTGGCTTGCCTTTCTTTGATGGGGCACCATTTTTAGCAGGAGCGTTCTTTGAAGGCACAGCTGCTTTTGGTGCAGGTTTCTGAGTGCAAGAAAATAGAATCATGATGAAATAGTTGCAACAACAATTTATCACTGTGCTGACAGGAAACTCAAACTTCCTCTAAGAACTCAACAATAGTTAGTAAGGTGCAATACCTCGTCTTCGGATTCGGAAGAAGAATCATCTGAACTACTCTCCTTCTTCTTTGGCACAGGTGCAGCTTTCTTTTGTTTCTCAGCTATTACTTTCTGTGGCTTTTTTGCACTCACTTCATCCTCATCGGAAGAGCTATCTTCAGATGATTCAGATGAACTGGAGGCTGGCTTTCCTTTCTTTAGAGGGGCATTTCCAGCACCATTTTTAGCAGGTGTCTTTTTTGAAAGAGCAGCAGGTTTAACAGCAGGTTTCTGGATCCAAAAAACAAAATAGATACCTCATGAAATTTAGGCCTATTAATGCATTAAACCATTAATAGACTAGTGCAATACCTCATCTTCAGATTCAGAAGAAGAATCATCAGAACTACTTTCCTCCTTCTTCTTTTGCACCTTTGCTTCCTGCTTTTGCTTCTGAGCAACCTCCTCTATCTTCTGCTTTTTTGCAATCACTTGCTTCTCACTTTCTTCTTCAGCTTGTCTTTTGTTTCCTGCAAGGCAAAAATAGTTCGAGAAAATGAATAAAATAGAAAAATAAAATATCAAAAAGAAGCTCAAAATCTCAATTTTCTGAGGTTGTGCGGTCTGTTAACTACTCCAAAAGAACAATACTTACAACGATTTACCCTAAAAACACAAACAAAGCTAACTAAGACCTATTCATGTTAGTTCATGCTTGGATTATATTCTACAAAACAGTAACCCAAATTGCAAAATCAGCCAAAATTTCTTCTTTCATCCGAAGCTGTGTTTCAAGGTAACATTAGAGTCAACCCAGTGTAAAACAAGACCCCGACATCTAAACCTAAAAACACATGTCATTAACTATAACCCATAAAAAAAATAACACGACATATAAGATAATACAAAAACAAAAGAAAAACACATAAAGATAAAGCCACCAAAATAAAAAGAGAAATAATAGAATACCCTTTTTAGCGGATTTGGATGGCGGAACAACAGCTGGAGCAGAGTCAACCTTCAAGAAACAAAAACAACAAAGAACGAAGGAAAGTTAGCTACAAGAGAGTGAATAGGCGAAAAACAGTCTAATGGTAAATGAAATTCACAGAACAAAGGATTATTACCAAAAAAATAAAAAATAAAGAACGAAGCACAAACCTTGACAGCTGATTTCTTGCTTGACTTGCCCATTTCAGATTAGAAGAACGGAAAAGCAAGTGTCGCCGGCTAAAAAGAAGAAACTTGAAAGGAGGAAGAAGCTCTGCAAAACCCTACGTCGAAATATTAGGGTTTTGGAAAAACAGAGAGTGTGTCTGAGGTTACGGCTGCTATGATTATATACTGCGCGCCCCTAGCTTTGGTCAGGGGTTAGGGTTTTGGGCCTTGCAACAAACAATGCTGCTGTGCGTTTTGCTGACTAATGTTTTCATGGGCTTAGATATTTTTCTTGCCAGCTTAGATCTAAGTTAAAATAGCTTTTTATTTTTTTAAGATTAATCTCTGTAAGAAAAAACTTACTAAATCATTATTTTGTAAACATGAACATTATACAATCAAAGTAAATATGTTCAACATAACATTTATAATATTAATTTTTATTATTGAAAAAATTTTATAAAATAAAATTTCAGCTAATCTAAATGTATTCAAAATGATAAATCAAAATAAAAATAAGAAAAATATTTAAGAATCTCTCATCAAAGAAACATAGTTAAAAATGTTTTTATTATAACTAAAAATGTTGCATGTACATATATATATATATATATATATATATATATATATAAATTTTCATTAAAATAAAATAATTTTACATTTAGATTTTGTAAAAAAAATAAGTATATAAATTAGTCTTCTTAATGGACTTAGATATATACAGTAAAACATATTTGAGTGCAAATTTTATGCTTTGAAGTTATATAAAATTTAATAGAAAAAAATATGATTTTGGTGTTTTCTATATTTTTGTTCAGACAATTAAATTAACATCAATTTGAAGGCATATAATTTCCTTTTGAACAAATGAACTTTATTTTCAAAATAAAGGTGTAATTTTGTGTAAAATATATGAAAAAAAATACTTAAAGTTGTAAAAAGAATATGTGAACCCTATTTATATTTAATGACAAAAAAACTTATTTTTAATATTATACTACATTCCTGTTGAGTTTATCTAAAGAGGCTATACAAATAATTTAATTAAGTATTATATTTATACTTTTAAAAAATAAGGTAATTTCATTTTGTATTCAATAATTTACTTTTAATATTACATTTTTAAAAAAATTATTATATTTTACTTAGAATTGTATCAATATTGATATTATATCATTAAATCACAGTAAAATAACTTCCTCAATATATTATAAACAAATATTTATTCTTTAAAGATAAAAATAATAAAATAAGTTATATATTTTTTAACTAATAAATATAAATAAAAGAATAAATATTGTTATTTTTTCTATATTTTACAAAACTTGAAACTAATATATAATAATTGACTTAAATATATTATATCATCTTATTTTAGCCTCCATAAACTTGTTTACTTTCGCTTTTGTATATTTTGATAATGTTATTTTAATTTTTAAGCATATTATGAATAATAACTTTTTTTATTATTTTCTAGGTAATATTTAAATTCTATATATAAAATACTACTGAGATATTTTTTATATATATTCTTTATTTTATAATCATATATCTATCATTTTATAAGTGTAGCATGATTATGTAAAAAAAAAATAATATATTATGAATAAAATATTTTGTATAAATTTAAGTTGTACAAAGAATAAAAATAAAATGTTCATTGTTTATTTGCAGTAATAGTATACACTTAATATATTATAATTAATTATTTCTAAAAATATGACACATATTCTATAATTTCTGTCTTTTTAGACAAAATTCCTATATATGACATATTGGAAAATAATATTTTATAATCATTTGAATTTAATATATAAAAAAATAACTATAAGTGTATAAATGGCTTATATGTATTTTCACAGTGTTAAAAAGTAAATTTATCACTAAAAATTTTTTTTTTATATAGATGATTTTCTACCTTCTACGTTGATTAATGTAAAACTAATGTATAAAATAATAAAGTATATAATAAGATACCAGGTGTTTTGATATGTTACTGTTGTTGGACAAGGAATTCATATGATTATTATTTAAAGACTAATACATCAAAATAAAATAGAGAAGGATCACAGTTAATACTTAGGAGATGATGACATTAAGTAGTGTAAAAATATTACACAGTGAAATTGACAACCTCGATAAAATATGTATTGGTTAGAATCTACCTTAATATTCATATAAACAAATGTTATATATTTTTAGTCTATGTTTATTATTATTATTATTATTATAATATATATATATATATATATATATATATATATATATATATATAATTGAAAAATCATCTATGACTATCTTACAGAAAAATTGAAATAACAGAAATTCTTACTTAAATAACATATGATTATTTGAATTGCATTCCCATGTGTCAGAGGATGTTAATTTTTTGGAGTGACAATGGTGTAAAAAGGTGGAAAGTGAAGATATTTTTAACACCATGAGTTAATAATAATGACAAATTATAAATATACAATGTTAATTTCTATTAGGATTGAAATCATAATCTCCATGTTTGTACCAGTAATTATTTATATAATTGTCATATCTAATAAATAGGAAATTCATACAAATCATGTAACTTTCAAGTAGAAAACCGCAAACATTTTATAAAGTCAGCAAGAATAAAAATCAAAGATGAAAAGCAACATCATTTCATCTTTTGTTGCATGCAAGCTTTTTCACAACAATATTTTTCACCTTTTCATACAAGATAAAAGTGTTCTATTTGTTTGGATAGGAAACCATGAATGTCTTTTGGGTATTTATCTATGGGTATGTATGTTTGTCTCCATCTAATAGAACAAAGACACTGTGTGTTGATTTCATTTTGGTTGCTGAAATTTATGTGTATAATTTGTTTTGCATGAAATCTGATTATATGAATTTTTTAATATATGTATGGAATGTTTTAAATACAAAGAATATAATGTCAAAATTTTATATTCTTTTATGAAATCATGTGTAGTTTGAAGACAGTACTCAATGAACTCTCATATTTTTCAAAGTTAGTGTTGATATTTTGATGATATGTTAAAATCTGATGGTTGAAATTTTTTGAATTTGGTTTTAAACTACAGTAATTCAGCCATTTAATGTTAAATATAATTTTAAGAGTTTCAGTTGAGGGTAATTTGTAGCTCACAAGTATATGTTATGTTTTGATAAATTGGGTGAACATACTACAAGTATTTCTAAGCCTTTTCTTTTTGAAAAATGTAAAGTTTATAGTTAAAATATAGAAGTTAAACTTTATGAGAATATAAATTTATAACTTGTCTAATATTGTTTTAAAATCTATTTTGAAGTTAGAATGCTCTGTTGAGTTCTAGGAGTTGACTGTAACTGAAAACAAAAATAAATAAAAATAGTAGAAACAATGCGTTTTGAACAAATAATACTTTTTTAGAAATATACATGAGTCCTCTTTAGTATGAAAATAGTTAATAAAAAATAAGTTAAACAAACAGATGAAAAATGTAAATCTTTGAACTATGTCAAAGTCTGAGTTAGTTCTAGTTCTCTGAATTCCATTAACTTGTGTAGATTTTGTAGCCTTTTTGAAAATACACATTTTATATATCTATTAAAAATTATAGTTTTAAAATTATTTTACTGTTTTTTATAAAAGGGTTATTTTGGTCATTATAACCAAGCACTTAATAACATTATACTGGAACTAAATTTACATGTACTAGTAATAGATTATTGGACTGACTTATAATTGAAATGATTATATAGAATAAAATTGTTTATAATCATTTTATATTTGAAAGACTTGAAAAGTATGAGTTTCAAACATTAAATTGATGCGGTATCAGAATGTAAACTCCAACATTAAAATTGTACTTTTAGGGGATTGTTTGTCTCACTGTTATTCTTATTGTATGTGTTATGTGATTATTAACATTTGATTGAATGTACATGTATAGATAATTAGGAATGAATTATTATTATATATGTAGTAGAGATAATCTTATAAATCAGGACATTGGTCTTTGGTAGTAATTTCTTTTTAATTTACAGTGAATGGCATGAGACGATAAAAACAAAATAAAAAATGTTATGCAAGAGTAAAATGTAAATCATTATTTTGTTGTTTGAAAGACACATATTTAATTATTTATTAAAAATATCAGAGAATATGTTTTTGAGTTTGTGATATTTGTTTGACATAAACGTGACAATTGTAAAAAAATAATAATAATTAATAGTTATGCGGCGGTGAGACTCCGTAATTATATTGTATTGTGGTTTATACTTTTAACAATTTATTAGACCTAAAATTATATTAAAATACTTAATTTATGAGGCTTTAATCATAATTAATTAATATATAAATCTTAAAAATATTAAGAGAACTGTACATAATATATTAAGATAATCATTTATTATTAGATTAAAAATTATAGTCAATAGTCAAATTGTAATTTTTTTTATTTAATTTCTACTATTATATTTTATTATTGTAACTTATGATGTCTGATCTTTGTCATAAGATAATTGATATCACTCACAATATGATTTGTTTTTATGTAAGAGTTTAGTAAAAATCTTGTACCAATAACTATGTAAGAAGACTCACTCTTTATAATATATTTAATGATCTAGAATTTACATAATTGATTTTTATATACGAAATAATTAATATTACCTACATCATGATTGATTTTTATGTGAAAGTTTAGTAAAAGTTTTATGTAAAAAGTTATATAAGAAGATTCATCATTTTAAATATATTTGAGGTTTAAAAATGAATTATGAATTAATAATCCATATTAAGAAAATATGTCTTGCATACAAATAGATACCACATCATCATAGACAAAACCATTTTATTAAGTATTTATATATAAAGTTAGACAAAACCATTTTATTAAGTATTTATATATAAAGTTTACATCCTTGACTATTAACATTTAATAGACATTGAAAATGCAATAATAATTTTAATGTGAATGCAAACCACCCTATCAGTGTTTAGTCACATCAATACCATTAATTGAGACATCTTCCTCATTTGATGCACCATATGATAATTCATAACTAGTTGAAGAGGTGGAAACTAAACCACCTTCTATATATTATACCAGTAACATCAACATACCCTATTGGGGATGTATTAAAAATAGATAACAAAGAGACTACCATATATATAAATAAACAAATTCGTACTTAAAATAACTCAAAGCAAAATAAGCAAAATAAGTTTCAGTAAAATTTCAAAAACTTTCCTAAATAATATCTTTATAAAAATGTTGTGGTTATGTCACTTAATAATTTATACTTTGATGTATTTTCATTTTAAGTTAAGTTTCAAAATAATCATTATGAATGTTAAAATTTCATCTGAATGATATGTAATAAATTTAAATAAATATAGACATTTAATATCATCTTACTTGTTATTACATTACTTTAGACTAAAGACTAATTTTTTTTGTTATATTAATCCGTTATTATTTTATATTTTTTTAGTTATTAAAACATCCTTATAACAATATTACACTTATATTTTAATTCCGTGAAAGAATCTTCTTATTTATTTATCTAAATATTAACTTAAAACAAAAAAAAAATACGACATATAGAGTATTTATTTTATTAACAAAGACTTATTAACGTCTAATTAAAAATAAAGTACGATAAAAAAAGAAAAATGACTATATTTAATTTATTATTACATCATTATAACTAAGTTATTAAGAAAATATAAATATCTTGTATTACATAATTTTTCTTTAGCTTTCTAAAGTGGTTATCTCTATTTCCAATGTAATCGTTGAAATAAGAAATGTCTGACGATGTATCCTACGGATTCTGGCCACAACTTACCTAACAAAAGAAGCCAGCATTAATAATGCATTATAACATTAGGGTACAATGCATTCCATTTTTTTTTTTCATTAACATGAAACTAAACAACACATTAACAATTGATCCTCAAAAATAGAAAAATAAATTTAATTATAGAAACGATTCTCAAACAAGCTAACCATTTGTATATATTTAATACTAGATATATTCAACTAAAAAAATCACAGGTCTCTTAATTGTTATTAAACAAAACAAAATAAAATCAATCAAACTACTGTACAAGTTTCACACCATCTTTTAATTTAGCCATTATTTTTTGTAACGTGATCTCCAAATTAAATTACCAACAAATATGAATACTTCAATGCATATTATTCCTTTATTTTCTTCACGAGAAAACACTTCTTAAATCAGTTACAAATTACAACCTAAACTACTTTTATCATCAATATATCTCCTTTAAAACAGACACGATCCAATATAGTTTATACACAAATATAAATACAAAATTAATATTTTTTAAAAGGAATGTCCATAAAAATGATAAATAATATTGGATATTTATAAATATAAAAGCTATTTATTTTTTAAATATTACCTACATTGTAAATGACATCAACATAGGACAAACCTCTATTCCAGTTCTAAAAGTGTAAAGAACTATCACATTAGTTTCTAAAACATTATGAAAATATAAAATAAAATTTTATAATGTCCCTTTAATTCCTAAACTTATTACATTAGTTGAACCTGAGAAATTTTACATTCGAAATCTACGAGGTAGTGAAGTTAGAGACAAAAGGAAAGATTCACATACAATAGTGTTACAGTAGAAAATTTTTACCAAAAAAAGTTACACCAAAGAAACAGTAACTAGCAATAGTGGGTGTGAGAGAGAGACTCGCCACGCTTTTCGTCAATTTCAAAGTCTCAAATTCGGCTCTCAGTGGCCTGCAGCCGCAACTAAGCATTCTTCTCATCTCATTGCTCTGCTATTTCCCATTCCTCACATTGGCTCTTTTAGCACACATCAGGTAACCCCCACCTTCCCCTTCAAGCGTTTATGTCACCTTTTTGTTAAAGCTCTCGACTTTTGTGTTAAAATGTTTGTGGGGTTTTAGTTAGAACTGCAGATTTAGTGACCCCGCTTAAGAATGTTGCTGGGTTTTTCTTGATCGGCAGAATATGAGCTAAAGTTTTGTTCTTTTTACGGATTCTAGGTGCATTTTGTGCTGGGCCTAGCGCTTTTGTCCTCACGGTTCAGCTACCATGTAGTGAAAAATGGAGATTTTAGATTTGATTTGACTAAATGACTAGTAGATAGCTCAACACTTCAGAAGTTTTGTATTTCCCCTGTGTTTCTCCTTTTTTAATTGTGTAGTAGTTTGAGAATGTCAGATTGGTGGTTTTATGGGAGTGTCCCTGTAAAGGGATTTAGCTGTCGTAAGCCAGGTTTTGAAAATAATTTGAATAAGTTGGTTGAAATGATTTGCTATTATTTTACTCTTTTTGTACTCCTAAGTAGTAGCTAAGTCTTTTGATGTCTATGTCCCTTTTGAAGCCGCTGGTTTCGTATGATTTAGAATGTTTTGTTCTCTTGTTGCAGATGACGTCAATTTGTTGGATTTGTGTTTTTTGTGCTTGTTAAAATATATGAAGGGAATTTTTTAGCTACTAAGAATTCAGAGAAGTTGTGGAGGACCGTTGAATATTTATTTGTATATTTATTCTTGACTACTTCATACTTTGAGATTAATTTAATCTTCTTAAGTGATACCAGTTCAAACTGTTTGGTGAAAATTTTGAATTTGATGACGATTTTAACTCAATAATAATCACGTGGACATTCTCAATTGTCTAAACTTTATTCTGTTATCAAGCTCTTGATAACTAGAACGTTCTGTTTCTCTATGCCACTTTTAAACGTTTAAGTATTAGATCTGAAGAATAAGAAATCGGTTAAGTCTAATCTATAGTGATTTTTAAGATATTGATGCCTGTTTTCTTATGCAGATTTAGGGGCCCTTCTGCCATACTGCACACATTAAAGATGGCAACAACATCCTTCTCTGGTTTGCAATTTGCAATGTCAAGATCATGCATTCCTTCATCACAAAAGATTGCAGATGCAAGTGCTGTGGTTCTTGGTGGCAAGTCCATGATTGGATCATGGAATAAACTTGCAAGTGCATGTAATGTTGCATCAGTGCAACCTTTCCAGCGGGGCTTCACTTCATCGTCCATAAAATCGGTCAAAAGTGTCACAAAGGCTACATCTGAGTCTAGTGCAGAAAGTGCTGTCTCAGGATTGCCAATTAATCTGAAAGGTATCATTCAGTTTCTCTACTGCTCTTTGTTAATATTACTTTTTATTTACATGTCTAGAGTTTAGGCAGCATGTTGAATTTCTGACAATTTAACCTGCTCAATTCATATTAACTACAATTATTTCAAGGTATACTGAGCCCCTTGGTAATGTACAAATCAACATAACCTGTTTCCTTGCAGCCACTCAAGAGATGGTGCTTACTTGGCTGTAAAAAGCTATTGAAAGTTGGCCTTCTCAACTGAGGCCAATTTATATAATAGTTCGTTACATTAATAGCATCTAATATTCAGTTTTATCTGTTTTTTGTTGATAATTTCAGCTAAAGTGAGTTTTCTTATCGAATTTTGTAGTTTGAGTGATTATACACACACACAGAGAGATTTTACTGTCATAGCGTATGAAAGCAATTATAGCTTTACTGAAAATAGCAATATATGTATAGGTAAAAGGGCTTTTATTGCTGGTGTTGCTGATGACAATGGATACGGATGGGCAATTGCAAAATCTCTTGCTGCAGCAGGAGCTGAAATTCTTGTGGGCACATGGGTTCCTGTAAGTTATTTGTTTTTTGGTTAAAAAAGTGAAATTCACTAGGTTCTGTCTGCTGACTTTTGGAACAACACGTCCCCCCTCTACTGCATATGTTTTCCTCCCGTCCAATTATGTTGATACATTTACTAACTGTGAATCATTTCTGTAGGCTCTGAATATTTTTGAGTCCAGCCTAAGGCGTGGAAAGTTTGATGAGTCACGCATGTATGACTTTCAATACTGTTACTGATCTTGTCTGTTAGACTATGCAATACTATGCTAATACGAAAGTATGTTTTCCAGATTACCAGATGGATCAATGATGCAAATTACAAAAGTTTATCCACTGGATGCAGTTTTTGACAATCCTGATGATGTTCCAGAAGATGTAAAAAAGAAAAGCCTAGACTTTTTTCTTGTTTTTAACGTCAGAATTTATATCCTCATGCTGATGTTTTTTTTTTGTCCGGAAATTTGTATAGATAAAAACAAACAAGCGGTACGCAGGATCCGCTAAATGGACTGTTCAGGTATACACTAAATTTTACATGGTTAAAATGGTCTTATGGTTGCCATCTTGGATAAAATTGTTGAATGTTATACTTTTTGGTAAAAAACTAGAATTTAGGGCTGAAAATTATGATGTTTTTATGCTTAAGATTGATTTCAGTAGACTTTTGTAGCCTTAACATTAGTAGGACCAATGATCTAATCTGGTATCACATGCTGTAGCGTGTTTGAATTCTTTAGTCAAGAAGACCACCTCTCGCCCCTACCAAATAGAAACTTAGAAGCATTTTTTTTTTTTTTTCCATTTCTACAACAAAATGCTGAATTAATAATGTATTTTAATTTATCCTTACACATTTTGGTTGTTTTTCTTCTTTCCTCTCTTGTAAATATGAACACATGATTTTCTTATAATCTTATAAATAGTATTTCAAAAACCAGAGCTTTACATGTTTGATATAAGATTATTACTTTTTAACCAATATGTTTAATGCCATGTTTGTCTTTATGTACGAATAGCAGTTATGACAACCATGTTGCCCTTTATTTTTGAGTACAAATTTTGCATAAGCCATTCAACTACTATTCTTACTTCATATGTTCTGGATGTCGTATTACAACATGTCTTAAGCTAAAGCTACATCACTTTTATATCCTACATTAAGGAGATGATTCTTTGAGTGTCTTTTCATTTGCTAGTTAAGCATATGATATCTTTTTTAACTGGGAGTTGAAGAACCCTGGCATTCAATGAAGTATTTAAGCGTAGTGGTGTTTTTGGATAATATTATGAACTGTGACTCCAGCTGTCCTGGGTCCTGCCTGACAGAATTTGTGAGCTTTGATATATCTGTTGTCCATTACTATACTTTTTAGGAAGTTGCTGAATCTGTTAAGGAAGACTTTGGCAGCATAGATATCCTTGTGCACTCACTTGCCAATGGACCAGAGGTACGATAGATACATTAATAAGCATCGAAGTTCCTTTATGCATTTGACATCTGGCTTTAATAAGAAGTTAACTTTGATATAGGTGACGAAACCATTGTTGGAGACATCTCGAAATGGATATCTTGCTGCAATATCTGCATCTAGTTACTCCTATGTCTCTTTACTCAAGCATTTTCTTCCTATTCTGAACCCAGGCATTTCTCTTATCTTACAAGGCTTGCATTGTATTACTTCCTACTTTCGCCTATCATTTTATCATTTACTTTTATGATTTGATTTTAGGTGGCTCTTCAATCTCTCTGACATACATTGCTTCTGAAAGGATCATTCCTGGGTATGTTGATTATGCCATAGAAAGTCCTTATCATTCTCTGATTCATAGTTTTAGACTGACAATATTCATGATCTAAATACTGATACAGATATGGTGGTGGTATGAGTTCTGCAAAAGCTGCGCTAGAGAGTGATACCCGAGTAAGCTTCCTCCCCCCCAAAATTCTCCATTTCATGGACTGACTCAGATGTGTTTCTTTGCTTCTTCTCTCTCTCTCTATTTACATCACATTTCATGCCTTTTCAGGTTCTTGCTTTTGAAGCAGGAAGAAAGCGCAAAATTAGAGTCAATACTATATCTGCTGGTAACCTTTCTGTTTTCCAATTTCGGGAACGTTCATTCTGTCTTGCTAAGATTTCATAATGTAGAAGATGGTGGTGGGGACCGCTGTGTGTCTTGCTTGTTCTGTGACATTTTGCACAAGTAGGCATAGCTTTAAAAGTTAGGTCTTATGCCATGGGGGTGCAAGAATCTAACAATTAATTTTGTTGGGTATCTTAAATTTGTTAAACAAATCCAAGACCATCTGTTTTGTTATATATTGGCAATTAAAAATGAGCTGTTCATATGGGCACCTATGTTTGGACTTGGTTTGATTTTTCACGCCATGATCCGGCTCTAGTCAACTTTGTCCTTGACTGCCACCAAAAGGATAATAGTTGAGTGGTATTTTATTCTATTATATCAATACTTTCTGTATAATTAACACGAATTAAGTCTTCCCTACAATAGAATAAAGTGACACCTTGTAGTTCCATTTAGATTACATGTTTTTGTGCTATTTCATTCTTTTCTCACCCACTGCTTATAATTCCATCTATGTTGAAGTTAACGAATTTCCTTCAATGTTTGTTTGCATGTTTATTTAATTTAGTTTCTGTGATTAACATGTTGACACAATGTATTTTTGTCCCTAGGTCCACTGAGAAGTCGGGCTGCAAAGGCTATTGGATTCATTGATATGATGATTGATTATTCATCAGCCAATGCACCACTACAGAAAGAACTATCGGCAGGTAACACTTTCATGAGAATTATTCCTTGTAATGTACAGCTTCCAGTTTCAATCTGTGATCATTTGCACAACTAAGTTGAAATTTGTGTTCTTACAGAGGAGGTGGGCAATGCAGCTGCCTTCTTAGCGTCACCTTTGGCATCTGCCATCACTGGTACTGTTCTATATGTTGACAATGGTCTGAATGCTATGGGTGTTGGAGTTGACAGTCCAATATTTAAAGATCTTGACATTCCCAAAGACCAGCATTAAGCGGCAGATACCCCACAGAAGCTAGTGTCACCGGAATTAGCATAGGCATTGGCGATATTTGTTTTGCAATCAGACAGTCGCATTCAGTTTTGAGCATTTGCTTTGCTTTTTGTAGGTTTATTTTTGGAGTTTTTCCTTTACGGCTTTTAAACTTTTCTTTTTGCGATGTGCTAAAAATGCAGGTCATATGATTATGAATGTAAGAATCTTTATATGATCTATGCTCATGAGAATTGAAATATAAACTTGCAATAAAAATTTATTCCCGTCTGTCCTTTGAATAAGAACCTTGTGAGTTGTGACATTACAAAGAGTGCCTTAGCTAGCAATTGCTCTTGCATATGACCTTGCTAGGCATGAAAAGTCCCCTGCACCTAAATACCATAATACAAGCTCGTATATAATTTGACTCTTTGGTAACTTTTCATATATCGATTGTTTGTAGGATCAAATAGGGAAGTTTCAGAAACTGATGTTACAATTAAGTGTGGACGGTGAGGTATGAACTGGGTTGATAAATTGATAACACAAAATTACAATCATGGAGTGACAGAAGTTCAACTGTCAAATTAAACTTGTTGAAAAAGTGTTCCCCTTTGTTAACGTGGTCTCAAAAAATGATCAATGGAAGCTTTTAATGGAGACTTTAGCCTGGGGTCCGCCTTGAACATATACAAATATGCACTCAGACCCAGGATTCAAGATCTTCTGCCATTGGGGAAGTTCATAGGTGTCCTTTTCTTCTGTTGGGGAGAGACCCCATAAAGAGCCTGAGAGGTCCTTAACCACCAACTTAAGATCTGAGATTGGCTTCGAAGAAGTATTCTTGATTATGACCCTGTGACGGTAGTAGGTTGCACCTCCAACAGTCCATGAGCTACTTATTGAGTGAAGAAATTCCAATGGGGCACCTGCAACCCAGCCGTATCATTCTTTAGCAAGTGATAGCAAAAATAAAATTTAGAAAGCAACGATCATTAGTTTTACATACCTTCTGATGTTTTAGATGCCGTTTCTTTTCCTGTGTATGTACCTATCACGCCACAATAGATGTTAGTAGCATGCGAAGACAGCCAGAGTAGAACTTTTCTAAATTAAAACAAGGTTTAAACTCTTTTTTCAACTTTGTTAGATTAGTTTACTTTATGCATGTTAGGAAACCAAAGTCAATGTCAATTATGTTACATAATGTAAAAACTATAACTATTAGCTTCTGAGCAAACATGAAAAATCACATATGGACTTGGAACCAAACAAGTTCTATAGACTAGTACTCACTCGGTGTTTTTTGTTGGGGCACTGGTGATTCATTTTGGTCGTAACCTGTGACAAAGAAGAGAAAAGTGATGAGGCTTCATAGTGTATGAGGAAGAAAACAGATCATAGTAGTGTAGAACAGCGATTATCCCTCACATCTGGACGTGGAACTAAACAAGTTCTATGATACTCACTTTGTGTTTTTTGCTGGGCCACTGGTGATTCATTATGGTTGTAACCTGTGAAAAGAGAAAAGTGATTGAGGATTCATGCTGAAAGAGAAAAAAAGACAACAGAGAAGATTAGTGTATGAGGGATGGAAATTACTCCTCACCTTCACCTATATTACCATACAAACTCTGCAGTTTAGCAAAGATGCCCACAAGAGGAGCAGAACCTGAAAGTGTAGGCTCAGTTTGTTCATAATTGGATCTGTCATCAGAGAAGCCATCATTTTTATCGGGACCACCCACGAGGGCACCATGGATGACATTAGGATTTGCCTCAGCACGGTTATACCACAGCTCAAATCCTTGACTGCAGCCAACCTCATTGTGAAGAGCAAAAATTGAAGCAACGGAAGCGCCTCTGTGGTGAACATGAAGAGGATATTTTGCTCCATATCCAACCAAGTAGCTCATATCCGCTGAGTTATTACCAAGGATATAATCAGCCTGTGTCAATCAAAATTCACAGTTTCAGTTTACTAATTAAACCACGCATTAAATCATGATGGACAAAACTTATATTAGATGCATTTTCTTAGGTGTCTTTGGTGCTATTCAATTAAAATTGGAGTTTCGCTCGACTGACTAGTAGTAATCTTTTATAAAAACTTTATTATGCGGATTTCTGAGACCAAAGCAGAGTTTTTTTATTAGAGAACATTAGACTAAAGTTTTTTATACAAGTTAGGAAAGGGTAGATTACAAAGATACCTGAGACTTAACGAAGTTGAGGAGCTCCTGAGGCTGAGTTTGTCCATCTGGACAGTTGAGATTTGCTTTTGTTGCTGAGAGGTAATTAGAGTAAACAGCTAAAAGGAATGCAGCAGAAGATGCGTACTGCAAGTTGTTCCATTCATGCACGTATAGTAAGCCACCTGATAAGCAGAAATCAAATGAAATTATTGTAGTTTTCCATGAATATTCCTAATCCATTTGAGAAGGAGTTTAAGAGGCTGTTAAATTAATTCTAACCTGGTGTTTTCTGGACATTGTAACCATCATTCTTCTGCAAGCAAGCACATGAAAAGTAATCTGCCTTGGCCTGGTATTGCTTTAGTGTATCAGCGTAAGGACCAGCCTTCCCTTCTAGTAATATCTGCAAATTAGGTATGACCATTTATTGCATGATTGATTGAACCATTTATTGCACGATTGATTGAACCATAATAGTCTAGGCTACGGCCTTGCAATAAACTAATTGACTTTGGTGTGGGTGCACATTTGATTTCCTTGCATGACAAAATCATGGACTCACAAAAACAGCAATAGTCCTTTCCCATTTGGGGAGTGGCAAGTTGATGAAATGATACTATATAGTTTTGTAAAGATCATGTTATTATAAATTATCTTCAAATATAGCCATTATACTTTCAGAACATGAAATTGATTTAAATTAAGTGGCTAGGAAGCAGGGATTTTTTTTTTGTTACAAAGAATTACCTTTGTTAGGAGGATCTGCACACCAGCATATTTGTTGTCCCAAGAGAACTCTTTCATTGCCCAGCCAGTTCCACCCATATACACACCATTGTCCACTACATACTTTAGGTAGAATTCATCTCCAGTTGCCCGGTGTAGCCAAGTGGAAGCCCATAACAATTCATCCTACACAGCAGCAGAGTCAAGTTTTTTATTTGATAATGGATACTAATGAAAGTAAAAGCAGAATATAGCAATTTTAACTCACTGAGTAACCGGAAGAAGTATAGAATTGCTGAGCACTTGAAATAGAGTCATCATAGAGACCTCTGAACCTATCTGCAAATGTGAAGAGCTGCAACAGATAGAACATTATCAATAGCAAGTTAACAACTCCTTTGACTGTAAACTATTAAAAGGTTTTCAGTAAATATGCGTTTACTTAGCCTTAATCAATCAGAGAATGGAATACATGTGTAATATTGAGATTTGTAGTCTTTACTTTTAAAGATTTCACCTAAACTCATTGCCCTTTCAATGTCATGTGTTGCTTTTAAGTGCTATCAGTGATTTTTAATGAGTCAGTTTAATACTCACCTGTTTTGCATGAACTAGCAGGAGATCAGAGTAAGAAGAGTTGTAGGGCCTGAAAGCCATAGCTGCAGCAGCCAATGCAGCTGCAGTTTCACCTGCCAGATCAGAGCCAGGGTGTTGCTCATCAATTTTGTAGGCACCTCTTGATGTAGTCATGTCTTCAGCACGCTCCCAGCAGTAATGATCAGAAACTCCATCTCCCACCTGAAATTTGTCACAGCAAAGAAATATCTTACATTACCAAGCAAAGAAAAATTTTCTACTAGTTAAAATCAACTAATATACTTCAATTTTTGAAGAAGTACATGAAAAAACTTATGCAAAAATTAAAATGTATACATTAGTTTTAACTTTTTGAGTAAAAAATAATCCATCTTATAGTTGTTAAGAGCTCTATTTTCTCTCAAGAAAGAAGTTTGTTAAACTAAATGATATATATAGATTTGAAGTAGAGTGATAATGATAAATAATGGCAAAGATGTCAAATCATAATGAAAAACTTTGTGGTCTTAATTAGGAAACTTGTGTGTATGATCATTAACTCAAGCAGATGAAAATTGGTGAACGAACAAAAGAACCAGTCCCTGTCTTACCTGTCCCCAAAGAACATTGGGCTGAGTGTGTGCTTTGACAAAGTAATCAGTTCCCCATTTAATGGCCCATAATGTGTGTCCCATTTGGTTCAGGTTCGTAATTTCCTTGCTGAACTCAATGGCTCCCCATGCAAGCATTGTGACACTGTAGGCCATTGGCAACCCAAACTTCACATGATCTCCTGCATCATAGTACCCTCCCACCAGGTCTACCTGCATCATCACGCAACAACAAAAATGAAAACACACACTAAAAGAACTTAACTTTGTAGAAGTTTTTCTTATAACTTCTCCATAATCTTAACTTGTGCGAGCCCTTATGCAGAGAATGATGCAAACAAACAAGGCTTAATATTACAATTTACAACTCATTGAGTTATGATGATGAGGACTCACTCCTTGCTGAAAACCATCTTGAAGGCCAGAATCACCACGCCACTTGACTCGCTGCTGCAGTGGTAGCTTACCAGATCTTTGTGCTTCAAAGAACATCAAACTCTTGTCAAGGGCATCACCATAGTTGAAGCTTGAGGGTGCACTGCCCCCTAAGCGCACAAGAGCTACCAGAAGCACGCACAAAGAGATGTTCAGGTTCTTCATGTTCATGATGATGGTTTCAGAAAATGTGACCATATAGTGTAAAATTATGAATTAAGGTTTCCTTATGCATGCATTGCATTCAAATTCTTGTATATATAAGAAAAAGAAGAAGAAGAAGAAGAAGAAGAAAAAGAAGAAGAAAGAAACTGTTTGGTGAATAGGTGGTAGCCGTCACGTTCGGGTTGACATTGTACAAATGAAACATTCGGAAGTACGAAGAGGTTCTCACGTTTGAACGTGCCAATGTGTAAACAAATATTCAGACATAAGGGGTGGTGATACGCTGCTGCACCTCTATGAGGTTGAAGATATGCCGCACCAATCTGAGCCGTGGCTGAATGTTTCTTTTTGTCTTATTGGAGACCTTTCTCGAATCTTTTTCATTTTCGAAAAATACGTAAATGAGAATCTTTTATAGTACAAATAAAATCGTTATATTTATATAAAAATAAATACAATTTTGTATTCACAAAATTTGTTATAAAAGTAAATAAATCTAAGAGAAAAAAGAATTTATTTATTTTTTATTTTAAAATTATGTTTACTAATTTAAAAATGAGAAATCTTGTGACCGTATTCATAAACACGTGGGTGGGGTATACGTAACTTATTAATTTGCCAGAAAAGTATATTTTATGAGAATTAACACCTCTGTTTTTTCTTTTGTCGTATTTTTACCTACACAGTGTAATATGATCACGTAGTTGCTGGCTTTTATGGCCACAGTTGTGAATGGTGGCCTTCTATCAAAAGTTTTACAAATTGCTAATTTTGACAATTTGCAAAGCCCAATTAGGACTATATATTTTATTTTTAATATTAAATTGTCTCTTTTAATTAATCTCTGAAATATTTTTAATTTTCATTTTCGATCTATGAACTTGTTTTTATCATAAGAAAGAATATATATTTTTTATTATGACATCATAAATTGTAATATTAATACTTATAACAGAATAGAATACATAATTCTTTAGTATATATTAGTTTTTGCTTCTTTTATTTTATTTTTATATTAGATCCTTTTAAAAGTATTTTGCGAGCAAAAGATATACAAACTATTTTTTTTTCTCAAAAAAGCAACTTAACACTTTCCAATGAATTTCTATCAGTATCACAAGCTTAAAATACGAATTTGAACTCACGTTATAATAGGCCCTTGTAGTAAATAAAATCACAGCACAAAAGCAACATTTGATAAATGCTGATACACACATAAATTAAGCTTTGAGAAAAAAAGAGTATGTAACGTAGTTTAGTGTAACGAAAAAAACATTTCTTTTTAGAAATATATGATGTATTTTAGTGTAATGAAAAATAAATTTATTTTAAACCAAAACAAATATAAATGAAATTTGACATTTGAAGAGTGTGAAACTTGGTCAACTTGTATGATATGACTGATTCAATTTTGGTCTTTTGAATTGAGGTGGCTGGAAGATTCACTATTCTCACGTAATTTTCGAAGAAGAAATTATACGATTCAAAAATAATTATAAAATTGAATAAGTTATATTTAAAAGTACAATTCTGTATTAAAAATTTGTATTCCATAAGCACAATCTTGTCTTTTTATTTTTTATTGACATACAGGATTTTGTTTCGTATATTTTTTTATAATTTTTTTTAAAATTATGTCTAGCAAAGTACGATTTTAATTATTTTTCATTAAAATTTTATTTACAAAATACTATTTTTTATTTTTGTTTTTTCATTAAAATTGTAAAGTAGGACTTTAATATAGAAAAAAAACAAAAATTGTGATAATCAAATACAACTCTAGTAAAAAAAATAAAAGAAAAAGAAATCATACTTATCAAACTTCAGTAAAAGGAATAAACAGAAGTCAATTATTGAATCAAAGAATTACAAAGAACCAAACAAAGGACAAGAATATTTAACACTTGTTTAGGAGGAAATGAAATAATTCATGAAATGTTTAGCCAACACATGATATGTCCACGAACTTAATTGATAGAACTGCAAATCTTTCTGATGATTCCAGCTGATCCAGTTAATGGCTGAATATCTCCCATTTTTATCATAGCAGCTGCAAAGTCAGACTTAAAGGTTGTAGGATTTTTGCTGTATTCAGAGACAATAGAGTCTGTGGAACCTCCACTGAATAGAACTTGATCTGACTGAAGAAGACCCTTCTTCTGAATCAAATTCTTGAAGTAGTTGTTGTCAAATGAATTAGGTGTCACCAAGTCTAATGCTGCCAATTTCTTATCATTTTCATTGTTATTAAGGGAAGGACAACCACGTCGACGAGTGCTAGCGAAACCAGCATCAATGTCACTTGCATTGTTGTATATCCTTCCACGGAATGTGAAGCACTGAGCTTGTCCAATTGTGTGAGCACCTGCATGCATTAGAACACACATATATTTGCTTTAATAATTTTCTCACACCTAAAAACCTATACTTTGAAAGTAGTGAAAAAAAAAAAATATAAGCAACATGATTAATGAATTACCAGATAGAGTAACCATGTCTCTAGCAGTGAGTCCTTTCTTAGTGAATCTAGAAATAAGAGTGTCAAGATCGTCTGTGAAAAGTGGAAGGTCACTGCTAGCTTCACTTTTGCTTGCTGTTGTAGAATCTCTTCTTCCAAGTTTCACAGTCCATGACGGACCACCCACCTGATCAAGAATAAGGAAGAAAGACAAAAGACCATGCATGTTGTTAATTTGCATGTTATTTAAAAACACTTAAACACACACATATATATAGCAACGTACGTAGTTTGTTACATACAGCAAATGATGCATCACGAGCAGCTACTGCCACAATGTCTGCGCATGATACAACTCCGGGACACACTTTCTCCACCTCACTTTTTGCTTGATCGATGACGTTAAATCCTCTCACTGAGTTAACATTCTGAAGTGCAGTCTTTTCGCTCTCGATGGAGGAGCTGTCATCAAGCAAAATTGATGCATCACAACCCTGCAAGGCATATGAAAAGATTCTCAGTTAATGATTTTATGGTCCAACAATTAAGCTTAAAGTTAATGCATGGTATTGATGAGTAAATAAGAAATGAAGAGAAGTAAGTACCTGAACAAAACAATCGTGAAAATGAAGGCGAATGAGAGATGCAGCCATGCGGCGTTCCTTAGAAACTGCACTGCGAATGACAGTTCTGATGGTGGTGAGTGCATTGGGACATGTACTGTCATAGAACGTAGAAGACAATTGTGCATCACATATTGTGGCTAACAACACCATTGTAGTGACAACAAAACCTACTGTGATACACGGAATTTCATGTGCCATTGTCACGTTTTTTGGAAGGTTAATATGAATTGAATATGTGCAACTTAACACTCAAAAGAAGAAAGGATAACTGATTGATACTTAGCAAGAAAGAGAATGAAAGAGGATGATGGAGAAAGATGGTAGAATGGTGGTGAATTTATAGGGCATGGTTTGGTTGTGTGAGAATTGTCATAGTCAAATGAATGGGCAAAAGCTGTTCTGGGTCACTATTATCTGCTGCAACGTGCTTTTGTGGTGAGTTGATGGCGCGGTAGGAGTTGACCAGGTATAACTATGGCTAGCCAGCATGCGTAAAGTTATATAATAAGCTACGATGGTTTAGATTACTTTAATTTTGCTTTGCCATGTTTTATCCATAGCTTTATTTTGCATTGTCTGCAATTAAATTGTTTTACAGAGGGTTTGTTTCTCTACTTCACGCGCTTTCCATTTTGCATGCATTTTTCTATTAATCTTATCATTACAAAGCTTCCTTGAAAGAGACCTAGTTGGCTTGTCCTTGTCTTTTTGTTTTTCACGTGATATTGCTTGACAGATAGGTTTGACCAAAACAAATCTGCAAAGTATCTTGATTTTGTGCTTGAAACAGTCTCCCACATAATGATTTTGATTAGTCTATTTCTCCTATAGAAATAGAAATATATAAAATGAAAATACATTCACAATTTACTAAATATTATCAATAACTTTATATATAATATAAATTAATTAACTATCTTGATGCCAAATTTATATAAAAAAATATAAATATGATAATAATTAAATAATATTGTGTTGTCAAAACTCGAATTTAAAATTTCCCCTCTTAAGGAATAATATGTTATAGTTACAAATAATTAGTTTTCATAGAAAACATTATACATGTTACAAACTATTGAAGATAAGGTGTACAAAAGAAACCAGTGGCTTAATTTTGATAAGAGTTTACTAGTCACTCTAAATAAATGTATTTATACGCGTTAAAGTCAAATTAAGGAAAAATAATATTAATTTCCAAAAGAAAATAAAGTTGTGGATGGGGAACTTTCTCCTTTTTCAAGGTTGACCAACTATCAACATCAAGAATGGCATCCCTATAAAGAATCAAATTCAGAAGAGATTAGTGTTTTTATCAGAAAGTCAACTTACAATTACCGTTAACAAAATTATATATATAAAAAAGTCAAACTGACTAATGATTAGAGAAACCCTGGTCAAATAAAATAAATTATAAATTAATCATTAGAGTGACAAAACAACTATATACATCATGGTAACTACGATCTCCTAAACATTACAGTATTTATGCTCGAGAGACAATAAGAATTTCATTAGAGAAACCCTGGTCAAATAAAATATATATATATATATATATTTTTTTTTTTTTTTCTTTGTCTATCTCTTAATTTACTGTCCATATCTACTTTACTCCACACACTTTTTTCCCCCTTATCATTCCCTTATTAATTTACAAACAAATTATACATTATATTTGATCCATTATTTTAAAGGTTTCCAATACTAATTAAGTATAATGTAGACACAATTACAAAATGACAATTCAATTGATATTTGCAGCACGTTTCTGTGATTATAGCACAACAAAAACAAACAAACTTGTTCATACTAGTTTGTTCATTTTCTTGGAAACTACCCATCACGAGGAATAACTTGTAATATAAGAATACTTATTTTCATGCAAAGCTTTTCCTTATATACTAAAATATATTCAAAACGGAAAATGCCAAATAATTAACATGCTGCTAGCTGGCATTGGCGACAAAACAACAAAGGATAATGCATGAATGAACGAACTGGTCACAAATGACAACTTCAGATATCACACACCGCGTTATAGCAGATTTTAGTGACTATGAATGATTCTAACACAACCAAAACCTCCTATAAATTCACCACCATTCCACCTTCTTTTTCCATCATCTTCATTCATCTCTTTCTTTATTGTTCATTCTCTTCAGTGTTAAGTTAAATAATAGATTCAATTCATTGTAATTAATATTCGAACGTGACAAGCATATATGGCGCACAGAACTTCAAGCATAGCAAGTTTTGTTGTCACTACAATGGTGTTGTTAGCCACAATATGTGATGCACAATTGTCTTCTACGTTCTATGACAGTACATGTCCCAATGCACTCTCCACCATCAGAACTGTCATTCGTAGTGCAGTTTCTAAGGAACGCCGCATGGCTGCATCTCTCATTCGCCTTCATTTTCACGATTGTTTTGTTCAGGTACCTACTCCTCTTCATTTCTTATTTACTCATCAATACCATGCATTAACTTTAAGCTTAACTGTTGCACCATAAAATCATTAACTGAGAATCTTTTCATACGCTTTGCAGGGTTGTGATGCATCAATTTTGCTTGATGATAGCTCCTCCATCGAGAGCGAAAAGACTGCACTTCAGAATGTTAACTCAGTAAGAGGATTTAACGTCATCGATCAAGCAAAAACTGAGGTAGAGAAAGTGTGTCCAGGAGTTGTCTCATGCGCAGACATTGTTGCAGTAGCTTCTCGTGATGCATCATTTGCTGTATGTAACAAACTGCGTACCTTGCTATATATATGTGTGTGTTTAAGGGTTTTTAAATAACATGCAAATTAACAGCATGCATGGTTTTGTGCCTTTCTTCCTTATTCTTGATCAGGTGGGTGGTCCGTCATGGACTGTGAAACTTGGACGAAGAGATTCCACCACAGCAAGCAAAAGTGAAGCTAGCAGTGACCTTCCACTTTTCACAGACGATCTTGACACTCTTATTTCTAGATTCACTAAGAAAGGACTCACTGCTAGAGACATGGTTACTCTCTCTGGTAATTCATTAATCATGTTGCTTATATTTTTTTTTCACTACTTTCAAAGTATGGTTGTTTAGGTCTGAGAAGATTATTAAAGCAAATATATGTGTGTTCTAATGCATGCAGGTGCTCACACAATTGGACAAGCTCAATGCTTCACATTCCGTGGAAGGATTTACAACAATGCAAGTGACATTGATGCTGGTTTTGCTAGCACTCGTCGACGTGGTTGTCCTTCCCTTAATAACAATGAAAATGATAAGAAATTGGCAGCATTAGACTTGGTGACACCTAATTCATTTGACAACAACTACTTCAAGAATTTGATTCAGAAGAAGGGTCTTCTTCAGTCAGATCAAGTTCTATTCAGTGGAGGTTCCACAGACTCTATTGTCTCTGAATACAGCAAAAATCCTACAACCTTTAAGTCTGACTTTGCAGCTGCTATGATAAAAATGGGAGATATTCAGCCATTAACTGGTTCAGCTGGAATTATCAGAAAGATTTGCAGTTCTATCAATTAAGGTCGTGGACATGTCAATTCACATTGTGTAGCTTAAACATTTCCTAAATTATTTCATTTCCACCTAAACAAGTGTAAAATATTCGTGTCATTTATTTGGCTCTTTGTAATTCTTTGATTCCAAAATTGACTTCTGTTTTTCTTTCTACTGAAGTTGGATAAGTATGATTTCTATTTTTCTTTTACTAAAGTTGTATTTGATTATCATAATTTTTTTCAATAATAAAGTCCTACTTTACAATTTTAATGAAAAAACAAAAATAAAAAATAGTATTTTGTAAATATGTAATTTAATAAAAATAATAATAAAAATCGTACTTTGCTAGACATAATTTAAAAAAAAATAATAAAAAATACGACTCATTTTCTTCTATTACGCATATTTTTACTATTACAATTATTTAAAACACACTCCTTATTAATGTAGTCACTAAAACGAGAGGGGAGTCAAAGTAAACAGGATTATGGCATATTATTGGTGACATGAGAAAAGTTACCACGACTATAATCCATCCAAAATCAATAATAATTCGATATCACAAGAGAAATATATATTAGAAATATATATTAGAGTGAGTTATTCTTCTGAATGTAATCAAATTTTGAATTGCATTCATACTCCAACTATAAAAAAATGTTGATATGTCTGTAGTGAAGGGATTATGGCCATTAAGATAATTCATTATTTTTTTAATAAGGGTATATATATATAACCAAAAATACAAGAAAAGTGAGATACTAAAGAATATATTTTTAATAAATAAAGATTTGGAGATAAAAATCTTAATTCATTATACATAAATAAAATTTCGATTATTTTTAATTACTAATTTTCTAAATATATATATTAGAGTTAAAACTGCATAATAATTAACATGAATATTAAATAGATGATAAAATGAATAACAATAATAATAGGGTTTAGTGATTAGATTAAACGAAAAAAGAAATTATTTTATATAGCAACACCGATAATCTTGTGATTTATTATAATAATAAGAAGAATCACATGAATGATAGTTATATAATCACTAATTAGGATTAATGAATGATTACAACACACCAAAATAATATCTTATATTCAATTAATTTCTAAGAACTAAAATCATACAACAAGTATTTAAAATGGTATATCATCATCATGTGACTTATCCACATAGACATTAAATAGTAAGGTTTAGAGCTATCTTACTATATATATATATATATATATATATATATATATATATATATATATATATATATATATATATATATATATATATTTTTTTCCTTATACCGATTGCATTCTTTGTGTTTTTCTCTTGTATTTTTGTGAGTTTTATTTTTTATATAGTAATTAATTTTCTCATTTATACTCTACGATTTAGATTTTTCACTTAAAATTGTTACTCGATCGTCTTATCAAACATTATATCCACGTTTTTACAAATTCTTAATCCTGTAATGTCTCAAAATCTTCGTGATATTACATGCTGCCATGCCGCATTCCTTAGAAACTACGCTACAAATTCAAATGGCAGTTGGTGAGTGCATTGGGACATGTACTCTCATAAAACGTAGAAAATAATAATTTTGCATGACATATTGTAGAGACAAAAAAAAACTTGCTATGCTTTAAAATTGTGAGCCATAGACCATTGTCACGTTCAAATATTAATTACAATGAATTGAATATATTATTTAACTTAACACTGAAGAGAAGTGAAGAACTAATTGGTAACGAACAATAAAGAAAGAGATGAATGAAGATGATGGAAAAAGAGGGTGAAATGGTGGTGGGAGGTTTTGGTTGTGTTAGAATCATTCATAATCACTAAAATCTGCTGTAACGCGGTGTGTGCTATCTAACGTTGTCTTTGTTGTTTTGTCGCCAATGCCAGCTAGCAGCATGTTAATTATTTCCGCATTTTCTGCATTGAATATATCTTGAGAAAATCTTCGCATGAAAAAATAAAGTGTGTGGAGTAAAATAGATACATGGACAGTAAATTAAGAGATAGACAAAAAATAAAAAAATAAATTTTATTTGACCAGGGTTTCTCTAATGAAATTCTTATTGTCTCACAAACATAAATACTGTAATGTTTGAGCATCTTACCATTTACCATAATGTATTTAGTTGTTTTGTTGCTCTAATGATTATTTTATTTGATCAAGGTTTCTCCCATGATTGTCAGTTTGACTTTTTTATGTATACTTTTGCTAACGGTAATTGTAAGTTGACTTTCTGATAATAACACTAATCTCTTCTGAATTTGATTATTTATAGGGTTGCCATTCTTGATGTTGATAGTTTGTCAACCTTGAAAAAGGAGAAAGTTCCCCTTCCACAACTTCATTTTCTTTTGGAAAATTTCTTTTTCCTTAATCTGACTTTAATGCGTATAAATGCATTTATTTAGAGTGACTAGTAAACTCTTATCAAAATTAAGCCACTAGTTTTTTTTAATGTACACCTTATCTGCAATAGTTTGTAACATGCATAATGTATTTTATAAAAAATAATTACTTTGTAACTATAACATATTATTACTTACAAAAGGGAAATTTTTAAATTTGAGTTTTGACAACAAAATACGATTGAAAAATTTTCACCAAAAGTAATTGAATAGGTTTTCTAATAGAAATTAATAATTTTTTAAAAAAATAACATTATTTAATATTTCTTAATATATTATTCTCAAAATATATACATATTTATATTTTTTATATAAAATTCGGCATCAAGATAGTTAATTAATTTAGATTATATATAAAAGTTATTGAACAGGTGATAATATTTAGTAAATTTGAATGTACTGTCATTTTGTCTATTTCTATTATTTCTATAGGAGAAATGGACTAATCAAATCATTATGTGGGAGACTATTTCAAGCACAAAATCAAGATACTTTGCAGATTTGTTCTGGTCAAACCTATCTGTCAAGCAACATCACGTGAAAAACAAAAAGACAAGGACAAGCCAACTAGGTCTCTTTCAAGGAAGCTTTCTAATGGTAAGATTAACAGAAAAATGCATGCAAATTGGAAAGCGTGTGAAGTATAGCAGCAAACCCTCTGTTCAAAAAATTAATTGCAGGCAATGCAAAATAAACTGATGGATAAAACATGGCAAAGCAAAATTGAAGTATCTAAACCGTCGTGGTTTATAGTATAACTGTATGCATGCTGGCTAGCCATATACCTGGTCAACTCCTACTGCGCCATCAACTCACCACAAAAACACGTTGCAGCAGATAATAGTGACCCAGAACAGCTTTTGCCCATTCCTTTGACTATGACAATTCTCACACAACCAAACCATGCCCTATAAATTCACCACCATTCTACCATCTTTCTCCATCATCCTCTTTCATTCTCTTTCTTCCTAAGTATCAATCAATTATTTTTTCTTCTTTTGAGTGTTAAGCTACACATATTCAGTCCATATTAACCTTCCACAGAACAAGACAATGGCACATAGAATTCCGAGTATCACAGTAGGTTTTGCTGTCACTACGCTGGTGTTGTTAGCCACAATATGTGATGCACAGTTATCTTCTACGTTTTATGAGAGTACATGTCCCAATGCACTCACCACAATCAGAACTGTCATTCGCAGTGCAGTTTCTAAGGAACGCCGCATGGCTGCATCTCTCATTCGCCTTCATTTTCACGATTGTTTTGTTCAGGTACCTACCTCTCTTCATTTTTTATTTACTCATCAATACCATGTATTAACTTTAAGCTTAACTATTGGACCATAAAATTATTAACTGGGAATCTTTTCATACGCTTTGCAGGGTTGTGATGCATCAATTTTGCTTGATGACAGCTCCTCCATCGAGAGCGAAAAGACTGCACTTCAGAATGTTAACTCAGTAAGAGGATTTAACGTCATCGATCAAGCAAAAACTGAGGTAGAGAAAGTGTGTCCAGGAGTTGTCTCATGCGCAGACATTGTTGCAGTAGCTTCTCGTGATGCATCATTTGCTGTATGTAACAAACTGCGTACCTTGCTATATATATGTGTGTGTTTAAGGGTTTTTAAATAACATGCAAATTAACAGCATGCATGGTTTTGTGCCTTTCTTCCTTATTCTTGATCAGGTGGGTGGTCCGTCATGGACTGTGAAACTTGGACGAAGAGATTCCACCACAGCAAGCAAAAGTGAAGCTAGCAGTGACCTTCCACTTTTCACAGACGATCTTGACACTCTTATTTCTAGATTCACTAAGAAAGGACTCACTGCTAGAGACATGGTTACTCTCTCTGGTAATTCATTAATCATGTTGCTTATATTTTTTTTTCACTACTTTCAAAGTATGGTTGTTTAGGTCTGAGAAGATTATTAAAGCAAATATATGTGTGTTCTAATGCATGCAGGTGCTCACACAATTGGACAAGCTCAATGCTTCACATTCCGTGGAAGGATTTACAACAATGCAAGTGACATTGATGCTGGTTTTGCTAGCACTCGTCGACGTGGTTGTCCTTCCCTTAATAACAATGAAAATGATAAGAAATTGGCAGCATTAGACTTGGTGACACCTAATTCATTTGACAACAACTACTTCAAGAATTTGATTCAGAAGAAGGGCCTTCTTCAGTCAGATCAAGTTCTATTCAGTGGAGGTTCCACAGACTCTATTGTATCTGAATACAGCAACAATCCTACAACCTTTAAGTCTGACTTTGCAGCTGCTATGATAAAAATGGGAGATATTCAGCCATTAACCGGATCAGCTGGAATCATCAGAAAGATTTGCAGCTCTGTGAACTAAGTCAAACTATTGCCTTTAACTTTAAAGGTGTTTTATCCTTAATAGTTCATCCAATTGTTTGTTGTTTCTCTTTCATTCATCAATTGTAACTTTTGTATGTAATTCTAAATGTATGTATTGTTTTGAACTATAAGCTAGCTTATAATGAGACTGAAATTCTATCTTAAATTAATATTTTTTTAACTTAATATAAACTAAATCTGAATAATCCGTCCGAATTAATATGTAATCCAAACAATTCGTATTTGACTAATTCAATAAATTAAATAATTACATAATCGAATATATATTTTGAAATATTAAATTTCAGATCATACCGTATTGGACTGGTCTCCAAATCCGATTTAGTGGACCAATGATATATCAACGAACATTCTTTCATTGAAGATACATGTACATGCACTAGTCGGTGTTTATGTAATTTAGGTAATATTATAATTAAGTCAAACCTTTCGTCATTATTATATTTTTTCTACAACTAATAAAGCAAATAAAATATAACAAATCAAGATTTTTGAGCTTAAATAAAAACAGATCTTGAAAATGTCCAAGAAAAATTAAAAAAATAAATAAATCTCTTATATGAAAAAACGCGGCATGCATTTACCATTAATTTTTTCGTCTAATAGATACTTAAATCCTTCCTTGCAAGAACTACACATGTCAGATTACTAATCTATGTATCTATATCTTTCTATATAAAGGTAGTAAATTAATGAATGAGACCAATTTTATTTTTAATTATAATAAATAAACAAAAAAGTAAAAAAATAATTTATTAAAAAATTAGTTAAAAGTCTCACTATTTAATAAAAACATATACTCGAATCCATTCATTAACAAAAAAATTTATAGATGAATCTCTAATTTAGATAATACATTTAAAAAAATTCATAAACAAATTTTGTAAGACAATTCTAAAAGATATTTTCAATTTTAAAAAATATATAATTTGACTTACAAAAAGTTTTGATTTTTATATCCAACAAAGCATCTACTGTTACAGTTTAAGATATATTCCATGCACCCAGTTGTGTTTCTCAAAAGTTTTAGCATAAATATCATCTCGATTAGTTGGTTTGATAGCAATCAGATGTACATCATTTTAAAGTTATGAGAAAGAAGTGAATCTTCTTTTAATAATGAAGAAAGTTTTTCCTCTTAAAACTTAAAAGAATAAGTCTCACATTAAATTTAAATATAAATGAATAAATTAAACAATATATAAAAAGATTTATAAACGTAATGTGATTATAGATACCATTCTTATTTCATTCTTAAGACCATTTCTTTGAAGAAGAAGCAGCATAGAAGTTTCTTTGAAATTGACAGCAATTAATATCCCAGAGTTTAGGGTTCAACAATGAGTGTTAATTAGGCTAATTAAAATGTTTATCAAGTTCTTCCATTCCCAACGTATCCAAGAGTGAATCCACCTCCTTCTCCTTCTCATCTTCAATGTTCATTCCTGATGTACCTCTTAAGGCCATGACCCTTCTCCATGCTTTCTCCAACACTCGGCTACTTTCACCTTTAAAGTAATTCCACGAGTAAAACTCCCTATGCATTTCTGGTAAATTCAACCTTCTCTTGCTTCTTATTTTATCCTCATCACTGATCATCTTGTGACCACTCCACTCCCAAGAGGAACTGGGATCTTCACCCTTGAACTTGATATCCTCCATGTTAGTCTCACTTTTGTACACATGAACTCCCCATGAGCATAGCCTCAAGTTTGTTTCACAGAAAACTTGTATGCTCTTCCAATCCTCACCAACTCCAAAACCTAAATCCTCCCACTCCTCCAAACCGAACAAAACTCTTAGGTCACACAACAACACATGATTCTCGGCCACACTGAAACTATGGTACCTTCTGCGTTCACCTTGAATGAACAAGTGCATTCCAACAGTTCTCCAGCGACCTGCCATTGCTCTTCCCATGGGTTTGGCAATGCCATCCATTTCACCGAACACTAAAGCTAGGGCAACAGCTGGGAACTTTCTACGGGCATCGAAAACTGGAAACCCTTTCTCACTAACATAGTCGAACCATTCCGGAATCTCCCTTTCCGGCATCACCACTTCTAATCTTTTCATCTCTTTACGGACCTGTGAAACAATAATTTTAAAATAGAGATAAAAAATAAATCCTTATGGCTATGTAAAAAATATATATCAGTAAAAAGTAGGGCTACTTAACCTGAGACCACAAGATGTTTGATGACTCCGAAGTTAACGAATAGCAGTTTTTTGCATCTACTTTCTGGACACTTGACGGCAGTGCTGGAATTTCTTGAAGCAAAACACAATACCTCACGTGAAGACTTGTCAACTTAGTAGATTCTTTAATGCATGCTGGGAGATACCTAAATATGTTGCACGATATATTTAAGTCTTTCAAGTTACGAAAATGGTAAATAATCGTACGAACATCTTGGTCTGATAGACAAGCATTGTCGAAATGTAATGTCTCTAGTTTTGGGCAAACTGAAGGGCTTCCTTCGAACCTTGTAAATAATTCTCGAAGTCGACGACATCCTCCAACCTTTAATGTGACAAAATTTGGCAACAGAAATAAGCTACTTGGTAAATGTTGAAGTTTCTTGCAATCTGTCATCTCAAGATGGTTAAGCCCAGTAAGTTTCTCAATGGATTCTGGAAGCATGTTGATAGCTGTATCCAACATATTAATCGTTAACTTGTTGTTCATCGTTCCACTGATCTCTGGGAAGAATGCTAGTTTTGTGCAGAGGTTTAAGGAAAGGTATTCAAGAGAAGGCAAATAGATTGTTGGCACAAAACTTGTGAGTAGCATGCATTCTGAAGCACTTAGAAAAACAAGGTTAGGGAGAAGTCCAACTGATTCATGAATACTAACCAGTTTCTTGCATCCATCAAGTCTCAATTCTCTCAAATTCTTGGCCCCAGACACATCAGGGAAATCAGTAACCATATTACAATAAGAGATATTCATATAAGTCAAATGCTGAAATCTCTGCAAAACGTAAGTAAATCACTTGGTTAACAACAATTCGTCCACATTATGTCAATTGTTTTAGAGGAAGATGACTCGATGAATAAATATTTTATATGAATACTGGTAAGAAGAACGAGACAGGAAAATGTAACATAGGCATACAAATTGAGGTAAAAAGAACTATGATCAGTTACATGATAAGATCAAGCAATCTAAAGAATAAGCACTTGTACCTTAAATGGCTCTTCCAGTAGTATAGGACTTCTACTTAAATTGAATGCCCCAATTTTCCTGGGATAAAATTCTGATGGCAAGGATTGTGAAGGGTAATTCTTCCAATCAAGTAGCCTTAGGTTATTTGGGAGACAGCTAGGCTCATGTGAAAAGCTCGTATTACGAACAATGAGAATTCTAAGATTCTTCATCTTCTCAAATACAGTGTCACTACAATTAATTTCTTCTCTTTGAGGAGGGTCAAGCATTAGTCCTTGAATCTTCCTACTTCCCTACAAAACAATCACAAGTGATATTAATTATGTTGTCATAGACAAGCTAAAATGTTTAAAGACAATAAAAACCAGCAACTCGCTTACCATATCATCAACAAGTACTTGAAGAACATCTTCGTGAAACCATAATCTGCTACGTTCACCAATTTCATTCCACGCTTCCTCCTTAACAATCTCTTTACCCATGTCTTGTATTAGGTCATGCATCTCCAAACATTTGTTTTGGCTGTCAACAGTTAATAGAGATTTATTAACCAATGTATCAATGCCATCTCCTGAGTTGAAGTCACACGCATCCAATACCCTTTTTACATATTCTGATCTTTGCCCTTTGAAGAAGCATGCAATGTCCAGAAAAATGTATTTTTCATTCAAGGGCAAGCTATCATAGCTTATTCTAAGAACTTTTTGAACACCTGGATGTGGACTCTTTTCATATCGATCCAATGCATCCTTCCATCCACCAAAATCTTTTCCAATCATATGAGAGCCTAGAACTTTTAAGGCCAGTGGAAGGCCTTTGCAACAGCGTATTGCACGATTTGACAGATCTTCATATTTTGGTTCAGGAAAACTCTTTCCAAAGGCACTTTGACAGAAGAGTTCCAGAGACTCTTGGTCGTTTAGCACTTTCACTTCATATCTGTTTTTGATCTCACCAAGATCAAGCAAATGTTTGTCTCTCGTTGTTACAATGATTGTGCTCCCTTCACCAAACCTAAATCTTCTCCCTATCAAATTATTCAACTGTTCAATGTTATCAACATCGTCGAGAACTATAAGAACTCTTTTTGAAGTTAGACTACGTTTGATTTTGTTGGTTCCTTCTTCTTTACTTCCGAATTGAACTTTGCTGTCCTCAAGGATCTCTGATAGAAGCCTTTGTTGCAGAAATTCTATACCCTTAATTTGATTTGAAGTTTCTCTAACGTTGAAAAGAAAAGATGAACCCTGAAACTGCTTGTAAATAGAGTCATACAAAGCTTTGGCAAGTGTGGTTTTGCCAATTCCACCTGTTCCATGAATCCCTAACAGAGTGATGTTACGAAACTTATGATGTAGAAGTGATTTCAATTCTTCAACTCGATACTCCCTTCCTACTATATGCTCATCACTTGACAATTCTTTGGGAGATACTTTCAGGAAAATCTTGCTAACAAGATCATCAATAAACTTGGATTCATCTCTCCTAAAATATGAACAATCATCCACATAAATTCATAAGTAGATATTTTTTCATAATTATTCAATAGAATAAGGCTTACTAGCTAAATATTAATTAATGTCATTTTGTATTTATACATTAATTATCTAACTTATTTCTCATTAGTTTATGTCTAGGTTAATAATTTTAGATAACACACAAAAATACAAAGTAGTGAATTACTAACCCTTGTTCAGATTTCAGATGTTCTCCAGTCATATTGGCTATGGCATTCAAGGTTGACCTCCATTTGAGCACCTTCTCTGAGTCTTTTCCAAACTTTTTTTCATGCTTAGTCATGGCCACACCATAACTTCCATTCTGATGTCTCACATCTGAGGGATCCACTTTGTAGAAGATTGGCCAAATGAGCTGGTTTTTTGCCTCCTTGCACTCTAGGATCTTCACAAGTTCATCAAGACACCATGAAGAATCTGCATAGTTTTCTGATAAAACAACAATTGAGATATTTGATTCTTCAATGGCTCTAAGAAGTGTAGGACCAATTTGATCTCCAAGCTTGAGTTCCCCATCATCCATGAAGGTGATGATTCCCTTCCGACACAAAGCATGATAGAGATGACAAGTGAACGTGTGACGGGTATCTTCACCCCTAAAACTAAGGAAAACCTCGTACCTAGACTTAGTTTCACACATTGCACCATCATTTGCCATCATTGTAAAACCACTGCACACACAGATTTGTATTGTCACTCACTGTATGAGCTTTCAATGAAAACTGTATAAATACTTTTTTTCTAAGTTATGTATGACTTTGTAAAACTAATAACAAATGAACCAGTTGGTCGTATAAAGGCTCAAACTTCTGATCCTTTAAATAAGAGTGTATTTAAAATAATGAAAACGTGGTGTGCACGATGTACCATTTTGTTAGTTCAAAGCCAGACTTAATTTTGTACAACTAATAAAAACACTATAAAGTAATGAACCACCCTTATGTGCTCATTGAATAAAACACAAAATAAAGAATAGATATAATAGAAAAGAATAAAATTCGTCTCACATTTTGCCTCTGGACAACTACTAAAGTGTTTAATGAGAATAAATCAGGGTGCAAGTAATTTTTTTTGGTAGTATATGAGAAATGGAAATACACTTTACACCATATATAAAGACTTACTTCTTAAAAAGAAAAAAGAATAATATAAATTCCGATGCTATCTTATTAATTAATAATAAATTTATATTTAACTCAACCTCCAAAACCTTTTTTTTAAATAAAATTTACGTTCAACTTATATATATATATATATATATATATATATATATATATATATATATATATATATTAATTATGATTTGACTATATTATTACAGTTTATAGGAGATTTCTAATGAACTTTAAGATAATTTAAGATGAGTATGTTTTTTTTTCTTTTCTTTTCTTTTCTTTTGGATTGCAACGTGAGATAGCAATCCTGAGAATAAATTACACAGTTGACAAGAATGGTTGATGTCACATATAATTAGAGATTAAATATATATAATTTTGGAAATAAAGTGATAAAATGTTAAATGGTGAAAATGAAATAGAAAATATTGAAAAATAATTATTATAATAAGAATGGTATAATTTTAAAATTAAGATAAGAAATTTCCTTCTCTCTTTATTTTACAATTTGGACAATCACAAAATAAGTCATACGATTTATTTAGCTAATAAATAATTTTTTATACATACTTTTGTTATATATTTGTTAGTTATAATATTTGATTTCCATGAAATGCGAATCACTTTTTAAATTAATTATAAAATAATTTCTTAAAAAATCACTTATATATATAATTGAAATGACTATAGTTATATCTCTTAATAGCTAGTCATGTCACCCGTATTATAAATCACTCCATAGTTATATAATTTATAAATTAGTTGAGTTAAACAAAAATCTCCAATACATAAATTTATCATTTTATCTTTTAATAGTTTTCTCATGTATGCACGTTATGAGAAATAGAAAAAAGAAACGAGGATTGAACTATATTTCAATTAATTTTACAGTTATTTAGTATAGTCTAAAGATGATTTTTCAGACAGTGATTTTATCCGTAAATTGATCACACAAAGATTTTTATGTTTGATAGAGTATTACAGACACAATTTTACAACTTAACTGGATTAAAACAATTTTCAAATATTTTTCTACATCAATTAACAACGATAAATAATTGAGTAAAATGTGTGCAAAGTGAAGGTTATTGTAATAAAATGAATTAGAAATTTGAATGGTAAAACTGATAAAATAATCAATTCAATTTATTCTAAATTCAAACATTTTCTTTTTTACTTCAAATACAAACAAGACAATTATTTAGAAATAATTGCATATATTTAATGGTATCAAGGTTTTAAAATGAATATAAAGGAAGAAAAAACCATTAACATGTGATCTATATTTGACTAAATAAAACAATTCAGATATCTTAATTAGTGGATCACAAGTCAACAATAAGAGAACACTTTTACGTTATTCAACTTGTATATTTATGTATAAAGTGAGACTTAAATTTACCCTTGAACTCTTTCTTAAACAATCTCTCTCAAGAGTGAAACATGTCCAAGCTGAAACATTTATTCAATCTTGTAAAACTTTCTATACAAGAAATTTAGATAGCAACAAAGTGTAGTTATTAAAAATTTTGTAAAATTGAAATATAAAAATGTGAGGTACACTTTCCCTTATCATTGTACTTGGAATAATTTTACTTAAGGTCCCTCTGCCAAATGGCACCATTCTTGCATCATTGCAGTATCAGACGTTTGTAGTGCTTAGGCAGTGGTGTTGAGCTATTCTGCAACTGCATAAGCTTACCCCATTTCTATGCACCTGCATAGAAAACGGAGATAACATAACATCCTTGCATTTTAACAAACATGTTAATTTCTCCTAACTTTAAAAAATACAATTTTCTCAGAACATGTTAATGAAATTTATTTTATTTATATCATTTTCAAAGTTCAAGATGACATGAATCAATCATTTTTTTTTTTTCTGAGAACTAGTTAGCTAGTCAATGATAATGTGATAATTTCTTGTCTGAGCCCTTTTCCTGGAATATTTGACAAACGTAGTTGGCACTGCTTGTCTAAGCGTCTTGAATAGCCGCTTGGCGAGACGTTGAACCATCTTGTAAAGTGGAAATTGTATTCGCCAAAAAATGGCCACAGGAAAGAACACAGCACAGCAGAACAAAACGGAAGCCCATTTTTGGTGATTCTCTAACCGAATGGTGAGCAAAACTGTTGCACTGAACGTCAGCATGGTGCACACCAACGAGAAGAAGAGAGAGGCAAACCCTAGGCTCAGTTTTTGCGGCAGAGATTTTCGGAAATCCCACAACTCAGAAGGGGACGTTAGGATTGAGAGAAACATCACCACTGATGCCAGTGAGCTCACAAGTGCCACAACATCCGTCACAGTGAAGAAGAGAAACACGCGAGAACCAAGAAATACCGGCGTCCCATTGTTCTGATTAGTGCCGCCCGGGATGGTGTAGGCCGCCGCAAAGACCACCGTGGCAACAAGGACAGCCACCGTTGAGCATGACTGTGCCGTTTCCTTTATCCACCCTTTTGCTTCTTTGTGCATCTCCCGATGCTCCATTTCCAAAACATCTTCTGCTGTTAGCCCGTCTTTGTCACAGTGCATCAGGTAGTATGCTGGAACAATGTCTTTCACTCGCTGCATACTCATATACACAACAAATTGAAGTAGTAATTAATCGAGTATCATTGCATGCATTAAAGGATAAAGGGAAAAAAGTTCTGAACACCAAAATGATATATAATATACAATGTAAGGATACTCACACGAAGACCTATATGATATGATATGACAAGGGCTACAATGGAGTTAGAATATGCAAAAAATTTCTTCTTGTAAAGGGTGAGATGAATAGGAGCTTACTTCGTACCAGCGCAACTCGTCTTGGAGTTGGAATGCAACACCAGGTAGGTGCTGCTCGTAAAACTCCATTCTCGAAATTTGGTGCAAGAGAGTACGACCTTCTGCAGTTATCCGGAATGTCAATGATTTGAATGCTGAATGTTTCTTTAACAAGTTAAAGATTTTCAGCTGACGGTGCTTCACAGCCATGTGCAGAACGTTGTGTTCATCCTGGCTAACGTGACAAATGGCCTCGGGAAACCTGTCAATGATTTTCCCAAAGATTTCCACGATTCCTGAGCCTGCTGCCCTGAGAAGTGGCGTGTAGTTCTTAGAATGGGGAATACTTGTTGAGGTGGCTATAGGTCTGTAACTTCTAGCACGGGACATTTCACTATAGGTCTTGTGCATCTCCTTCATGTGGTGAATGTGCTTTATCCTGTCTGATTTGGAGGAAAGAACTGGCAATACAATTAATGGTTGAAAGTTTTCGTGAAACGAATTCTGCCATGAAAAGTCTTTCTGCACTAACATCTCAGACAGATGTCCTGCTAACTTATGCTGCTTCTTTAGCTTCCATATACGTCCAATCCCATCGAACTCTGCACATGCATGATCATGCATAAAATTGATCAAACAGAAACCGACTATAAGACACGTAAATGTATTTTCTTTTGTCAGTAATTGACGGATGTTTGAGGATGAGATAGTCTTACCCATGTTAAATCAGATCGCATGACAACAAAACAAAACATTTGTTAATAATTAAAGCTAGGTGTAACTTGTAACCTTTAGCCAGAGTTCTCCAAATAGTATAGTTGATCCTTGAAAGAACTGCAAAGTTGTGAATTTTGTCATGTGAGCAGTGACTTACACTTGTGATTGATGCTTTCCATTTCCCATTAGAATTTCATTTTCTTAATTCTTGTGTATGTAAATGAGGTGATTATGCCTGCACATCAACAAACTATTTTCATGACCAGGAGTACCTGAACTAGGAAACTTGGCCTCGTCTTGTTGTCCACTTTCTATGTCGGTCTTCTGATATCTGAAGTCAGCACTGCCATTTTCATCATCATCATGGATTTCATATCCTTCCTCAGGAAGCACTGTGTCAGGCAAATTTCGATTGATGAGCACCAGTGCATGTTGTGCGTGTGTGTATATATACCATTATATTCAAAGGGGAAGTGTGACTTTTGAAAAAGAGTGGTGATATTTTCACACAACTATTCATTTTTTACACTATTTAACACTAATATATATTATTATTTTATTTATATATAATATTTTATTAATAAAATGTAGTGTCAAATAGGAGTATAAGTGAATAATGGTGTCAAACTAGCATTTTCCTTTGAAAAAAAAGATTGTAGCATAATATATGGGAATTTGGGAAAATGGAATATTGAGACAGAAATGTACAGTAATATATAAGAGTCTTCAATGTTCCCATGGAAGGGGCCTGGCTCCGAAATACAAGTGGCATATTGGATAGAAGTTGAAGACATGTCATTCCATTCATATCCTTGTGTTGAGCTAGTTTTTCATCCATATTCAACAACCAAATAGAGACATCTATATAGAAAGAGACAAGCAACACCCTAGTCATTGTCTTCATATATACTATTCTTGAAAAAAATATTCTTTAGCTTTTCTTAACTCTACACTAAAGTGATGCAAAATAATTACAAGCCCTTATTCTTTTCATGGTTAATACTGAGTAGATAGAGATATAGAGCACAAAGTGAGGCATGCACGTACCAAAAAACTGTCCAAGAATGCTTGCATGAAGAATGGAATACTTGTCATATCTAACAAAAAGCCTTCTTATGTCACCATCTGCATGTTTGGCCATATACTTGAGCATCTTAAGCCTGCCAAGTTTAGCAGCCCTAAAGAGAGGGGTTTCACCTGAGTCATTTACGATCTCCAACAAAGGAACCCTTTTCTTTTCTTCTGGTATATCTTCTGGTGCTGCCTCATTCTCAAACTTCAACACAACACCGGCCATCTCCACCGTAGTACAGAAGACGATCTCATGGAGAAGGGTGTTATTCACACAATTCCCCTTCCTCAATGCATGCCACCTCTCCTCCTCACTCAGCAACTCCAACAACTCACGGAGAAGCCCTGGATTGTTGGAACGTGTTGCAACGTGAATGGCAGTGTTCCCAAACAAGTCAAAAGGCCCCACCAAACGCTTCGTGTCTTCCTCCAAGATTTTCTTGAACATTCTCCAGTTTCCACCCCTTGCAGCCCTTTGAGCTCTCACCGTTGTCTCATCAGACATTGACACTTCTCCCTCTGCCATTTCTTTATCTCTCTCGATTATTGCATCAATGCACGCAAGTACTAGCTATGTATGTATATTTATATGTACCTGCTCATGCACACTATAACTAGAAGATTGTTGAATGTGTGCATTTTGATTTAGTTTTGCATTGGTGTGAATAAGAGGGTTTATCATTATTTATATATGTACCGATTCTTGATTAGTTCCACAAGGAAAGTTTCCTGCACTCTTTCTCTCTTTTGTATATATATTATTCTAAAGTGCTGTCTTCATTCTTTGCTTACATGAATAAAACATATATATATATATATATATATATATATATATATATATATATATATATTTTTTATTTTTTTTTTTTTTTTTTTTTTTTTTTTTTTTTTTTTTTTTTTTTTTTTTTTCTCTTATACATGAATGCAGAAAGTTCGGGAAGAGATTAAATTTGTTTCAGATATGAAAAGGGAGTTTGTTTGTAAAATAATTAAATAAAAATATATTTGATGTCTTAAAAATAAAAAATCACATTCAATACCTACTTTACAAAAGTAAGATTAGTACAAGGATGCTGCATCAGAATTTAAATTATTCATTTGAATTTTTTTAAAGAAAAAAATAATAAATTATGGACCAATCAGCTAAGGAATCTCTATGACTTTAGATAAATATAGATGGAATTAGACATGGATTACACTGTTTGAGCATAAGTAGGATCACTTTTAGGCTTTCTGGTGTCTTCATGGATCAGGAATTATGAAGACATATCACAGTATCACTGGCAGCTTTACGAATGTCTGGAATCTATTTTCAGTGCAAGTTTGTGATTGAGGATCAATGTCTTTCTGCTTTAAAAATTTTACTAATCCCTGATGTACTGATGTACTTTAAAATTAGGGTAAATATATATTGAATCTCAAACTTTTTTGTTTGAAAAAATTTAATTTAATTTTAAATAAAAGAAATAAATATATTAGATCTTTAGTATGAAAAAATTGTACGCGATTTTAATAATAGACAATAATTTTATGTAGTATATTACTAAATTTTAATAAAAATTAATTATACGAAAAATAAAATTAAAAATTTTAATATATGTTTTGACTGATTTCAACAATTCTTAGTTGAAATAGACTTTCTAGAAGGGTTTTAGAGGAAAAAAAAGCTGGAATAAATATATATATATATATATATATATATATATATAAAGATTTGGTCGTTGGAGGCATATGATCCACAGAGTGAAGGTGAAGTGGTTGAAATGAACCGCGAAAGCCCGTTAGGATAAGGCAGAGAGAGAAAACAGAGAGAGAAGAGAAGAATGGCCACTCTGCAATTCACCTTCACCGACTCAACCTCCTTGCTAAGGCCTTCTCTACCTTCTTCTAGAACCTTCCCTCGGAATCGAAGCCTCATTGTCAAAGCCTCTTCTTCTTCCGACGACATTTCCCGGAGCAGGAGACGCTTCCTCGCCGAAACCGCCGCAATCTCGGTTTCGCTTCCTCACTTTGCGGCCAAGGCCGAAGACACGCTTTCCGAGTGGGAGAGAGTGTACCTCCCTATCGACCCCGGCGTCGTGCTTCTCGACATCGCTTTTGTCCCCGACGACCCCAACCACGGTACGTAAATTCGTAATATCTTCATGTTTCGCCTTGGATGCTGTTTGAATTGGAGCTAAATGGATGAACGATGTTGGTGTTTTAGGTTTTCTTCTCGGGACGAGGCAAACAATTCTGGAGACGAAGGACGGAGGAAACACTTGGGCTGCGCGTTCGATTCCCTCTGCGGAAGACGAAGATTTCAACTATCGCTTTAATTCCATCAGTTTCAAGGGGAAGGAAGGGTGGATAGTTGGAAAACCTGCGATTCTGTTGTACACTGCTGATGCTGGAGAAAGCTGGGAGAGGATACCTCTCAGTGCTGAACTTCCAGGGGATATGGTTGGTTAATGGTTATGCTTTGTTATTCATTCTAATAATAATGTTTGTGTTTGTTTCTGTATTGTGAAAGTTGTACTGAAATGTAATGTGATGTATTTCAGGTGTACATAAAGGCGACTGGTGAGAAGAGTGCAGAGATGGTGACTGACGAAGGTGCTATATATGTTACTGCTAACAGGGGTTACAACTGGAGAGCTGCTGTTCAGGAAACTGTGTCAGCTACTCTTAACAGGTGAGTTTCCAATAATGCACAAGTGTCTATGTTTGCATGGAACTGAAATGGATATGGTGTAGTGTAGTAATGCTATTGTTTCAAATTAGTATGATGAAGTGTTAATAAAATCGAAATGTTTGAGTTTTGCTATAGGGTGAGTTTTTGATGGGGTTATTTGACTTCTTTGGCTATGTGCTTCAAAAACTCATTCATTGGGTTATCTTTTGTATTATGTGAATGTTGAACACTTTCAGTTTTATAGGTCAAGGCATTTATCTATCTGTGTTGCTTCTTCAGAACAGTTTCTAGTGGTATTAGTGGTGCAAGCTATTACACTGGGACTTTCAATACTGTCAATCGCTCTCCAGATGGAAGGTATGTTGCAGTCTCAAGTCGGGGCAACTTCTACTTAACCTGGGAGCCTGGTCAGGTGAGGATTTTACTTCAGGATGACATTTTTTTGCCTCTGTTGTGCCTGATACTTGAGCTATGGCTTTCCTGGAATTTGAATTATGAGAATTAAATATGAAATTGTCAATATGAAAATTCTGAAGTAGCAGCCATAAGCTGGTCAGGTGGAACAGATTACATACAGTTGCTGTAGTAATGAAAATGTTTTCTCTGATGCTGGGTCTTCTTTGGTGTAAGGCCCAAAAAGTAAGCTAAAGTGATGTACAAAACTGTCCTATTCGATTTGTCCTAGAATTTCTTGTTTGTATATTCTTTCTTTGTTTTCATCCAGTTGATTCCCTAGATAGAATATACCTCCGAGGAAAAAAAATTATTTAACGACAGACAAAATCAGAGGATCTTCTGTTTCTTTTTCAACAGCTTTTTTACTGTAAAAACTTTTCTTCCTTTCTCAATGCTTAATGATTCTAAAGTCTATGGTGATACATTAGCTCTTCCTTAGGATATACATCTCAGATAGTGGCTTGTATAGATTATTCATTTTCTATTTAACCATGAGATATCACATTGACTGTTGATTTGTCTTCTGCATAGTGTTTGGTAATAACTGTTTTATTTTATTTTCAGCCATTCTGGCAGCCACATAATAGAGCAGTTGCCAGAAGAATACAGAACATGGGATGGAGAGCTGACGGTGGTCTGTGGCTTCTTGTTCGTGGAGGTGGTCTTTATCTCAGCAAGGGCACAGGCGTAAGTAATTCAGAGAATGTCATTCCATAGTATGAATGTGTGAAATAATAGTCTTCCATTTCACTCCTTACCTGTCACTGTGGATAATCTTTTAAATATTTTCGTAAGTCTTAAATTAGCTTTCAATTTTGTTACCCTTCCTTATTGGGATATTTCCATCTATATGTTATTCATTCATAGGCTTTATTCTCTCTTCTCTTAAACTTCTGTCTTTGATCAAACAAACATCTTTCTTGCATTCACTTTCCTTGTGTTGTTGTCGCATAACACTAAGTGCATGTTTGAAAATGGATTGATTTTGGAAAGTTATAAGAATTAAAGCCCTTTCTAAGAAAGCGCTCAAGTGCTTGAAGCTTTTTTGTTTCTGTTGTTATTGTACTAAATAGGATAGATATCTAAAGAGATGAATTAAAATCTGTTGATAAAAGATATTAGGCTTTGTTGCTCTTTTTGGTTGCTGTAGATGTCTGCTTCATTTCTTTTCAGATATGAACAGATGTATATTATTGTTTCAGTTAACTGAAGAATTTGAGGAGGTTCCTGTTCAAAGCCGGGGTTTTGGCATTCTTGATGTTGGATATCGTTCAACGGTAAAGTGTTCCTTCATTCAAATAATTCCTTTATTAAGTAAGCAATTCTTGCGTGTAAAAGTCTAGCCACAGGTTCCAAAAGAAAAAAAAAAATAACATTTGAAATATGACTATTGCCTCTACAGTTCTTGCAATTAATTTTTAAACCAGAGGGCAATGCAGCAGCCATTCTTTTGTAAATGTAATTTGCTAAATATGTATGCAGGAGGAGGCTTGGGCAGCAGGAGGAAGTGGTATTCTTTTGAGAACTACTAATGGTGGCAAGTCATGGATCCGTGACAAAGCTGCTGACAACATAGCTGCAAATTTATACTCAGTGAAGTCAGTCTGACAATTACTAAGCCTTACTTTTATAAATATAGCTATTTATTTGTCTACCCTTGAAAAAATTTACTGGGACAAGTTCCCTGCCCAACCACACCAGGAAAGAGTATACAGGAGTTTTGAGAATTGGATAATACTATTTTGAAGGTTATAAAACTTCTATAAGTAAAATCTTCTTGTATATGGTCTACTTGCTCCAGGTTCATTGATGACAAGAAGGGATTTGTATTGGGAAATGATGGAGTCTTGCTTCGCTACCTTGGATAGATTTGTAATTCAACATGGTAAGTAGCCTTTTACTCCTGATTCTGGATGACATTAGCATCATATCTTTGAATATATCTTGTAGTTTTTAGAAGCTGAAAATGTCAGCAGAGCTCCTTCCTTGCTTTACAATAAGATAGAAGTTGTAGAAGGAAAGAAAAAATTGAGGGGAGAAAAATAATGACTATTAACTAGACAGGACAAATTATGAAGTAAATCTGAAACTACCTTAACAGGCAGGAACTTATTATCTGAAGGCTAGTTATACGATTTTCAGTTGATCCTCCTGGGCTACATTAAATTTTTGGGGTTAACAAACACATGCTAGGCTACCAGGACATCAAGCATAGGATCATGATTCCTCTTTTATAATTCAGATCATTCATTTTAAGGTTGGTTTGAATGGTTTGACTTTATGATTGAAATAAGTAATTTTGTAGGTTTGTTGCCTCGATTGCAATTTTGTAGCAGATTACATATCCATGCTTAACATTCATTATTGTGGAGAAAGTTATGGGATCAAATCAACTCCTTGCTGTTGTGCTAAAAAAATGGGGAAGTATAGGAACAAACTTTACTACTGTAAAGAGAGCTATATTATGTCAATGTAAAATTGTAATTGCCACGTTATTATTAAAATTCAATTTTATAATTTATATGTTGTACTGCAGAAGTAAAGTATTGCATAAGCATTTCTTCGATCTAAGAGTTCATCACACGATAGATTATATCATTAGCTGTTATTTCAATTAGCATATTTGCGTTCAGATGCATACTCTGAAAACCGACAAATTTATCAAACAGGGTTGATTTCTTTTGAAATTGGTAGGTATTTAAAAAATTATCCTTACTGTAGTCGTGCTTGAAGACAACTTTATATTGAAAAAATTATATTTCAATGACTTTAGTTTTTTTCGTTTTTTTTTTTTTTTCTTAACACGCTTCAGGTTTGGGAAACACGACTTTAGATTTAAAAAGTTATATTTCAATGACTTCAGTTTTTTGTTAACAAGTTTCAAGTTTGTTTAGGTAGAATGACTTTCATTCGTTTTTTAGTGAATTCAGATAGTTTAGAAGTCGTGTTTGTTTTCAGATTTCTTATCTTTATTAAAAAGGCTAGTAAACTAATAAAAAAATGAATAAATTGGTTAAAAGTTTGTTCAAAGCTAGTTAATAAATTTTATTAGAATGAATATTTTAAAATATTTATTTTGATTTTTCCTTCAAAATAAAGAGTATAAAGTATTTGTTATTTTCTATTTAAAAAACTTGTTATTTTTAAAGAATAGTATTATGTATTGGTGAACTATAAACTTAAATATTATGATATTAATTTTATGCGTATGTTGAATTTTAAAATCTTATAGCATATATATTTTTTCCTTACAAAAATTAAAGTATTTGTCATTTTCTTTTTAAGAAAATTGTTAAAAATTAAATTTAAATATTACGATATATTTATTTTTTGTGTATTTTGAATATTAAAAAACTATAATTTTTTTATTTTTTTATTAATAGTATTATTAAATTATGATTTTCTTCCATGTTATTTATACTATTGAATTGTTTTTATTATTTTCTTCATGTGGATTCAATTGATTCGGTAAACTTTGAAAGGATCCTCCAGTTTTGAAAATATAGATAAATATTGTAATCAGCCACCAAAAAAAAAAAGAAGAAATCTTGCAAGAGGAAGATATTGATGAAAAAGGTTTTTTTAAAAAGAAGCTAGGATTAAGTTATATTTAAGTTTATGCACTTAATATTGTAAACTTTTTTTTTTCTACACAGAATGTAAGCTATTTGTTATAAAGTGTGTTTGATTCAACTTATTTTTTTAAGTAAAAAAAAAAATTAGGTCAAACAAGCCTAGGCTTAGGTGAAAAAATTGTAGAAACATTTAGTTAAGAGATAATGTTTGAAATAATTTGAAAAGTACTAATGTGGTGTATCTTAACCGCAGTGGACTGACCCTAAGTTAGGATCCATATTTTGTACCAATATATAGCTTGTTTTACTTAAGTAAATATAAATGAAAAATGTTGGTTTGATATTTTACTAAACTGTAATTTTAATTTAAATATCAAAATCTTATTATGAAATAAAATGTTAAATAATTTTTAATTAAGACATTAAAAACATAATTATATACAATAAAATAGACCCATCTCTTATAAAGTCTAACTTATTTATCGTCATCAATATCTCATATATGGGTTTTCATTTTAATGTATTTTATATAAAAAAATTCTCATTAATCTATTAGTTATGTTTAAAAGGGTTAAATTAATTTGTGTCCCTAAAATGTTCAACAAATATGAATTATTTTTTTCAATTGTGCCTTTGAATTTATATTTCTTTTTTAATTGAATTTTTTCATCTTATTGTTGTCATGAAAATTATTGGTCTAGGTTAATTGTGTAAGTTTACTATAAGGATAGTGTAGAGTGAAGTCTGGAGAATTTTGTGAGAAATATTCAGATTAAATGTACCCGCCAAAACAAAAATTCATGTTAAAACTGCACATTGGTTGAAAATATTGAGTTCAAATAGTGATATGAAAAAGAAACTTAAAATATGAAAAAGTGAGAATGTTAACTTAAAATATAAGAATACTCAATATAATACTTAGATTTAGTGACAATTATGAATTTAATTGGATGTTTGTAACTAGTTTTCCTAGACAGAAAATGAGATAGAAAAGCCTAATTAAAAAAATATAAATTCAATTAGAAAAGCAACAAAAGATGTTGAACAATGATCAAAATTGGAAGAAAAGTATATTCATTTAACCTAACATGAACGATAAAAAAAATATAAATTAAAAAATATGATTGATAGTAGCCTTAAATCTCACAAAACATAAATGGTCCTCAATTTTTAAATAGATATCAATTTTATTTTTAAGAAACATTATAAGCTTCAGTCTTTAATATATGATTTTTTATTTTTTAATGTCTAATAATTTCTCCTAAATTAATTTTTTTAAGTCTATTATGTTATTTTATATCAATTTTACTATTCATTTATTATTATCGAAGTTTAAATAGGTAATACAATCTAGAATATTAAAAAAATATATATAATAAACTATTTTTTTGTTAACTGCTTTAATGATACACGTGATTTTATGATGAAAATATTTAGCATATCAAATAATAAAAGAATACTTCAGTTGACAGGATAGAAATATTTTAAAGATAAATTAAGAAGAGAGTAGCACACACAGTATAAATATTTTTTAAATTAAAATTAAAATTTTACAATTAGTTAAATAGATAATTTGAAAAATAATTATTTAAATACTAAAAAATAATTTTCAAAATAAGAACCTAAAACTTATTCAAACATATTTTCTTATGATAAATTTCACCCTCGTCACTATAAACCTTTGTGCTTCTCCTTCAGGCCTAAACCCTTTCGGCCGCAGACAACCTTAAAAAATGGTAATGTCTCTGTCGCTCTTTCTCTGCATTTCTCTTATCTCATTTCGATTATCGTTTCCGTTCTCGTAACTCACCGTATCCTCTTCCTCTTCTTGAATGAAACAGAGGAAGAACAAACATGGGTTCAGGAAACCCTTTGTGATGAAAAAGTTGAAGCAACCGCAAGAGCAACCCACCGTGGATCCTGTTACGGGAAAGAAAATCCCCAAAAGTTTCGTCTTTTCACGAGGGAAGATACCGGGCTCCCTCAAACAGCTTCAGATGGACCTCAGAAAGTTGATGCTCCCATACACTGCTCTCAGCCTTAGGGTTAATTCAATCTCCCCTTCTTCTTCTTTACTTTCGTTATTCATCGTTGGATTAACTTTGTAACGATTTGCTGTTATCTTTTTGGGGCTGAATTCAAAATTGATTCTTAATTTGTGTTCCTGCCGCTAGAAAAATATTAAAAATTATAATTTGTGAAAGAGAGAAAAAAAAAAAATTCTTGTGATTAAATCCCCAGATGTGGGGATTAAGTGGCATAGGGTTAATTCCACATAACAAGTAGTGTTCAGTTCGAGTTAGTTTAAATATTTGAAAGGATAACCTTGTCCTTCATAGTGGTCTTACACGGTTTGAACGAAATTGTTTTGTGTTTATCCATGTGGAGTGAGATTGTGTGTCTTAATGTTGACTATATACTTTTATGTATTCTATTTTGCAGGAAAAGAAACGGAACAATTTGAGAGATTTTCTGAATGTTGCTGGAGCCATGGGTGTCACGCATTTCTTCATATTGTCAAAAACTGCAACTTCACCTTACCTGAGGGTTGCAACAACCCCTCAAGGGCCTACTCTTACGTTTAAGATAAATGAATACTCGTTGGCTGCTGACATTGCTCGATCTCAATTGCATCCTCGATGCCCTAAGGATCTTTTCAAAAATTCTGCTTTGGTAAAGTTTTCTTTGTACTCACTTGCAACTGAAGTGTTACAGAAACTTGAAAGTTAGGCATAAATGATAACTTTTTGTGATATTATTTGTTCTTCAAATGCCATTCACCCTGTTATTATAACCAGATTGGAGTATGCAAGTGAATGTATTATGAAGAGATGATTTATTATGTTTTAGTTTTAATCCTTATCAAGTTGAAGTATTATTATCAGCGCAATATAATAGTTCTTGCACTGGACATTAACTTGTTTAATGTATTTTTTATGTTCATTCCCATCTTCTTATCAATTTCATGTGTGGCTTAGCTGCTAATGGTAGACTAGTAGTATTTAGGTAGGGAAGATGCAACTTTTGCAATGGGTTGAAACTTTGGTATTATAGTACTTAATAGTTTAAGTTGTATACCTTCGTTGTTTGTCTAACATTTATGTCTCTGTGTTTTCTTGCCAGATTGTGCTTTCTGGATTTGTGAGTGGAGATTTACCTCTACAGCTTACAACTAACATGTTTCAGAATATTTTTCCAACAATTGATGTCAAAACCGTGAGTTTATAAGCACCTATATTCTTCCATGACTTTTACTTGACACCCAAGTGCTTCATCTCTTAATGTCACGACTTGTTATTTCAGGTTAAGCTCTCCACTTGCCAAAGAATCTTGTTACTTAATTATAACAAAGACACTAAGCTCATTGATTTTCGGCATTATTCCATAAGATTACAACCTGTAGGTGTTTCACGCAGATTAAGAAAACTTGTACAGAGCCATCAGGTTCCCGATCTAAGGAATCTTCAAGACGTTAGTGATTTTGTCACAAAGTAAGATACTTGCTTAATTAATCAAGTTCTCATTTTTTTACTTTTTGATTTTGAAGGATGATCTGGAAGAAAGCTTTAGTCGTTTTTTTGACCTTTGCATTCTGTTATCTATACAAAATAATTAACATGCTGTTTCCTTTCCTTATTCTTTAACTTGTGATTTGTAAGGGCTGGCTATGGATCAGAAAGTGAAGCTGACGAAGAAGCAGCAACAGTTACTTTGTCTAGTGATATTGGTAGAGTTAATCGTGCTTCTACAAAAAGTGCTGTCAAATTGCAAGAGGTTGGACCCAGGATGACTCTTCAACTAGTTAAAATTGAGAAGGGACTGTGTTCGGGTGAAGTTCTCTTCAGTGAATATGGTACCTCATCCTACACTCCAACCTCAAGTAAATTATTTTATTACTATTGAAAAAAATCTATCTGGCCGCAATTATATTAGCTGTCGAAAATCCAGAAGAGCTTTTTCATTTCACATATTCCCTTGATGCTGATAGATGACATTGTCATTAAAGTTGTCATTCGTGTTAGCTTTCTGGTATAGTAGACATGGTGATCCTTCTGAAATCAATTGCATATATGCTGTAGGAAAGTCTTTGCTTCCTGAGCAACTCTCATAAGTTATTTTTCTTTTCCTCTTCTACCCTGGTCACTGCTTAGGCCCTTGGTCATTTTTCTTTTAATTTTGAAGTCTTAAATTAATGAACTTGTTCTCTGCACATGCTTCCCACATAACCCTTTTGGGTCTATTCTAACTACTGTTCTTACTCTTCCCTATTAGGAAAAACTGGAGGCAAAGGAAAAAGTGATTATGAGATGCAGGATGAAGAAGATGCAGAAAGCGACAAAGAAGGAGAACATTCAGAGGATAGTGAAAATGAAGACGAAGATGAAGAACTTGATTAGTCGCATAGTGGTTTCACATGGTGGTATTGTAATATTCAATTTGTGTAGTAGATTTTTAACACTTCAAAACTGATAGATTCCACTGGAAATTTTTCACATCAAGTATTCTGGTGGTTGTGGCATACAATTCATGTGTTTCTGTCAAAATCCATAAAATTAAAGTGATCAAACGATGTTCCTTTGAGGATTGATTTTTTGCTTTTAAAATGTGTTTATATTGCTCATTCCAATTTTAATATATTTTGGACTGAAATATGTTGGTGGAGAGAGCCTAACCAGAATAGCTATCTGTTTGGTTGGGTGAAAAGCCCTTAGATAAATGCTTAAAAGGAGGTTCTTGCTTCTGCAATTTTTAGATATTCGGACGTTAATTCACACAGAAACGTGATGCAGATCCAAACACGCCTATGCATGATTTTTCTCTGTTGATGTCTATATTCAGTGACTGACTTTATAATCAACTTAAACTTTCTACGTGTACCATATATAATCTAAAATCTGTTTAGACAAATTATTTCTTAAGCACTTTTAACTAAAATAAAATAAAATTTGTAACTTTAACTTTTGCACAATTTAAAAGTAAAAGTTCGTTTGCTGAGGAAACTATGTAAGTTTCTATAAATCAATTTATATATAAGGTAATTCTCTTAGTTTATGAACGTAATTATTTGGTTTATGTACAGAACATTCGTCACTAATATAAATTCCAAAAGTATATTAATATTAGTGACGAATCACATATATCATTGATTTTTTATTTTCAGAACAAAAACTAAATAACTCTAAAAACACATCAGTCATGTATAAAAACAGAATAATTGCATTAGAATTTAAGAATACTGTTAAGGTAAAATTTGTTGCTCTTTTTAACATTTACTTTTTGACAGAAACCACTCTCAAACATAAGATTATTTTTAGTTTAATTTGATTCGAAAAAATAAAAATTATGTATTTTAAGCCCAGCATGACTGAGGCACAAAACTAAAACTCGTATTAATGTTTCACCATAAAACAAAACTGTAATTCTTAAAAAAAATGACCAATCCCAAATAAATATCTAATAAATCAAGGATGCTCTCCCACATATATCTTGCACTGAAACATGGATTTTCAATTCATGGAAATTGTTGTTTAAGAACAATGTTTCATTTTCGTGTTGACCATTTGGGTAAGATATTCAAATTAAGAGGGTTATTGAAGACGGTGATCAAGAAGTTGATTAGGCACAGTGGTATCCCACATAGTGGAGTAGTGAAGTTGTGTAGAAGATTACCCCAACAGTAGAAATGAAAATGTGACCCTGAAAATTTTTCTTATGAAATGGCTTTTGCTAAAAAAACATAAATTTAGAGTAATGAAATGCTGTTAAGCAAGATATTTCTATGGTCTAAAGCTTCAAAAGCCTTAAATAGAGTAGGTTGTTTTTTATTGGTAGGGATGGATACCAGCAGCTATACATAAAATACAAACCACCAAGACCTCCTTTTCATACTGAGAAATGCCAAAAATGCATTTGGAAAATGTCTATTTTTAAGTTTTTTTTTCGTCGCAATCTAGCTGGTACGCATTTATAGTTCTAATCATTAATAATTTTTAGCTTTGATGGATATTTATAAAACCAATAAAATTAGTCAATGCTCTAGTAATCTAGATCGCAAAAGGGTGAAAGAAACCCTCGTTTTTTTTTTTCCTGAGGAAAAACAACCTGCGATCAATAGTAAATGTCACCGACGTTTGATTTGATTCATGTTGTAGGCCAATACGGATACCCTTTTGATTTGACGCAGTTGTAATGGGTTTGCATCGCTGATTCAAATGTCTAAGTGCAAAGAGCATAACGATCGAAAATAATCAGTTTATCCACCCGTTTGGTTGGATTGCCAGAGGACTTAAATTTAGAATATTTGGACGTGAATTTAGAAGAGAATCGCAATGCAGATCCAAACACGCCGTATGTATGAATACGATGAAAACCTACCGAATAGCCAAATGATGATAATGTCATCTTTTGCATCAACTTCTCCTCCAACACTAGCCTACATTCAACATCCTGTTTCTAAATTGGACACTCTAGCTGGCATTGCAATCAAGTATGGTGTTGAGGTATTCTTTCTTCTCTTTCAGATTATGCTTTTTGGAATTTCATGAGGAAACTGAGTCACATAAATTCTGTTTTGGTATGTGGCAAAAAGGCTGCTGCATTTCTAATGATTTTGGATGCAACAAACTTATTGTACAAGTAAAATGAATTGAGATCCGTAAGGGGACAAAATTCGTTAAAAATCAAAGGCATGGAAAAGTTATATCTTGGACCATTTTTAATGATATGAAATGGCTTGAACTTTTTTTTATATGTATAAATTTCTTTGGTAAGTTATGGATGGAGTTTTGTGGTTTGGAAACTTGAAGGTTGCGGACATAAGAAAGTTGAATGGACTAGTGACTGACATGCAAATGTTTGCTCTTAAGACCCTTCACATTCCACTAAATGGAAAGCACCCTCAGCCCAGTTCTACAGGGTAAGTTTATTTATTGAATTGACGAATATCAGTAAATACCACAAGTTAATTAGTTGATTGATTGATTTTAGTTATAAGATGCATGCGAAGGGGCTATGAGAGTTAAATCCGGTGCATTTTAATACGTGTATCGTTGATATCTTACAACTAGTGTTATGTTATAATACGTCCTTTTTGGCAATTTGGGTGATATATTACTCCATGTAAATGGTTACAGGTTACAAATATAAATTTGAGTATATTAGCTTCATTGCACCCTTTCTGTTTCAATTAAATTTAATATAGAATTTCCTTGAATATCATTACTACTAATGAACATTTAAATCACTGAAGAACATAAACATTGCTATTCCTTCAGACAAGATGACACAGAGCACAGTCCAGCTGATAATACAGGGTGTGAACTGTTTGAATCATTCCAGCCGCTGAGAAGGAAGTCCTCCGAGCAGAAGCTCTCCCCAGTCATGCGCTCTTTACAAGGTCATTACGGAGCTAAATCAAAAATGAAGAAAAGCACATCTGAAGTCTTTAGCATGGTCGAGTACGAAAAAAGGTCCTTTAAATATTCAGAAAACGGTTCATTCCACCGAAACTCACCAACGTCCCGCAAAACTCTTAGTCGTCACCAAAAATCTCTTAGTTTGGCCACTGATAGTCCGGAGAGGTCTGAAATTATGGCAGGTGTAGCAGCCAGGAAAAGTGACTTTGATAAGAGGAATGTTACACTTGTCCGGAGGAACAATAAATCTGAAGTTAACCTTCAGCGTATTCCAGAGTTGCTCTTGAAGCAGGATAGTAGTAGCAATGGTGGGTTTTCTACAAGATCAGCAAATGGCCTAGCTCAGAGGCAGAAATCTGCTAGCCGAATAGCGTTGACACCTTATTCCAAACATGTGGTTTAAGCACAGTGCCAATTTAGTATGATGGAAGCAAATTATGAAACTCGTCAAGTCAAAATCATCGGTTGAGCCAACCTCAAGTTGCAGTTTAAAACCAGTTTTACATATCATTTCAGCTGCAGCCATAGCAAAACTTATCCTTGATGGCTTGCGGACCCCGATAACTGGTCCAAAAAAGGATTACCACTGCACTTGATTAGTATATGTAGTTAGTGATCATACCAGTTCTGTTGCCCCTTCTAAGGTTCTCAGACCAATGGGTCGAGGTAAAAAATGTTAGAAAAATATATTAATATTACATTTACTAATCTCTTAGAACATCTGCAATGGAAGTTTCTTATCAATGAAAACGTCATTTTAATCTAGGTTCTACAAATACAAGCTTCTTAAAATCGAAAAAAATTATAAACAAGTCTTCAATTCAAAAGATATCGCGTAAGATTCATATTAAAATAATGCTTTATTAATAAGAAACTTCCTTTAAAATGCTCTAGAATGGCACAAAAGATGTTCTCTTATAAATGGGTAAGAAGATAAGTTCAGGAAATTTTGTACCCGATTTGTTCTGCTTGTTCTCCGGGTCAGAACACTACACAGTTGCCATAACCTTACGCAATCGTTCCGAAGCAGGATATAAATAAATGACCTAATCTGGAAGGGTTATTTTTTGGATTTTTATTTGATGTTCCTAACTTTTTTTCTTTAGCTCTGCTAAAACGTTAGAATTACGAAATAATAGTGATTAAATATAAAAATTCTGCATTTTCCTCATTTTCTACTGTGTCAGCGTTAAAACTAAAAATTACAATTAGTACACGCGATCAAACAATATTTGGTAAGCATTATTATATTGACAGCAATACTAAACTTTCTAAAATAAGTAAAACATTTCTAAAATAGGAAGTTAAATAGATATAACGAAATTTGCAGAGTGAGTAAAATTGAAGAAAAAAATTGCACCTTACCACAGTTAATTTAAATGTAGATATTTTTACCGTAAATCTTTTAGATGAAGGTCCACAACTCTTCTTGTAAGGGTTTCCTAGCTCCCAAATACAGGTTTTGTCCGCAAATTTGGGTTGCTTGAATCTTTTAAAATATTGCGGCTATCAAACATGCCTAAATAGCCTTTTTCAAACACCGTCTCAAGAATGTTAAGAGTCTAAACACCCTCTTTTCTGTACTGCGAATTTGAGACCGTACCCTTGGACTTGCAACTTTCTGTACACTTTAAAAATAATGACCACATATTAACCTTACACGAAAGCTTCCATGCGAATTTTGTATCTTCAACGCCAAAATAAGATATGAAAAAAATGTTAAACTACTATTTTAATCAAATTACATCCATAACTTGATATTATAAAACTAGCCCCACCTTTATACACAGTTTCAATGAAAATACTCTCTCACAAAAGATGTACATACTATTGCCTTCATCGGTCAACTTTCGAACTACACAGTATATGAACTTGGAACATACATCTCTAGAATGAAGTTCAATTTTAATGGGTATCTATATATTTCCTCCTTTGAAACAACGAGATTGTTTATTTTCATCCGCAGTTTTTCTTAAATGATCTCCGAAGGTGTACAACATTGCATAAACTTGTTTTTCATTTCAACAATCCAGAAGACCACAATTCGCTACTATTTCAACATACCCAATGTTAAATTTCAATAACAACAAATGGCTATTTAAATCTATTAAGTTAAAAAAAAACAATTTTAAAAAGTATATACAAAAATTCAACGAGTCCCACATTAATTGGAATTGAATTCAATTAGCCCCTAAATAACAGCCTTCCACTTTGTATCAATTCCGCTAATGAAAAGAATATTATGCTTACACAATACGATAAAACTTTCAAATCAGACGAATTACTTATCTATACAGTATTTCAGTTTTACATAAAGTTCTCTACCAACCAAGTACTAAGCATGAGCACTTGTGAAGCCAAGTAAATAAATGAATTGGCGAACAAACCTAAGATGATATTTGAGGAATAAAAGAGCAAGTTGAAGAATGAGTTGTGGTCTCACTCGCACCAACATATCTCCCTATTTCCATCCATGATATAAAAACGAGAAACACAAACATAAAGAAAATGTCCCTAAAAGTAACAATCCGACATTAATATTTGTCGTAGCAACAGCACGAGCAGCCTAAATCGTGTGAACAAAATACACTTGATGACATAATGAAACAAAATGCCTAGTTTGAAAGTAGTGTTCAATTTAGACAGCAGCGACGGTAGCATATACAATGCAAATGGCTTCACGAGAATTTGTTTTCACTCATTTAAGAAGCAAGAATCAAGTCCAATGTCATACATCAAGTATAGCTTCGAGTGCCAGAATTTAATTTAAGTACCTTAAGTTTTCCAAAATTACTCTGATTGATTTACTATCTAATACGATAACCTAATTCTTTTTCTTCACAGGAAGTATAACAAATTAAAGGATAAAACTAATCCCAACTTAATTATCAGAAAGAACAAATCAGAGGGCGTTTTATTCGTAAGTGGTGAGAGCCACATAATCAATCAATCAAAGTCAGCATAGTGAACAGATAATTTAAGTCAATGATGGTGGAATGGAAATTGACGGATCATATGTTTCAAATGTAAGACATCTTGGAAAAGAAAAACCTCAAATAAACTCTTAAAACAAAGGTATCAGGAATTTAGTAACCATGTTGACCATCCAAGATTGTCATCTACGTTATGTCTTAGACTACTTATCCCTCGGATCCACTCTATCAGAATCAAATCATTCCATATACAATGTGTTACTTTGGAATCCTCAAGCATTCCTGAGTGAAGTTGAAGAATTGTATTCTCAAAACATATTGAAAATCTCTTCCAACCTTGCGTGGGAAAAGCAGACACCAACATCGAGCAAATACATCGCACACACGACAAGATATCTATGACGACAGATTAAGCCCTAGGTTTCATGGCAAATAATTGTATATATAATCATATGGCAAAAATAGGCACATGGAAACTCAATCCATTAATCAGAGAAAATTTATGATCCAAATGACCAAACTTTACCGTTTTAACTTCCTACTAAGAATTCAGAAAAATTGATTCAAATTGCATGGAGAAATGCATGCATTACACTAGACAGGAAACAACCAAGACATGGTGATGTACAATATATGTAAACTCGTCATCAAAGAATTACTAGAGTTCTTAAAAAACATCCATAAGAACTATGTTTACAACTATAGATCCCTAGCAGAGTGATCCGAGTAAGAAATAACTAAAGCATAGTCAGTTCTTAAATTACATAACAGTATTACCTCAATAATCAGCAGTCTTTATGTGAAGTTGGACCGTAATCTTTGTTCAGTTATCACAATCAAAACATGAAAAAATGATCACCATCTTCTTTGGCATTAACAAAACCTGAAATCGCCGAGATATTCAGAATTCCTTTTCAGCAATATCAAAAGGTTATCACTTGACAGAACACATCATATATGCTTATACCATAATGTGAATTAAATAAAACTACATCATAAGCCATCAAGATTGAAATAGGGTAGCACTTAGTGCAATACTAACGCTAAGAATGACTTTATGAATCCAACTGAAAGGAACAGCGTGGAAAAGAATGAATCTTAATTTTATGTCAAAAACAGGGGGAGGATAATTCGTTACCATAACTTAAAATTTTTACACACTGATCCATTGTGTCCAAATTTGCAACAAAAGGGGGAAACAAGACTAGAACATGAAAGAGAGAGATATCAACAATAAACAAGCAGGCTGAACACATATTCAAGCTGACTTGTGCTAACAATAACAAGAACTCCATAGTATCAAGACAAGGATTCAAGTGCTTGAGCTTCTAAGGAACAATAAAAGTAATTATAGAAATTACACAAACAAAGAGTCCAGTAGTATTTCATTCAAAATTTGTAAAAAAACGAATGTGCATTCTTTCCTGTAAAATATAAATGCATAAATAGCTTATCTTGCTGCACTCAAAATATACTTATAGAGCTACCTGTCTTGTTCTTCCTTCAAACACAGGTTCAAAAAATCTTCAAGGGTAAATGCAATGGACATCACTTATTTGTTGCCCTTTCTCGCAGAAGAAGCATTTTAAAAAGTACATACTCAAAAGCTTGCCAATCGGCTAATCCATCTAGTCATTACACAACCAGGTAAAAAAGGATTGAACGAGCAACACTGCTCACAATTGAGAACTTTAAAGAATTGTTTCAGATTGTTCACTTTTTTTATTCAGTATATCTTTCACATTCATTCTAATTCATGCATACTTTTAGTCACAGGTAGGTGTGTTTCAGGAAAATTTCCTATCAGACGTCATGTCCAAAAATCAATGTCCCTTTTATCATCAGCATTCCCCTAATTTATAATTTTCCCATCTCAAAAAACGACAACACATGTCAAGGAAGAAGGAAAAATAGATAAAGTAAATAGCATAAGTTGTATAAGTTCATGCACAATACACAACGAAAATGAGACCATTCCCAAACTACCCTTGCACCAAAGTACGCATATCAGAAATACCTCAAGTTCAACTAGATTTATATAAAGATGCCAGTTTATGCCAGAGCCTGAAGCATTTTGATTCAAAGGCTTAGCTTTCGATGTCAGTTATTGGCAATGGCAGTTAGTAGTAGGCAATCCAATCTATCAGCATCAGTGAAAGATTTTAATGAAACTTGTGGAATGCTCTGGTATCTTCGAATGTCAGGAACGCTACTACCAAACAAAAAAATAAAAACTAAACAGTGCCAATTTAAGTCCACAAAAAGAAGGATAACAACTGCCAAAATCAATAGACAACATCTCATGTTATCCAACTTATGCTTAGATCTAAACATGATACAGAATTATGGAAGAGAATAAACGAATAAATCATACAAAATATACATATAAACAGTCCTTGAAATAGGAGAAAGACTGCCATCATATATGTGATTTGCCAGAGAAAATGAAGGCAGCAAAAAAAAGTAACATAAATTTATTAATGTAGCATACCAATAAAAAAACAAACATTAAATCTGCACACAGACTTCGAAAGCATAATTTCATCTGTACAGCTAGATAAGATTTCAATGGTTATATCAGTTTAGCACCTCCAAAATAAACATTTTTTCTATATACAACATTAAATAAATATGTTAATGTAATCCTAACAGTTATTATGATAGTTTTGGATTAACAAGTGTTAAGATGCTAATTTTGACATTATCACATACCAACGTATATGCAAATATCTACTTCCGATGATTATATGTCAATTCCCGTTAATTCAAGAGTAAAAATATTACTGTCAGGACCAATTTTGAAGGTACCAACAATTCATTTAACCCTAATTTCATCTCATGAAAATGATCTTCAACTGAAGGAAAAACACAGAAATTTAACAATCCTCACCCATAAAATAATTATAAATATATCAAATAAAGGGTGTTTTAATAAATCTATAAAAAAGATTATTGCTAGATCGATAAAACCAATAAGTAGCAAAGCTAAAAGGCCATAAATTTAAGAGAAAAAACACTGATTTTTCAGAGTCAACTATACACACTGTTAGGATTACAAGTGAGTTTAAGTCTTACGTAGAGTAGGAATGAACAAGATAAGCATTATATAAAAAATAAGACCCACAAACCCACTGACTTAAAGTTTTAAGTTAGAGGTGGTGTCCTAATCTCTTATATGGTTTGCTCATGACTTATTGGTGCCAAATCTCCCCAGCATTTCCCCTTGCAAGAACCCGTCACATACATTTATTTCACAGCAATCCACAATCAAAGGGAAAATAAAGCTTGCCCAATATTTTCTGAAGACAAGTTTATAAATATTGACAAGATTAGATGCTCTCGTAATTCCTCTGAATTTAAATATGAACAAAAAAGATGGTCATGTTTAGTGGACGTAAATATAAACTAATTTAAATCACCTTACCCTATTTAATGCTACCTTTTAAAAAAATACCCTTAACTTTAACACTAAGCACCATTCCTAATAGATATAATTTCAATTATTGGAGATCTCAGGTAGACTATAGATATGGCTTAAAAAGTAAACTTTAAATCTAAGTCAACCTTGTATTACAAGGTTAAATTTGCATTCACTTATATACTATAATTCGGTCATGTCTCTACTTAAAGGTGAAATCTTCAACATACTACTCACACCGAGAACTAGACATCTCTAGGAGTAAAAAAATATTTATGGACATCCAATAGTAGGTGACATGATAGACCCAACAGTTTTTGTTAGGATAGGTTATGATATCATCTTAAAAAATAGACCTTAAGTATAACTTAACCTCACAAAAATCAACTTTCAAAGTAAGGTTTGCATCCACTTAGGTACTATGATAACTAATAGGCATTTAGTCATGAAATATGATATTATTTATCAAGAAAGTGCAATGAACTATGGGAATAGAAATTTTGAAGACAAAAAAAACAAGCCTTTTAAATATTGAAAATAAAAACAACATTCATTTATTGCAGTTAAAATTGAGTACTTGAAACAGATTTCTATATAGATATAATGTAATAATTACAAGGGATGGGAAACAGATAAACTAACCAAGTGAAAAACATGGGCTAAACTTGGAAGCATATGTTCCTGGGATACATTGTCAGGAAAAATTACAATATACACAATCCTGTCAAAAGCCTCCTCGAGTTTTCAAAATTTTCTTCATGGGTAAGTTGTATGTACTACACGGGCGAATCTAACTTTGTGGCACAATTTAACCTTTCATGTTGATCCACCAGCAACACCACTGAAAGATAAAAAGCAGTAACAATCAACATAACAATATTGAGAGAAAGGAATCTCGTACATTTCTTTCTTGAATAAAAACAGAAATAGAATAACATAAAACTTTTTTCCTATAAGAAATTCATTCCATATACAAGGAAGTTAAATAGCCAAAGTTCACTCTTGCAATGTAAAGAATTAACCTAAGTTTGGGTTTTGGAAAGTTCCATGAAAGAGTTTCCCGATAATAATGAACTCATTGACCAATGTTCTTATCCACCAATTTTGCCAATGAAGGGGAAACGTATGAAGTTGATTATTTTACATGTCTGACTACAGAAGCAGTCCATAAATTTTATTTTTTTTTTCAGAAAATAAAATGTTCATGGGGATTTATCCCTGATGTTTCAATCATGTCACTTTATCAAGCACTATAGAAGGGAAATAACTAGAGGTCATTACCTCGTTATTGAAGAAAATTACTAAAAAGAGGGAGAAATAAAAGAAAAACAAGGAGAATAAGCTAAATCAAAGTTCTCATTTCCCTCCAGTAATATATACTTAAATTTCAAACTGTTCAAATACAGAAACACTCGGAATAATTTACCAAAGACGATAAAACTCAAAAATATACTCAGCAGTGGGCCAGTTTTTCCGACAGCCAAGACTACTCAACATCACAACTTCAAGAGGCACAGGAGTTCATTTAACAATAAAGAATCCTAATCTTCCTAAGTATCAAATAAAGAAACTATTGCATTTTCAGTTTTATTCAACATTTCCTTTTTAATATTTGGATACATGCAAACATGTCAATGAGACATGGAAGCCAAAAATTATTGAACAATCACCTATTGCAACTTTTGGTTCAGCCACAGTTAAACCATTGCTGCAGAAAGAAATCCTCCCAAACACAAAAAAGTTTACCTAAAACTAATAAGAAGACTCCATTCAACTTCAAGTGGGTCTCCAACAATTAACAGAAGGAATGTCCGGCCTACAGGGCATCATCTGAGGAACACCGTGTCCTGAAAAGGGCAAAATGTATTTTAAATTTAGTTTAATAAGTATAAATTCAAAAGAAGTGCATGAGAGGAGTGAATCTCAACCATGGAATTAAAATAGTTGGTTAAGATTTGGTTTAACTAAAATAATCTTAATCATCCACCCAAGATTGTACGACAGATTAACATCTCAAATCTCCCTAGATAGATAGATAGATATTAAAAATCACCTGAGATTGGAGCAACAGGTAGGTTGCTTGAAATTGGTCGCTGAAAACCTACAGTGGTTACTGGTGTCCTTTCAAATGATGGCGGAAAATGACCTTCATCACCATAATCAAAACAATGTTTACAAACAACATTAGATTGTACAAACAACACAAAATACAAATAACAATAGTTGAACTAAAATGCCTTCTGAAAGGAACCAGACAATGTAATTGATAGGTGGGAAATATATGTGTTGAACTATGCGAAAGCTAAAACGAAATAGTCCATGCAAGTAGATACTGATTATCAACAAAAAAAAAAGAGCAGAAAAATTAAAAAGAAAAATGCAGAACAGGAAATGATATGAACAACTCCCTCAAACCAGCAGCTTGCCCAATCTTTCCCCAATATTTTCCTCCCTTCCCTGTCTCCCTCCACCCCATTTACAACCAACTCCATTATTCTCCAAATGTTACCCATATCATTCTCCCCCCAATCTTTCAATAGCACCTGTCCTCCTTCTGTTATTTCTGTCTCCTTTCTCACCTGAATTGTCCATCTCTAGTGGTGGTGGTGGTGGTGGTGGTGAGACCTTCATCAATATCATTGGGCTTATGGCAGCCCTTCTCCTCTTATACACCTTAGTTATGGGCCTATCACCTTCACTTGTATGACTTGTTCTTCCTCCACCTCCATGAGTTCTTCCTGCACCCCCATATTTTTTAAAATTCCAAAAAAATCCTCTCCGGATAGTAGAATTCCAAATTAAATTTTGTATTCCGGATTATATAATCCAAAATACAATTTTTTTTTATATTCCAAATTGTACAATCTGGAATATAATTTTTGAATTCCAGATTATATAATCCAGAATACTAATTTTCTTTTGTATTCTGGATTATATAATCTAGAATACAATTTTTATGTTTCTGATTGTAGAATCGGAAACATAATTTTTTAATTCTGGATTGTGCAATTCGGAATACAAAAAGTTAGGAGGTGTAGGGTTTATTTAATTCTTTTTCATCAAGGGTATAATGATCATTTTGCTGAGTTTATGGAGGTGCAGGAAGAAAGTATGGAGGTGCAGGAAGAAGGCATTGACTTGTATGAACAATAAAAATGTAAGCAAAAGTATATCAACCTCTATAAGCTGTGAACAAGCCTGAATTATATACACATAAGAAAAAGCCTTAAATAAACCATACTTTTATTTAATATGACAAACATTTAGAGTGGAGCCAAGTAGATCATACCTTCTTGCCCATAGGGCGGACCAGGACATGATGGATTTCTCCCTCTCCATACACTATGTTGATTGTTTGTTTTATATTCACTAGATGGCATTCTCCATTGCTCATCAGCAACAAATTGTCTCCTGCCATCAGGAAGAGATGGTAAAGGGAAGGGAGGATGGAATGAATGTGGAAGATGTTGCTGAACTGTAGGATTTGAATATGGATACGGATTTGGTGGATTTTGTGGTGGGGCAGGATGTGTGTGCCTCTGTGCATATGGGGGATTACCCTGCTGAAATTGATGGTTAGGTTGAGGAACTTGAGCATTTAGATACATATCATTCTGTCCGTACTCTAATTGCCTTGAAGGGTTAAAACCAGAAGGTTCCTGGGAGTTGCAACCTGCTGATGGAGCATAAGCAGGTGGCTGTGGAAATACTTCATTCTTAACAGCTGCATTATTGTGACCTCCAGGAAAAGAATTCCCAGCCATTGGAACTATTTGGTTACCCTGCATGCATTACCGCATTTATCAGAATCAACAATTCAAATAAATCCATGACAACCAAGTGATACCAAAAGAAAAACAGTCTTACATTACTACTGCCACTAAAGTCATGAGGTACACTCTGCTGATACCCCAACTGTGGGGATGACTGATGTGACGACTGAGATGACATTAATGGTTGGGACAGAAGTGGCCGAGTTGGTCCCGATGATTGAGGAACCAAGGACACTGGAGGGGCTGATGGTGGTAAAGGAGGAGGTGGGGGTTGCAACATTGGGGGTGGTGGGGGTGGGGGAGGAGATGGTGATAATGGAGGAGGAGGGGGCGGTGGTGATGAAGGCAAAGGTGGGGGTGGAGGAGGTGAATCAAGTGGCAAAGGAGGAGAACCCTCAGGAGTAGCTGGCATCTCTTCTGAAATGTTTGGAGTCAGATCCAAATTTCTATCTGACAACGGAAGTTGTAAATCAATTTCATCGGAACTGCTAAAACATGTGGGCCTTTCATCCTTCGGATGACCTGAAACATCTTCCATTTCCAGCTCACGATCCACATCCTTTAAGATACAATGGCGCTTGTCATTTGGGGTAACAGTAGAAGTTTCCGATTCCCCAAGGGTATGGGTGGGATCTGCTGGAGATGCATCACATGTCTCCTTACCCAATTTCAATGGTATATCATCTTCATATTCATCTTCATCTTCTTCAAATGCATGTGAAGATAAAAAGCCAGGCAGCTGAAATGTAGCATTACTGATACACAATATCCAGGAATATAACATGAGTCAGAAATAGAATTACTATTTAAAACAAACAGAATGGTAAACAACAAGAAACAAATAAACAAGACAGCTTTATCAAGTTAATAAATATTCCAGCAAACTAAAATCCACAAATGCAAGCCATGAACAAATGTAGAAAACGATACTTAGTATTTCCGTTTCATATGATACCAATCCCTGACCCATCTACATTAATATCAAGGACATAAAGAAAAATCTTATGTATCATGGCATCATTAACATGTATTAATGTCTATTTATTAGTTTCTCCTATTCATTTTTTAATATTGTTCAAAAGCATGGTTATCAAACTCGAGTGTTAACTCATAAAAAGGTACAAGTTTACACTCCCCCACCCATTGCCCGAGTTGAATCGTAAGCAAACTCATTTTGGAGCAGAATCGATGGGATCATCATGAACTCGGTAAGCTTAGCCAAACTAGCGAGCTTGCAATCGAGTTAGCAAGTTCAAAGGGGTACCCTTTTAAACAAAAATGACACCGATGATTGTCATTTCATGTGCAAAAATAAACAAAATCTCACCACGATTAGGGTTTTCTCCTCCTCTACTACTTGCGAATTAAGGTTTCTTCTTCCCGTCATCTATTGCTCTCAAAACAATACCACTCCCTTTGCTCGTGGAAGCTTTTGTGACTCTCTCTCCCTCTCCTCACAGATGGCTCCCTCTGTTCGTGAGGTGCTGTCATTCTCTCTATCTGCCACAACATCATTGTTGCCACATCTCATGACATCGTTGACATTTTAGTCATTGGCGTGGTGGTTCTCTTCTCAGGTCACAATATCGCTGCAGTTCCTACCGTCATCATGGCTTTCTTATTTTCGTAGCAAGTTCAAGCTCTACTCTTAGGTTTGCGATAATTTTTTTCTCTTCTATTCAGTTTAAGTGCAGAGCAGGTAACTTTTCTTCTCTTCTAACAGTTTAGTTTTATTATATAACAGGTTTCAATTATTTAATAATTATACAATTGAATAATTGAATTAGGCAGTAATTTAATTATTTAATAATTATATAGTATTTTTTATTTTGTGATTGAAATTATGGAGATATTTAAGGTATGTTTAGGAGTGGATCAAATTCATCCGAGGGCAATCCTCATCTATTAAAAAAAAAAAAAAAAACTCCAGGAAATAGGTTGGATATTGGATGGAAGGTCGGGATAGATTTTAATGGCAATGCTAGAAAAGTGAAAAGTAATTATTGTTCAAAGATGGTGAGTGGAAGAATACTTAGATTCAAGCATCATATCGCTAAAATTAGGGAGGATTTTATGCCTTGTGCTTCTGTTTCAGAAAAAATAAAAAAATTGATGTTAAAAATTGTTGCATAAGCTAAGGAAGCTTCATTGAAGAAAAACGTTGAATATGATTAATGAAGACCATGAAGAAAGTAGGGTTGAAGAAAGACAAAAGGGCGTTTGGTTTTAAAAGAAAGTTGATAGTTGTAGTAGGAGGAGTTCAAGAAACTATAAATCAAGTGACTAAAAAGGCTGTAAAGAAGGAGTTGATGCTCAAGTTGAAATGTGAGATGATTAAGAAATATGGAGTTGGCTATAAACCTCTATCTTATCATATGATGTTAGAGAGAAGATTTTGAAACAAGCAGTGGAAAAAACTGATTTAATCCTTCAAGAAGCTAAGGATGAGTGGAAGAGAACAGGTTGCACAACTGCGTCTGATGGGTGGTAGATGATTAAAAAAGGAGTTCTATTTCTAAAATTTTGGTGAATAGTCCCAAAAGGACTGTTTTTCATTATTCATTGGATATCTGAGACATCTCAAAACAGCAAATAAAGTATTTAAGATGTTGGATGATGTTGTGGAATTTGTTAGAGGGGAAAATATTGTGCAAGTGGTTAATGGTAATGCTGCAAATTTCATGGCAGCTGCTAGTTTGTTGATGCAAAAACAGGAGCATTTGTATTAGACCCCATGTGCTGCCCATTGCGTTGATTTGATCTTTGAAGATTTTGGAAAGCATTTGAAGGTCCATCAAGTTACTATCAAGAAGAAAAGAAGGATCATCACTTACAATTGTGGCAAAATAACGTTAATTAGCATGTTGAAGAAGTTCACAAAAGGAAGAGACTTGATATGACAAAGGGTATGACTAGGTTGGTCATGGCTTATTTGACTATAGCTTGTCTTCATGAATTGAAAGCATCATATTGACCATGTTTAGCTTTGATGAGTGGAAAACAACCAGGTTTGGAACATCACAGGAGGAGAGAAAAGTTGAAAACATGGTATTAGGTAGTCAGTTTCGGGAAAATATAACCACATGCCTCAAAGTTGATGCCCCTCTTATGTGGTTCTAAGATTGGAGGATTCAGATAAAACCCACAATGAGTTTCATATATGAGGAGATGGATCGTGCAAAAGTTAAAAATTCTAAACCTTCTCTCTTTCAAAATTTAATTACTTATTTGTTAAATTATTTCCAATATAGCATAGTTCATGTTGAATGTAGTTATGAAACTGTTTGGAAAATCATTAATGAAAGATTGGATAATGAACTTCACATGTCTTTAGATGCAATTGCCTATTACCTCAACCCCTGCTTCCAATATGAAGCTAATTTTAGACAAGATAATTCTGAGGTGAAAGAGGGGTTGTATATATGCATGAGAAGATTGGTTGGTTAAGGATGTTACAGGAAACAAAAAAACTAATTTTCAACTTGTTGATTGTCATTGTGCTACAGGACCTTTTTATATGGAAAAATGCAAGGAATTGCAAAACAGCACCGCTTCCCAGAGAACGGTGAGAGATATTTTGGGATGGTACTCCGAAGTTGAAGAGGTTTGTCATCCGAGTTTTGAACTTGACTTGTATAGCTCTTCTAAGTGCGAGCAATTGAAGCTCATTTGAAATGATAATTTAAGTTCTTTATAATCTATAATTTTCTTTATTTGGTTAATGTATTTACTAAAATTTCACATTTAATTATAGGTTCATGCAAAGAAAAGATACCGTTTGCATCAGAAAAAAATGCATGATTTGCTTTATATGATGTATAACTTGAAGGTGAAAAATAAACAAATCCGAATTGTTGTTGCTCTTCCATTTGATGTGATATTGAGTATGATGATAATTGGATATGTTGTTGAGATTGAGAAAGCTCAAGGGGAATACGATGGTGGAAATGTTGACTAGATGTTGCAACAAGAGATCCAACTCTAGATGCACTTGATCTTGGTAATATACCTTCTCATTCTGCTAACATGGATGCACAATTTTCATATAGGGAAGAGTTTGATGCGGATGAAGATGATGACAAAAAATGTTGACAGAGATGATGATGTCATTAGATGGCCATAGAAACTTGACATTTGTCCATTTCCAGTAATTTAATTACTATCACTTTAACAATTTATGTTTTGCAATATTTGTATGAACTTATTCATTAGGTACACTTTGAACTTGTATAGAGTCATTCAGTACTAAATGCAGTTATTTTAGTATTTTGGACCTAGTTTTTCAACTATTTTGCTTAATTGTCCTATTGAACTGTTGAATTGGTATGTTATTTATAGAAATTAGTTTTTTCTATATGAAATAAACTCTTACAAGTTTATGAGTAGAGTTTACGGAGGTCCCTCAAGTTTACATTAACTCTAAAGTTTGATAACTTTGTTCAAGAGCACCGAGAGAGTGTCAGGTGATTACAAGAAGCTTGATAACACTAGAATACACACACAAAAATGTTGCCACCAATGTGATCAACGTTTTTTCAAGATGCGCAACTTTCACATACTGTAGTTTAATAATATTGCATATGCTTAATTAGTTCCCGCATGATCAATGCTTAAAGTAAACTAGTTTTAAGGATAAAATGATAATATCCTACAATTATACTAGATCAATAGTTTTAATTTTTCTTCCACTCTATTCTATTAATTTGTAAGTTTCTTAACCGGGACTTAAATGTGCTAAACTCTAATCAATGTATTGACATTACTTTAACTATAAAAAATTGACACAGTTCTTTTTTGCATTTTGTGTATTTTTCAGTTTACTAACTCTTATTACAACCTATCTTGTTCAACATTGCACCTACCATCAAGCGCATAAGGGATTCAATAATTATAAAAGTAATCTCCGTGGTTTTTATGGTGCCTTATTTAATTATTCGGACTTTACGCCCTATCCTTGATACTAGTAAGTATGAATGACATAATTGCACAATATATATGATGAACACAAATTTAACAAAAGCAGCCAGTCTAAAAAATTGACAAAACAAGTACCGCACCTTCCATACTCATCAACAATGCCTTCCATTTCTCTAATAGGGTCATCCACAGCTCGCTCTGCCCGCGATGGACGTCTGAGAGAAAAGCTAACTGTAATATCATCATTTGAAATTCCAATATCATCCATGTAACGGCGAAGGACTGATTGAGGAAAAATTTTCCTCTCAAGCCACAGCCTCAAAACCTGCAATTCACCCAAAATAGAAAATAAAACAAAGCTGATATCCACCAAACTTCTGTCCCTTTGAAAAGTAAAACTTAATCCAGTTATTTAGACAAATCCCATTTCAGTACACATAGACTGAAGCCAAAGTCAAGTAATGGAAATTCTAGCAATTTAAACAGGTAGTGAAAATCTGGGAAAGGGAATCCGTGAAGGTACAATCTTCAAGCTCATTTTTAGAAAGCCTGTGATTGAATAAGCGTAACTTAGATAACATCTTTGAAAGAAAGAATTGCCGAAAATGAGGACGTTAGGCAGAAAGGTTGGATTTTCATTGCCTCAATTATTTGCAGTGGAAAGTCGTCCAAGATATCTTGTAGAGTTATGAATGAAACAAGAACAATATCTCAAGTTGTTGATTACGTTATTGGATAATATCTTAACCTCCCCCCTAGTTCTACTGTTCTGCTTTCCTCTAGATGCAAATCCTTTCGTCAATAAATATTAACTCAGAGAGAGGGAGAAGGAGCTAACCTTGAGACACTGACGACGATTTTCACGGGCACTAGCTCCAGGGGGAGCAGCAGCACCAAGAAGACGTGGCAATGCTGCCTGAACAATGGGAATGTAGGATGCTCCTGCAATGCCTAAAAATTTCCTCTACAATTAGGGAAATCAATGCCATGAAAAGAATACTACCCAAACTAACAAATTTTGGTAGGACAGGGAGGCAAAAACAGTGATAACAATTGCTAATAGTACTCTATTGTAATATCTTCGGTAATCACCCACCTTTTTGATTATGTGAGCACTGGGTGATGGAATCAACAAGAAAAAACAAATCCACTTTGCGATGAAAACTAGTTTCATTTTCCAGCTTTCGTATGAGAAGTTCAACAACCTGAACAAAAAGGACTAGAAGTAAGTCCAACAGTTTCATTAACAGCACTCCAAAATCAGTAGCCAAAGAATAACATTTAGGAAAAGCGTTCGCATTTCAATCAATGATCACCAACTAAATATAAATGAAACAAAAAAGATAAAATTCTTAACTTCTACGGATCCTTGATGTTCTTACTAAAGATTTTCCATATGACAAAAATTGATTGTCACAATCATATAAGCAATAAAATTTAACACAAAGCACAAAAGTAAACTAATAGTACTTAAACTAAAATTTAGACCATATTAATAGCACACAGACAAATAAATAATGTTCCAAGACCTTTATTATCAATAAACTTATGGCCTAGCCTCACACACTTATCCAGATGCTGAGCTTTCCATGCAATCAAACTAAAAATGTATTAGGCATACCAACCTTAACACTTCCAACATAACTGAAAAAAAAAAAAAAAAAAAACTTCCCAACAAACAAAA
>Ga0209700_100103_pt1 | contig 119438 bp, 67 predicted proteins | sample SiratroredBW_FD_187528 | JGI IMG/M metagenome (GOLD analysis project Ga0209700, IMG submission 187528) | Root nodule microbial communities of legume samples collected from California, USA - Siratro red BW (SPAdes) (version 2) | ecosystem: Host-associated > Plants > Roots > Nodule | place: USA...
TTTTTTTTTTTAAAAAAAAAAAAAAAACTAGATGAGGAAACTTCTAGAGAAGTTGAAATGCATTAAAGAAGATTACTTTAACTTGTGAAAAAAGTTGAAAAATAAATATTGTATTAAAAAAATTCTCCAAACGTAGTTGGAATTTAACTAAACATAATTCCAGAACTGAAAGCTATTGCTAACAATATCATTTGAGTCTTAAATTTGCCAAATGGATATTCTCGTTTGAAAATGACTTAATCGCACTGTTAGCTCATACTTGAATCTATGTGTGACTTTGGTCCTCTCTTTGTTTTAATTGCTCACATTTAGTTATCATTGTTTTTAGACTAAGTCTCTCACTTCAGAATTTCTGTTCAATAATTAACCGAAATGTAATATAGGCTAACATAGCATTAATTTCCAGTGGCAACCTTTTGATTCCCCTGTTTTCTTCTCCTTTCCTACATATCTCAGATATCCAAATCAGTTTCCTCAGAAACACCAAAAACATCGTGTTCATCCTCACCATCAAGCGTCAAATTCTGAAATTGCAAGTTAACTTCCCAATTGACACAAGTTGGTCCAAAACAGATTGGTAATTAACTTCCAATCGATGCAAGTCGGTCAAAAACAAAGTTAGGGATGGGGTTCAACGCATCTCAATGTCCCTTTTCTTGTCAGGGTTCTTGTTGCGCGTTTTAGTATGTCGGAGATCTTGTCAGTAGCAATCCTAACAATGCTAATTGACCGACCACCAAGCTGGTGTTGTGACATTGTAGGTGGAGTGAATCTTGGAGCATACAATGATTTATCAGCTCGAAATAAATTTTGATGAAGAAAACTGAAAGGAAAGGATGAGATTATTCGAAGGGTTACAAATTTTGGTGCATGGTAGACCATCTATCATGACGGTACACTCTAGAATTCATCTAAAATCAACTAATAAACTTACCTATCTCATTAAGCTTCTCCAAAAGCCAAAGTGCATAAGTTGATTATTTTGCCTTATTTTATTCTCTTCCAAGTGCTTATGGAGAATATTAGTCAAACAAGTCTAAAAGTCAGCTGTTTTAAAATAAGCTTAGATTTCTTTATTTAAGGTGCTTTTGTAAAAAATAAGCTGATTGAAAACTAGGGAGGGAAAAATGATTCCTATACTAAACTAAAAGTATATTTAAGCCTTTGGGAAATCACAAGCAATAACAAAAATGTGATAAAGCAATTGTGATGGCTGTGCCGCATTATATTGATCATTACCTTCCCCTTGGCATCCACGGAGGAGTGGTTGACATTGCTTTTCTGTAAAGGAGAAGAAAAATGCAGGCAATGGTCCAGACAGCAATCAAACATTGTGACGTGCTTATAGTTTTTCCATGTTTATAAGAGACAGACGTGTAACACTGGCACAACAATATCATTGGTAAAAGTAGAAGAAAAAGACAAGACAAGAAGCAAGCAAGCAAAGAAGATGGATGACAAAGTGGAAAAGCAAGATAGTAGAGTGTCAGTGCAGTGCAGAAAAGGAAAAAGGAATAAAATCACGTACGAGAAATTAGAAAACATGGAATGGAATAAAAATTTGAACCTGATATAGGAGTGGGATCAGGAAAATCCGTGTTGGAGGGCGGCAAAATGTCCTTCTTCTCAGGACTGGCAGATACTTCGTCTTGTTCGAAATCTGAGAACAAGCCATCCACGACAGGCACGCTCCGATTACTATCATAGAGGTGAGGCTCCTCAGGCTCAGAAGGGGAAGGGGCAGGGTCCGAGGCTGAGGCAGAGGCAGGGGCAGGGGCAGGGGCAGGCCCTCTTTTGGTGTCCATGTCCATGTCCTTGAACACCTTTACTGTGATTGATGGCGGCGACGAAAGAGCGAGGGCCAACGCCGGAGCTTGGGAGCCCGAATCGAGAATATCATAGACCTCCTTGTCAAAAAATCCCGGCAATTTCCTGTCTCTCCTTAAATCGTTCCTCATGACCCAAAAGGAATCCGACTCCTCCCTTATCTGAGACTCCCATTCTTTGATCTTCTTGTAGTCTCCGGCCAAATTGCTCCACCTTTTTCGGCACTGAACCGGACCTCTGTTGACTCCGTGCTTTCTGCAGTAGGAAGAAACTGATGCCCATTTGGGCTCCACCTGACCCGACCCTAAAGGCAATCCGGCCGAGCGACCCCTCCTGAACTTGTTTTCAGCGTCTCTCTTTCCTTGTATCAGAACCAGAATTTCTTGCCTTGTCCACCGAGGCAGTCTCGGCGCTTTCCCTCCCTCATCTCCACCCTCCCCCCGAACATCCACGCCCTCCACTGGGTTCGGATTCCTATCCGTATTCCTATTCCTATTCGTATTCTGACCCAGCGACAATTCCTGCTCTAAAGCCATCAACTGGACCGAACCGTTTTTCTTTTTCTTCGGCACGTGTCTCCTTTTCGGATGTCCATTACGCCGTTTAGGAGAGATGCTCACCTCATCTCTCTCTCTAACAAAGCACCTAGAGGCACAGAAATGGAGGAGAGAGGCGTTTCCGTTTTGCGGCTTTTCAGACTGCACTTTGTTTGTTATTTGTAACTGGGTTTTCTACACTAAACAAACACCTTATTGACCCTTAACTACCAAATTAAAGCTTATTGACCAAGGCTTTATATTATTATTTATTGCCATTGCCTCTTATATCCAATTTAATTTCTACTGCTCTTTTATTTGGAAAATATTAATTTGACACTGCATTTTCTCTTACCTTTGTTTGACAATAAAAGAAAAAAGGCAGTTATTTTTGGTTAAGTGGCTAGCTCAGTTTAAATAAGTGGTTCGCTGTGTGTAGTTTTGGAATACACACGTGTCTGAGGGGTGAAAACACTAAGTGATTAGCTCAGTTCAAATAAGTGGTTTGCTGTGTGTAATTTTGGAACACACACATGTGTCTTAGGGGGTGGAATGTCAAAGTGGTTAGCTCAGTTCAAATAAGTGATTCGTTGTGTGTAGTTTTGAAATACACACGTGTCTGAAGGGTGAAAACACTAAGTGGTTAGCTCAGTTCAAATAGGTGGTTCGCTGTGTGTAATTTTGGAACACACATATGTGTCTCAGGGGTGGAATGTCTAAGTGGTTAGCTCAGTTCAAATAAGTGGTTCGCTGTGTGTAATTTTGGAACACACACATGTGTCTCAGGGGTGGAATGTCTAAGTGGTTAGCTCAGTTCAAATAAGTGGTTCGTTGTGTGTAGTTTTGGAACACACACATGTCTCGGATGGAATGTCTAAATGGTTAGCTCAGTTCAAATAGGTGGTTCGTTGTGTGTATTTTTGGAACACACATGTGTCTGAAGGGTGAAAACACTAAGTGGTTAGCTCAGTTTAAATAAGTGGTTCGCTGTGTGTAGTTTTGGAACACACACATGTCTCAGGGGTGAAAACACTAAGTGGTTAGCTCAGTTCAAATAAGTGGTTCGCTGTGTGTAATTTTGGAACACACACATGTGTCTCAGGGGTGGAATGTCTAAGTGGTTAGCTCAGTTCAAATAAGTGGTTCGCTGTGTGTAGTTTTGGAACACACACGTGTCTCGGGTGTAATGTCTAAATGGTTAGCTCAGTTCAAATAAGTGGTTCGTTGTGTGTAGTTTTGGAACACACATGTGTCTGAGGGGTGAAAACACTAAGTGGTTAGCTCAGTTTAAATAAGTGGTTCGCTGTGTGTAGTTTTGGAACACACACATGTCTCAGGGGTGAAAACACTAAGTGGTTAGCTCAGTTCAAATAAGTGATTCGCTGTTTGTAATTTTGAAACACACACATGTGTCTCAGGGGTGGTAGGTCTAAGTGGTTAGCTCAGTTCACCTAAGTGGTTCATTGTGTGTAGTTTTGGAACACACACATGTGTCTCAGGAGTGGAAGGTCTAAGTGGTTAGCTTAGTTCAAATAAGTGGTTTGTTGTGTGTAGTTTTGGAATACACACACGTGTCTGAGGGGTGAAAACACTAAGTGGTTCGCTGTGTGTAATTTTGGAGCACACACATGTGCCTCAGGGGTGGAATGTCTAAGTGGTTAGCTCAGTTCAAATAAGTGGTTCGTCGTGTGTAGTTTTGGAACACACACGTGTCTCAAGTGAAATGTCTAAGTGGTTAGCTCAGTTCAAATAAGTGGTTCATTGTGTGTAGTTTTGGAACACACACATGTTTGAGGGGTGAAAACACTAAGTGGTTAGCTTAAATAAGTGGTTCGCTATGTGTAGTTTTGGAACACACTTGTCTCAGGGGTGAAAACACTAAGTGGTTAGTTCAGTTCAAATAAGTGGTTCGCTGTTTGTAATTTTGGAACACATATGTGTCTCAGGGGTGGAATGCCAAAAACAACTGCGTTTTCTCTTTCATGTCACGCGAGACAGCACATGCCACGTCGAAATGTCAAATAGGAATAAGAGATAATACAGTATCAAAGTATCATTTTCCCTTTTCTTTTTCTGCTACCTCTGGCTATACAAATGTCACCAACACGAATTTCAATTTAAATCCCCGTTAGTACTTTTCTTACTCCCTATCGAGGTTTATTTTTTACATAATTTCTTGTATTCATGGTAGTGGATAAACTTATCTTCTGTCCTTTTAAATTCATTAAACAATGAATTCTAGATTAAGTAGTAAATTAGTACCTGAGTAAGATCCATATGTGCATTTTTTTTTTATAAGTCTCTTCCTTTTTTCAAATTTCAGTTCAAAGAAAATGAAGAATTTGAGAAAAAAATTCAGTATTAAAAGAATTAGAAATAAGGGATGACAAATCTTAAGAATGTCCTTTGTCATCTTGTATAGGTTTTTCATCTTATGGACTAATTAACAACTTTCGTTCCAGTGTACCGTGGTTTGTATCTATTTTATGAAAATACCAACATTTTCTCATTTTTGTTAATACACAGTTAATTTGTATAGTCAATTAGATTTTCTATGATTTGGTTATCTAGTTAGTTACGTTGTAGCTAATTTATATATATATATATATTATATAACTATTAAGTTTCTTAAGAAAAAATTATCAAATTATTAGGGTTTGTATTATTTGTATTGATAATTTTTTTATGATTTTTTTTTTAGCGTGTGATATTTGTGTGTTATTATTGTATATTATTTTTCGTGTTCATCAAGAATTAGTTTATTTATATATTTATCTTCTTTTTACATTATAGGTTTGATATTTTGTTGTGTTTTTTTTTTCTTATATTTGTTAAATTATTTAATTTTCTTACATATTTTTGTATGAATTTCTTTTTATTCAGATACTCAATTAATTAATATTTTATTTTGTATCTATTCGTAATTATCCTTAATTAAGATCAGTCATTTCTTTTGTTTCTTTTCTTATAAAGAAAGTCTTTAAAAAGGTCATTTCTTTTGTTTCTTTTCTTATAAAGAAAGTCTTTAAAAAGATGACCAACATGATTGGAAAGAATAATTTTAATTTGTCGTACATCGAGATGCATGTTTTGTTAAACATGAAATTCGAGCATCTTTATCTATCAGAAATATAAATATGGAAGAGTTTTTTTTATGAGAGTTTAGGAGGATAAAACTCATTCTCTAATCCTTTTGTCTCTTTTTGATGAACTTTTTATGAGGTAGTGAGTGAATAAATTGTTTCTCATTTGTGGTTGAAATTTGTGAAGTTGTTTGTGACAAAATCCAAATGAAGTAAATTATTTTATCAAGAACAATTTATTTAGATTTTGCAGGAAGGAGGATACGTTTCTAAAGGAGGATTAAGGCAATTATAGTGAACCGTAAGATATGAATGTGAATATAGAGGAGACAGATCTGACAGTGATTCTTCTAGTTAGGTTTCTCCCTTCATTTGAGAATTTTGTTAATCTTTTAAGTGTAGGTAAATACTGAACCACATTAGAAGAGGTAAAGTTTTGTTTGATAAAGAGATTCGATAAAAAGCAACTAGGGTATGGATGAAGTTGGTCCTTCGGGGTTGATATTTTTATTACTATTAAGAGGAAAAGGAACAAGAAGAAATTCAAGAGCAAGGTCTATCTATGGGACAACTTTAATTACTGCAAAAAAATGAAATCATTGTAAGAAAGATTATCACAATAGATAAATTGCTACTTCTCATGATGATTAAGTGTAATTATGATCATATAATGCTTTTGATAAGTTGAATTACTCTAAAATGTAGATTATGAACTCTAGTTGTACTTTCTACATGTACCAAAATAGAGTTAGTTTGAGATATATAAAGAGACAATTGACGGTAATGTGTTGATGGACAAGGATAATCCTTACAAAATCATGAGTTGATACATGTAAGGATGAGGTACCTGAGAAATAAGAGGAAAAAGAGTTTCATGGAATAAAGACAATGAGCATTACTAGAAAAGATAAAGAACAGGAAATAAAGAAATAATTTGAATATAAAAACAAGAAGAGTCAAAGCTTTAGAGAAAGAAATAAAGATAATAAGCATGTGTAGTTTTTAAATTTAGAAGGAACTTAAGAGAAGTGAAGCATTGGATGGAAATAACTTTAGAGAAGTTCCATGACCATTAGAACTCTCTTGGTTGGCACCATCCATGTGTCAAAATTTCACATAATCTTTCATGATCATTTCATTCCGTAAATTTTAGAAATTATCATGTGAACTCCCTAATTTCAATGGATTAGGCTTAGTTAATTCTACTTAAGTTTTGTTAACCATTTTGACTCTTTCTTCTTCTCTATGGCATAGATTTATCTCTTTAAAAGGAGACCCTTTCTTTTTACAGTTCACAAGTTAGATGAATGAGAGATAGCCTTTGAAGTTTTTGAGAGAATCTGAGTGTCTCTTTTGTTGTTCTTGAGTTTTGATCTAAATAAATTTTTTTCTAGTGGTGGCTCTTCATGCACTTATCCTTGGATTTTTCTCTCTAAGGTGACGTGTTTTTCCTCTTCTCCTCCCTTCAATTAATTTTTGTTTCATTGTTAATTTGTTTTCTTATTTCTTTAGTTGTTTTCTTACATTATCAAATGCACTCTCATCCCTTGGCTTTCATTGTTCATTTTAACTATTTTATTCTCTTATGGGTTTTGTTCTTCATTTCCTATAGAGTTGATCAAGGTCCTACAAAGTCCTTACAATCTATATCATAGCCATTGGATTAAGGTCCTACAAAGTCCTTACAATCCTATTAAGATTTGTATAAGATATTGTAGTAAGGGCATTGTTAGACGTTTTTCACATTCAAAAATTGGAGAACCAAATTTCAGTAGGTGCATTAGATGTTAGAAGGTTAACATTTAGTGTTGAAGGAGGTGTGATGTAGGTGTTTGGAAAGAGTAATGTTGTGGTAATGGAAGTGAACATGGTGACTAGTTTATATATTCTAAAAGGTTCCAGTATAATAGGCTCCATAATGTTTGATAATGTTTTATGGCTCTAGGCCACATAAGTGAGAGAGTGATGGAAGTTGTATAAGTGTGGGTTACTAGGTAACCACCAGGAGGCTCTACATCTTTTATATGAATTCATGCGATTATGTAGGATCTAGAGCAACTTGTAAGGCAATGAAAAACAAAACCCACCAAATGGAAAATGAAAATGGCGTAACACATGTGTGTAAGAATGAAAATAAGTGTCGCAATCGGGATCACGACGACACCACAAATTTTCTTTTCAAAATTTCCTAGTGGAGTCATCATTTATTGTAACCAGGGCCACGACGAAGTAAAAAAAAATATTGAAAAAACATAGGAGTTACCACCATAATTTATTATGGAAACTATAAAAAAAAAACAAAGATAAGGAAATGGTCTGCAAAATCATATTTAGGGTCCAGGAGTCAGTTATTTTCAAGAGCTCTAACTATTTGATTTTTTTGGTCTCTTCTTTCAAAGCTCTGATTTTTCCTCTTTTTTTTGTCTTCAAATTGCTTCTTTAATTCTTTTTATTATTTTCTTCTAACCATGCTTCTTGCTTTTGGTCCTTCGTGCTCATCCTTCTCTTACTCCACATGTGTCTCATCCTTGCATGTATCAAGTTTTGTGAGCATTGCATCTATGGTAAACAACATAGACAGTTTTTTTAAAGAGGTGTACAATATGAGAAGACATATTAAACTATGTGTTTCATTGAACACTTACCACTAGGCTAAAAGTTATAGCCTTTAGTCAAGGCAAAACTCCATCCAAGCGTCATGATTCGATTATGACTTAGCCCACTTGACCTGTCCCACAAAATAATTGATGTCACTTGTAATAATCTCTCCTCAGCAATTGTCTCATTAGGAATCAAACTCTTTGATTCTGACCTAGCTCACCTGCCCTACGCCATATAATAATTGTGTAATTTGCAATAATCTACCCTTGAACAACTGCCCCACTTGAAATCGGACTCGTGACATTGACTTTGATACCAATTGTTGGATTGAACACATACTAGTAGTAAGAAACTATAGCTTTTTGTCAGGGCACAACTCCTTTTACTTAAGAGTGTAGTAGACTAAGTGTCATAATTTAATTATAACTTGATCCGTGCGACCTATGCACCTACAACACTATGCTCGTTCTAATTGTTGGTTTAAGAGTTCCTTCACTGGGAGATGTTAAGTATTTCCTCTTTATCATTAATGATTATTCAAGGATGAATTGGGTATCCAAAATAAAGTAGAAATTTGAAGCTTTCAGTCATTTCAACACATTGCCCTACTCATATACTTAATTAGTCTAGCAAGAAAGTTAAATGTTTGAAGATAAATAATGTGTTGGAATTCTATTATAAGAAGTTTAACAACTTCGGTAGAGATAAAGACACTATGAGACATTACATTGTTTATCATACTCAGTAATAGAATAAGGTAAGTGAAAGCATGAACAATTGTTAGAGAGAGCAAGTGCATGTTGTTTACTTCCAGATTGAATAAAAGGTATTGGGTTGAAGCTTTTAGCACAACATGTTTTTTGTGAACCAATTAGGGTGTGGTCTAGAAGGTCGACAAATTATGTCTAAGGTGCTTGGTTGCCCAACGTACAATAAGCTAGAACTTATAGTTAAGAAGAGAGTTCATGTGAGTTGTGAAATATGACTGGAAAGACTTAGAATCTTGTCACCTTCTAAATAAAGGGTGATTCTAAATAAAGACGTAATTTTAAAGAAAGTTTTCTTCTAAATTTAAACGAAGTTCAATTAAGTATGGAGTGGTGACTTAGATGGTGGAGATAAACAATGTTATTGTTCAAGCAAAAAAGCAATTGTACAAACCATCATCCAATCATGTTGAAAGAGATTTTCAAAGATTGAATTTGCATTTGTACCATTTAGTCTAGAGATGAGACTATTTAGACACCATTTAGTCTAGAGATGAGACTATTTAGACACATTAGTCCATTGTAATTTGAAAGTCTACTAGAGTAAACAAATATTCCATGATATATGAACTTGATGTGGTGATGACCTTTGCTTTGAGAAAATTTTTTTTAAAAATGAAACTTGAGATTTGGTGGACCTATCGAGAGATAGAACCATTATAGGATGCCAAGTGGGTCTACAAGAAAAATATTGAATATTTCTTTAAGCGTCCAATAATAAAGTTAGATAATATAAAATGTTTAATGTTGTTTCTAAAGTCAAACAAAGTGATGTGTCTAATGATAAATTTATCACATATCAAGATTATTTGATGACTAAAACATATAATTAACAAAAAAGAGTGGATTATATATATATATATATATATTTTCATCTATATACGTAGACAAACATTCATCAAAGTTTTACTTACCCTTTATATTCACGAATATAAACTATAATAACTTAAGATGAATTAACATTTTAAAATTGAATAAATTAAAATTTTTAAACGATATCTATTTTAAATATAATTTATTAATTATCTAATTTATAAAAATTTTATTTAAAATTATCATTAATGTATAATTATCTAATATATTATTTATGATGTACTTATTAATATACTAATTACTATTATACCATATACTATAATAACTTTTTTCAATAAACTTTCAATAGATCGTGAACTTTACTAGTTTCGAGGTGAATAATGTAGACAAATAACAAACTTATGACATAAACTTATTATAAAAACAATAGAGAAAAATCATATACTTTAAAACGTGAGGTCAGAAAGTAATATTTTACCAATTTACTCCTCGTTCACGTGATAATTGATTATATTATATAACATAATATTATAATCTATCATTATATTATAGAATAATAAAATAATAATAAATATTAAATATTAAAATAATAATAAAATATTTATAATAAAATAAATTTATATAATAATAAAATAAATTATAATAAAAATAATAAGAAGAAATTTTAATAATAAAAAATAGAACATGAGAATATTAAATAATAGATAACAATAGTAATATAATAATGATAAAAAGAATAAAAAAAAGTAACAAAAAATAATATCAATAAAATAATTTAAAATTTTTAATTAAAATTAATAAATAATAATAAAATTAATTTGATTATTTAAAATATATTATTTTAGAATTTTTTGAAATTTATTATATCAATTAAACCTTTTACCAACTTTCATACATAATCTTTCTTTTCATTTTATTTATCTTTTTATTTCTTTTCTTCTAAATAATCTCACTTTCAATTGTGTTTCTTTCTGTTTTTCCACCCGCTTACATCCACCTCTCTATTATAAATACGTTGTTTTAAATATCTTAACAATATTGTTAGATATCCAAGTGTGAGTTTAAGTCCCACATTGAGTAGAAATGAGAAAATTGAGCAACAAATAAGAAAGAAGACCCACAAACCCAATGCCTTAAGGTTTTGGGTTGAAAGTGGCGTCATTCTCTTATATGGGTTTACTCAGTTCTCATTGTTTGAGATCTCCCCGGTGTTTCCCTCCTGAATTCTCCCAACAAGTGGTATCAGAGCTATTGGTTTACGGCTTGGGCGAGTACAGTTTGACCCTGTATCGAAAGTCTTCCTGATGGTGATTTCAGGCAAGTGTGTCCCGTATAAGTGTGTGAACGGCAGTATAAGTGAGGGGTCATGAGTAATGTACTCGGGTTGAGAATGCTTCCGCTCGAGGGGGAGAGTATCAATGTGGTAAAGGAGGGACTCACACTTGAGGGAGAGATTGTTAGATATTCAAGTGAGTCGAAGTCCCACATTGGGTAGGAATGAGAAAGTTGAGCAACATATAAGAAATAAGATCCGCAAACCTAATGCCTTAAGGTTTTGGGTTGAAGGTGGCGTCATTCCCTTATATGTTGGGCTTGGTTCTCATTCTTGTGAGATCTCCCCGGTTTCCCCCCTCGGATTTTCCCAACAAGTGGTATCAGAGCCGTATCGAAAGTCTTCCTAACGGGGGTTTCAGGCAAGCGTGTCCCGTATAAGTGTGTGAACGGCGGTACACAACAAGTGGTATCAGAGCCGTATCGAAAGTCTTCCTGACGGGGGTTTCAGGCAAGCGTGTCCCGTATAAGTGTGTGAACGGCGGTACAAGTGAGGAGTTTGTGAGGTAAGGAGACCCACAAACCCAACGCCTTAAAGTTTTGGGTTGAAGGTGGCGTCATTCCCTTATATGTGGTTTGGCTCAATTCTCATTCTTGTGAGATCTCCCTGATATTTTTCCCTCGGATTCTCCCAACAAATATAAAGTCAGCAGATTATGAAATGCAAACTATGATATAAGTTACATATAAGGTATATTCTTAACTTCGTCTTTTTCAATTGTTTTTGATTGATTAACAATTTTATAAATTTTTTATTAATAATATTAATTAATTTTTTTATTTGTGTATATCATTGTAACAATATATTCACATATTATATTATCAGATTTTTTTAATATTAATCCGTGTCGTACTTTTGTAGTTAAGGAAATAATTCTGAACCTGACCTTGTTTTTCTTGTATAATATGATTCTTTATATTAATAATAATGCTTAAATATATTTTTAGCCTCTCATTTTTTTTAATTTTTAGAGAAATTTTAAAAAGACAATCTTTCAAAAAATAAAGAAGTTTATCTTAAAAAAATGTATTAATTACTTTTCTTATTTTTGAGTAACATGGTAAATTTTTTTGGAATATTAATACGTTGACCAATTTCTCGAGTTGACGGAATAACTTCTCAATCTATCTAATGCTGCTTATATACTAATTCTTTAATAATAATAATAATATTATTATTAGAATTTCGTTTTTGTTATTTAAATAAGGGAAATGAAGTTCTCTCACTTCTTCTCTTAATTTCTATCTTTTTTCAATTTCTTCTCTTAATTTCTATCTTCCTAAAACAAGAAAATTTGAAGGAAAAGTTGTCATAGTTTTTTTCTCAATTTTTTTTTTTAGTTTTTTTAAAGAATTAATTTACTTTAACACCGCAGTAGCAAAATGACACCATCTCACCCTTGATTTTATAATAAAATATTATATTTTAATAAAAAAATATTATTTTTTTGTCAAATGAAGCTAAATTGCTCAATATCAATATATCATTACTCTTTTTTAAACTTGCAGTTTATTTCAATGTTTACGTTTCTAAAAACAAATATGACCTAAAAAAATAAAGAAAAAATAAAATAAATAAATAAAATATTACCAAAAATCATATTTATATTATATTGTTTATATACTAATTGTTTAATAAAAATAAAAATAATAATAATAATAATAATTATTATTATTATTAGAATTTATTTTTCGTTATTTAAATAAGCGAAATAAATTTCTTTCACTTCTTCTAATTTCTTTTATATTAAATTTTTTTAATATGTTTTTCAATTTATTCTTCTTTTTTTCTTTCATTGATATTTTTGTTCTTATCCAAATAAAACAAATAAAAAAGAAGAGTGAGAGAGAGGAAATATTGATACTTATAAAAGAAGTGCATTATAACAACTGTCCAATTTGATTGATATATGACCCTTAGAAAACTGAAATATCCTGCATACAAAATAAAATATAATCTGATAAAATAGAACATGGCATTGCGAGGATTGAGTACGGTGGCGGTGACGGCGTCAGTATGCCCTCCAGGTCCACGATGCAGAGTTGACAACGGCACTCCAAGGTTAAGTTGTGGTGCTCGGTTTCCTTCTTCCGGATGTAGAATCTCTGTAGGGTGTAAAGCTGTTGGAGAAAAGCAACAAGGTCCCGTGGACGAAACCATTGTTTATGACGGCATATATGGGCCGTGGACCATTGAAGACTCCGATGTTCGAGAGGTGTTCATCCTGTCCTCATTCTCTTTCGATGCAGAGGAGATAGCTAAGCTTCCCCTGTTTATAATGTTTATAATTTCATTTTACTTCAATTCAATCTTCGATGTTCTTACAGGTTTAGTCTCGTGTGGATTCATCAATTAGTTAGATACATATATAATTAACATAATTTGATTGGACTTCTGAACCAGAACCCTACTCAGGTCGTAAGCCATTCTCATTTATTTTTATTATTATTATTATTACGCCATGGCAGGTAATTTTGTACAGATCAGGATTGGTAACAACTGCTACATCATTTGTGGTCGCCGCTGCTTCTGCTGCCTTTTTACCAGATAACGCCGCCTTAAGTACTACCCTGAAGCAAAATCTTGATCTATTTTATGTCCTTGGATCTGCTGGGTTGGGTTTATCGTTACTCTTGATTCATATCTATGTTTCTGAGATCAAGCTCGCCCTACAAGCACTGTGGGTGCTCGGTGTACTTGGATCGGCTACGGCCTACTTCACCCTTGCTCAACCAGCTAATAAAAATCTAGTACTATATGTGGTCGACAACCCATCGGCTATCTGGTTTGTCGGTCCTCTTTTTGCTGCCCTCACAGGACTTGTCTTCAAGGAAGGTAATGCAATGCTTCATCTAACTTATCTTTTTCCATTAAATATCAATTTGAAAAAGAAGCGTTTTCTTGATTCTTGAAAATTATGTTCTTTTTTAAACAGGACTCTGCTATGGCAAGCTAGAAGCTGGACTTCTTACGTTTGTTATTCCTACAATTCTTCTCGGGCATTTGGTATTCTCTTTCTTCCTACCTCTAATGTTATCTATCAAACAGATTACCCATAATTTTATATACCTGTAGCCATGGTTCCTTTGAATTTTCAATTTAGAGTACTTCAGAATTCTTGTAGGAGGTTTTGAAATCTTATTTCTTTCTCTGGTATAAAATCTTATCTCAATTTTAAGATATCTTTATTGAAAAACCATTAAAATTTTCACTATTTTTTGCCCTCTCATCTTGTAAGATTAATAAAATTTAATCAATGCGAATGTCTCAAAAACATTTATTTAACAGACTAAAAATCATTGTTGCTTTACCTAAGACAAAAATAATTCATGATGGGAATTTGTGGTTGTTTCAAGATCACTGGGAGAAGGGTCTGGACCATTAAGTATGCTCCCAAGTACACTTTGTAGGTCTGAAAAAAAGAGCATACAAAGGAAGCAATTGGTGAGATGTTTTATGTTAAATTAATAAAATATAAATTTTGAATTTTCCTCAAAGTTGGATGTTAACAGTGATAAAAACTCTGTAGTGGAGGAACTAAAACCCGATGCGCTTACTTGCATTGGTGGGTTCGTGCAAGAAAGAGCAGGGAACGAATGATGACCGAAGAAGTTTGAAGATGAAGAATTACAGACTTTCCTTTAAATATTTAAAGAAAAATTACAAACCTTAAAGTTGTATACGACTTCGTGGTCGGAAAAAAAAGTATAAAACTCACAAAGTTGTGTTACGTATTACATGCCTTAATAAAACTTTAAAGAAAAAGCCGAAGTTGTAAGATTTACCTAGGGATGTAATTTTTATAAAAAAAAATACTTATTTTGGTAATTTAGGAAAAAAAATTGCATTAGTATTCTGCTTATGCCTACATTTCTAGTGACGCTGACGTTATTATTATCGTCAATATCATTGCATGCAATTTCCGTTAATCACGGGTTACAATATTTGCAGACTGGTTTGATGGATGATGGAGTTAAGCTTACTTTGCTCGCTTCATGGATGACTCTTTTTGTGATATTTGCTGCAAGGAAATTCACCCAACCCATCAAGGTAGACTTTTACTTTTGAGGATTTGTGTTCATAGAAGTTTATATCTTCTGTTCATGTACAAAATTTGCTGATCATGGACTCTGATTCAACTTCAAGGATGACATTGGGGACAAGTCCGTTTTCATGTTCAATTCCCTCCGTGATGACGAAAGGAAAACCTTGCTTGAGAAATTAGAACAGCAAAGAACTCGTAATTAAATGCATCGGTTTCAATTCACCTTGAGATGGAATGCTTTAACTACAGGTTGGAAAATTTTGCGAAGACAATGGCACGTCTCTCATCACAGCCACAAATTTTCTCATTTAAAAGGAAATACTTCAAGCCCCTTCCCTATCAACAAAAACAAATCACTTTCCCTTTGTCCTCCTTTGTCTTTGCAAAAGTTACATGGTATGTTGCCTATTAGGGTCGTTGGGCTCTTCAAATGATAATGTGTCAACTCTTATACTGAGTGTGCAAGTAATATAGACAATAAGTCCAGAATCGCATCCTTTGAAAATTCAGTTTGATGTTTGTATCGTGAACGAATAAAATTAAATAACAATTAAAATGTGATTTAAATTTAACAAAGATATTTAAACCTTGGAATTGAATAATAATATTCTCCTTCGCATGTATCCTTAATTTAATTTAATATTGTCTTTTCCAATTATCAATATGCGCAAATAAAAGTATTCAACCTGATTTCTCTAGCATTGAATTTCATAAACCAAAGTTCCTAACTTCTATGTCTAGTTATTAGGATAATTTAATCAGCTTTAAGATAAGTTGCTATATGCAGTCATTTTTGGTTCTAATTTCAAAAAATGTTTTTCAGTCACAATGAGAAATCTAAAGTATGACAATTTAATATAAAACGTTAAACAAAGATGAATTGAATAAAGCAATATCAAATATTAATCAAGAGTACAATTAAAGTAGAGAATTTACATTCAATCCCAAGAAGAAAGAACTTAGCTATGCATGGTAGCCATGAAATCACAAAACAAGATGAAAAGAAAAGATCTTGATCGCAAAAGTGCTTCAAAAGATGGATCGTAAGTGATGGATGCCTCCTTCCTTAGCCTGGTGGTCCTTTTAATAACATTCGCCCTAGCAATCAGTTACTTTGGACTGTTATTTTGTGATTCGCTCCCTAATAGTTGCGCTCAGAATTAGGGCTTCCTTGTAACATAATTTAAGTGGATTTTAGCCCAAGCTATCTTCCTAGCTCAAGCGAAAAGTCACTTAGCCTCTTTTCCTTCAATTCTGCGTCATTCTCTTTCTTCAGTCAGTTTTGAACTAATTCTCCACAAAATCTGCTCTTTGCAAAACAAAACTAATCAAATGCGAAATAATGAAAAAAATCTTAAATTAAAACAAATTCTATTAAATAAAATATTAAATTAAAACAGAATCATTAACAAAATCCTAAAAATATTCCTTATAACTAACTGTCATCATAATACATTCTTGATTCTAAGCACTCTCTTCGGTGAGGCAAATGACAATTTAGCGAAGGTTGGAGTAGAAGTGTTTCATTTTACTTTGCTTACTAACAAGTATTAATTTAACAATACATACATGAACTTAAGGAAAGTCTATATCGTAAGTAGGTATGTATTAGAAAAAGGACTATGAATTGATTTATATTTTTTTTAATTAGTCAAAAATAAATTAAATACAAAGAAACATTTTAAGTGGCTCCAACCCTTATACATGACCGTGGGTGCACCAATGTAACTAATACAGTTATATAAAACAAAATTAAACCAAGTGTATTCATGCCATTGAAGATACTAAAAGAGATACGGACACTTAATCAAAAAGGACTATAAACCGAATCTGATATATCGGAAGCTAAATAACCGAAACAGACCCGCAATAAAAAAACATTCGAAGACAATACTCCTTCACTTGTTAAGATTCCTGCGCAAACTCCTGAGTCATATACATATATGTTATATACGAGATAGATGTTAAATAGGTAGGTAGACTGATTAGTTTTGAATGGGGGAAGTCATATGTGAAATATGAAGCATTTGTTGAAATATTCAAGTTATGGTGCAAAATATTATTATTTGAGTCACCATACAGATGAAGCAACACTTATAGTTATGTTTGGGTTGGAGCAAGAGAAGTGTATTCTTTACTTTTTAGGATTTCTATTGCTCAATTGATATCTAGTTGTCAAAAGTGATAGAAGTATTCGTGAGGTAGATAAAATTTTTGAAAATCTTTTCATACAAATAAGAGTAGCATATCACTTAAGCAATATCTTTATTGTTTAAGCGAGACATTGTCTCTCACAAGATAAGAGTAAAACAATTTCTTCTCCTTTAAAAACATATAATTTAAGTGATTTGACATGTTTAAGCTATATTATGATAGTTTTAGCATGAGAGGATCAATAAATATTTTCCTCATAGTTAAATGAAAGTCACTTAAGCCATAATTACTTGCTCAAATGATCTAAAAGTAAAATTAAATACGTGTTCCCATCAATTAATCTAATTGTTATTTATATGTATAAAATTCTTGATGATGTAATATTTGATATTCTTGAATTTGCAAAGTTAATGAAAATGTTTATATCACTGGATTGGATAATTTAAGGTCACATAATATGTTGAACTAATTTGTGACATGTATTATTTTACAAATATTCTAAATGGCAGACATTGACTATTGAGAACTTTTATATCACTGTGACATGTTCTTGTTTTAAATTATTTGTGTAATATAAAGTTGATAATCTCTTATAAAACATATTTAATATAATTCTTTTGATATACATATTTTTTATTTATCAATAAGTTTTTAAACGTGATATATTAAAATGGATTAAATGATTTGGATAGACATATATTGATTGGTTTGAATCCTATGTTTATATATTTATCTTAAATTTTTTTATAACGTATTCTTTGTGTGTTTTTTTTTTTTATATAAGTTTCTGTTATAATAATATGTAATAATGAACAAATAACATTTCATTTTAGGTTTAAGAGATAGTTTTAATTCTAAAAATAATTAGAATGTTTGATTGTCTATTTTCTTTTGTTGTTTGTTTGATAAGAGACTAATATTTGAAAATGTTTTTGAACATGGAATTTCAAAAAGAACATTTAACTATAATTAATTTAAAATATAATAAAAATTCATGTTATCTCGTAAATCATCGTTACATTGGAAAAAAAAAATTTCTCATTTTTTGTTTTTAAATAATATTTTATCCATTGAAATTTGTTTTTTGTTTGTATTTTTAGCTTTGCACTTTTTGACATATATCCGTTTGTAGGATCAGACACATCTAAAGACTCAGAAACAGAAAAACATAACCCCACTAATTATATACTAATTAATTTTTTTTAATAAATCTAGTATTGGATTCTTCTAGTTATTTAATTTAACTTTAATTTGATTTTAAGGCACACAATATATAACACAGTACTAATCATCTGTATTTCTTATATTTGATTTCGGTAATTAAATTTAAATTTTCTATATACATATTTTAATTTTTTTAATGATAATAATTGTCCAAGACTAATTATTTTGATTTAAATAAAATAATAAAATGGAAACATTAATTAATGCCAAAAATTTAAAAGGTTGATTATAAGATTATGTTTTGATAAAAAGTAGGACTTTTATAAAATTTATTCGTAATTAAAAAATAAAAACAGTTTTAGAAGATGAGAGGAAAGAAAAAGAAAAGTGTTGTTGTTCCAAAAGTAATGTGGAGTAGGTGAGCCAACCTAAATATCCCTACTTTCCCAGGCTGAAACTCTTGCGGTTGGTTCTTGTCAAGATTTGATATAAGCACAAACACTTGGTCTTGGAATGCCCCAATGCAACTGGGGATCTGACAGGTTGGTGCGGCGATGGCTTTTGCGGTTGCGCCTAAGATAATTTCGCTCTCATTTTTTAACCGAACAAGGAAAGAAGGTTTTGAAGCAGGGTTTGCGAAAAGGGATTTTGGGGTAACGGATCGCCATGGTAGACTGACCCTTACGTGTGCTATTGAGCGAAGCAGCAACGGCAGCGATGGAAAGAAAGGAGGCGTATCTAATTCGAATTACGTGGTGCCGCTGGACAATTCCTCTCCTTTCTCCAACTCATCCTGCATAACTCGTCCTTTAGCCGAGATACTCCGAGACCTCAATAAAAGAATCCCGGATACTATAGTCAAAGCTCATGTCCCAGGCGATCCTTCTGCTTCCACCTTCATCCCCTGGTACTTTGCTGCGTTATGATATTTAGTTTATACTTTTTTTTCCTTGCTATCCAATGTCCACTATGTTCGTCTCTGGATTCCGATGCCTCTCATTACAAGGGCTGACGCATATCATTTATGACTTTCACTTAACAACAAAGGTGCCATGGAGACGATCTAATTAAAATATATTATCTTTTGTTGTTCTTTGGTAGGTATCATGCCAACAGGATGTTGAGCTTCTACGCCCCGGGTGCGTGCTTGGAGTTATCCATTTATTACGATTCGTATTATTTTCTAATTAACTAGTGTCTTTATTGTCGAAACATCTTCCATCACTGTAAATGTAAATTAGACTCCAATGGGTCCATACATCTTTCAAATTTTAAAACTATTTTGCAGGATGGTGTGGCGAGATACGTGATGTCATTTTCTCTGATAATGGCGGTGTAACTGTGGTATATCGCCTTACCGTACGTGGATCTGATGGAGAGGCAAGTCTTTAGTCTCTGTAGAGTAATAAAATTTCTGAATTTTTACTTTCTATTACTACTTTTTTCCCCATTTTACTTTGTTGCATTTTATTGTTCTTTCTCATTAGTTGTTTATCAACAAATCAACGAGTCATTCTCTATGCTTGTAATAGTTTCTAGAATGAGGATCTTACTAGGTATGGTTGTCAAAATTAAGATCCTACCTAGGATTGGAGGGGGTCGGGAGAGGTAAATTTTGTGATTGTAACATGAATAAATAACGTACATGTCTTTGTTGCTCTCTCTTCTCCATCTGTCTTTGTTGTTATATACCTTCCATCACTAATTTTCATATTCTTCAATAAAATATAATTTTGATCATCATCCCTAGAGTTAAACTATGTTAGTCTTGCATGTTTGGGCCATCAACAAATTTTGCTAAATAATATAGATGTATGGCAAAGAAGTAAATATAACCTAGGTATCTCCCCTTAGACATTACATTTAGTTCTTGCATGCATTACATGACCAACCAAAGAGCAGTTTGTTGTTAAGATTAAGTCCTCACGTTTGATTCTTGTATTTCCTAAGCAACCAGGGAATCTTGAATTATTGACCCTGTAGAATACAACCCAAACTAATGACCACAAACCAAAGCCTAAATTCAAGACCACGAACAAAACAACAATTTGATTTAGCAAGGTTGGCTACAGGGATTATATAACACCATTGGGCTCTTCTAAAACCAAATTGTCATGGATATTATTCACCATGAGATCACTTTTAATAATATCCTTAGTTCCCCCCCTTCCATTTCACAGGGTTAAAAATCATGCAATGCACTCTCTCATTGGTGTTTTTAGTAGCCTTCTTTGCACATAATATCTTAACTGATTTTTTGTAATCATCTTTTCCTCAATATGTCACTAACATTTCCTTGTATACCTTCATTCCTTGTCCTCTCGTATTGCTAAGCATTCATCTTAACCTTCTCGGTTTTGCTACTTCCACTTTTTTCTTATGCACTTTTAAAGTCCATGATTCACTACCATAGAGTATAGCAACATGATAAAACTTTATTTTGACTAGGGATGACAAATGAGCTTGTCCTCGCTATGAGTAATACTCGATTTTTTAAATTGGCTATGGAAATGGGATGACGATGAGTATGTAATTATCCATCCCGTTTCCTTCCCCATACTCGTCCCAATACCCATCCCCATTTTCATAGCTGTTTCTGTTTTAAGTTACTAAAACACCTTTAATTTATAAGGTAACTTAAAAAGCTTATACTACTTTTTTTTTTTCGTTTCTTAGCTTTGGAACTTATTTCTAAGTCATACATTTGATCATTTTACTCTTTTCTATAATTATTTGACTTTTATCTAATTGTTATGATACTCTTGTTTGATATTCATACAATTGTAATTTCTTTCTTGATATTTAACATTAGAGAAAATAAAATGTGTATATTTAATAATAAAATGTTTCCTCTGTTGTGATTTTTGTTTTTTTTTATAAAAAAATTATTTAATTAATATTTGGAACAATAAGAGGGAGGGTATGGATGCGGATATGAGTATATACCCGTTATGTGATGGGGATGACGACAGGACAAATTTATACCCGTTGGTGATGAGGCTGTGGATGGATATGAATTTTTACTTCCGGGATGAGAATGAGCTAGTTAAACTCGCACCCACCCCGTTTTGCTCATTGCCATCCCTAATTTTGAGCTTAGTAAGTATTTTGTGGTCCCAAATAACCTTCAATGCCTTTCTCCATTTTAACTACTCGTCTTATATCATGTGTCATATTCAATAATTTTCAATCATCTTGTAATACAGATTTTAGATACAAAACTTAGAAACTTGTGATATGACATCTTCCATTTTTAAACTTGGGAACTTGTGTTGTAATACTCTTAGCCCAGTAAAACCCCTTTGATTCCAGAGTCTCTTCCCAAAGCTCAAGTTAAAAGTTAACGTCTTCCTTTAATTCATTTATTAGAATTGTATCATCTGCAAATAGTATGCATTTAGAGATGATCTTTTGTTTTTTCCTGCACATTACAAAACTCATGGCTAAGCTCCGATGTAAACTTTTCCTTATACAAAAGTTATTAGTCTCTGCTGTAGGAATTGCCACGCTCGTAATTACCCTATAGTTCAAGATTTGTATAGCTTGTGTGTAAGACATGTGAACATCTTCTTTTCCAAAGCCTTTTACAATAATGTCTTTGCTTTTTCACTTTTCCATAAGTTTCTATAGAAAGATAGATAGCTTCTATTGTAGACCTTCTGGACATAAAACCTAACTAATATTCAACAAAGCTGAATCACATTTTTTGCACAATTTCATAGCATGGTTCACATCACAAGTTTTATAATCCCCTTGCAGTAACCTCTCCAAATGAGGTTAGTGGCACCTTGTGATTCCCAGTCACTTCTAATAATTTTTAATTGTCAAATATTTATCATCCTTTAACTGCCACTATTTGATTTTTGAATTTTTATCTTGTTTGGTTTTCCATTTATGATGCTTGAAAAGAACATTAAGGATCAATACCCTATCTTATGTAGCAAGACTTTCTCATAGATTCATATAGCAATCCTTTCAAGTTCTTTTATTGAGCTTTTTTTTTTTTCAGAAAGAAATCAATTTGTACCCTTGAGGTCCCATTCCTATAAGTTCCTCCTGTTTTTTAAAATAAGTTTTTTAATCTTGAAATCATGTACAATTGAGATGTTGTTATTCGTATTTAGCCCTCGAAAACCAAAACTACCATGATCTCCTATAAACTACTAGCATGTCTATTTAATTTTACCTATGAGAATCTCTTTTTTTCTTATGGATAACTCTAAATCATCGCCTTTTAATATCTCTAAAACTTTTCTTTCTAAAGTGTGTCTAATCTCCTATTTGTAATTTATAGATATTATTGAAAGTCTCTTATGCAATCATTAAGTATTTTTGAAGATTAAATCATGTCCTCGTTCCTTTTTATAGCCGCCAAACTTGTTTTTCCCTTTTATCCCTAATGAAGCACTTCTGGACCACCTTCTTTACCTTGTCCAGAATAAAATGTAAGCATCCTTGCTCATTCAATGCTAAATATGGGTGCCGAGTGGCTCTAGCTTATTTAATACCATATTCAAGCCATATATTTACCATGAATAATCTAGCATTTACACATATGATCCATTGTGAGTGATTCATGTTTTGCGGTTTTGAAAATTTTACGTGGCTGTCAAGGGCCTAACACAAATTCTAAAATACAAAATTACTAAATTATTTTCACCGTGTGAACTAATAGCCTCCTAATCCTTAATGTTCAAATTTGAAATATTATAATCACCCCTGAAATAAGAAGGTAAATTGGGGCAATTTATTGGTAAGCGTAGACTTCTTTGACCAGGGCGGTCTTGCTCCCTGTAGGTGAAAGGGAGAGTTTCCTTATTTCATTAGCTGAACAATTAGTAACCCCCGAAGTATCTAAACACTGTTTTTTCTCCATTAATGACAGGCATATCGTGAATCAACTGGGACAATTTCACCAAGTGATGGCTCCATCGGCGATCCAGTTTCAGCTGCCGAGGAAATTGCTTTCTGCAAAGCTTGTGCCCGGTTTGGTCTTGGCTTATATTTGTATCATGAAGATTAAAGGACCAGATTCTAAGCTTCCAAATTTTTGTTTTGGTTGGACGTGTTGTTGTATTGGTTTCTTCTCATTGATGTGAATAGAAGTAGACGACAATCGGTGGAAAGTCGAAGCCATAGCTTTGTCGTATGGGGATCCGAATGCTTATGGGAAATCAAGTTTCTTTTATTGCCACGGTACATTTATGGCTTAAGTTTTGTAAGTTGTGGTGGCCTAAAGTGTTCAAGTAATAAATGAACAATTATTATTATTTGCTCCTATCCTTAAGTTTATTTAGAGTGGCATTAAATAATCTTTCTTGACTTAAATATAAGAAAAAGAAATCATGTCTAGGGAACTGAAATATATAAATAAAAGTTAACTATCCTGCTTTTATTTAATATTATTGTTTTAAAAATAATCTTTTTTTGATTAAACTTGATTACCATTTTTAGTAATTATGTTTCAGGATAATTAAGAAAATATATTTTATTTATTTTATAAAATTAAGAACATTCGACAAATTTTAACTTGTATTCTTACTAAAGTTAAATCAAAACTTTTTTTTATGATGAAACTCGCGTACCCATTTTTAATAATTTATGTTTCAAGATTTGGGGTTTTGGGGGTAGAATAATGGCCTCTCATGATCTCACTTCCGACTTACAATCTCTAGCTTCAGATGGAAAAAAGATTTATGCATCGTGCAAAACGTAGATTGATACAAAGTAGGCTAACATTTAGGAAAGGTGGATGAGTATTTATTCCATGGTTAGCAGGGTAGGCGGAAAATAGGACTTTACTATTGGAGAGTGTCGAAGGAGAGGACTTTCCGAACAAGCCTCAAGCTTGAACAAGACACCAAACATCTATCTTCTTTTCTTTTTCATGTCATTTGATTCGTTGTGATGTAAGGCAAGACGCTAGCGATATAAGGAGTTGGGGTTTAAGCTCTAGGGTCCGGAGTCAAGGGTTGGAGTCCGTGGTTTAGGGCTAGGTATCACAAGAATAATATAATATTTTAAATCCTATATAGATTAATTTTAATTATGAAATAATTTATTTTATTTTCTTCCTATACAAAACTAATATTGTTTATTTTTTAATATTTACAACTAATATTTTTTTCGAAGGGAATTTATCCCACATCCAAAAATTATTTGTTTTTAATAAGAATATTTTTTAAGATTTGTTGATTCGGGAAAATTATATAAGGATGGTTATGCGACTAATGTTTTGGATATGATTTAAATTAATAATAAATAATGATAAATTTCATTATAGAAAGTTGTAAAATAAGTAATAAAACATTTTAAAAATCCATTCCGTAATTATCTTTTTAATGTTTTATTAACTACATCCTCGGTACCTCCAATTTTATAAAAAAAGTTTAAGATATAGGAATTAGGTATTAAGAATTAGGAATTACGGGTTTATAGTATGGTAAATTGGTGTAGCTATGTCAATTTACTTGTCCTTTGTATATATGTTTAGGGTTCATGGGGGTACTAATTCCTACCCGACTGTAAGGAGTGCTACTAATAAATGAACTTAAACAGGACACTACCAACTCAAACAATTTCTAAACTCATGCAAATTAAAACTTCTAATATGATTCTGGAGCTGCACTTGTTTGCTGAGTTTTCTTCTTAGCTTCTGTTTTTCCCTAGCCATGTGTTTCTGAAACCATTGATGAGTAGAACTGATATATCCTGTTATAGTACTAGAAGACTTGTTTAATTGTCTAAATCTGTGGCTTTTTGAATGAATTCAATGAAAATCTGTTCCAATCAGGCTGTCTTAGGTTTGTGAACTTTACTTCTACCATGGCCAACAAATCTCAAGAAGAGCCCAAGACTGCTCCTGATGGTACAATCTCACCCTTGGACCTTCCTTCAAAGATGAATCCTCCAACAAATACTGCACTCTACGATGTAAGTTACAAAAATATAAAAGCCATTTCTAATATTTTTCTTTTTCTTGTGGGTCAGTTTTTGTTTTCCTAGTTCCTGACAACTAGGCATGGAACGTTCACACTTGATTTTGCAATGATTATATTGTTGAGCTTTTTGACTTTGGTTCTGTAGTTTTTTTTTTCTTCTTATTTATGTTGAATTTTAATAATCAAAGTCTTAGAAATCTGTACAGATGAATTTAACCCCGCGTCAGTTGATAAGAATAAGCCTGGATTGCTACGCAAGACCAAAGAGAACAGGATTTCTGTGGAATTTCAGAACTGAAAACCAAAGGTGACATTTGAGGGGAATAGTGAGGATTACAAGGAAAACGATGCTGTTTTGTTTTTTTGATGGTGAGACACTTCGATTGGAGCGGCTTCATAGGGCAGTAAAGCAATTGCGACACCTAGGAATGCCTGGTGAATCTGCAGGTGCCGCAGCTACAGTCGTGACTGCTCCCTCTGGACCAGCTTTGGATCCTCGATCATCCCCTGTTGGGAAGTCTGTAAAGCCAGCATCTCTTGTCAGGAGTTCGTTCCAGGCTGTGCCAGTGAGTGCTCACTAACCATCTATGGCATAGTTGTGTATACTAGTTAATTGCATCTTAAAAATGTATGTTGTTGGAAATTTGCATTATAAATATGGCTATTTTTGCAATGCATTAGGATTTTTACTGATTTAATGGAGTTAAAAACTTATCATGTGTGCTATGTGTATGATGATCATAATGTATATCCTTCTGATATCATAACGATAGAGAGAGAAAGTTGAGTCAGTACGCGATGGCCTTCCTAGCCTCTATGCATAACATGTCAGCTTCCTTTCCAAGAATAACCACTTTCACAGAACCTTGGCTCACTATACCCTCCTTTCCTACAGGCATGATTTGACCAGTTCCAATAACACTGAAAGCATCCTTCTGCAAATCTCCCAAAGAAAGTTGCAAAAGAATAGAGTTAGTTCCTATTATTTTAATTAGTTATTTTTTTTCTTTGGCTGATTTTTTTTTTTGAAATTTGATTTTGTTTGTTTTGGATTTTTCGGAAAAAGAATCTGGTAATCAAGAGATTTTTGTCTTTGTTTTTCTTACAACTTCTTGATTTGGACAGCAAAACTACGATTTTTTAAACTTCATATGAAAATAACCCTTATTTTTTTTTTCAAATTGCATGCGAGAAGTAGCGCAACCTGCATATGTTATTTTTATTCTTTTATTATTATTGTCAAAAATTTGCTCTCTTTTGTTATGGTTCTTATTATTATATTGAATGTTATGTGTTGTTTCTTTCAGTTATTTATAGATGTAAAAGAATCTGGTTTGGTGTTTATTTTGGTTATTCTCATATCATACTTGTTAATAAGGTAGTTGATCTTTTTTAATAACTTATATCTTTAACAACAGTGTCATTTTAGCTAACATTCACTAATGTTTTGAAAATCATTGAATTGAAAATGAAGTTACGAGTGATGTGATAATTTTGTTTCTCTAACAAACTTTTGTTGTTATTGTGATGTAGTTATCATGAAGGTTCTTTCTATACAATAGATAAAATTGTTTAGAAAAAAATTAATTTATATAATTAAAATATATTAATGATATTAATAATAATAGTAATATAAATATAATTATTTATAATAATATAAATTTAGTATAATAATAATATTTTTTAGTTTAATATAAAAATTAATAAATTTAATTAATTAATTACATTTAACAATTTAATAATATTTTATTAAATTAAATTTAGATAAGATTATTTGTACTATTAAATATTTAAAAAAATTACTAAAATTAAAAATATATTATTTTTAAAATTAAAAAAAGATATAATTACAAAATTTTATTTATTAAAATTAATTTATATTTATCTGACACAAACTTCCACCTATATCATTTTCAAATATATTTAGATTTTACTATTTATCTATTAATTTAAATAATTTTACTATCTACCCGTAAGCCACTCCTTCAACCAAAGGCTTAAAAAAGCCACATCTCCAAATGACCCTGTCAAATTTCATACATTTATAACCTTGAAGTGGAATCAAGATCGTGTCCATAGTGGATCCCAATAGTGCCAGAGAGAATAGCTGGTCCCTCCTAAACCCTTACGGCTTCCTCACCTCTCTGATCTCTTTAATTCACATTTTCAAACCCTAACCCCTCTTTTCTATCGAGTTCCAGACCTCTCACATCTCTTATTCTCATCTTCTCATTCACCTCTCATTCTCGCCTTTTGGTTATTCTCTCAAACCCTTTTACTTCACTTCGCGGTCAACCTTTATCATTCTCGCCTTTTGTTCATTATCTAAAACCCTCTTGCCTTTTCGTTCATTTCGCTGCCTTTTAAAATTTGTAAAGGTAAATAACATCTTCTGCGGCTATTCTGTTGTTGTTTTGGTTTTTTTGTTCACTCTGATTTGGGAAAAATGTCGCTAACTCTATCATTTCGCCGTGAATCTCGCCCTCTGAATATTTCAAGATTTAGGGTTTGGACTTCGATGACGACATTAGGTAACGTCTGCACCACACGTTGAGGTAAGTAACATCTTGTGAGTTTGATCTCATTCTCGCCTTTTGCTTATTCTCTGAAACCCTTTTGTTTCATTTCGCGGTTAACCCTTATTTTTTTTTTCAAATTGCATCGGAGAAGTAGCGCAACCTGCATCTGTTATTTTTATTTTTTGATTATTGTAAAAAATCTGTTTTATTTTGTTATGGTTAGTATTATTATATTGAATACTCTATGTTGTTTCCTTCAATAGATGTAAAGCACGGTTTATGTGCTTTTTGGCCCATTTCTGGAGTTTGTTAGGTTTATTTAGTGTGGGTTTTTACTCTTTTTTTTTTTTTTTTTTTTTTTTTTTTTTGTTTTCATTGCAGGGGCACGAAGCTGGTTTGGTGTTTCTTTTGTTTAACTTTGTATGAATACCTGAATTTTGAAGGGTTTTAGGGTTTTGCGACATGCTAGGTTCATTACCTATATTGCCTCTCCCTGCCCCTCCTGCTGATGGAAATCTAGGTCCTCTCCCTGAGTCTCAAGTGTCTGAGGAGAGGACTTCTAATGAGGAGCAGAACAAATCAATATCAGCTTCTGTTCCAGTGCCCGCAACAGTTGCAACCCACACAAGAACTATTGGAATTATACATCCTCCTCCAGATATTAGGACCATTGTTGATAAAACGTCCCAGTTTGTGGCTAAAAATGGTCCAGAATTTGAAAAGAGGATTATTGCAAATAACACGGGCAATGTCAAGTTCAATTTCCTTAATTCATCAGATCCCTATCATGCATATTATCAACATCGGTTGGCTGAATTTCGTGCTCAGAATCAATCATCAGGGCAGCAAACTCCTTCTCAGCCTGCTGACTCAGGTGTTCCTGAGTCAGCTCCAACAGTCCCTGTCCCTGATAGTAATGGCGTAGCAGCGGTAGAAAAGGTCGATGTTTCTGCCCAGTTTAAACATGTTAGGAAAGTACTTGAACCCCCTGAAGCTGAACAGTATACTGTTCGGCTTCCTGAAGGAATTACAGGTGAAGAGCTGGATATTATAAAGCTTACAGCACAATTTGTGGCTCGAAATGGGAAATCTTTTTTGACAGGGTTGACAAGTAGGGAAGTTAATAATCCTCAGTTCCACTTTCTGAAACCGACCCACAGCATGTTTACATTCTTTACTTCCCTTGCGGATGCATATTCGAAGGTTTTGATGCCACCAAAGGGATTGACAGAGAAGCTGAAGAAGAGTGTGTCTGATATGACTACTGTCCTTGAAAGGTGTGTGAATAGGCTGGAATGGGAGCGCTCGCAAGAGCAAGCTAGGCAAAAGGCCGAGGATGAGATAGAACAGGAAAGAATACAAATGGCTATGATTGATTGGCATGATTTTGTGGTGGTCGAAACAATAGATTTTGTTGATGAGGAGGATGAAGAATTACCTCCTCCAATGACTATTGAGGTGGTTATTAGGAGAAGCAAGGTGTCAGCCACGGAAGATGATGTTGTTGAGCCTGAAAAAGAGGTTGAAATGGAAATGGACGAGGAGGAGGCTCAGCTTGTTGAAGAGGGCATGAGAGCTGCTAGTTTGGAAGACCCAGAAGATGGGAAGCAAAATGAAGTTAGAGTTACTGAAGACCCTGAACCACCAATGAGAATTGTTAAGAACTGGAAGAGGCCTGAGGAGAGGGTTCCTGCAGAAAGAGATTCAGCCAAGTTCGTTGTTTCTCCTATCACTGGTGAGCTAATTCCTATTAGCGAAATGTCAGAACATATGCGGATTTCTCTCATTGATCCCAAGTACAAAGAACAAAAAGAAAGGATGTTTGCCAAAATTCGAGAGACAACTTTGGCTGCGGATGATGAAATTTCAAGAAACATAGTTGGACTTGCCCGGACCCGTCCTGATATATTTGGTACCACAGAAGAAGAGGTCTCCAATGCTGTCAAGGCAGAGATTGAGAAGATAAATGATGAGCAACCTAAGCAGGTTATATGGGATGGTCACACAGGCAGTATTGGGCGGACTGCAAACCAAGCCATGTCGCAGAATATTGGAAATGAGGACCAAAATGATACATCTAATAATGAGGCCAAGAACCTTCTTGGTCCTGCTGCACCTCCTCCAAGACCTGGTATGCCTTCAGTTCGTCCACTTCCGCCACCACCTGGATTGGCTTTAAATCTTCCACGTGGTCCTGTCCAATATTCTGTTCCTCATAGTGGTGCCCTTCCAATTCCTCCACCCAGGCCACCTGTCATTCCGATGATGCCATCTGTTCGGCCTGCTCCTCCTCCTCCAATGCAGATGTCTTCTGGACAGCAGTCAGTTATGTCTGGTCAAGCGCCTCCAATGCCTCCATCAATGCATATGAATAACCAAGGATTTCAAATACCTCCACCACCAGGATCCCAGTTTACTCCTGTTCCAGTTCCTCGACCTTATGTTCCTCTTCCTGTTCCACCATCAGTTATGCCTATGATGCATCCACCTCCTTTGCCTCAGGGAGTGCCGCCACCACCGCCACCAGAAGAGGCTCCTCCCCCACTCCCGGAAGAACCAGAACCAAAAAGGCAGAAGCTTGATGATTCTGCTTTGATCCCCGAAGATCAATTTCTGGCTCAACATCCTGTATGGATTGACCTAGTTAACAATTATTTTTAAGATGTTTATATCGCATTATATTTAGCGTCAGTGCTATTCTATATATCCTAACTGACAGTCTGTTTTATTGACTATAGGGATCTGTTCGTATCAGTGTATCTGTTCCTAACGTTGATGAAGGAAATCTCAAGGGACAAGTTCTGGAAATTACAGTGCAATCTTTGTCTGAAACTGTTGGTAGTTTGAAGGAAAAAATTGCCGGGGAAATTCAGCTCCCTGCTAATAAGCAGAAATTGAGCGGAAAACCAGGCTTTCTCAAGGATAACATGTCACTTGCCCATTACAATCTTGGTGGAGGTGAAACACTTACCCTCACCTTAAGAGAGCGGGGTGGTAGAAAGAGATGAGCATGTAGCTTGCGTGTCTGATGAAGAAGGTTGTTGTAATCTTTGCCTTATTGTAAGGCGTATGGACTCTTATAGTATTGATAGACTACATGACGTATTTTCATGAATTATATGTTGAATACATTAGATTTATTGTATTTTGAGACATCTTGAAGTATTTACTGCTTTCTCGAAGACTGATGTTAATTCTGGAATACAGATTTTGGCACCTTGGCGCTTCTCTCTTGAGGGAATGGGAAGTAGTGGAGTTCCTTTATCTAATGCTCTATTCAAGTTAATTGTATCACTGATTATTGCTTTCTTTTTGTATTTCAGTTTAGTATTTTTTTTTTAATTGAGAAGCTTCTTTGCTGTCAGGGAGGGATTATTTACATATTAACTATTTTTGTTTGTTTTTCATTTTCAGTATTGCAATAGTCAACGTGAAGTGATGATTTAGGGTTTTCTTTTTCTTTTCCTTGTCTTTTCCCTAGGTTTTAGGTTTTTGTTATACAATGGATATTTTCTCGTACAAGATCACTGCTGGACAGTTGGTTAGAAAGGCGTTGGTTGCTGAGAGCTTATGTACCTTTAACTGGGTTATCTTGTTTGGGTTTTAGTCACGAGGTTGTTTTATTTTGTTGTTTATGTCCTTAACCTAGATTATTTCTGGCAGTGGTTGGGATGGTTGTCTTTTTGATTTGGCTGTTTTGTCACAACAGAAATTCTACTTGGACATGTGGAAGGGCTGTGCAGCTTATCCTGATGTGTTTTTGAATGAGATGATGCCCAGGTAGAATGGTCAACAATCTTTCACTTTTTATCTTCTCAGTTTTGTGCTGATGGCAGTTTCTGCCTGCCAATTTATTGCAGAATGAACCAGGTTTGGTATTTTAAAGAAGGCACCGATTCTCGTGTTAATCTTTTTTGGGGATATATTAGGAAACTTATTTAAGTTAACTTGCCACTGATCCCGATTAAGATTATCACCGTTGATTTGGCGGAGCTTTTATTTAATTTGTGCATTTGTTTCTTCCCTCTTTTTACCCCCTACCTTCCCATTGGCCTGAATATTACGTTTTTTTCCTGTGTGTGAAAGATTGTTAGTATCCTTATTGGAGCCCTATGTTTGATTATCGAACAGACTCACAACTTGGAGACTGGTAAGCTTGCTTGCAAGAAGCTTTCGGGGAACGACATTGATATATTAAGATATTGAATTTGACTTTTGTTTCTATTTAAACTGTGGGAATTGTGGTCTCTCTTACAACCTTATGACCCCTCTTAGCTTTACCAGATCCCAACCAATATAAAATATAGGTCATGGTTGATATTTAGGCGGAGAATGAAGTTCCATTTGCTATACATGAGACGACCTTTGTTGATTTAATTGGTAGGCATTAATTTTAGATAATTGCTGTCTTGAAAAAGTTAGATGTTAGATTAGTCGTCCAAACATTGTCTTTTTACCCCCTACCTCCCCATTTGGCGGAGTTTTATTTGTCTTTGGTCGGCGGCCCATACACAAATACCTTTGTTAATCCTAAGTATTTTAATATTTTCACCATAGTACTCTTTAGACTCATTTATAAGGAAAATTAAATATAATCGGATTCCAACTTTCAAAGTTCCATTTAATGTTGCCATTTCAATGTTAAGTGTGGGATTGTGTTAATTCAAAAATACCTTTGTATTTAATTATAGGGACTATATTTTTGTTTCTTTTTGTCTCATTATTAGAATTTCAATAACATATTTCCCCCCTATTATACCTTAAACCCTTATAATATTTCTTAAATAATTTACACATGCATTTTTTTATGGAGAAAGAAATGAGTAAAATAACCTTTAAAGATATGTAATAAAGAATAAAGAGAGTATATTCACATTGAAAAAAATCAAGAATATAATAAACTTAAATTACTACCATTCTTAATAGGTGTGATATTAGTTAATTTTGTGCGTAAGGGATTATTATCTGTGATAAGAAAATCCAAATTAATAAGTCCATGATTTTTATGTCAACCAATAAGTCTATTATTAATAGTTAAAATTACTCACTTTAAAGAATCCAAGCACACCTATTGGCACTGGCATTAACGGGATTTAAAGAGTTTTTAACAAAAGTCTTATTTAAAAAAACATAAATTGAATGTTAATTATCCGTTGGGTTTCTTAGAATTGAATAGTATTGTAATTAAAAATAATAAGAGGGCGTTGTAGAATGATTTATGGCACTTTTTCGCTCCAAAGCGAACTTTTTACTTTGGAGCTAAATATTTTGCTTAAATGAAAAATTAGACAGCTCAATACATGGTCATTTATTTCATTAAAAACAAAATAATCGCCCCCATTGATGGGTGAATTAACAAAAATAACGACAGAAATAGAATTATAAAGGAATATTTACAGATTTGCAATTGTACCAAAATATGAGAAACAAAACTTGACCCTTCCGATTTTCAACAGAGCATATCTTCTTAAAAGCAGTTAATCTGCTTAAGTACCATACCTGGGCCATTGGATATTATTAATATAAGCATGTACATCCCTGAAATCAAGAAATAAACCAGGTTAAACAAATTTTTCTTATAAGGTTATTGGTACTACGAACATAGTAAGGCAATTTTGGTTTATATGTGTAAAAACAAACCGTGCGAGCTTCTACAAGTTGGGATGAAAAAGAATGGACTGGGACTAACTAAATTAGAATAGAGATTCTATTCCGTTGTTTCAGAGGCCTCGTACAACCCAAAGTTTGGGAGGAGGGGAATCGGGTGGAGAAAAATCAGAGTATTGGTTGGAACAGGATAAATAGTACACCATGAACAATGGTTAAGGAACATCTATTGTTTCATCCTAGTAAAGGCCTGTGAATACTTAAAAAATCAAATATTAAAATGTTATTGAGTTTTCAAATTCCGGTATAATACATGTTTTTTCAGTTCATTCCTAATCAAATACCCTAAAGATGCCTCTTTATCATTTGCTTTTAAAAAATCCAAACAGCAGAATTAATCTCATTTCATTTAAATCCTTTCTACCTATTCAAACAGCTTAAAGATCCGGTGCTTGCACTTCAAATAGATTCAATGCCTATTCATATTTCTAGTATGTGTAGAGGTGTCTATGAAAGAACATAATAAATATAGGGATTTCCAAGAACATAAGTATATGGGATTGAGTGATAACCCTCGTGTCCATTTTTTTTTTCTCTTGAAACCAGGTAATGAGAAGAAGGCTTTTCCATGTATACATGAAACTTCAATTACATTCAATAATTTATGACAAATACTTATTTAAACAATGAAAACAAAAAACAAATAATTAAATAAAAATATTCTATTTTAAATATTACCTCCAGACAAGACAGCCCGAGCAACAGTCTAAGAGCCATCTCATGATGGCTGACTAGTAGATGAACCAATGTACATCGGAGGAGGAGAATCGATATACTCGTATATTGATGATCTGTTAAGGTCTTCTGGAGGTCTTGACCCATCTAATGCCGTAACTGTAGCACCACCACTAGAAGGTATGGAGAAACTTCGAGCCATGGCTGGAGGAGGCATTGGCAATGGAGATGCCGCATTTGATGTAACCAAATTATTTCGAGCAGAAAGCTGGTGACCTCGTGACACCAATGGACCTGAATGACCCACCAAACCTAAAAGCTTAGAATTGGATGCGGAAATGGTTGGAGGCCTTGGAAGTTCATGAAGCTCATTTATTTTGGGTGAAGATGAATGAGGGGGAGAAGCACTAGGAGATACTTTCGGAGATGATGATGATGGAAACTGAGGAATTGATGTCCGTAAAAGAGGTCCAGAAAACAATTGGAAACTCTCTAACGAAACAGGCTTGGTTGGCCAAGCATTACTTACCAATGGACCAGAAAAGGCTTGTCTTTTAATCTTTTTAGAGTAAGCAGTAACAAAATCATGATTTGAGGATAAATTACCATCAATTAAAGGAGGTGGCAATCTTGTATAAGCAGTATTGCTGTTACTCTCCTTGACTACAGACTGCGCAGTCCTAACATTCGGACCAGAAAATTCCCCATCTCCAAAATTTTTTCCATATTTCTTTTGTTCCAGTGGTGATGAATGCCACAAATTCTTCATAGGCTCATCTATATTTGCCTTTATTTTGGAAGGTATTTGCTTACTTGACTTTGGAGATATGAAAATCTTTGCATCAACTGGTGTAGGCAGCACATATGAATTGAACTTCCGTGATAAAGTTGGCCGTATCTGTCTCAGCTTTTCTCTATCAGCAAAAAGTGGGGCAGATTGGCTCGCCGACCTAACCCTGAAGGAGAATGAATTCCTGCGAAGCCTATCCAAGTTTTCCTACACATAAAACAGCATGCATATTTATAAGAGTTCAAAAATTTTAGATTACAAGGAAATTAATTAATCTCGCTTCTAATGCATCAAGAAGCCTCCACTTCAGTCATATATATCAACCTGTGAAGTATTTCCCGTCCTAAATCCCATGAACCGAAGCTTTTTCTTTTCCTTACCGTTGCTTCTATAGTTGAACCTTTGGGAAGGATAAGTTCCACTGGGCCCAACAGCAGAGAAGCATGCATGACTCAACATTTCAAAATGAGAGTAATTAGGCAAATGTAAGCTCTTTATAGACAAAAATTAAAACCAGAAGTATGGATCTGACCCAACATATTAACAATCATAAGGTTAGTGTACAACTTTCATAGAATTATACGGATAGACAAGATATATTGATATTCCAGGTTATATTCTGGATGTTCTTAGTTCTTAATCCACCCTTCCAGCTTTCCATCCAAACTGAATTAGTTGTGCACACAAAAACAATATAATCACATTTGAAAACAAATATTACGGATGTAAAGTTCCTGCACATAAGAACATTCCACCTAGAACCTCTGATTCTGATGGATTTTGGTCCCTAAACAACAATATAACATAATGTTCCCCCACCCCCCTTTTGATTTTACTCATTTTTTCTTTAGCAATCTAGGCTTTAAAACCGCAACTGTTAGGAATGAAAATAAAGAGAGGGGAGAGGGAGGATATGGGCAATGTATAGCAGAAGGAATAAGAAATGCTGTGAGAAGTTTAGGTGGGGTGTAAGATGGGATAGGAGGCCTAATTGAACCCGAGGGCTTAAATAACAAATTGTAAACTATACAGGGGAAGTACATTTTGGGAAAATTAATCTGAATTGTGCGCAATGCTTTGGTGTAAAGGAAAGGCCCTTGTATGAGAATATTCTTCTTTAGTCTTTGGATCTAAATAATAGAAAAACACCTCTTTCTCTTTCCCTCTCACTCTAGCCTACTTCCCATCATCAAACCCGTCATCCATCACTGTCTGTGTGCTCAATGAATTTCCTACTCATTGTGCAGATTTGCTGGGATGGTTGCTCAATCTTCGTAATGTTCAATTCTCAAAGTGATTGAAATATGCAAAAGACGTTAAAAAACGATACTAATTTTTCTAGTTTAGAAAGGTATCCACCTTCTTTGAGTTCTCTAATGTAGAAACATCTTGCTCGTGTTCATTTTGTGCATAGTCAAAACTCAGCTCCCCATCATCATTGTCATCATGGCTGTCACCATCTTCATCTTCATCCTCATCCTCTCCTTCAATACCAATGAAGTGGTAATCAATGTGATGCTGTTCTGTTACTAATTTTACGTGCGGCTCTGCTGTCTCAAGAGATTTAACTGCTTTCTTGAAGAAACACAACTGTTTGGGGGGGATAAAGACAAAGGAAAGAAACATTTAAAATGAATAATTCTCCATATCTGAAATATAAATATTGGGAATATGCAAAACCTGAGCTGCATGGTGACGTGCTGCCTGTGTTAGAAGGCTCCACGATTGACCTTGCTTCAGAGATTTCAAGCGGAAAACAAATAAGGTGGCCTCCTCATCATATTCATCACGAGCAATTTGTAACTGCTGCAAGGAAATAGTCTCTGCTCTTCCGCTTCTAGTCCTACCTCTTTCTCTATATCTTGTTAACATGGACTCATATGCAACTCTGCAGATTATAGACCAAAAAGATAAGGCACGAATCACATTCAAAGACAATTATATCGTATACAACAATCCAAACCTTTTCTCGTCACAATGTCGCTTCATCTCCTGCTTCAACGTGAAGGGAAAAAAATAATAAATAATCATTCGCAAAAAGGATAGAACAAGATATGGTAAATTCAACAAAGAAGCTATGAATGTTGTTGGGGATATAAGGTTGGTTTTGAGGTGAATAGAGGGAGGTGGTCGGAGGTTCGAGTCCCCATTAAAAACTAACATATTAACATTTGTCGGAAAAAAAAGCTACAAATCTTGTTTGGATGAAATATAATCATTGAAATAATAGTTTTGACGGGGCGTAGTGTTAGAGAGTTAAAAAGAGGGGTAATATCAGGCAGCAAATAAAGAAGGGTCCAAGAGGTTAGAGATTGTTGGTTTATGTGTCCAAATTGAAAGCGAGGAGAGAGAGATTGGATTAGATAGAAGAAACCTCAACAATTCGAAGTTCATTGAGAAGAGAGTCCGAGGGAATGGTAATTGTCTGGGTAATATGAGAGCGCTGAAATTGCAAAGTGAAAAAGGATTAGAAAAAACATAGAGAGATTGTTGAAGTTTTAAGGAGAAGTGATTGAGTAGGAACTGACATATTTATCAATGAGCTTCTGGAGTTGAAACTGCATTTTACCGAGCATTATGAGAACTTTGCCTGCATGAAATGGAAAATAGGAAGAGAGAGTTAGTTGGTAGTGGGATATGATATGAGTGAGTATTTGTAGTGGACGAGAGAGAGAAGTGCATAGTACCGCTTTCTTCGTCGTCATGTAAGGCGGTTTTCTGAAGAAGGCAAGAGCCCAATTCTCCCAAGGACTCTGAGAATTCTGGAAGGTAAGAAATTTTCGATTGCTATTGTTACTATTATTGATCCGTCTTAAAAAAGAAAAGAAAAGAAAGAAAGGGGATGAAAGAAAATAGGAATAGGAAGAAGAGAGAGACCATAAGCACTGTTGGCAGCCGCTGCTGCCGCCGAAAGCAAGCTATCGTAGCAGTCTCTCATGTCTTCCATGTCCTGCAGTGGACCAACACTTGAGTTTGAATTTGAATTTGAATTTGAATTTGAACCCTAAAAATAAAATTGAAAAGAAGAAAAACCTGGGTAGCCTGAGCGAGGTCCTCTAACTGGGACAAAGGCAGAATGTTAGTGCGGTCACGGTGGTGGTGGTGATGCTTCTCTAACGTCAGAACTCCCAACTTTCTGAGAGACCTCTTCATGGTTGATTGGGGAAATTGAGAAAGAAGAAGGTAAGTCAGTGAGAAAGGTGCACAACAAGTTGAGCTGAGCTGAGCTCCCCAATTCCAAATTCAACAAACTCCACACCTTCTATTCTTTTCTCCCTTTCACTCACGCACAACACAACACAACACAATACAAAATACAATCCAATTAACTAACTATTATTATTTCTTTCCTTCCGCGTTTCATCCAAGATACTATACTCTCTCTCTCTCTTAAACACATTTCTTTTTAAAACCTAATCCTACCAACATTTAATTAACACGTCAATTAAGAAATATTTAATCAATACATATTTATTTTAAAATCAATTAATTTTGTATGGTCAATGAGTGTATAATTGGAGATGTGATGGTGTAGGCTAAATGAACCCGAAATGTTTGACCGTTTACAAAACGAAAACAAAATATTAATATCAAAGGAGTTTCGAGAATTGAAGACCAGACCATGAGCATTAAGAAATGGAAAATAGGGTTTCCTTTTGGTCAACAAAACGTGTTCCCTGACGTGAATCCCAAGTCATTTACTCTCAATGACCTTCTTCCGGTCCCACACCTCTAATTCTAACTTCTTGCTGCTATTTTTATGTAAATTTTTAAAAACCTCTGCTTCCTTCTCTTTATAATTCTTAGTTTATGCACTTATATTCTGGTCGGCCTCCAGGTACGCTGTTCAAGTTTTTTTGTTGAAAAAACCTTCTTTTTTATGTTTTTTAAAAGCAATTCATGCTCCATGTATTTACCCAGTGCGACCTCATTTTTTATGGTGACAAGAATTCCACTCTCCGCTCAACTTCTCCTTTTCGCATTCACCCTTGTTGGAATACGGCTACGTGAAGCCCAATTATGAACTCTTTTTTCTTTAAAAAAACATTTCAACTTTTCGAGTGTACTTATAAAATCATAATTATTATTTTAAACATTATTTTGATTGAATTGTTATTGTTAATTATTATTATTAATTTAAAGTAATCTTTACATGAATTTAATAAATATAAAATATCAATTTAATAATATCAATGGTTAGAAAAGTTATATTTATTTATTTTGATTAAGTATTTATAATAAAGTGTTAAAACATAAGTATATCTTATTATTGATTAAGTGTTCATAATAAAGTGTTAAAATATGAATATAATTTATTATCAAATCATAACATATATCTATTGAGAGTAAATGCAATGTTTGGTCTAATGACAATAGACCTAAAATATCTTAATTACGAACATGTATATATTACTTACTTTTCATACTTTTCATAAGTTTATAGTTTGTATATACGATAAGATATATGTTTCAAAAGGTTTACGTAATAATACTTTTAACATGTAAATATCTTTATTATATTTTCAGATAATGTTTTTCCGTCATGTTTTGTTTGAGCACCTAGAGGATATTGAAAAAAAATCTCAACATCAAAAAATGTTTCCTTGCTCCAACAACTTCACTTAAAAGATAATATATTATTTTTGCATAGTTCATCACGTCATATGGTACTAATTTCGGTACTAATTTTTATACTAGTTGAGATAAATGTAACGTGACATAGGCTTAAGAAACTATGTCAAGTATGAAGATAATCCTTCCAATAGAAATATGTATCTAATGTTGTATGGATAATATTTATTGTAACCCTCAAATCTACGTAATATGAATGATATTCTTTTTATTTCATAAAGATTAAATAATGATTTGCAACTGCTCTTTCAAATATCTCTATATATAAAATATGTCTTTGAAAAAAAACTTTTTTACAATGATAATTAAGAGATAACCTTTCAAAATTACTAACAACTCTATATAAACATAAAATCTTACGGTACTAAAAATACTTAGTCTTAATAAGAAGTAATTGAAATTCAAATAATATTCAATCTTAATCATAAATAATTGTGTTCTAAATAATACTTAGTTTTAGTTTGGAGTTGTTGGTTTCTAAACAATATTCAGTCTTAGCAACTAATAATTATGATCTAAACATTACTCAATTTTAATCAAAAATAACTAAAGTCAAAATAATATACACTGTAGTGAAAACTTGATCAATAATTAAGTATTATATAAATTAATTATATAAATTTACAAACAAACAAACTAGTATAAAAATATTAAGTGTAATTTTTTTCCATTTACTCTAAACTTTATTAAATTCTATTTTATTGATTTGTCATCTAACCGTAAAAAATCAAAATCCATCAAAGTCTGACTGTCTAAATCAAGCATTGATTTTGCGAAAATTGTGAAAAGCTTTAAATAAACAATTAAACTCTCTATTTGTCTGTATTATAGTTGTTTTCACTTAAAATAATATTAAGAACTCAATGTTGCATTAAAATTAATAAATTTTGATGTTGCTTAAATAATATTTTTGAATCATTTTATTACTACTAAATTTATAATTTTATTATTAATAATAAGAACTATTATTAAAAAATAATATTGATATTGATATTTATTATTATTATTAATTGTATTTTTTTTATAGATTTTAAAAATGATTTAAGTTACATTAAATTGATTAAAAATTAAACCTATTTTAGGTAGGTAGAATTTGTTTTTTTATACCTGAATTTTATAATGTTGTCTTTATGTCGTCGGTATCTTTATGTCCAATGATATAAATAATGTGGACAACAACTCAAGTAGCAAACAAATAACTTTGGTGGAATTTTAGAAAATTGACAAACAATCAGCGGCTTGACAAACTATTCATAAAATTGTTACCTTTTTAAAATTTTAATACACTATTTATAAGTTTATGTAAAGATATTATAAACCTACTAAAGGTATAATTAGATTCAATTACATAAATGTTACACAATAACACTGACGTACAATAATAAGAATAATATCTACCTACTGAAAAGAAAAACATTATATCTCTACGTATTAATTTTTTATTTTAATTTATATATATAAATTTTTGCAAACTCCATTCTGGGCAGATGACAAACCTTTTAGGGTGTCACAACTTAAAGGGCACACAAACGAGTATTTTTTTGCTAACTTAGGTGTTTGTATTTGATGGTAAGGGAAGGCTTGTCCCACACACATTTTAAGGTGAATTAATTCCATGTTAGTTGCAGTGGTATGCAGGCACAGAAATGAGATGGTGTGGAAATACATAAGTAGTGGTCTTCAAATCCAAAACATATATGTAGTAAGAAATAAATCCAAATGCATGAAATGATGATTCAGAGCTTGGAAAATACTGGCTTGCGTTTCTGCTTCTGTGCCGTCACTGCTTCAGTTAAGTCAGGGGATAACAATCTGGCAGAATTCAAGGTTGCAACATAATCCAACCCCTGATCCACAGTTAAGTCCCTACTTTTAAGCACCACCATTTTCGTCCCAACAACCGCAAGGGGAGACTTGCTGGCAATTGCTGTCAAAAGTTCAAATTGATTCATTAATTATGATATGACAAAATCAATTACTACTGAATAATAACGTATTTGTTATTAGTACATATGGAATGAATGAATGAATGAGTGGTGTTGGATTTGGTTATAGAGATAGCTAATTGAGGATTGAAGGGGAAGAATGAACCTCGAGCGAGATCCATGACGGCCTGATCGAGGTGATGTTTGGAGTCGAAAACACGAGAAACGAGACCTAATTCCTTAGCCTCCTCACCGGAGAAGGTGCGACCGGTCAAAGCAAGTTCCATGGCGTTGCCGAACCCCACAATAAGGGGTAGCCTCTGAAGTGTTCCCAGATCAGCCGCCAGAGCCAAATCCACTTCTTTCACCGAAAATAACGCCTCCTTCGTGCACATCCTTATGTCACACGCAGTCACGATGTCAATTCCACCACCGATGCACGCTCCGTGGATACTCGCAATCACCGGCTTCCGGCACCGTTCCAAAGCCGTCACGGCATCTTGCATAGCCATGATCTGTCGGCGGAGGGCCTCGCCGGAAGACGAATTGGAAGCGGTTGATCCCAAAATGGAGAGGTCGATGCCGGAGCAGAAGTGGTTGCCAGCGGCTGACAAGACGATGACGTTGACGTCGGGGTCGTGATCGAGGGCAGAGAGGGCCCTCGGGAAGTGGGTGAAGAAATCATGGGAGAGAGCGTTCCGTCGTGATGGACGATTCAATATAACATACCGAACACCCGATTTTGGGGTCTTCTCCACAATTTCCAGGCTTGGGTATTTGTATTTCTCTTCCATTCTTTCCCTACTAACTCTATCCCCTACCATACTCACTCTTTTATGCTTTTATCTTATCCAATTTATTTATTAAATTATATGAGATGATATTTGCTAATCTAGAAATTCATTCAAAACAATTATAGGTAAATACCTGTATCACTTTTAACAAACGGGATAAAATATAATTATCTCACTTCTAATTTTCTTCCCTATAGAAGAAAAACCAGAGGGGAGACTAAATACAAAAATTTATCATTTCAATATGAAGTACATCCAAGTCCTTCATGTACCATATTTCTTCACTCTTTATGCAACCATTCTTCATTTTAAGCAATAGTATTTCACTACATGTGCAATATAGGAGTATTTTTATTCTCTATAATCCTCTCTTTGTTTTTCAACTCTTGTGAATTATGTTGGAATGAAATACCTAACGTGTTGTTGTATGGTAATTGGTGTTTTTAGTTCTTTCAAATCTTAATCCAATTTTTTTTAAGTTGTTACAATTTATTTTAGATTCTTTTGTTGTATCTAAATATAAATCACAGAAATTTATCTTTATACCACTTATTTAGAATAACACTTATGAAAACTTGAAAGGGAAACTTTCAACAAGAATATAATTGTTTACAAGTTAAATTTTTTTTACCAAACCCTTTACCCAAATAAATAAAAACATTTTTCTATTGAGTAGAGATAGATTTGTGTAATTTTTTTTTTCAAATATAGATCCAACCAATCAATCAATAATGAAATTTGTTTTGATCTAATCAATTAGGTATAGACAATTTTTTTTTTAAATTAATAAAAATGTTAGCTATTGAAGAAATAGATCATCTAAAACTCATACTCATATCCCATTTTAAATAAAATTTCAAAAATTGAATAAAATTGCATTTTAGTCTTATAAAAGTTTATTGGTGACGTTGGGATCTGCAGGACAAAAAAAAAATATCTGATTTGTTTGCATTGAAGAGACAGCCGAAGAGCGAAGAAAGAAATAGAAAGAAAGTGAAAAGCGAAATTATATATATTAATGAAATTAAATAAAAAGTAAATGAAAATTTTGAAATATATTCGTATGTATAATAGAATAAAAATTGTTGTATATTAATATACTTAAAAAGCAATTTATAAAATAAATTTTTAAAATAACTTAGTTTGAAAATAAAAATTAGAGTTAAGATTTTTTAATTTAAAATAAAAAATTATTATAAAACTTCAATAAAAAAATTATATTTCAAAATAAAAATATATTAAAATAAATAATCAAAAAAATAACTTAATGAGTTTTATTTATTATTTTAATTATTTATTTTTATAATATAAAATATATATCAAGAAAATATTTATTTTATTTCATTAATTATTTTAGTACGTAACATAATATATTTTTAAATATTTAATTGTTATTTATATTACATAATCCATTATACCTAATGTGTAATCGACTATAATTTACTTTCTTTATGCGTTGGAGCTAAGAAAGTGCATTCAGAATATTTTGGTCTCTTTTCTGTGTTTTACACATTTCATTACATTGAAATTCTAACTTTTTTTCTTTCTTTGTGTGTTTACTTCAGCAATAACAGTCACAGCATTGTCAAAAGGCGAGGGTGCTCATAACCTTAACCTCCTACTTGTAGCAAATAATGTACACTCTCCAAGTCCAACTCCAATATGTTCGAGTGCAGGAGGTAAATGAAAGATACATAAAGAAAACTAAGTGCATGGAAGGGTGATTTAGAAAAGATTTTGGCCGGAAAACATATTCTAAACGCAGTAGAAGCCGCTGAATGGCCTTTCAGTGCCTGGCATTGCGTGGGTACGGGCATGGACGCTCGCAGCAGCTTAGCCTAGACACAGAGGGTGATGTGAATTTTACAATGGAGAGAGACTAGGCGTTAGAACCATCAAAACTGCCCTGGGCACTTTGTCGTCTTTTCTCTCTCCAATTCTCTCCCCACATCTTGGCTTCAGCCACTGCACGTTCTCTATCAAGATCCCTGTTGTTTAACATCCTTGCAGTTTCACGTGGGGACTCATCTTTCTCGCACCCTTCCAAATCCCATCTCCTTCCAGATCCTCCACCTTGGTCATTTTTCAACATTCTTCCACCTTGATCATCTCTGTTCCTTTTATCATCACCACCTCCCTTATGGTCATATGCTTGGTTGGCTAGAAAAGAAAGGGCTGTCACCACATCCCCAATGAGAGGACGTGCTGCTGCCTGTTCTTGAATGCACATTGATGCCACAGCTAGAGCTTGGTAAAGACCCCGCATGGGATACCGTCCCTGCAGCTCTGGATCTGCTAACTTCGGAAACTTCCTGCGGTCATTGAACAGTGGACGTGCCTGATACAACATATATATAAAATCATCATTACATTACCACCCTACTGTTGTTAAGTATGCATAAGTTAAGGCAATGCAAGCGAAACTAATAAAAACAAGGAAAGATTGGACGACTACCCATGTGACAAGGTTTTGTTCTCCATGGGGTCGGGTGCTGTCAATGGCTTTACGCCCAGTAATCAGCTCCAAGAAGACTACCCCAAAACTATATACATCAGACTTCACAGTCAGCTGTCCAGTCATAGCATATTCTGGGGCACAGTAGCCATAAGTTCCCATGACACGGGTGGAAACGTGTGATTTGTCACCAACTGGACCGAGCTTTGCAAGACCAAAGTCCGAAAGCTTTGGGTGATAACCTTCGTCAAGTAATATATTAGACGATTTGAAATCTCTATAAATGACCGGAGGATTTGCTTTGTCGTGTAGGTATTCCAATCCTTTTGCTGCCCCAGCAGCTATTTTCATCCTGGTGTTCCAATCCAATGGTTCCTTATCCGGGGGAAGATCTGCATTCAGGTCCATAAATAACGGTTACATTTAAATCAACATAACTACACTATGTCTAAGAAAGCAGTAATGTAAAAGACAAGCCATTTATTCTCCACTCTAACCAAAGTTTGAAGAAGCTAATCAATCATCAGAAGTCATACAAGATTATGACAAGGCAAAATGGAAACTTTTCTAGGAGACTATAGAATGGTTATCACATCATCAAATGTATCACATTCCTTTTCCATAGCTAGCAATAACATGGAAAGATAGTCTAAACACCAAGATGATTTGGCTTTATTACAAAAGGCTTCAGATTTGAACAGCCAGAGCCAACTCATAGCATGTCTATGGTTCATGGTGAAAAATAAACTTTAGTGTGACAACTTAATTCTTTCATCTATGTCTCTCTTGGTGGGGCCAAAGCAGCACCTTGAATGTGTAGAAGATGCTTTCCTCCATCCTTCTCGTTAAATTTATAGCGTGGAAGTTTCATTAGTCATTTAGACACAAAGTCTGCTATTCTATAATGTCTCGCAATTTGAGACCATAATGAATATTAAATAGTGACCTCTCCTTTATATTATTGTCTTTCAACTTAGAATAAAGCTAATGTTTAGGTTCCAAATCCTAAATTGTCAATTCGTTGTCAGACCCAGTGTCAATTCCAAATCCTAAAGTAGAACAATAAAACATATATAGTATACTTGTTGTAGACATTCCTAAGAGGCATCCAGGCCAAACTTGACTCTGAACAAAAAATTAGTATTAATCAGGGCCGTCAGAGACCCAGCCTAAGAATAATAATTTGAATAATAATAGGAATTTGTCTCAGGTTTCACCGATGACAAATTTCCATCGGGAAACCTGGTGGCTGGAGACTAATTTTTGTTGGGGAACTTGACTGGCTATTTTTGCTGGAATCTCCCCTCCCAAACACGTTTTTTACATTCACAAAACTTGATTGTTTAACGGACCAAGTCCAATAACATTCGGACAAATGACTTGTTGGTCAAAAGTTTTATTTAATTTTAATTTTGTTTTTGTTTTCACATAATTGTGGAGGAAGAATTAGGCTCTCTTAATTTTTTTTCAGACTGAGCGGATATTTATTATTTTCTCTATCAAAAAGCCTGGCTCCATAAGCACAAAAAATGATCTCGATCAGTGCTGCAGATGATTTATTGAGCAAGCTGCTTGCTCAAATCAAGATCATACTTCCTCGAGACAGATGAAACTTTCACGACAGTGAAATGGAAAAATCAGGAATTCTTAACAGCTACAACCATATACTTTATAGAGGCAAAGCATGGAAAATAATAACCAAAAGCACATAATATGATGATCATAGCAGCATCGGTGTTCCTGGGAAAGGGCAACACTCTACAGACAATTCTTTATGACCATAATAAGCTCTAGCCAAAAAGATGTGGGTAGTTCAAACCACCGAAAGGGAAATTCTCTTTTTAAGTAAGTATGCAGGAAAATCAAACACACACTGTAGAGGACAAATGCACAAGAACTTATATAAGGTTACCTTGCAACGAGAAATGAGATTGTGAGATAGAAAAGCCAAGTATATGTCCTAGAATACACAGACTACTACAGGGTTTAATTTCAGTACAGATATTCGCTTGAAAGCATTAAATTATACCTTTCTGTATTACAACATATATAAGTAAAGCATAATTTCAGTACAGATGTTAGACTATGTAACATGCGTGCGTACGTATTTGGTAAGAAATCCTAAACCATAGATATAATCCTATCCTACCATGTATTAGTACTACTGCATAAAGACAGCACAGATACTAATGAGACCTTCATAGTTTTGAAAAGTATTAACCAATGATCTTGGTGATCAGGATATTTCTAAAAGAGAATACTAATTATCAAATATGGAAGTAAAATTAAAAAAAGAAATTGTAATGATTGAATTGGGAGGAGTAGAAAAGAAGAATACCATGAAGGTGGTCTTCCAATGACCCCAATGGCATAAACTCATAAACTAAGAGGCGTTGGTCCCCATCCGCACAGTATCCAATGAGATTGACAAGATTAGGGTGGTGTAGAAGACTGAGCATGAGAACCTCCACGAGGAATTCCCGGTTGCCCTGAAGACCGTTTCTGTCTAACTGTTTAACAGCCACAGCCTGTAGAGGTAAAGGAAGAAATGTGAGAAGTCAAAAGGCGACGTATGTAGTGAATATAAGGAGGTGCGTAGAGAATTAACAGAAAGAAAGAATTACCTGACCAGTGGTTTCAAGGCAGCCCTTGTAGACCCTTCCGAAACCACCTTCCCCCAAAAAGGATTGGGGCCTGAAATTTTTGGTTGCGGCTGCCAGCTCACGGAATGTGAAAGTTTGAGCGGCAATGTGTCCAGCAGGTCCGTCCTTGAGAGCAGCCAATTCCCTTTTGGAGTCACCATTATTAGCATTGCCATTACTTGATGAGCGTAGCATGTCTGCTCCTGCTACACAAAGCAAATTAAGTAAAAGTATATTAAGCAGAAAGAGCTGTGTCTGTGAGTGAGATGATGCCGAATACTTGAATTCAATCAGATATTAGGATATACAGAAAATGATGCGTGATGTGATGGGATGGGATGGGACGAGGAAGGTAGCATAGATTAATAGGGGATCTGATTTCAATCTGGTTGGATAGATCAGATCAAGCAGAGTAGGATTAGAGCTGAATACAGATAATTAAATGAGAATATTTTGTATAAAAAAGAAAAAAGAACTAACCAGAGGCAGAGGGCAGTCTGGAAATACGAGAGGGGATAGGGGGATTAAGATCATGATCGTGATGATGATGAAGATGGTGATGGTTTTCCTGGTGAGGATTGGGATTCAGCTTCTCGTCTTCCCTCGAATCGAAACAAGAAAAGCAACCCATTCTAGTTTCCTCTTTTGCCACACGCAGACGCCGTCAATCAACCAATCAGTCAAAGCCTCATCTCCCAATCCAATCCAATCCTAAACAAAACAAAACTAAAACTAAACAGATGGTATGGTTGGAAGGAAGGAAGAAAGAATAAATTTGCGTAACAAAGTGGTTGGAAGAAGAAGAAGAAGAAGAAGAAGAAGAAGAGAGTTGGGTCGTTTGGTTATGCGCGTACAAGTTAAGTTAGTGGTTCCACTTTCACACTTTGTCTAGGACCTCCCACTCCGCCACTGCCAGAAGAAACACCCAGTGGCCTTCCTTTGGATTTAATTGGGTTGGGTTGGATCCAATATATTAAATACCTTTATACAAAAAACAAAAATAATGGAATAATAAGAAAAGTGCGGACAAGTCATAAATACTTACCAAATTCAATAGTAAAAGCAGAAATATCCTATATTTTATCATTAGAGAATTATTATTTTCCTAAAAACTAGCTTTGATTGTATCTTTAGGTGTTTTAAATATTCAATTCTAATTTCCTATATTTTAATTGCGTTGGTTAGTTAAACATCTCAAATAATAATTATAATTCTGTTATTTTAATGCTTCCATCGATTGGAATTTGATTTACTTTGACATAAACAAATGTAAAAGATGAGAGTAAGGTATGTAGTAAAATAAAAAAGTGAAAGTGTTGAGAGAGAAATGAGGGAAAGATATAGAAGAGAAAAGAATAGATTGGACAGAGAGAAGCAGAAAGAACGGAATGCCATTTGGGTGAGCGTTGAAGACGGGGCGAGCGAGGCAGCTCCACCAAAATAGGTAGAAAGTAAAAGGAAAGAGAATTATAGAACAGAAAGTTAGATTAGGAGATGAGATGGAGAACCTAGCTAAGTGGTTTGGTTGCAGGGAAATGGAGAAAATAATGAAGAAAGATGAATTAGTTGGTTCATGGTATGACCTGGAATCTGGGGATGATTGAAGATTAATGTGAAGAGGCGATAGAGATGTCATCAAGAAAGAAGGAGGTGGAAGATGTTGGTCGTGCAGAGGGGGTCCCTGCGCTGGCGAAACAGTTGGAGCGTATGGTGGATAGATACAACAGCGGGAGGATCAAGTTTGTTGGGGAGGATGAGGAGGCAGAAGAAGAGGACAAATCCTTCTTACAATTCCTAGACGTGGTGGATCGCATCTCCACTGCCTCCGCTACCCTCTCTACCTCCACCCAGGAGTTGGACCAGATTGCCTTGGTCCTAGAAAAAGCAATGTCCCTGCTAGAGAAACGCCTTTCTTTTCTTCTACATCCGGTCCCCAAATCTAAACCACCCATCAAATCCCTCTCCTTTGGTTCTCCTTCCCACCTCTCTGCCGTTCCCGATACCTACTCCCCTAGGCCACCCCAACAGGATCATCACGCCCAAGATCCTTTTCATTTCTCTCCCCAAAAGATTTCTACTTTGAACAAGATCGCCACTGCCATGATCGCAGCCGGCTACCACATCGAGTGCTACTTGGCCTTTGCCAATTTCAGGCGGACTGCTTTCAGAACTACGCTCCAAACATTTGGATTCGGGAACACCAAAATGGAAGATTTGTATAAAATGCCATGGGAATCGCTTGAAGCCGAAATTGCAACGTGGAATCAAGTGGTTTGGCACTGCACCACCGTGCTTTTCCAGTCCGAACGAAAGCTTTATGAATCCATCTTCCCCAATGATCCCTCTATATCTCAAAACTTGTTCTGCGATCTTGCACGACAAGTCATCATCCATTTTCTCAACTTTGCACAAGGTGCTGTTCTAACCAAATGGACGACAGAGAAACTATTCAAATTTCTAGATATGTACGAGACCCTGAGGGAAGATGCTGTCGGGGGTTCCTATCTGGAGTCGGGCGCCAAGGAGCTGGCGTATGAGACAGACAGCGCAAAGGACAGGATAGTAGTGGCTATTGTGGCCATGTTTTGTGATCTGAAGAACTCGATCAAGAACGACAACGAAAGGATTCCTGTTCCAAACGGTGCAGTGCACCCCTTGACTCGGTATGTTATGAACTATCTAAAATATGCATGCGAGTACAAGGATACGTTGGAGGAAGTGTTTGAGCAGGGCGAAGGGAGAAATGAGAAATGTATGGAGGTGGATGAAGGGGAAGATGTAGAGAAGCGGAAGAATTCGGGTTTTGCAGTTGAGTTGATGAAGATAATGGAGCTTTTGGATGCAAATGTGGAAAGGAAATCAGAGTTGTACAAGGACGATGCTCTGAGGTATTTTTTTCTGATGAACAACGGGAGATACGTAGTTCAGAAGGTGAAAGGATGTGAGGAGCTTCATAAATTGATGGGTGACAATTGGTGCAGGAGGAGACAGTCAGGTCTGAGGCTGTACCACAAGTGTTATCAGAGGAAAACGTGGAGTATGGTGCTGCAGTGCCTCAAACCGGAGGGGCTGCAAGGGAGTGGGAACAAGGTGTCGAAACAGCTTGTGAAGGAAAGGTTCAAATGCTTCAATCGGATGTTTGAAGAGATACACAAATGCCAGCGTTGTTGGATGGTCAGCGACCAGCAACTGCAGACGGAACTCAGGGTTTCCGTCTGCGCTTTGGTCATCCCCGCTTACCGCTCCTTCGTCGGAAGATTCAAACAACATCTTGAATCAACCAGACACATTGACAGGTATCTCAAGTACCACCCCGAAGACATTGAGCTTTTGATTGATGATTTCTTTGCTGGTAATGCTGCCTCCATGCCTCGAAGGAGGACGTGAAGAACCCTAAACCCATCCACATTCTTACATTTTCTTCATTTTACCACAATCTCTATATGTAAATACTCAAACTATTTAGTTTGTTATTATAAATCTTCAAAATATAGGTCACTATTTTTACTTCTCCTCTAATGTTAATCGTTATTTTTCCTCTTACTTTAATACTCATTCACAATTTAATCCATTTTACTTTTGGGAAAAAATTATATTATTTTTAACCTTTTCAATGTACAAGTGTTATTTACTATATTAGATTCCAATTTTAATTTAATTTACAAAATATTATACATAATTTGTATTTTAATCCTTAAATTATTATTATTATTTGTTTTAAAAAATTAAAAAACTGTGTTTCATGTGAGGTTTTAGATAACCCGCCGCAACTTATTCAATGTTTTCGAAGGAAAAGAATAAAAAAAAACTATCCGTATATTTTTGTAGAATAAAGTAACGAAGAGAGGAGAAAGGGGTTGGTGGAGATGGAGATGGAGAGGGAGAGGGAGAAAGAGGGAGAGAGGAAGGTGGTGAGTGTGCTGCACGGTGGTATGGTGATAACGATGGACGTGGAGCAGCGAGTGTTTAGGGATGGGGGAATCGTGATCGAAGGAGATAGAATCAAAGCTATTGGACAATCTGCTGAAATTATTGCTCAATTTTCTCATGTGGCCGACCACATTCTCGATTTCACCGGCCATATCTTACTCCCTGGTTCTCGCTCTCTCTTTCTCTTTTGTGGTTTGATGTTGCTATGAAATGAAAATTGAAATAATCTAAGGCAGTGGAGGAACAGGATTTATTAACACCCACGTGCATACTTCTCAACAACTGGCGAGAGGCATAGCCGATGATGTGGACTTGATGACCTGGTTGCATCACCGCATCTGGCCTTACGAATCCAACATGACCGAATACGATTCTTACATCTCTACTTTGCTTTGCGGGATCGAACTCATTCACTCCGGCGTAACTTGTTTTGCTGAAGCTGGGGGTCAACATATTTCTGGAATGGCTAGAGCAGTCAGCTTACTGGGTCTTCGAGCTTGTTTGACCCAGTCCACCATGGACTCTGGCCACGGTTTGCCACCATCCTGGGCCACTCGAACCACGGATCATTGCATTCAGGTCTCTCTCTCTTCAAACTCACAACTAATATGATTCTTATTCAGTCAAAATTACAAAAGTCAGTCAACGTCTTTAAAACCAAACACACTTACCGTCTTTAAATCCAAATTGCAGTAAGATAGTTTTGAAGCCAACAAACCAAAGAAGTATCTTTATTTTCAAAACCTAGAGGTTGGGTCATGTAAACCTCTTCATCAAGAAACTCATTAAGAAAGACATGGTCAACATGTAACTGAAACAAAGACCACTTGTAAGTAACAACAAGAATTAGAATAATGCAAAAGGAGACAGGTTTTATAATTGAAGATAAAGTCTCATTAAAGTTGAAACCATATTGTAACTGGGGCAAATGGCAACTAATCAAGCTTTATATTTATGAACAGTCCCATTTGGGTTTTCCTTAACACAAAACACCATTTACAGCCAATAGTATGAAAGTTAAGGGAAAGAACAACTAAAGACCACGTCTTATTCCATTGAAGAGCTAGAAATTCATCTTGCATAGCACCAAACCACTTTGTATCCTGTAAGGCAATTTTGACACTCTTTGGTTCCACATTGGCAACAAGGAGAGATTGAATAACCCTGGGTTGAACAATAGCAGACTTAGAGTGACTCTGCATAGAGTGAGTATTGAGAGGACAACGTGGTACAATGGGTTTGGCATGGTTCAGAATTAGAAGTTAGGATCTATGGAAAACATACGATAGAAAAGGATAGATTTGGCAGAAGCTAAGAAAGAGTATCGATTATCTCTGAATACCATATTGGAACTGACAAGTAATATGATTCATTACTTAGTGAAAATTACAAAAAGTGAGTGAACTGCTTACTAAAGCTCATATATATGGACAGAGGAATACTGCATAATGGATGGTTTTGTATTTCAACTGCAATAATAACACATAGCTGTTCAGAAACTATTAACCAAAAAGAAACAAACTAGATACTACAAAAACAGAGAAAAGTATACCTCTAACAATGTCTCTCTCCTCTACCCCAAACTAATCCATTTCACTTCACAAATTACTTTACTCTTGATTTCTTCTGATATGCAGTCTCAAAAGGACAATTATGACAAGTACCACAACACAGCCCAAGGCCGCATCAGAATCTGGTTCGGGATACGGCAAATCATGAACTCTACTCCTAGCCTGCTTATTCAAACAAGAGATGCTGCAGCACAACTCAAAACTGGAATTCACATGGTACCCATTCCTTTTCTTTTCTACCAGACCTTTTGCAGAAAAACAAGAACAACATAGCCAAAACTTCATTCTTTAACTTTTGATCGAGTTGGGTTGGGATTCTTTTCATCAGCAATATTAATTTGACTATTCAAAGTGGCCTATGTAATAATGGGAGGAGTTCTAAATCGTTACCACTTATTTTTTATTCATACTCAACTAATGGTGTATTAAACTAGCCAGCGCAATACATATCCTACAATGTCCTCACCTGACATTTACTTGAATTTGCAAAACTGTTAGCATGTTGCAGAGATACCGTTTGAGAACCAACTGGTCAGGGATGTTCACAAAGTAGATCACGGAACTGTTACATACTTGGACAAGATAGATTTCCTTCAAAGCAATCTGCTAGCAGCTCACTCAGTTTGGATTGATAACAACGAGGTAAATGTTTGCCTCTTTAAACATGATTATTCCCTTTCAACAAAACCTAATTTAGTTCTTAAATTTCTATTATCGTCTAACTTGTGGTGAGTTCAATTTTGGGTGATGCTGATATGCAAGCAAACACCCATGACTGTTTATTTCTTGATATGCACCCCAACTAAGTACTTTCTTATTTGACACCTTCTAACTCCCAGTCCCACCTGGCTGGGTTCAAATCCACGTGTTTTGGGTTTCTCAGGATATCTTCCCACCTGATAGTTGAAAGAATGATTTCCCACAATAAAATTGAGACTCTTGTAGATATTTTTTCCCCTATAAAATGGATTTTGGATCGTAACCAAATCCCTCTTTGTACTTAGGCAGACATATTCCATCATCTGCCTCTTTCCCATTATAAGGATTTTATTCCGACTTATTTTTTGATTGGAAAGACAAAAGAGACAGAAAGCAGAAACATGTGATTTGAGTCCAAACGTAGGGGAATCTGGAATTGAACTTTCCTTTCCTCCGTAACATTTAAAAGTTTGTTGGAATGGTAAGCAATCCTCGAGCTAGTGTGATAAACAGTAATTATTCCTGCATAACATTTTTCAGATATCTCTTCTTTCAAGAGCAGGTGTCAAAGTGTCGCATTGTCCTGCTGCTGCAATGCGAATGCTTGGATTTGCACCTGTAAGGGAGATGCTTGATGCTGGCATTAGTGTATCCCTGGGAACTGATGGGGCCCCATCAAACAATCGCATGAGCATCGGTTCATCTTAACTCTAAACTTTTGAATTATTTTTTACTTGTTTTTATAATTGCACTAGATTCAACAATTCGGCATTAGTAGCTGGCCCATGTATGCAAATTTAGCTTGTTCTGTTAAAATTTTTTATTTACTTATGTGAAGAACTTTTATTTTCAATATAGTATTAAATAGGCCACAGAGGCAACCTATCCTCCCAAGGCAGGATAGGTTCATCTAAGATTATGTAAACCAAACCCTCACCTGAACGTGAAATGGTGGGAGTCTCTTGCCGCGTGGAAAACTTTTTACTGGGTTGATGTTTTCATTTCTAAATTATATTTGCAGTTGATGAAATGTACCTAGCTTCTCTAATTAATAAAGGACGGGAAGTTTATGCTAATGGAACTACAGATCCAACTGCATTGCCCGCTGAAACGATTCTTAGAATGGTTACAGTTAATGGTGCAAAGTCGGTATTGTGGGATGATGAACTAGGTTCTCTTGAAGTTGGGAAGAAGGTTGGTATTGGTTAACGTCATTCGTAAATTGTAATTATTGTGATTACTTTTTTTTCTTTTTTGTTGAAATCGTCCCATGTTAATTGGGACTATATGCGGGATTTCTCTTTGTTTGACACAGCTTATAGTGTACACATTTTAATTCAAAGTAGAGAGTTGTGGTGTGGGGATAATTCATTGTATTTGATCCTAGTTATATTTTAATTTGCATAGAGCACAATTGCAACATGACATTTTTTATATCTATTGATAATTACGACATTTTGTTTTTCGAACTAGCAAACAAGGAAAATAAATAGGAAATTCGAAAATATCATATGGACCTGAGGTGAAAAAGAAAAACTATGTAAGGAAAGAAAAGATAAAAATATTGCGGGAAACCTGTTGCATTCATTTGGACAAATGTTATATTGACATGTCAATGCTTCTGCATTATCTTTCTAACTTTGTCTAACATGCCAAATCTTCCGTTGATGGTAACGTAGATTATTTGCTAGAGAAATAATACCTGTAGACCCCAGACTTCTAGTGAAAGAATGAAAAAGAGAAAAAATTTCGAAATTATATGTGATATCATGTGCTAAGAGAAGAAAACAAAAAAAAAATGATAATTATTAAGTGTTTAATATCATTCCTCTTTTTAATATTTCCTTGCATGGGACCGAAGTTGACAGTGTTTGTGATTGTCATTTAATAGGCGGACATTGTTGTAGTCAATCCTTCCTCTTGGCCTATGGTTCCTATTCATGACTGGTACGAACCCTTTACATACTTGGTACTTAAGTTAATTAAACATACCTTTTAATGAATTATTTTTTATTAGATGACCGGTGTCTTCGGATTAGTTTTATGAGAAGCAATCATTTTTTTTTATGAAGATAAAGTAATAAATAATTCTACTGTTCATGGTTTCATCGCGATGTCGTGGGATAGAATTTATTCTCGTTTGTTATCTGCACATCCTAGATTATGATCTTGTGCCCTTATGAAATTATGTGATGATCATGCATTACTTAAAACCATTATGAGGCTATGCAGCGAAAGTTCCTTTGAATTTTAATCTTGGCTGGCTGCATTCAGCTGTCTTTACTATCACACCATTCAAAGACCTCTTCAAGTTAGTACATTTACTGTCTACACAATATGCAGCATTTCCAGCATAGTGTATTGCATGCGATCAGAAAATGTGGTATCTGTCATGTGCAATGGCTCATGGATAATGAAGAACAAGAAGATTATACACGTGGACGAGGTATTTTATTGGATAATTTTTCTTATGTAGAATGTGTATCAATTCTATATTAGACCGAGAATCCATTCAATAATAATAATTAGGTTAATGAACTAACACTTTATTTGAAAAGGAAATGAAGCAGCAATAAGAAGAAAGAAAATAGAAAGAATAAAAAAAAAGATAAATAGAGTAGAATAAATGTGTTGTTTCACTGGTTAAAAATGAAAATTGAAAACTCCATTTATTTGGGTGAGCGAAAAATAGATAAATATACAAATATCATTTTATATTAAATAAAACCCAAATTTAATTTATTGTAAATCTATTAATTTTTAACGTATAATTGCTCATGATTTTTTTATGCTTTAAAGAATTATTTAATTCTTTTTTAAAAAATAAAAGTTAAAACATAAGAAAGGCTTCCGCTATCCCCTACTCGCATGCCTTGAGATGAGTATCTCGTACTAGTAACTTTTCCCCTACTTTCTTCTTGAACTTGACACATGCAAGCGCACACACGATAAATCGTACAAAAAAAAAAAAATAAATCATATAGACTTATCAATTATATTTCAACTGCCCATGTGTTTCGTCTTTTTTCATTAATCGTGACTAATGAAGTTTAATTTGTATTGTCCATGGTGACAGGAAGACGTTATTTTGAAGGCAAAAGGGGCTTCTGTTGAACTTCTGAAGAGGGCAGGCATAACATTACGAAGCAGAATGAACATGATTTGAGTGTTGTTTCTCAAGTATATATACACTGTCTATGATAAGCGCCTGATGCAATACAGGAAATAATGCATAGACTATAGAGACAGTACAGTATCCAATGAACTTAATTGTGTGGATGATGATAGCGAGCATATGACACTGCCGCATGCATGCATATGAATGTCATGGTCAAGGGAAAGATTGGATCTTTGAATATTATTTAGTTTTCAATTATATTCTACCTATTGGTTGTCAAAATCTCAAGATACAATTACCAAAAGAATAAAAATAAACCTTCACAAATGTATTTATCAATTGAACAGGCTATTAATCATTTTATTTCAAAAAAATCAACGACGATAACTAAAAGGAATAAAAATAATATATATAAAAATGAAAAATATATATTTGAAATAACAGGACTAAAATAAAAGTTTTAAAAGTTATAAATAAATTTTAAAAAATGATATTTTTGAAGAGAGTATATTGGAGATATTTGTTATAATGAGATAAATGTGTAAATTTGGGTGGAGGGATAGGATAGTAATTTGTGTGGTGAGGGAGTAGAGTTTGAGAATTGAGGTGGATAATAATATATATGTTGTTAGAGTGGCAGTGGCAGTGGCAGTGGCAGACTCCATCCATGGCAGCTGCATTGGCATCTTCGACTCCCACATTCAGACTGGTAATCACTACTCTCGCTCTCAGTTCATACCAAAATTGTTATTACTATTATTATTATTATTTATGATTTGTGATGTGATTCACTTGTCAGTCAAATTTTGGAGAAATCAAAGCTTTGCACTTCCCTAACCCTAAGCCTAATAACCTCAAGCTTAGGAGGTCTGGGTTTAGCGGTTGTTATGGATTGACATTGAGTGTGAGAGAAAGGGGAGTTGGAAGGGGTTCGAGCATTCGGGCGAGTGCTTCTTCTTCGGGGGAGGACGCAAGTGTTCAGGCGAAAGTCACTCAGAAAGTATTCTTCGACATCAGTATCGGAAATCCAGTTGGGAAGCTTGCGGGAAGGATTGTGATTGGACTGTACGGCGACGATGTTCCCCGAACAGCGGAGAACTTCCGCGCCCTCTGCACCGGAGAGAAGGGCTTTGGCTATAAGGGCTCTACCTTCCATCGTGTCATCAAGGATTTCATGATTCAAGGAGGCGATTTTGACAAGGGAAATGTATATATCTATCTCCCTATCTCTATCTATCTTCTCTTCCCCATTTTCCCATTCTAATTATTTCTAACCATCATATGTTTCAGGGAACTGGAGGCAAAAGTATATATGGCCGCACTTTCAAAGATGAGAATTTTAATTGTCGGTATCTCACTCCATTACTTCCCACCTCACATTCATTTCCCTTTCCTGCTTTCAATTTCTAAACACCAAAAATTTCACCTGCCTTTCTTTATCCAGCCTTTTCTTATTCTTATTATTAAACAAATGCCACTGCAACCTCTTCTAATTTTAGATTCCAGCATCTCTCTGCATATTATTGGTATTGCAAATATATACTAATAATACTCATATCTACAATATCTCCAGTGTCTCATACTGGACCCGGAGTTGTTAGTATGGCAAACGCAGGTCCCAACACAAATGGGAGTCAGTTTTTCATATGCACTGTCAAGGTATATTCCTCATCTTCTATATTTCCCATTGTCCATATTCTTCTAATGAAACACCTAGCCACCGCACCTAGACAGATAAGTTTGAGCCATATGTTGTCTTCCAATGAACAACTGTGCTACATTTCTAACTCGAAGACTGTTTTAACTTTTAAGATTCCTGCCTTTACAAAACAAACACGGTTGTTCTGCAACTCGTGTCAACTTCTAACTTTATTGGCAACTTTTGCGTATGCATTTCAAATGAGCCTTGTTTTCACCGTGATTATCATTTGCTAATCTTTGCATATTATTCTGTGAAATTATGTTGAAAATCATTGATTTCATCTGTGAAAACCCCAAATGTAGAAAATAGCAATTTTAGATATATTATAATCCATGTTGTCAAGGTTACCATTCTACTTAGGATCAAGTGGGGGATGCAAGACCATAAAATGTAGGATCGTAGGATCTTCCCAAAATGTAAAGTTATACATTTAGACTAATATATGTGTGTGTAGATATATACTTAGAAAATATGAAAAAGAAAACTATAAATGACAACATCAAAGCAGACTGAAAACTGAAATTTCATAACCTTAAATCCCTAACATCCAAAACAAGTCGAAGTAATCACATAGATATTACACAAGGTTTGCTGGAAAATCATCCTACAACACATCTCAGCTGCATCTTCATTAATCTCATCACCACTTTCTCAAGCATTTGAACATCAAATTCACTATATACAGTAGAAGCACAACTAATATCCACGGTTGCAGCAGAGAGAGAGTTGAGACTTTAGATACATAGAGATCTGAGTGCAGGATAGACAGTAGGCACTGTCGCAGCAAGTCTGAATGCACAGCAACAAATAACTTCAGAAATCAGAACCTAGAGATTGAGAGAGATGTGAGGGAGTGGCCAAGAGACAGAGAGAATGGGGTGGGCTGTGTAAGGTTCTTAGGTCTGATAATGGGAGTGAACAAACTGATTCAGGGATAAAAGAAAGGTTAAAATGCATTCAGGAAAACCAGCTCGCATGATCAGAAAGAAGTCTGATCCGGCAATCTTACTCCAATCCTACTACAACAGTCCCACTGAATAGGATTTTACTAATGATCCAGCTAGGGAGCAGATTTGTAAGGTCCCCAAATCGAGCTATTCGCAGTTTAGCTAGTGATCCTGACAGTATTGATCATAAATTATACTTAAAAGAACCACATGTTGTCAACAACCTAACATTTGATTGATACATGTGATGAAATATTAGAAAACTCTTAATGTCTACTTATCTCGTAAATTGAGTTTGAATTGTCTGTGTTCCCTGGTTTTGATGTAATCAATTGATTTGACGAATTGGCAGACACCATGGTTGGACCAGAGACATGTTGTATTTGGCCAAGTTTTGGAAGGCATGGACATTGTTAGGTTGATCGAATCCCAGGAGACGGATAGGGGTGACCGTCCTAGAAAAAAGGTGACTATCAGCGACTGTGGTGAGCTTCCAATTGCTTGAGGTGGTTCTTGTATATTTTGTTGGTCATTTCCTTCTATCAACTTGTTGAGATTGAGAAGAAACTCCTGCTTTATGGAAATTTTTGCAATAACCCTTTTTTTTTTCATACTGAACCGACAAACTTTTAGCAGTCACCTGTATTCTGGTAGAATTACAGTTTGAAGTGTTGTCAAGTTGGAAAATTTAATACCTGTTTGAATGGTATTAAGCCAAAGTGCAGATTCCATGAGGAAATGGATGTCAAGAGAATAATTAGAGTCTTCTATTACATACACGATCAAATCTAATATCATTTCTAGTGAATTATGGTAGACTTTTTCTGAGCAATTTTTGTGTTATCTTGATCGAATTTAGATCTTTTTATCGGCCCTTGAAGAATGTCATAATTCTATCAGAATATATCCTTCCTTTAAATTGTAATAATATTGTCTTTTGGATTAAGAATGAAATAAATATAAAATAATTAGCAAGAAAAGAAAAAGAGAGGATAAATAAAAGAAAGATAAAGCGAAGAACATGTGTTTTTGAATAAAAAATATAAGAGAAGGAATGAAATACTTTCTCCACTTGTGTGGATGAACGAGTTAGGGAATGAAAATAAATTTCATAATTTTATTTTTTTTTTGCATCAACTAAAAAATCAATTTTTTACTGATGTTATTGAACAAAATTATGCGTGATTTAATTTTTAAAAATATTTCAATTACAATATAACTTGACTCTTAGATTCTGATTTATTTTCCTTTTAAATCACCCAAAACAAAAGTGAAGCCATTTTAGAATTATTTTTAAATTTGAAAACGCCACACCTGGTTGGTCATAGCCCGAGTATCTGCCAGCTATATATCTGTCTCTTACAGGGAATATTTTTTGCACCCCGTGTTTTCATTTGCACTCCATAGATATTAAAATCTCTAATTTACTCTTCCACCCTATAACTTAAAAAAGTATACTCACTTATATATTACACCATCCATAAGTTCTGTTTATATGAAAAGATTACATTAATTTGAAATAAATGTTTAGATTTTTGGAAATCATTTCTTCGTAAACAATTTTCTTTTAGAATACACAATTTGAAAGTAAGTTTAGGAATTTAGGTTCCGTGTCTTTCGCATGATTCGAATTTGACAATCATATTATTAACGTATAGTTTGACATTCTAATTAATGAAGTACTTAAATATTTTGTCCATCGTACGATAATTTTTTAAAAATAATTATTTTTAGATATTATTTATTATTGAAAAAATATTTCCTTATTTTATTAGATGGGAGGAAAATTCTCATGATACTGCAAGAGGTTATTTTCCAATTAATTGTAATTTATGTTTATTTTTTTAAACATTTGAATTAAAAAAAACATTTAAAGAATATTAAAAATTAAACATAGCATATATGGTGAAGGGCAAGTGAAAAAGGTCATATTTTCATGGGAATTGGAGAAGTTAGTTTATAACCTAATTATAATTTCTAATTATCTTCACTTTAGAAAAAAAAAATATTATTGGGAATAATAAAATTTTAATCAAATGGTTTTTTTGAATGTGTTCAAGTAATATTCCTTGGGAGTCATTTGTGGAAATACAATATCATATTTTGAAATAAATGGCGTGTAAGAATATTAATGATCTAACTCACTATAATCTTTTTTGTCGATCTTTAGAATTACGAACGTTGCATGTGGTGGTATACTTGTGTTTCGAGAAATATGCATGAACAAGAAAAAGATTATTTCAAGGTAAATTGAAAAACATGTTGAATTACTCATTGAAATTAATCATTTATAGAATTCCTTTTGAAGAATTTAAAAGAAAGAAGATAAAGGTGGGATAACTGAATTTACCCAATTGAATTAGGAAAGAATGCAGTTGGTAAATGTCTCTCCTGATGCTTTAGCTGCATGCCATCGATAGAACGTGTAATAGTTTAGGTAAAAATGTTAAAATGTTAGAAAACATTTTTTTATCACAATTTTAAAAATAGATATTTTATCCATAGGTGAATGTAATAATAGAGGGTTAGAGTGAGGCATTAAAAATTTTAAAAATAAAAAATGTGATAACAAATACAACTTTAATCGACGAAAACTTATTGAATAAAACTGTTGTTTGAATAGATAGCTTATTTTTATTTTGAAGTTTTCCTTCCAAGCACGATATATTCATATATGGAAAATTTTTTAAATTACATGATAAAAAAAAAAATTATGTGAAGGAGGTTAAAGTAAATATATGACAGGTTAGGTGGTGTTGACCAAGCATGGAAGGAAAAAAATTGTGGAAATTAATGATGTTTGGTATGAAATGAGTGTTGATTGATAGGCACAGCAGGTTAAGAAATTAGCAGGTAAATGTTGCAGATGTTTGTTGTGGTTGTCTTTAACATGCATACATGTTGTTCTGTGAATTTGAGGGCATATATGTTTGAACTCACCCGCATCCTTCACTACACTTCAATCACATGTAAACATCACAATTGCATAGAATTGAATACAATGTTACCACAATTCATGCAACTTCAAATGCTATACGTCATTTACTTTCTCTTCACACCTTTTTCATCCAATATTTTCTTTAAAACTTCACCTAAATCACTTTTTAGGCTAGCAATGTTTTTTCTTTAAATAAATGGAAACACATTTTATTTGATAATTCAACTTTTAACAAAATTAAAGCGTTTGATAGTGAGATATCTTGTTTAGATAAAATATATTTAGAAATAAATTGAAATTGTAAAATTAATAAAAATATTTAATCACTTCATAATTTTAAATTCTACACAAAAATTAAAATTTGAAAGTTTTTTATCATCCTTATTTTACTTCTATATTTTATTTCTCTCTTCTCCATCATTTTCCTCTTTACTATCTTCTTTTCATCGCTCACTATACTTTTCTCTCCATATTTTGAATGATGGACCATATGAACTGCATCATAATTATTAGTATTAACATTGGATACAATGCCTAACTCGAACCACTGAATTGGAATTCAGTAAAGTTGACTGGTTGGATTCTAATCAAGCTTGATTCAAGGGAACATAATCAACACTCTTTCTTTAAAATGATTTGTTTAAACTTAATAATTTTGTAAATTTATTATTAGTTAGTCTAGTATAATGGTAATTAAGATGTATTGCTCCACTCGGATTTAGGGATGAGTTTTGAATCTACTAAAGAAAATATCTGATTTTTATAAAATCTTTTATTATTTGTTTCTCTTAATCTATCGTTCAGTAATGAATTATATATATATATATATATATATATATATATATATATATATTACAATTAAAATTTCTAGATAAATAACAAATAAAAAGTGAATTATCAAATAAAAATTATAATTTATAAATTAAATTATAATTGAGTCATAAATTTAAAACTTTCGAACTTTTGTTTATTAGAAAAAACTATATATTATAGTTATAAGTAAAAATATTATAGTTAAAGAAATATTTATTAAGATTTTTTAGAATATTCACATTGAGTGTATTTTATAAGAACATCTTTGTTATTCATAATATAATCATCAATTTCATAAGTGAAGATATATTTAAGGTTTTTCAATATTTAAACATATGCATTTGTTTCGTTTTAGATGTATATTTATTTTAACTGCTTATTACTAATCTATGTAAGATTTAGAAAGTGAAGTTAGAATATTTCTATTAAATATAAGAATATAGATAGATATACTAAATACATACAATACACGAAATGAGTCAGCATACTGTCTTAGGTATGTGACTTAAACAAATCAAATCCAATGTGCTATACATCAATTCAATCAAATATATCATTTTTAATATGTATATACGTGTATACACACATGCATGTTCAATCATATATATTAACTTCTAAGTTCATTCTAAATTTATACAATTAAATCAGATATACTATTTAAAAATATAATTCATTTGGTAAGTGGAATAAACTTCGTGTGCAAATTTATTAAGAAAATTACCCTATTTGGTTGGGATTTAGAGAACAAATTTATAATTATCAAAATTATATGGACGATTCGAATTCACTGAACAAAACAAGTCTGAAACAACTCCTAACTTTTACATTGATTTTCAAATATCAAAATATAATTCATCAGAATAAATTATACAAAACCAATGATTTTACATTATTCTATATAAGATCTTTCTAAAATTAAAATTAATCTTTCCATATCTATTAACAAGTTTAAAATGTATAAAAAGAGCTATATTATGAGAAAAACAAATTTGAACTTTTCCAATCAAAAATTTAAGTTTCAAGAACAAATTTGAAAAGCAAATTATCCATTCAATTGAAACCATGATTCAATATAACTAGATTTAGTTCTCTTATTTAAAATTATACCTTATTATAGAATCTTTACATGATTCCCATGAATGTATAGTCCTAAAAGCTTTTCTTTAAAACTTAATATTTAAAGTTCAATTTATATACGCTTCAAATTCTACCATTCAATCAAGTTTTAAATTCAATCCAAACTTCAAATATTATTTCAATACTTATTTATTTCATGTACATATCCAAAATACAATAATATGATAAAGATTACTTCTCTTATGTTAATTATTTTTTTTAAGAAATTATTTTAAAAACTTAGTAAAGTTAAAAAAAAAGTCTCAATTTGTTTTCTTTTAAGATGTCTCATGCACAAATCGAACATATCACTAAACCTAATCTATCATAGATTCATCTATTATGTTCTAATGTCACATTTGGTAAAAAAAAGAAAAAAAAAACTACATTAACTAAAAAAAAAAGAGTGAGATCTAAGAAGAAACTTTTTTATTGAAATTTTAATCATTAAAATTTATCTCATTTTGTCAGTCTCTCATTGACACTATCAAGAAAAGAATAAAATTTACTTCATAAATGTTATCATCGAAACGTCTTATCCATGGTGATTGAACTATAGACGTTTAATACAATTGTTGAACCAAATATTAACAAGTCTAATGGTAAATTTTAATAAATATTTTTTTTTTTATCGTAATGACATGATTGAACCGAACTCTAATTCATGTCACGGTTAAGAAAATGAGAATTTTTATGAGAAATTTTCTTCTATATTCTACAGTTAGGATTATTTAAATTTACAAAATTTTGTTTGAAATTGTTCTTTTTAAAATTTAACTTTAATAAAATTAAAATTAAAAAACCCAAAGCATTTTAAAAATAAATACTTTATTTCCTTGATTTTTATCTTAGTTCTGTTTTCATAGGGACTTCGGATATTTTAAGAACATACATGTGGGCATGAACCCACATTGGGTACAAATATATTTTTTAAGCATGCCAACTTACAACAACAGTAACCTTCTTGTAGTCATTAATAATAATTATAATAACAAAGCATGTGGGTCAAATCAAATTATTTCCAGGCTCATCAAACAATGCGGCAAAAAAATCTGCTGTCATTAATTCATTGTTGACCATCTTGTCCGTGAGTGGAATAAAGAAGAGATTAAAAGGCGATTATATATATATATATATGCTCTTCATCCATATCTATAACCCACATTCATTAATTACGTTACATTAAATTAACAATGGTGTCAAACTTCATTTCATTATATTAACAAGTGTATTCAAGTAGGTTTTTCCCAATGAATCGTATCTAATCATATTATTAATCAATTTAACACGGAAGAGTAATAATATATAAAACCTGTTTAATAAGACTAATACATTATTTATTAATTTACAAACTAATTTTATCAACATAAAAATGCTTGATAAAATACCTTAACTACTTGTGTTTTATAGTCTATCAAATTTGCTTTAACTAATGTCTCATAAATTTTAATAATGTTTTATTATTTTAAATTCTTTTTACTTTTATATGATTTAAATAAAAAATATTTAATATAAAAAATTAAAATAACTAAAATATTTAAAAAAAAAAATAATATAATAATAGTTTAAGTTAAAAAATAAAAAATTTAAAGCAAATAAAGTTAAAATTGATTAATACGCATCAATTAGTTTAAATAAAATAACTTGTATAAATAAAAAAAACATGTATATAACTTTAAAAAACACTAAAAATGTTTAGTCATAATTTAATTGCTTTAAAAAAATTAAAATTAAAATTACTTAATAATATGTTTTTGCATAATTTTGTATAGTATTATACGAAGCAATTGTTGAATTAAAAAGTTGTCATAAAATTACATGGAAATAAAAGGACATGATGAATATGATGGTAGATGTTTTAACGGAGAAGTTGGTAACTGTGTATGGTTGATGTTGGGTAGTTAAAGTAAGTGGGTATAACGAGTTGAAGGTGAAGAAGGAGATGGAGCTAGGCAGATAGTGTTAAAACTTGTGTGGGAGATTATCACTTGTGTTAATATATCTGCTACCAACCAGTTATTCCTAAATAATAATGCATGGGTCTGCTGATATACAACATGCCACACCAGACCTCAGATACATATACATATGATATGCATGTGCATGCATGCATGTATTGTTAAATCCAAACCAGAAAAGGGGAGGCATTTGGTCACTGCTGGACTCAAGAATTCAATCGGAAACTGAAATTTACTTATATATGACCGAACATTGATGGATATATGAATTATTATGAGCCTCTCATTCATGTACACCTTCCACATGATCGGATTAACATTGTTTAGGACCCCACTACCCATGAGGTTACTTGAATGTTGACACAGAATAACAAACAATCTTTGTAAGTATCTCTATGTTTTTCTCTTTTTATCTCTCTTCCACACTCCACATACACAATCTTATGAAATACATCATTTCTTTCTCTCACTTTTCCTCACAACTCCATCGAACAAACCGCAATATTTGAGTACCACTATCAAAGGATGAAGGTCAGTAAAGATCAAACTAATTAGGATGCATGTATATATATTCTTCTTTTTCTATAATTACCGACTTCATGCATTTCTTTGATCCAGTTACTTGGGTGGATGCACAGAAAATTTCGCCAGAATAGCGCTGAACCCTTCAAAGACTTGGTCATCGGTAAGTTTCATATGTCGCATCATTCAGGTACAATTTTCACTTGTACATTAATTACATTTGGTTTTGTGTTAAGGGACTTGTGACGATGAACACAACTATCCGAATCCCAAGGGAAGCTTTGGGAATTACAAACATGCGAAACAAAGTCAGAAAGAGCAGAACCTAAGAAAATCTTTCGCTGGTGTGGAAGACGATGAGTACGAGGAAGATTCAGCGGGTGCCATGTACGAGCTGTTCCACGGGTTCCTGGCAATTGGAACTCTGGGTTCGGAGCAAGTTGTTAGTGATCCATCAACAACGCCAACATTTGCCATATCTGTGGAGAACATAACTGAAAAGGAAGATGAAGTGACTGAGAACGAACTGAAGCTGATAAACGATGAGCTAGAGAAAGTGCTGGGAGCGGATGATGAGTCGTCATGTGGGAGAAACAGCCATGTGAGCAATGGGAGAAGCAGCCATGGAAGCATAATAACGCTGAGCGGGAAGCCGTTGTTGGAAGGTGGAGGAGAACCAAATGGGAATGGAAGTGCAGTTTGTCCACTTAAGGGGTATCTGTTTGGATCGGCAATTGAGTTGTCAGAAACCACAACTGTGGCTGTGGCAAAGCAGAAGGAGCACAGGACGTCGCTCGGGGAGCTGTTCCAGCGAAGCAAGCTGGCGGAGGAGAACATTGGAGGAAATAAGGATGATAACAAGAGAAGTGAGAGGGAAGCAGACAAATCTGCCATGCATCTCATGAAAAAAAAGCTCAAGAAAAGAATGCTTCACACTTCTTCCCGAAGCTCCTCCTCAGCCCAACCTGTTGATTCTGCTTCAGCTGAGAGAAAACTGCATAAGGTACGCTTTCACATTCTTCCATTTTTTCTTATCTATTTTTTTCCAGTATACTTTCTTAAGCAACACCTTTTAGGACTCACTAAAAATAATACATACATTTACTTGTGGGTCGCAGATTCTGCATATGTTTCACAGAAAAGTTCACCCTGAAAGTTGGACGGGTGCACAGAAGTGTGATAAATACCAAAAGAATGAGAACAAGAAGAAAACAATGAATGAGGTGGTGCATGGAGAGGAAGAACCCAAAAGAGCACTGTCAAAGGAAAACATTATGCGGCAATATTATAAGATTCAACCCAATCCATTTCACTTTGCTCTTGGCTGTGAAGATTCTTCTGACAATAAGGAGCACTGGATCAAAACAGATGCTGATTGTAAGCATATAATTACAAATATCATCAATTTCAACATTCTCAAAGCACCAAACCTTTTATGTATATACATATATCATGACTGAGATTGTTAATTAATTATACTGCAGACTTGGTGTTGGAGCTCTAAAGACAAAGGAAAACGAACAAAGGTATCGTGGTGGATCATTTGTAAGATAAGAATTAATGTTATATGATATGATATCGCAAAGAGTACGTTTGGGAGAAGAAGTAAATAAGAGAGGTAGTCATCTTCCATGCCTACCTCTTACCTCTTAGTAGTGTATACAAGTATATGTTCCGTTTAGTAATAGTAATCATAGACAATATTTATGGTTGAAATAAAATTGTGAATCATGTATAAATGAATATAAAAGATAATGTATATGGTGTGCAATGCAAGGACAAAAGAAGCATTGGAGATTGAAAGGACTGGTAGAAGAGCATTATAGGATATGTGTGCAGAGTATCTCAGTTCTTAATTTCTATGGATCTTTATGTTTGTTTCAAACCCACAACCTTTTGTGTTTGGCTGGCTAGTCTCACATTGCATTCCATTCTAAAATTATTCATTAACTATTCACTCGCTGTATCAATTACAATTATAAATTGGAGCAATCACAAAAAAAATTGATCATAAAAATTCATTCTTATCATTACATATATTCTCAATTATTTATTACTAAATAAAATCAGAATTATCTTTTCATAATATTATTCCATTATATATTTTGGTCTTTCTATTTAATATGTTTGATAAAACTCTTCATAATAAATAAATATGTTCTCATATTTAACACTATTTTTTTTTAAAGTACTCCATGTAATTTAGTTAATTACACTTAGTATATTTGTTATTTAGACTAAAAAAGGTTATCTAATTGTTTTTCACATGTAGTACCGTATTTTTTTTTTTGTCAAAAAACGCCGTCAATTTTGAAAAAAAAAATGCTTATCACATTCCAAAATACGATATATTTTTTATATGGAATATCGTTCTTTGTCAATATAGTACTTATATAAATATTTTTTCACATTTTTTTATTAAACTTTGAATAATATTTCTTTATTAATTTTATTAATATATTACTTATATAAATATAAACATGTAGTAATATTTTATTACATAATATTAACTATCATATTTACTAAATATGATATATTTATTGAATTTAATAATCATAATAATATATATTTTTAAATTGAAGTTTATACATTGATAAATTATTATTAAATAAAATATAATTCTAAAAATTATATGTGCTTAAAAGTTTCTATCAATTATTAAAAATTACATTATATAACAATTAATGACAAGTAATTTATAAAAATCTTTCGGAATATACTAAATAAAATTAATTTAGCTTGGAAATAAGAAAATTCATATTTTTATTTTATTTTCAAAACCATATACTTCCTAAAAAGAAAATAAAATTAAATATATAAGAAAATACACTTACTCATTGAATTTGATATTTGGTTAAACAGTATTTTAATTTTGTTTTCTTACACACGCAATGCACTTATATACATGGTTTTTAATTTACATTAAGTTAATCAAGCTTTATTTTATAACCCATTTAGTTATTTTGTTTAAGTAATTGATATCTAATGAATATATATAATTGGTTTTAAAAGTTAATTGTTAAATAAACCTCAATATCTATAAATATTAGTTTAATTAACGTTTTCGTTCAGATTTTATCTTTTAACAGGTTTTTGTTGAAAAATATCTGACTTATGTCAATAAAATACCCAACTTCGATTAACAATTTAAATAAAACTTTATTTTTGAGTTGATAGTCTACATACAATCATAAAGAAAAAATAAATAATATTTTTATTTAACAAAGATATGAAGTGGTGTGGACATATTATCCAGAGTTATGACACATCATTTAATATCTTATCAATAAAAAGGTAAAAATATTAATGTCTCAGTATCAGTTTTTTAAATAGATAAAAATCAACTCTTTACAAATTTTCGACCTAAATTTTTATCCATAGTCATCTTAAGAGACATAACCTCTTGTCATAATCATAAGTTTGCATATTAAAATAATTCATATATTATATAAATTAAAAAAGAATTAATAAAGTTATTTTTTAAAAAATAAAAGCACATTGTGAATTGCATAATTCAGATTGTATCTTTTTAAAAAATATATATATTATAGACGATGTAATATGAAATATATTTTCTAAAATAAAATAAATTATAAATTATATAATCTGAAATGAGTTTCTAAATTCAGAATTGTATTTTGAATTGTATAATCTGAAATTATTATATTTTCAAAAAATATATTATAAATTATGTAATCTTAAAAAAAATTCTAAATTTGAAATTTAATGTATACAAATTTTGAAAAATAAAACTTATTATGTAATCCAAAATCTTCCCATAGGGAATCCAAGTGAAACCCTAAACCCTAAATACAAATTTATTCCAAATATAAATATTTTTAACAATCACATCGAATGAGACTATAAATAACCAAGGTGGTTCCTAATAATGGCAATGAGTTCCAATGTTGAGTTTAAAATAAACAAGGAAGGAGTAGTGACAATGTTTGTCTACAATGCAGAAGAAGGCGAGAAGAACAGATAAATGTAGGTTTAAAATGTATATACGTTAGTAGGGGCAATTTGGTCTTCTTACCATGACACGGTGCAGAGAGAAATGGCCTAATAAATAAGAAGGGAAAAGGTTGAATCGGGGTGCCCAAATAAAGTTAGTGGGAAAGGCCCAGCCAATTGATTATTAGTCTAAGGGGGTGGTGGTGGTGGTGGTGGAGGTGGTTACCGGAAGAGAGAGATGCCGAAGAGAACAACGCACACTTACTCAAGCGAAGATGCGGCTCCGGAGGGTCCTCACTCCGATCTCTTTGTTTATTACTGCAAACACTGCGCTTCCCATGTCCTCATCACTGGTTCGTTCCTTCCAATCTCAATTTTTCAATTTATCAATTTCTCCATTTCATCTCTCTCACCCCAACCTCCTCTTTCTTCCACGCGAAGATACCCAATTGCAGAAAATGCCCAAAAGAAAAACTGACAAAGCTTATGTACTCGACAAGACCAAACATCTCGCCCGATTCAACGTTCACCAAGCCGGAAAAGTTCTCTTAAAGAGAGGCGAGGGCAAATTGGAGAAACAATTCCGCATGAACTGTATGGGCTGTGGTCTTTTCGTTTGTTATCGTGCCGACCAAGATTTCGACTCTTCCTCTCTCATCTACGTCCTTGATGGTGCCCTCAGCACTGTTGCTGCCGAAACCAACCCACAGGTACATCTCCTCCTCTTTTACTCACCGCCACTCTCTCTCTCTCTCTCACTCCTCTCTCCCTCTTCTCTTCAGGATGCCCCCGTTCCACCCTGTATATCCCAGCTTGAAGGAGGACTTGTTCAGGTTGCTATAGAAGTTGAAGATCGTGCACAACGTTCAGCAATCACCAGTACCCTTTCTCTTCCCTAGTAATTTCATCTACATATTCTCTATACATTCAATTGCTCCCCCACCCTTAACATTTCCTCAATCACATGTCTTACTTTTTTTTCCCTCGCTTTTGGAACTACATATGCCAATGTCTCATTCATTATCTTATTCAACATGGATTGGATCCCCACTTCCAAATAATGTGACGCCAACATTGTTTCTCCTTTCAAATACTTCTAATTTATGCCCACCACATGTGTGCTTACAAATACAACCTTAATTCTTATCAAAATCCCATGTGCTTGCATATTTCTATGCCTGCTACCCTCTCATATTGTCATGGATGGATTAAGAAACAGGATGTATATGGAACAGTGATGTTTTGGAGGCCTTAATTGAGAAGAGGAAATAAAAATGGAACAAAAAGTAGAAAAAAATGGTGGGGAAAAATGAGAAATTTAAGAATAAATGCTCACCTTTTCATCCACATTGTGACATGGAGTTGTAACTTATTCTACATAATGGCATGCTTGCATTACATTTACTCAGGAATGTCATATAATGTCTTAATAAAATCCCGTTGAATCTTGAGGATTAAATTTATATTGTTTTTGCTGTATCAGGAGTAAATGCTGATGATGTTCGAGTCACTGTTGCTGCTCCTGCTGCCCGTGGAGAGGCCAACAACGAACTTTTGGAATTTATGGGAAAAGTATATTTAAACCCTCTTTGTTTCTCTTTTTATCGGGTGTGAGTTTTGTCTCAACATCAAGGTTGTTGCCTTGTGACTTTGTGGTCATGGGATCTGGTTGTAAAGATGGCCTTCGCTCATCAGAGCCAGGCTGCCCAGTACCTACACTATAAATGATCCTCATAGAACTCTTTGGACTTTTTGGTGGCCCTTTTGTTATTTTGTCTCTTTGTTTAATCTTTCCCTCTGGCCAAAGACATCTGTAGCACTGACAACTTTCCGCTACCCAATTTTTACATAGGTTTTGGGTTTGAGATTGAGTCAGATGACTCTTCAGAGAGGATGGAATAACAAATCAAAGCTTCTTGTGGTGAGTTACATTATCAAGTATACCTTCGTGTGAAGCATTCACATTGATATGGATTTGGGCTTCTTTCCAAACGATACTATTCTGAATAATCATATTAATTCCAGTGGCATAATTATTTCTGTTTCCCTCTTATAAGATTGCCCCTTTGTAATTATTTTCACATTTGACGACTGTTCCAGGTTGAGGATTTGACTGCTAGACAAGTTTATGAGAAACTTTTGGAGGCTGTGCAACCTTAACGTTGTCTTTTTTAGCTTTAGTATCCATGGTGTGTCTGGCTTCTGTGATGTTCTTTTGCATTTTCCATACTAAGCCAGGTTGAATCTCATTTCTTCTGCAAAGATGAGTGAGGTTTAACTTTCATTTGTAATGTTGTTTACTTAGTTACTAAACAATGCAGTTGGCTACGTTGTAGTAGAAACCTTACTTGCTATGCTTATGTACTATGAACACATGATTGGACAGCATTAGGGGGAACAAAATCTACCTGGTTATGTGAGAAACGTATCAAAAACTTTTTATTTTTTCAATATATCTAGGGTAAATTATGTATTGCACTCTAGTTTCACCATGTTAAATAATTTTTTTTAATCTGTGTCACTTAGTCTTTGTCTTAACGTTGGTTTAATGTAAAATATCAATTTTAGTTGAAATTATTGTTGTTTATCTTGCACATCTCAATAAAATTCAGTATGATATAGGAGAAATGTTGTATGAATTTGATATTGATATATTATCTGCGTAATTTTTATATTATTAAATAATCAGAAATTATCTGAAAAATGATTTTCAAAATAATTATTATTTAATAAGTGTTTGCATTGTAATTTGACCACGTCGTAGTCAGAGTCTTAAGTTCACCATTTGAGATTTATAAAGAAATTCCGTCGGAGTATGTGACAGTCTTTTAAGAGTCTTGTATTAAATAATATCTTAAATTATAAGTAATTTTAAAGTTAAAATATAAGTAAAAATTATAAAATTATAAGTTTTATAAGAATATTGTATTAAAGCGAAATTTATGAAAATATATGATGGAAAAGACTTTCGAATTGGAGATGAAGTTTAAGTGAAGGTAATAAAGTTAACGGTAAAAGTTTGAGTGAAGTTAGTAAAGTGAACAGTACTTCCGATGTGCTCACGCTTTAGTAGGCTTGCCATGAATTGCCATGACATGACAGTCAATGGAACGCTGCAAGAAGAGTAACTTGTAAACCAACTTTCTACTCTTGAATGCCTAATAAAACCAAAATCCTGTTAATTTTTTGGTTTTAGGATAAATTTTATTAATGCACTAACACTCTTAAAAAGATCTATTAAAAAACATTATTAATAGTTATCTTTATCTTAATATATAAAAGTAAGGTATTAGTTTTGTTATTTTTCTTCAAATTTTCTACCTACCGTGACTTAATTGTATTAATTAAAATATTTTAATTAACAGTACTTTTATTCAAAAGAATTTATTTATAAATTCTTATTGAATAGTATTCGTTACTATTAATTCTGTATAGTATTTGCTAAAACAATAAAAATCTCAGCATTTAACATCTTTACTGAAATAAATTGTATTAATTATTAATTTATTCTCTTTAGTAATCGTTAAAAGTAGATAGTTTAACCATTTTTATCATCCTAGAAAATGTTGGAAGTATAGATATTTTTCATTTAGTATCATTTCTTATTGATTTTCTTCTTTTAAACTTTTTTTATATGTGATTTATTTTGGATAATACTAGTTTTTCTTCATTTAATTTAGTATTAGAAGCATAAACATGATTCATATATTTTGTGGTAGGAATATTTATATTGAAGATTTTAAATAACTGTAGCCCCCATCGCCTCTTGTCTTCTTGGGAGCTTTATCTGTGTGTGTTGTTGATAAGAGGATGTGTTTGAAGCGTGGAAGGGAATGTGTAGATTGGGAAGGATATTTAGGGAAATTCGTTAAATAAATTATGCTATTTTAGAAAAATTAATAAAGTATGTCGGAGGCACGTGTGTAATGCTCACACTCCAAAATATCATCCCCATGATTTGTTTTGGCGGTTGAGTAAGGAGGAAGAAGACGAAGAAGAAGAAGAAGAAGAAGAAGAGAAGTTACAGTTAGTGTTACGTAATGGATTCTCTGCGTGTGTATGCCTCTACCATCCGCCCATGCTTCTGTGCATGTGCCCATCCCTCCACTCCCACTTCCTCCTACAAAACCCATCTCAGATTCCTCCTTCCATCTCTCCCTCCTCTGCGCCCTCTCCATCTCCGATTTCCCCCGCCTCTCTCCGCTCTCTCCTCCCCTCAAACCCAAACTAGGTCATTTTCTCTCTCTCTTTAATTCTTCATTTTTATTGCTTACTCCTTCCAACTCACTACTCCAATCAATTTCAGGGACCAAGAACAAGAAGAAGGAAACAATAATCCTTCTTCCGTCTCCATGGACCGCAAAGTTCGTCTGCAAGTTCGATTAGATCACCAAGTTCAATTTGGCGATCACGTTGTCATCCGAGGATCCACCAAGGAATTAGGATCATGGAAGCGCAATGTTCCCTTGAACTGGACCGAAAATGGATGGGTGTGCCTCTTGGAATTTAAAGGGACAGACCACATTGAGTTTAAATTCGTCACTGTCAAAAAGGACTCAACTATGGTCTGGGAAGCCGGCCAAAACAGAGGCTTGAAATTGCCCGTGGCAGGTCATTTTACCACCGTCGCTACATGGGACGCAACCCAAGAAAATTTGGAGCTGCACCCTTTGGATGAACAACTGCAAGTACAACTACAGGAGGAGAAAGGTAATCCAAACGATGCTGCTACTTCTACTGTTTCTGAAGAGGCAGAGCCAAGTCCCTTTGTAGGTCAGTGGCAAGGTAAACCTGTTTCTTTCATGCGATCCAACGAGCATCGAACCCATGAAACACAGAGGAAATGGGACACTTCGGGTCTTCATGGCTTGCCTCTCAAATTCGTTCAAGGCGACCAAAACGCCAGGAATTGGTGGAGAAAGGTACTTCAATTCATAATATATCCCTTCCTTCAATGCCTTCTTTAGAAACCAGTACCTTTCCTTTTTAATCAGCATATTAACTTTATCTATAACTTTCACTTTGAAGCTTGATATCGTACGTGATATTATAGCTGAAAGTCTGCAAGGGGAAGATCGATTGGAGGCTCTCTTATACTCAGCTATCTATCTCAAGGTCTTGTTCTGTCTTTTTCATTCAATCGTCCATGCTCTTCTTTTACCATCTTCTGAGCCCTTCTTACATCATCTGGGCAGTGGATAAACACGGGACAAATATCTTGTTTTGAAGATGGAGGTCACCACCGCCCCAACAGGCATGCTGAGATTTCAAGGCTTATATTTCGTGAACTAGAGCGGCACACTACTCGGAAGGATATATCTCCACAGGTGATCTATTATTACTTTTGACAGTGGATCATATGGTCCTGATTGCGTAATAGATGTTACTGATATTTCACAAAACTCATATGAGGGTGGGTATTTATGTCATAAGTTCTACATGGCAGTATATTTTACATGTGTTTGTGTGTAATGGCCTTAAGGCTTGTTGAAGATAAACATAAGGAGAAAAAAATGAGATAAAAAAGTTATATAAACTTTTCTAGAGGTTCAAATTGATTTATGCATAAGCTATCTTATTATCTGTCTTTACTTGTACTTCAATTAATTTTAACTTCTGTAGAAATTTATTTCGTTTTTCTTATTTTCTTCTCTTAAAAGCATTCAGTTTATTCAAACAAAGCCTTATTTAGATTTTTTGAAGATAGCATTATAGTTCAAAAAGCAGTCAATTAGTTTCAAATCTTCTTAAAGTTTTCCTTGTCTTTTTTGTTTTAAATATTTGCAACAGTTGTCATGATTTAAATTAGTTGCTTAGTTCTGTCATGTCCTTTAAAATGTCTGACATTCATTCAATGTTAAATGTCCGAGAATTGGAAATTATTGTTTAAAAGTGTTTTTGAAAATTTAATATAATGTTCCTTTACATTTATCACCTTTTTTATATCTTGCTGTGCAGTAGAGTTTAAGCCTTATTTCTTTCATTTAACATATTTTCATTAACATACAGGAAGTTCTAGTTATCCGAAAGATTCATCCATGTTTGCCATCTTTCAAGGCAGAATTCACAGCATCTGTACCTCTTACTCGAATTAGAGATATTGCTCATAGAAATGACATCCCACATGACCTCAAGGTTGTTCTCCACATGGTACATGAAGTATGAAATCTCATTGCAGTTCAATGCTAATAATAGGTCAACTTGTATCTGTATTGTTTTTTTTCCAGTTACAAATTAAGCATACAATACAAAACAAGCTTCACCGAAATGCTGGGCCTGAAGATTTGGTTGCTACCGAAGCTATGCTTGCTAAAATCACAAAAAACCCTGGAGAATACAGTGAACCGTTTGTGAAGGAATTCAAAATATTTCATCTAGAACTCAAAGACTTCTTCAATGCTGGCAGGTTTGACATGAATATGCAGAAGTTTTGGCTTCTTCACATCAATTTCTTTTTTTATAATTTAAACATTATGTAGTTTTCTCTTGAAAACTCCCCCATCATTTGAATACACAATTAGGCCGTTAACCAATAGAATGATCGTGAAACTGCACGAACTTTTACTGTTGACAGCAAAATCTTTATTTTGAAGTAGTCAGATATTTCCTTAAGTCAGAAAATCAACTGATTAACTCTATGTAATAGTTTCTTATTTTAAGAGGTCCATGTTTAATCCCGTTGGAAGCAACTTGCTGTAGAGGCTCCAACAAAAATGGTGGTTCAATGAATTAATCTCCTACATTATAGAGTCTGCAGAGTGTATGACACTCTACATGTACACTCTACGTTGTAGGCTGTTCCTACCAAGGTCACAAGACTAAACCTTCTTGTCCGAGGCTTACCATCTCTTGTGAATCCTGCAGTAGTTTGAGGGGGCGGGGTGAGCCAACTATTAAGTATACTAAATTCCAAGGATATTTTCAAATAATTTGGGCTTGTGTTTAAGTAGTGACTGAAAAATCATGATTTTACAATTGAGTGAACATAGTATACTAAAATTCAAGGATATATTCAAATCATTTAAACTTGCCTTATAGTAGTACTGGAAAAATCATAATTTGATGCTTTTACGGATGGCTTTGTCATGTTGCATGCAGTCTTGCTGAACAGCTAGAATCAATTCGTGAATCTATGGATGAATATGGCATTTCAGCACTTAATTCATTCTTGGAGTGCAAAAAGGTAAATTTGCCTCTTCTGATTTTCTTGCATTTATATTTCTTGATTTGGTCTCAATGTTTGACACTGAAATAAACTAATTATGGAATAAGATGTCAGCTAACTCATGGTAGAATAATGAGTTGTTAGTGAGTTAGCTTGTTGGGAGATGAGATAATCGGAAATGATTAATTGCATTTTGTAGTCTTTCTGGTATCATAATTGTTGGGTTTTGGTCTCTTGGGCTTCAATTGTGATAAGTGAGGTTTCTCCCATTCACAATCAGGTCATTTCATTTTGATTTCATCCAAAATTTAACAAAATTAGTTGATGCAGACAACCTGCACATGACCTAAATAGCCTAAAATGTAGCTCTAACTGCATTAACTCAATTGTCATGTTGACAATGCTTGAGGGTAAATTATTGTTTTTATGACAGCAATGAATAGCATAAGAAATGATTTAAATATTGGATGAAATTAGGATGTAGGGATATGATTTTAATTAGGAGAAAACTTTGAGGGACAAAATTGCACAATTGATGGAGAACTAAAAATGTAATGAAGTAGTTGCAAAAATAAGTCATTTTTCATACAAATAAGAAAAAGTGTGTGCGAGGGAAGGGCATCTTGTCATTTAGTGAGGGAATAGGAGGCTTTGGGCATCGGCAGGAGGTGCACACCCTCAGAATTCTGCTGTATTTGTGTGTTGAATTTTGTAAAGTGGGGAGTTCTTCCCCACTTTCTGATAAATGATACTAGGGTCCTATCAACTTTCATTAAAGCTTTCCACCATGTATTTCAACTGCAAATGAACAGTGTGTGTAATGATACTGACATTTTAGTTTTTGCCTGAGAATCAAAGGCCCTGGGTTGTGGAACATGATGGGATGTTAGGATCCAATAGTAAGTTATGGTACTCTAGTCCCCATTGGAAGTATGGGATAAGATCTTGGACTCTCCGACTATAATGCCTAACTTTCATAGTGTGGTTCTTTCAAGGTTCTTATCATAAGATTTAGGAGTTGAAATTGATTATATGCAGAAGTAATCTGACCAGTCTATTATGGTGATTTTACTTTAAGATTGAATTTTACATTTGGAATTTTTTCCTCCAAAAGTCCTCTTAGTCCATATCCTCATGCTGATCATTATTTTCACATTTTCAAGAATGGAGACTTGGATTTATATAACAAGAATTGATTTAGGATAATACTTTCTTCAATGATGCATTATCCTCTCTCCATTCTCTTTAGTTGAAATATTTTTCAACAAATAATACATGTAGCATAAGAATCATGAAGCTGAAATTTTGAGGTTGTCAAGCTCTAGTTTGGATAAGAATTCTTTCTCCTTTCCCTTTTTCATGGGGTGGGGGTTAAGTACTGTTGTATTTATCCCATTCATGTGATTGTGGTCATAGTTGTTCTGATAGTACTTCTAATGATGAGGGACAATGTTTTGTAATTTTCCAGAATATGGATGCTGCAGCAGAATCAACTGCTGCCACAGAAGACGTAATTAAACTTTTATTTAAAACAATGGAATCTTTAAATGTTCTGAGAGAAACTATTGTAAAGGGTCTTGAAAGTGGCCTCAGGAACGATGCTCCAGATTCTGCAATAGCTATGCGTCAAAAGGTGAAACTAGTTTAATTCAATTATTTAGCCGGACTCTGCATCTGATTTTCTTTATAAAGAACGATGGAACATCTTTTGATTCTCATATTTTTTTGGGAGGTACAGTGGCGCCTCTGTGAGATTGGGCTTGAGGATTACTCATTTGTTCTTTTAAGCAGGTTTTTGCCCCACCTTATTCCTAATTACTCTTTGTACAATAGTCAGATACTCAGAAGTTGAATGACTTTTTATGAAATATATGAAGGACACATGTTTCGCAAGGCATGGAGTACTTGTTAACTACTTAGACAGTAGTAGACAACACTAGAATATGATGCATAACACTCAATGCGTGAAGATAGATGTTTATTAGACCTCAAAGTTAGGTAAAGAATTATATAAATTATCTAATACTTTAAAAGGGAAAAAATAACTTTCATGTTGTTTTCAAATAACAGTAATGATGCAGTGAAGTCAAGCCACTTGATAAGGATACTATCATTGAACTGTGTAGAACTTGTTTGATGGACATATAGAACTTTTCCTGCCTAAAGCTACTTCTAGATTGTATAACAAGACCTTTCTATTGGTATCACATTAACTTCTAAACACATATGAATAGATATCTCAACGAGCTTGAAGTTGTGGGAGGTGCTAGTTGGCTGGCCGCAAACGTGCAGTCAAAAAATGTAAACTTGTGGAATGATCCACTTGGAGCCCTTGTTATTGGAATCCACCAGCTGAAGTTATCTGGTTGGAAACCAGAAGAGTGTGGTGCTATTGAAAATGAACTCATTGCCTGGAGTAAAAGAGGCCTTTCTGAAAGTGAAGGTAACTTTTTCTTGGGTCCTTTCTCTATTGTTGTTTTTAAAATCACTGTACACAATGCTGCCTAATTTTCATTTTAAATGTACTCCCGTTTATTCCAGGAAATGAAGATGGCAAGACAATTTGGACATTGAGACTGAAAGCTACTCTTGATAGATCAAAGAGGCTAACTGATGAATATACTGAAGAACTTCTTAAGATATTCCCTCAGAAAGTCCAGGTTAGAAAGTATTATTATGATGATGATTTTAAAGGCCCGCAATTTCAATGCCAGTTGCAAAAAGATATTAAAGAAATATGACATAAAATGAAGCCAAGATGCAACCAAGACTAGGGAGTACACAAATTTAAAAAATTCCGCACACTGGAAATATATAATTAAGTTTGTTAGTCTTAATAACACCCTTAATAGTTGTGATGTGTGACCTACAAACCTTTTTGAAATAATAATTACACTACCTTTAATCAGAAAATGAGAGAAGTTCAATTCAGAGGTAGAAAATTTGATCCTAGTTCTTCCTTCATTTCAAAGTTAAATTTGATTGCCTCGTGATACTGGTACTGTTTAGTTTTCACAGCTGTGCTCCTCTTCATTTCAAGTGCGTATATCTTGAAATATACAAACTTCTCATTTAAAATGTTACAGATACTGGGTAAAGCTCTTGGAATACCTGAAAACAGTGTCAGGACATATACAGAAGCTGAGATTCGAGCTGGGTATGTTAACGCGTTGTCCTTCATATTTCCCTTTTGGGTACATTATCCTTTGCAATTTAGTCAGAGAAAATTTCAGGAAACATAGTCTAAAGCGTTTTCACCACTAGCTGTGATTTTTTTTCATGTTTATTCCTGGACTACAGATTTCCTTACCAAACATAAGTATATTATGAATATACATATTATCTGACTTTTCTACTGTATATTTTCAGTGTGATTTTCCAGGTTTCAAAACTATGTACGCTTCTTCTAAAAGCTGTTAGAAGTACACTTGGTTCTCAAGGTTGGGATGTTCTTGTTCCAGGAGCTGCTTCAGGAAAATTGGTTCAGGTACCACTTCCAAGTTGCATTTAGAAATATCATGGATAATTTTATTATGATATTTACAGTGTGCTTCTGAGTACGAGAGAGAAATATAAGTAATTCCATACTATCAATTATCAAACAGAAGTCTGCAAGTTGGGGAAATACAATAATCTTTAGCCCTCTACACAAGAAAAAAAAGTAATAACCAAATAGATACTAACAAGGGTAGGGATATCCTCGACCTTGACTAACATGAGTTTGTGTTTCTTTGAGCTAGGTTGAAAGAATTGTTCCTGGTTCACTGCCATCGTCAGTGGAAGGACCTATTATCCTTGTAGTTAACAAAGCTGATGGTGACGAAGAGGTATGTACATATATATTTGTATTTGAGAGTATATGAAAATATTAAACATTAATATTTATAAGTTCATTACACTGGCAGGTAACAGCTGCTGGGAGGAACATAGTAGGAGTTATACTTCAGCAAGAACTGCCTCACTTATCTCATCTTGGTGTTAGGGCACGGCAGGCACGTCTTCTTTCGAAGTATCCAATCAATGATTTTGACGTTTGAATATTTAGAATATGACATTTATACTGCTATTGTTTATTACAGGAAAAAGTCGTCTTTGTCACATGTGAAGATGAAGAAAAAGTTGCTGATATACAAAGGCTGATTGGGTCATATGTGAGGTTAGGTTATATTGTCAGACAATTTTCGCATCCATTATTAACTGTTTTTTAAACTGAACCATGTTTTTTTAAATATTTTGACATGATTTTGTGAGCAGATCTAATGGTATATTGGTTTCGATTTTCTCTTTTCCTGCTTCAATTTAACTTTTCAGGTTGGAAGCATCAACTGCCGGTGTTAATCTGAAGTTATCCTCTTCGACAGACACTGATGACAATTCTTCCATGAGAAGTTCTTCTCATGACTATGGTTCTGGAGTTGAAGTTCCTTCTTTTTCTTCTGGTAGAATCTCCAATTTTGATCAGGTAGAGAAATTTATTCACTTAAATTTTTTTGGCTTTGTTGATATTTTAGAGATAAATTCCAAGTTGGTGAAAGTGATAAGGTTTTTTAGGAAAAACTATTTATTCTCTTCTGAAAAACCGGACAATATTTTTTTTTTTATAAAAAACTATCTTTTAAAACAGTTTAAGGAACTGTTTTTTTAGAACAAGACAAAAATTGTTTCATAATGTTAATTTGATAATAGTTTTAATAGGGAGAAAATAGTCCTTTGAATCTAACAGCTAATGATCAGTTACCAACCTACGTATCTTGTTGTAAGCAACACTTACAACTTATTGTGCAATAGCTGCACTTCCTTTTTCCTCCATCTAAACTGTCCCCTCAATCCCTTGATCACTAGTTAGACTACCGTATACCTTTGCCTTGTCTCAACTCGCAAGCATCACCTCACTCCTGGTTTATATTACGATATGTCATATCAATCTAACTCTTATTGTTCACGGAAATGATTATTATAAGCCTAGCATTTATTCAATTACCATTCCCTTAAGTAATCTTTTAAAAATCACCTCTGATGAATAATTATTCTTTTCATATCAAGGGTGCTTCTTCTGCCGGAGTTATCTTGCTTTCTGATGCAGAGATACAGACATCAGGTGCTAAGGCTGCTGCATGTGGTCTCTTATCATCAGTTTCAGAAGTTTCTGATAAAGGTGAGATTGTTTAACTGAAAATAGTACTGCTATTAGATCACTGTGTTGTTTGTCTATGTTGGAACCACAAACAATCATAAAGGAAAAAGGTAACGAGTTGCATGACTATGTCTGACCATCGATATTGCAATGAGTAACTTCAACTCTAGTGCCATATTTTATCTTTCTGACGATATATTTCTTATGGAATGATACAATTTCCTGTTTATGACGCCCTCTCTGGTTTTGTAACAGTCGTAACGAAAGATTTTCCAGCTTAAGATTTTGTTTTTAATCTAGTCAGCTTAAGACCATTAGAGAACTGTACTGAAACAATGCTTTAAATCTTCTTGTTCATCTGAAAATTGATGTTATATTTTTTTCGCTCATATTCTGGAAGGATGTTTTCTAGTCTGACTCTTTACTCTTTTCCTCTAAATGAATTCTTATACTTCATAAAAAAAGGTTAATATTTTTATCCAATGATTGCGGGTGGGGAAATACTGATGTGTATGCATACAGATGTGCATGACTTAGCATAAAGATGTGCATTGTTTTAAGTATCAATTCTCAAGTACCCTTCAAAGAGCCTCTGACCTAAATGTATTTGAGAATTGATACTTAAAACAATGCACATTCCAGTCTTCATAAAAAAATGTATTTAATTATCAAAAATGGACATTTCCAGTTTGAAGCGATTAAATTTATGGGGTATTGAAGGATGTCCCACCCTCACCTTCTCGCTCCTGATAATACTTTTAGCACTAAATTTTGTTATCCATTCATGACGTATCTTATACACATGTCTGTCATATTTTGAAATATGTCATCCAATTTAAGCATATTAACTTAAAAGCACGTATAACTAAATATTTTTCTTGTCATTAGTCACTGAATATATCTGCTGCATTTTTCTGCAAATCTCATGTCTCTGAATTTCTCTCCCTTTCCGTACGGCGTTGCTTTACGTACTTATATTCAAATAGATTGAAGTGCTGAAGTTGAACTTAGAAGATGATTTTGGAAGATTTATATGCAATGTTAATTCCGGCGATCAGAACCATAGACCAATTAACAATTTAATGATTAACAACTACTATTTTTTGGGTAAATCATATTTCTGAAGTCTGATTTTTGAATGACAGTTTACAGTGATCAGGGAGTGCCTGCTTCGTTTCGAGTTCCTTCTGGGGCAGTTTTACCATTTGGATCGATGGAATTGGAACTAGAGAGGAGTAACTCCACCGAAGCATTCAGGTCTATCCTGGAAAAGATAGAAACAGCAACACTAGAGGGTGGTGAACTTGATAATCTGTGCCATCAACTCCAGGAATTAATTTCTTCCCTCAAGCTACCGAAAGACATCATTGAAAGCATTGGGAAAATATTCCCAAGCAATGCACATTTAATTGTTCGATCCAGTGCCAACGTTGAGGACTTAGCTGGAATGTCAGCAGCTGGACTCTATGAATCAATACCCAATGTTAGTCCTTCCAATCCAGCAGTTTTTGCAAATGCCGTTAGCAAGGTATGGGCTTCACTGTACACTCGGAGAGCAGTGTTGAGCAGGCGTGCTGCTGGTGTTGCTCAGAAGGAAGCTTCAATGGCAGTTCTGATCCAAGAAATGCTTTCACCGGATCTATCATTTGTACTGCATACTGTGAGCCCAACAAAGCAGGATAATAATATTGTGGAGGCTGAGATTGCTTCTGGCCTTGGTGAAACTCTGGCTTCTGGAACCCGTGGTACACCATGGCGGTTATCATCAGGTAAATTTGACGGGCAGGTGCAAACCCTAGCTTTTGCTAACTTGAGTGAGGAATTGCTGGTACGAGGTGCAGGCCCTGCAGATGGGGAGGTTATCCGTTTGACCGTTGATTACAGCAAGAAACCACTGACTGTGGACTCGAATTTCCGTAGACAACTTGGTCAACGTCTTTGTGCAGTTGGGTTTTTCCTGGAGAGAAAGTTCGGTTGCCCACAGGATGTGGAAGGATGTCTTGTTGGAAAAGACATCTTTATCGTACAGACAAGGCCCCAACCCCTGTAGTAGAAATCCCCTGCTTCCTTGTGCTGTGCTGCTGGGAATCTCTTCCACTGCACATTCAATACAATACAATGTAGAAAGCACATACATACTTGTCTGTGGTACAAGGCACCAGGCACCAGGCACCAGGCACCCAGCTTTGTCGTCACTTGTCTTGCATGTATGTACGTCATGGAAATGGTTGGATATGAAGTCACCCCTACCATTGTATCTGGTGTAAAATATGTAGATTTATTTCTTCAAAGACATTTTTGTGACATCATACTAGCTAAAAAGTTAGTTCCCCACAAAAGGCCAAGGTTTGATATTGGATAAGTTGTTCTCATTCCAATGTATGGAATAATGTCTCGTATTCAAATTTAAGAAATAAAAAAAAATATGTAATTGCGTGAAAATCTTTGTCGTGCCCTTGTATTCATGTTTTTAAAAAATTATGAGTCATTCTTTAGTATTAACAATAAGAGGTTACACAAATTTAACTAAACAAAAATAGTTATAAATAATTGAATAGAATAAGATTAGAGACACTCCACAATCATCCCTAGAGTAAATATAATTATAAATAATGATCTAATTTTATAAATCATTTAAAGTTTGTGCAGTTTCGTCCCTAGAAAATGATCTACTTTTATATTATAAATTGAATATTTCTAATTCAATACTTTCTTCAAAACAATATTTGTAGGAGTTTCACAAGATATATCATCACCTCTTATAAATTAGAATACGTTTTGGAAAAATAGGAATTTAGGGTTATCCTTACACTTTTGGCTAAACATGTGTAATATTTTTCTCTTTTAATGGTACTTGGGATTCACATTTTTCACATTGATGAGAATAAATAAAAGTATTTATCTATGTGAATTATTCGTTATATTTGATTAATATCTTTCCTGATCTATGATTGGTTATTATTACGAATTTTAATTATAACATAAATTATATATTAATAATATTATAATTAAGATTGCGAATAGATAATATTGAAAAAGTAAAATAGTAAGAAGAAGAATTATCGGAGGAAGGTACAACTAACTAACAAACTGTCCATAACAAACTATGCAACGAACAATTGTAGTTTTACCGTTGGATTATCTTCTTTGTCTTCATTCAATTATTGTTATAATTGTAAGAGAGACAGTGAGCATCCGAGAAATGAAGATTGACGGTGCAATGAGTTCTTTCTGTGCCTCCGATTAGGTTGTCTGTGGCAGTCAGAGAAGTGGTGTGTTGTGTTGTGTCGTGTCGGAATCTGTGGGAATGGGATCGTGCCTCTCGATCACGGGGGCGTCATCGTTGCCTTCCATGGATGAATGTGAAGAGACGTTATGGAGTCCCATCACATTCTCCGATTATAGAATTGAAATGCGAGTCCACAGAGTTCCTGGGAGATTGTTCTTGAACGGTTCGTCGCAGGTTGCATCCTTGTTCAGCAAGCAAGGCCAGGGAGATATCAACCAGGACGCGATGCTTCTTTGGGACAACTTCTGTTCGACGGAGGGCGCCGTTTTCTGCGGTGTTTTTGATGGGCACGGACCTTATGGCCATTTGGTTTCAAAGAAACTGAGGGACTCCTTTCCTTTAAAGCTCATTGCTCAGTGGAATTCCATAAACCCTGACAACACCTACAGATATCGCAATTTCTTTAACAAATCCATCCATGACTTCCAACCTGATACCATTGCCCCAACCAATATTGCCACCCTGAGACAATCTTTTCTGAGGGCTTGCAAGGTGATGGACACAGAACTCAGACTCCACGATCAGATCGATTGCTCTTCCAGTGGCTCCACGGCTGTTATCTTGCTGAAGCAGGTGAGTATCACATCGCATCCCATCCCATTATCTCCGACCACCTTCTTCAATTTTCATTCATTCATCCATCCTTTAAGGGCCACGACCTCGTTCTTGCTAATGTGGGTGACTCCAGAGCTCTATTGGCTACCCAAGACCGTAATGGTTCCCTTATGGCCCTTCAGTTGACCACTGACCTTAAGCCGGATCTTCCAAGTACCTCTCTCTTTCTCTCTCTCCCTCTCTCCAATGTCTTTCTTGGCGTCCAATCTTTACACTGTTTTTTATTCATCCTCTATCAGGGGAAGCAGAGAGGATAAGGATTTGTAAGGGGAGAGTGTTTGCCCTTAAAAATGAACCAGGGATTTCTAGAGTATGGCTGCCCAATGTTAACTCCCCTGGGCTTGCCATGTCAAGGACTTTCGGAGATTTTGGTCTCAAGGACTTTGGAGTCATCTCTGTTCCTGATTTCTCCTATCACCGCCTAACTCACAGGGATCAATTTGTTGTGTTAGCCACGGACGGGGTAACTCTTAACTCCCTTTTTTCATGTATCATACCATTGGCATAATTGTGTTATCATGTACATACTTTCAAATCTCTTTAGGTATGGGATGTTTTATCCAACGAACAAGTTGTGTCCATTGTGGCATCTTCTCCACGCTCTTCAGCGGCTCGAATACTGGTTGAGGCGGCTGTTGAGGCATGGAAAACCAAGCTTCCTACTTCTAAGGTTGACGATTGCTCTGTAGTATGCCTCTTCCTTAATTCCAACACAGACCCATCAAATGTGGTTGAGCAGTCACCACCACTACTCAGAGTGGAACCTCAACAAAAGTGCCAATAGTATATATCTTTTATGTCAACCATCACTCACTTCTTTTAGGCTGCATCCCTAATTTCAGAAATACACTCACATCCTGAGGTTTAACAAAATTTCATTTAGGTCTCTCCCCAAATAAATCTCCCTCAATTTATATAACAAAAATAAGGTTGCCTATACTACCCATTAACACATCTCACTTTATTTTTTTTATGCAGTTACAAGGATAGAGAGGTGTAGTGATGTAAATAGATAAAATTTTATTAAACCTCAGGGGTGTGTGTATGTGTTACATGATTTATCTTATATTTTTACATGTACAGGATAAAGGGATACTACCGTTAGCTGGAGGTCTTTTCCCTATCTGTATATCCAGTAGATTATATTAAGCAGTTTATCCAGTGGGTTGCTTGAAACAAGAGAAATGAAAAGAATAACAATCTTGTTTGCTATTTCTGTTATTTATATTTTACCTTGTTATTTATATTTTAATTTACACACTCCAGACAGCCAACACCTTCCAAAGCCAAACTATCGATATTAGGGCCCCTAGCCTTTTTTGAAATAAAATAATTTCTTGTCGATTACTATTTCATTGGTTAGTAGAGTTGAGACAGAAGCCTGACCATTTCTACCTTCAATTCTGTAAGACTTAGCAGTAGTTCTATGTAGCTCTCAGCGTCTAGAGCAAATTAAGTATAACACCCTGCTATTATAAATTGGGCGAAGGAAAACTTCACCTTGTAATCGCCAGTATAATGATGCTAATTGGGTTATGAATCCTAATTGGAATGCTAGCAATTTAACTAAAACGTTTTAAGGTTGGAGGTCTAACACGATTATGTATTCTACCGGTAAACTATGCTACTACATATCCTAGTGCCCATGTACAGATCACTCTTTTATGCAGATAGGGTCAACAATAATATATGAAAACATTAACTTTAGCAGATCATGTGGCCAAGATTCTTACGTTCTAGTTATCCACGTTGCAAAATCATTAATAAAAACTTTGGCCCCTAGCTCATTTTCCTATGTGGACTAATATTCAGCTAATTATAGCCTCCTTTCTGGAAACAGGAAGATTATGTGTTGTAAGATAATATTTCAACCAGCTAGGAAGATTCAGTTTGTGTTTCTTTGAGCTAGGTTGAAAGAATTTTTCCTGATTGAATACCATCATCAGTGGAAGGACCTATCCTTGTTGTTAACAAAGCTGATGGTGACAAAGAGGTATACACATATATATGTTTGTATTTGAGAGCATATGGAAATATTAAACCTATTAATATTTATAAGTTCACTGGCAGGTAACAGCTGCTGGGAGGAACATAGTAAAAGTTGTACTTCAGGAAGAACTGCCTCACTCATCTCATCTTGGTGTTAGGGCGCGGCAGGCAAATCCTAAGTATCCAATCAATGATTTTGAAGTTCGATTATCTAAAATATGACATTGATACTGCTATTGTTTATTAAAGGAAAAAATCTTCTTTGTGACTCGTGAAGATAAAGAAAATGTTGCTGATATACAAAGGCTGATTGGGTCACATGTCAGGTTATATTGTCAGACAATTTTGGCATCCATTATTTAATTGTTTTTAAAACTGAACCATTCTTTTTAAAATATTTTGACATGATCTTGTGAGGAGATCTAATGGTATAATGGTTTGGATTTTCTCTTTACCTGCTTCAATTTAACTTTTAAGGTTGGAAGCATCAGCTGCCGGTGTTAATCTGAGGTTTTACTGTTCGGTGAGCACCGATGAATTCTTGTGATAACTATATTGATGGAGTTGATAGACTATGATACGGTAAAATCTTATCTTGAAAATATATAAAATATGATACATATAAAGTACATATTTTAAAAAATTGCAATCCTAAACAAAGAACAAACTTCTTTGATGTTACTAAAATTAAAATGAAAGTTATGAAATATCATCCTTATAGATCACTTCCTAATATTTACAAATAAAAGAAACATCTTTTATATCTTATTTAATTGTATTTTTTTTACACTTTTTACGGATGTGTCAACGAAGAAATTTCAAATAAAGTCTTGTATTCTAATTTAATAAAATTAATTTAGTGAAAATCTGTGTTCAACCTATATATTTATATTTTTAAAAACTTTTTAAAAAATTTGAGTTAATATTAGATATGATAATTAACAAGTTATAAAAAATTTAAATATATTTTAATTTATGTTTTCTATTTATTTGTTGCACGAAACGTTTAAAGACATAAGTTGAATAAAACTTGCAAGAAAATAAACAGTACGGAAAAAGTAATTACAATGAAGACATGATGTGAGCAAGAGTCTTATGTTTGTGTTATCCATATATAAATATTTCCATATATTCATCAGATCTCTGTTTCATCAAAACAATGAACATCATGATGTTTATAGTTATCCAGGTTGCTCATTTTCCCATGTGGCTTAATATTCGGCTGATTATAGCCTCCTTCTTTCCGGAAACAGGAAGATTATGTGCGGTAAGATAATATTTCAACTCCACCACTGTCAATTCCTTTAACTGCAAAACAATATCAAATGATTCCATATCAGCAATTTTAACATAAACTCATAAATTTCAAGTGTAACTAACATTATTAACTAACATAAAGTCTTTGTCTAAGGTATAATTATGTAGATGTTAGCTGATTCATAACAATTTTATATGTCAATTCCATGGACAGTTTTCAGATTCAGAGCGCTGGGAGGACAGAAGGAAGGGCTGCTGCACGCGCATTCCACGTGTCCTCTCTGCCGCTACCGCGTGGATCCGGAGGACATTTTCCTGGTGGATGAATCAGCACAGGCCTAGCCCAGATCCAGCACAGGCTCATCCCAGATCGCAGACCAGGCCGAGTCCAGGCCCATACCAGACCAACTCAGACCCAGCACACAGGCCCAGACCCAACCCAGGCTCATCCCAGATCCCAGACCAGACCAAGCCCAGACCCAGAACAAACCCAAGACCAGCCCAGACCAGAGCTCAGACTCAGCACAGGCCCATCCCAAACCCAAGACCAGACCCGCACAGGCCCATCCCAGATCCCAGCCCACCAGGCCCACACCAGACCAAGCTCAGACCCAGCCCAGGCTCATCCCAGATCACAGGCCCATACCAGAACCCAGACCCAGCTCAGACCAGGCCCAGTACAGGCCCATCACAGATCCCAGCCCATGACCAGGACCAGACCTACCAGGGGAAATGAATGATGATGAGGCGAGGACAGTTGGAGTGGCAAGAGGGATAATAAATTGGAGAAGACAGAGAGTGGGAGCAAGAAGGAAAGGACAGGAGAGAGAGAGAGAAGAGGGACTAGTGAGAAGGTGGTTGATGTAAGGAATCGTTTCATTTTATCAGTAAAAGACCTAGAAAAGAAAAAGAATCACTAAGCCAAAAGCTAATAAGCGCTGCATGAAATAACTTGCAAGGATTACCTTTCCAGTATCAGCAAGCTCACCCCAGTCATATTGTTCACACTCTTTTGTTGCAAACTCTGTATTTGCCTTTCGTTTCTTTGAGGCTTCACTTGGCTTCCCAACGCCCTGCTCATTCTCCTCATCATAGTTATCCCCATATACAGAGATTTTGAATTCTTCTAATGCCCTCACCACTCCTGGTCTGCAGGTAACACAACCAGGATTATCATTTAATACTTAAACTCTTGAACAGCAAATATTTTCCAATGAAGAGATCAAAGGTCAAACAGGACATTTTACAGTCTGCAATTCAGACTCAACAAAATACTCAATTTATTATGAGTAACTAGAGCTTACTTGGCCAAGCCTTCCTCGTCAGGTAATGTTTCATCTTTCATTTCCGGAATATCATCCTCTTCCAATGCCAATGCCTGAAGTACAGCATAGTGTCTTTGCAAGGCTGAAAATGAAAATAGCTTATTTGTTACCAAAAGCAATCATAATATCTTTTCTTTTTGTCAAATGGGAATAGTAAATAAAAGTAATGATCATACACTATAAAGGAATAAAATCAAAATAAGTGAACAGGCATGAAACAGTAAAATGTTATCATGAAATTAATATATTTCTACAATTTATTGATTTCATTGAGTAAAATTTCAACAAAAAGGTCAAATTATTGGGTAAAGCTAAAGGAATGGAATGTATAAATGCAATGCTTTTCAACAGAAAAAGTAATCTATCAGAGTTGAAGAGATGAAAATGTTGGGGTAGATGGGATGGGTTAAAAAGGATATGAGATTCAGAGGCATATTAAGAAAAAAGATGAGAGAATCTAGCCTAAATGGTTTGGTCATCAAGGAGAAACCAACAGAGGCCCATGTAAGAAAAGCGGGTGAGATAAAAAGATTAACAAAAACAACTTTATGATTCATTGAACAAGTTCTTGATATTTCCAAAAAATTGGTTTTAAGATATAGCACGGTGCCTTCATTCAATCAAGGGAAACAACCCCACCAAGTGAATAAGCTTTTGATGCAATTTATCAGGTTCAGAAATAAACTCCTCAATATATACATCATTTATATTTAAACTCCGGTAACATTTACAGAACATACAAGATCAGTAGAATATTTCTCCACGCAAATGAATATTATATTTGGAAAAATCGTGAGTAACAGAGCTACTTAGTCGTTGTAGTCGTACAGAAATCACCCACATGCTTAATCCTATATCTTGGAAGTAAACTGTCTGTAATTCAGGCGAGGTAAGTGTTTGTATTTAAGGTTTAAGTAATGATAATGACGCAATGCAGCAGATGAGAGAATAAAATTACTATAAAAACCAATGAAGCTTTGAGTATATACAGAATTGCCAAACATCAAGGAGAGGTAGTAAGCTAGAGGAAGAGAGAAGAGGCTTACCAGGGTTGGTCAATTGGCATACAGAAAAATCTTTCAAGTCAACACGCTTAATTAAATCAGCTGCCCTTTTTATTTGATCACTGCTTGCCTTAGTCACCATCCCACTTGTATCTGAATAACGCTGTAAAATTCATATCCACCAGGACAATAATTTAGTATTTAAAATTTTCACTGTTTTAGACATTGTAAGTTTGAACAAAGCCAAATATTGCAGTTTCTACCTCTTCAACAAGTCTGATGTCATCAGAATATGGAAGATAAATCATGTGCATTCCCGGTGGCTCAATCTGATTACCTGATTGAATAACTTCTTCCTAAAAATCATACACGACGTAAGAATCTGATACAAACACGTTAAATCAATAGTTGAGATTATGATTCGATTGTATTGATTCCAACAATTTTTAGATGCAGGTTAAAATTGTGTTAATTCAGGACTTTGGAATGATTCAAAGTGAAGCAGACCATTTTTTGTTATATATATGTTCTTCCGATCTCTGCATTACTCATTTGTTTATGCTGATAACATAATGATTGCAAGTGATGATCATGATGGCATTGAATGCCTCAAACAACAAAGATTTTCTTCGAATTGAGGTAGCTCACTCAAAGGGAGACACATATGTTCTGAATATTTAGGAGGGCGGCATGTTGGATAATGAACCAAATGATTCTCATGTACCCAAATGGAAGCTTCTACCTAACCAGGACGTCCTATTTTGATCCTAGGGATACTACAGGTTGGTTGGCAAGTCAATTGACATATCAAGACCACTGTCCAACTGACAAGCAATCTATTTCTGACAACCATGGTTTAAAAAAGTAATCTCATTCCACGGAGGAGTATACAGCAAAATGTTTTTGAGAGTTCCAATGCAAAGGCAAACTACCAGACCATGGTCCTTATCACATGTGAACTCGTGAGTGAAACAACTTCTCCAAGTGTCACGATTTTGCAGAGGTATTGGAAAGTCGTCTTAATTGCAATCAACCCTAGCCCACCTTATCTGTGGCCTCTCTAAGGTTGTCTAATTGCAACCTCAAGGATGGTGATTTAGTCCCAACTAGAAATCTGGCTTAAATATAGCTTATAAAACTTGGGTAATTCTCACATTACAAGCGAATTTTATAGGGTTAATAAGCCTTCTAAAATGGTATTACAGTCCTTCCTAGATTATTATTAGATTACATGTATTTGCCACACTACATTTGCCACACTACAGGCCTGTAGCCTGGGCATGGGGGGAATGTTGTAAAATCACCTTGATGGCAATCATCCCTAGCCCAACCCAGGTGGGACCTCTTTGAGGGCTGCCCTTAATTGTCAGCCTTAAAGGTGGTGGTGATTTAGTCTCACAATGATTAAAGATATGACAAATAAAACTTATAGCTCAGACAGTTCTCTTACAAACTGGTTTTGTGAGATTGGGTTAGGTTTTCTAAGTCTATGCCTCATACATAAGCCTTATTTGTGATAACTGAGCAGCCTTGTACATTGTCTCTAATCAAGCTTTTCATGAACAAACAACAAATTGAGATTGATTATAATTTTATTCATAAAGGAGATCGCTACATCATTTGTTGGTAAGCAACCAGGACCAGCATACCACATTTTAAATTATAGCAATTGGACTTCGACACTCTAAAATTGGACAGGTATAATTTTAAATTAACAGCAAAGTAGCGGTCTAAAATTATTCAGAAGTTGAGAGACAAAGCCATCAAACTACGACGTCACATCAGCTTTGAAGTCAAGAAAGCAATCATTCATTATAAAGACAAATTTCTAGCATTCAACATATTGTACCTGTGCAATGAGAGCAACCAATTGAGGGCGAGAAGAACTACCACTAAAAGCGACAGCAAAACTGACAAAAACATCAGATAATTACTTTGATTGGTAAGTATTAGCACATACAAGCCATTTAACATCAGTCATATTGCAACCACAAAAACTACCACGTCAATCATGTAATAGCAACACAGTAGTTTTACATGAGGATGCTTTGTTAATCTATAATATTTGTCGCTTGTTTTTGTATATACAGACACTACCTAACTTGATTTCAGTTCCAGCTTTCACAAACTCCTCTCTTGCCCTTTTCCTACTAACATCATGCAACTGCCCCACAAATGGCAAAGATTTCTCGACGTAGAATTGATTCAACATTCTACCACTTCAAACTCTAATTTGATAAACAAATAACTTTTTAGGAAAAAGAAAATGCAGATATCCAATTGGAACGTATTTGATTTGAATCAGACTACATTATTTAAGATATTAAATTTTCATAATCGCTAAAAACAAAAAATAAAAATGTTGATGTAGACGTGAATAAAGGATTTGACAGTGAAATTTTTGAAAAAAAAACAAACACCCTTAAAGACAAGGAATAAAGGATACCGATTAAGTTGTATCATGGACCTATGAAGGGCAACGAAGATGCACATGCTGCTGTCTGTACCCTGCAAAGTAAAAGGCATCACAGAAGAATACTGTGAAATAGAAAATGTGATAAGATACAAACTAGAGAAGCATGTAAGATACATTTGGTGCAACTATTATACAGGTCAGCATTTCCAAAAATACCAATAGACCACTAGATTTGTAAATGGGACACTGTAAGCACCCATTTCATGAGGGCAATTTATCGGTAGAACAGTCATCAGCACAATTTGCATCAAAACAAGATTCCTGATGACAAGATGACGAATGCACATCATCTATGCACCAATGAAAGATTCTATTGAAATCACACATCAAATAGGGATATGACCAATGAGATCCTTATAAAGCATGAGCAGTTGTTACCTTACAAACCAAATTAGTGAGGCCGATAAGCCTTAAGCCCAATGTCTTAAAAGTGAGAACTTGCTTAAACCTTACAAGGACTACATTGATCATATCTCTACAAGATGTGATCTAAACTCACCCATAATTGATAATTTGGACATCTAGAACAAGACAAATACAGGCTTCAAGTCAAGCTCAACCTCACAACCAGTAAGGTGTGAACTACCCAAACCTGAGAGTAAGGAATATGAAAAGTAGCCAAACCTTGTATAAAATAAGGATTATATGCCAGAATTTCTGTTTTTCTGCCTTTTTCATTGATCATTATACCATCTATAAATATTACAGATATTTACAGCCACCAATAGCAATAATGGCACAGTTATTCTAATTCCTATAATTAGGTAATCTAATGAATACAAGGATTTCCAATTTAAAATATACAAATTATAATCAACATTTAATAGAAAATATTAACTATTGGATCCTGATTGACACTATATTTGGCATATAGATTAGACGGGGAGATCTCAACACTGTCAACACACAATTTCACCAAAATTAAACAACGTTAAGAGTATTTGATAAGAAATCAGCACCGAGCACAAAAGTTGCAATTAAAACCAAACATTATCCATAACTAAAGATGCCATCAACAGCTCATATATGACAAAACCAGTAACCTCATCACTAGGGTAAAGGAAAGTTGATGGCTTCAAGTTGTAATAATCTCTCAAGCAACTCAGTGGCTTGAACCCTAAAAGATGAAGATGTCCGGTTGAAACTCTTTTAATTTCGGATAGTTGCTTCATCAAAAATGTAATATTCTGGCTGAAAAAAATCAATAATATTATAATTAGATAGAAAACTAAACAACAGGGCCTCAAGAAATAGACTAAGGGAATTTGAAGAATTTATACAGGCATGCATTTAGCAATTTCATGTCAATCTGTCCAACAAAGCAACCCAGTTTCAACAAATTTACGGAGTTACTTGGTAGACTGTATATCCCACAGTTGGACTATGGTTGGTTATTCTAATCCCCTTTCAGAGCTGCAAGTCTGCAACCCTTTCAAACTATAAAAACTTTCATCTTTCTAAAATAAGGTCTCAAGTTGAAACAGTTTAGAAACAAAAACATCCACGAGCACATAATTTCCAGAAAATGTGAGGAAAATACCAACTTTTCACAACCAGCTGGGTTTAGGAAGACCTGGGTGATGTTTGATGCCTTTTCTGTTTTCATTTTCAATTGGTATGTTTTTCACTTATCATTACAGAAAATGCCACCTTATTTTCATTGTTTCTTTGAAAAATCCGAAAAATGAGACAAAATCAAAGCAAGATAATATTTAACACGTTATTTGAAAATGGAAACAGAAAAGCAAAAAAAAAAAACACAGCTTTTTATTCAGTCAACCAACACCAATTTCAATTTGTCAGTGACAGCTAGCTACCTTAGTTTTGGCAGGCACAAGGAAGGGTTTGGTGGTAGGGAAAATCCTTAATCCAGTTTAATTTTAGTCTACATAGAAGTAGATTCACAGCAATGTAGCAATTTTTCACATAGTACAGTTAATACTATTTGTCAAATCAAATCTAAATAGAAAAGATTGAAATGAAGAAAATTGTCCAAACATTCAAATTAAATACAGATAAAAGCATAAAATGCATACTTTTTATAAGGTAAAAACCGTCTAGTAGGTTCTTCCACCAATGCACCAGTATCAGCACAGATGAAAGTCCTTTCACACTGCACCATCAAACCAGTTTACAATTGTCATATACAGTTCTAAGAGCACTCCGCATTATGGTCAGACTAAAAGAATATAACCAATGAGAATACAAGAGCATTGTGATTCTACAGATAAAATCATATAACAAAAAAGAGCATCATTACAGAACACTAACAACAGGAAAAATGAGGCAGCAATTTTTTTCCAGTAGCTTGATTTTCATGAAACTACCAGGAAGCCATAAAAAAAGTTTGAACAAATTCTTTCTCCAAAGTAATGATTATATTCTACAAATAAATTTTAGAAAGTAGACTCATCTTTTTTGGCTATCTATATACAATAGTTATGGATACATGGATTATGTCCCGTTTCAATAAGGGACATTACTACAAAAAAGAACAAGATGAGTACATTCTCAAATTTAAATTGTATCATTATACCATTCCATCGAAAATAGACTATTTTCAAATTTAGATTATAAAATTAATCACCTTCAAAGGACGATTAGTAACAGAATCAAGCCATGTGATAGCTCCTACACATCAAAAGCAAGGAGTGTCATTCAATTTAATATAAGCTCAATATGTATAAGCTATAACTTTCCAGGTTAAAACACTTAAAAGGTGACCAATGGAAAACTTTGCACAGGTCCCACGGGCCATAACAAAACACTAGAACAACGAAAATGAAATATGCAAAAACAATAGCTTCTATAAGCTGATAATGCATATAGTATAAATTTCCATGTTAAAAACTTAAGAGACCAATGCAAAATTTTGCAGAGGTTACACAGGGCAAAATAAAATAAAAACACTGTACAAAGAAAATGGATTATACAAAATAATAGCTTTTGTAAGTTAGAAAGTGACGTGAAATTCCTACCGCGGACAGTGGGACAAATTAAAGCATAAGAATTAAGTTCTATGGATATCCCATTGACTATTGTGAATTTAAGTCTTTTGACGATGCGCTTGGTAAACATGCGTTTCCTTAACTGATCTTTCATATCCTCCAATCTGAAATTCATACACAAAATTGAAAAAAAAAACTGAGACTTAAATTGAATTGTGCTTTAAATAAACATAGCTTGTAATTTTAGTACAATTTTTAACTACTAGTTGCACAACATCATAATCTCATTAAATATAAACAAATATTACAAAAACGTGAGCTGTTTAGTTCAGTGAAGTAATGATTTCAAGCAATACTACATTTTCATCCTTTAAATAATTGAGACTTGGAGCCTGTTTCCACTGTGATATGTGTAGTTCACATTAATGAATTTCACCTCTTTCATTGGGGAAATATAACTAAACTATAGAAAGATACCAATACATGCCAATCGTATACAATTATCCCTAATGCAAGATCAGCGCCATAATGTCTAGTAATAAACCACGCCTATAGAATAAATGACAAATCATTTGCACCTGAAACTTTCTTAATTTAATGGTTTAGCCTACAGTTTTTTCAACATCTAAGTCTAATTATTTGATTATCCTCCATGCGATCTAGGGATGGCAAATCAACTTAGGGCCTCAGGTATTGTTTGAAACTGTCCCGATTTTGACAAGAAATCCATGCATTGACTGTGTATGGGTATGGGTAATACCTGATATTTTAAATTGGGTACAGGGATGAGGATGGTTATGTAAATATATGCTCCATTGCCGTTCCCATCCTCCCCGTAGTTTATTAGGTATCCTAAAAAACTTATCTGCACTTTTATCTTTGGTCCATAGTTTTGTTTCGTTTGGATAACCCTTTTTTCTTTCTTTGCTACACAACTTTTCATTCTCTCTCTCAATTGTTCAACTTGCTTAATATCCATAAAGTTCAGTTGGATCCCCAAGGTACTTTCTCTCTTATCTAGTGATGACAAATGAACTCGTCTCCGCAGGTATGGTTCAAACCTGACCTGATTTTATCAGGAAATCCACCGCATTACGGATATGGGAAATACCGATTTTTTAAATTGAGTATGGGGACAGGGATGGGTATATACATATCCACCATATCCACACATCCATCCCTGTCCTCATACTTATCCCCATCTTAAATTACTAAAACTCATTTAATTTATTAGATAACCTAAAAAACTTATATTGACTTTTTTTTAGTTCTCAGTTTCCTAATTTACTTCTAAGTCATACATTTGATCATTTGTACTCTTCTCTATAATTATTTGACCTTTATCCTATTTGATATTCTCATTTGATATTTATACAATTATAATTTCTTTCTTGATATTTAAGAGTGGAGAATAAAAAAATGTGTATTTTTTTTTATAATGAATAGTTGATAATATCATATTTCCTTTAGTTTATTTTTATTTTTTATAAAAAATTATTTAATTAATAGTTGGACAGTAAGAGGGCGGGTATAGGTATACCCGTTCCCCAATGGGGATGGGGATAGGAAAAAACAATTAATACTCGTTGCAGATGGGGATGGAAATGAATTTTTACTATGGGGATGAGGATGGGATAGTCAAACCCGCACCTGCCTCGTCCCGTTGCCATCCCTACTTATCACAACCTTGATTACACATTTTTCCATTTCTATGGTTTCATTCAAATGTGTATTGCATTTCAGCAAACACAAACCTCAATTTCATTAAATCAAATAGTTTATCGGGCACACATTTGATTATTTCTACTCCTTTTTAATATCTTTACTTACTGTTTTTCTTTACATGAGAATATCTAACTCTTAATTCCAAGTGTTGAATCACGTAAACCCTTTGGTACTCTGTTTTGATATTTATGCAATAATTGTGTCTTTCTTTATATATGATATTGACGAAAAGAAAATGTGTCGTTTTGATATTAAATTCTTGATAATATCTTCCTTTGATGTGATTTTTATTTTTTGTAAAAAATTATTTAATTAATAACTGTAACAATAAGGAGGCAGGTATGGATGGAGGTTTAAAAATACCCGTTACCCATTGGAGATAGGGATGGGTCAAAAATTTCATACCCATTGGATACTCGGATAAAATTTTACTTTAGGGATGGGGATGAGATGGCGATAATCAAACCCACACCCACCCTGAAGCCATGCCTGATGGGATTTACTCTTCTTACTAAAACTTATCTAGTTATTTCCAAAAACATGTTCAAACTACCTAAGGTGAGATCCTATCATCTTTTTCGCTACTATATATGGGTATTGTTGGGCACTTAAGCCTGCATGTAAATACTCCTACAACAGTGTTCTCCAGCAGCCGTGTCTCTTTTTTCTGGTTAGTAACTTTCCTGACGGATCATTCTCTGCTGCATGTCTGTGTCTCATCTACCAACCTTTCCAGTTTCTTTCTTTCGTGAGTATGCATACCTATATGGCTGTACATTGATAGGACTAGTACCTGGTTGAATGGGAATCAAATGGTCACTAGATCTCAAATGGTCACTAGATCTCCTAGGGGGCAGACCCTTTGGCTCTTCAAATACTACCACAAACACCCATTAGCGACCCTTCGAATTCTTGTTTTTTTCCCGGTCATGTCAGTTGCTGATTCATGTCACAAGGCTGATCTAACTTCTTCTGAGATAGTGAATGCACACCATAAAATTCAAAATACAGCATAAGCAAAGGCCCTTGGAGAATTACTTCATGTTGCTTTATTAAGGCTTTTGGAGATACCAGTTCCTATCTTAAGAAGGAACCCCTTTCAGTCATGCCTACTGTGCTGATAAAGGTCATTGTGATTTCTGAGAGAGAGCCTTCCAATTTACCTTCATATCTCTCAATTTCACCAGCCAAGAAATTCCCAATACAGTGTCCGCACTGACCAAAGGAAAGAGGTGAAAATCTTCAACCACTGCAATCCCCTCCAGTTGCTTACAAGGCCCACTTGACTTATTCTAATGTCCATCATCCAATCTAACTGTAAATTCAGGAATCCCCTCCACTAGTATCTTCAGGACCATCGCTAAGTTATTTGAGGTGCAGCTAGGAATCGGTCCACTGTCAACCATCACTACTACAGTCTTTTTTGCCACTACTCCTTACAAAATCAGAGTGTTTGGCTGAGTAAAGCCTCCCATTGAATACTAAATCCAAGAGGTGGTGCTCCATCACCATTAACTACAGTTCTACATCCTCCTGTTTTTCTGCTACTTTGTCCCCTGTATTCTTCTCGCCATCTGTCTCTTTTCCTTCCACCATAGTCTCAAGTGTCATTCCAGAAACTGGAGTAAATGTCCAAACTGTTGGCCATATAGAAAACACCTGTCTTTGTCCCTCCCTACCCTACTGTTCTCAGTTGTTTCAATGCAGTTGGACCCATAATTTACTGAAGAAATGTGCTTGTGCTGGGTCAGGAGGACATGGTAATGGGTTGCAAGTTGGTTGTGCTCCCCTCAAGCTGAGTCCAATGTCATGGTTCCCATAACTGTGCTCCAAGCTCCTATTACCAACTACTATCCTATCACAATATATCCCCTCACTTATATATAAGTCACAATAATGTTGAATGACAGGACCCTCCCAAAACTAAACTCAACCTAAATTACCCTTACCCCCACCCCTAAAGACTAAACCTTAAGCCGTAACCTTAAATTGAATTGAGAAGAATGTACAGGGCCTTTTATTCTCTTCTTAATAATGTCTAAAATTAGAGGATACCTTTCTTATTTTATATAGTCAGCGTAAGTTATTACAATAATCCAACTCCAACATAGATGCATTGCGAAACAAATCAGAATTCAGAACCAGAATAATGCAAATGCTTAGGACCATTTGCCGACATCTCTGTAATTTATAAACTTGTGAAAAGTAAAATCTTTATATGAACAAAATACAGGAAAATTTCAAGCTCACTACCCCAGCTAAGCAACAATTTATGTGCCTGAAACTCAATGTTTAAGAAGCATACAAGTAAAACTACAATGCCAAATTTCAATAACACGAGAGAAATAAGCCACAGAACATCATAAATAGGATGACATACTTGTTTCTTGCAGCTGGGATAAATTCAACTAAATCATCTCCTTCCAACCCAAGCAAATCCTAAAAGGCATACAATTGACAAGTAAGCATGGAAAAATTATATAATCAAGAACAGTTTAGAGAAGAAATTTGAGGGTGGGGGGTAGCATAACAAATATATGTCATAGATATGTAGACATACAGCATAGAATTGAGATACTTTGAACACTTCATCAGAGCAACTCAAGGGAAGAAGTTCAATAGAAATTCCAAGATCCTGTGCATCCTTAAGAAACCAAAAAAAGTAATTATGAACCACTAACATTCTTCAAACCTTATGGTTTTACCATCTATGCTATAAACAAAAGCGCATGTTAATGGGTACTTTAGCTCTCTGCAGGGTCATCCTTATCATATCTGCTTTTGAAGCCCCTTTGATACTTCTGAAAGGATCATCATCATTTGTGAACAAAAGTATGCGTTTGTCAACGGTCCTTGCTGACCTGGTACAAATGTTGCCCATTATCAGTAACCAATAATCACATAGAAAAACTGTAAGTAATGTGTGTATCCATAACCAATATATTACCCTTTACGAAGAAGTGCCTGAGCTGCCCAGATAGCATTGTACAGAGAATTTTCTCGAGTATCCGACACAATGCCATGCTGACTTCCAATGTGTTTTGAAAATGATTCTAGAGAAGATTGAAACAAACAATAGTCCCAGAATTATCAAGTACATAATACAGAAAACAAGACAGATTCTGAATCAGAAATTAATCCTATTAAATGTATAATACTCCACATCATACACTACATATGGACAATAACAGTTCAGAAACTTACAAAACCATTACATAAAATTCATAACGATTGAAAAAGATACAACCTATACGCTAATAATGTGCCCGTATTATGAGTTAGCAGACATAATCAATGTAATCGCCGGTTTAATTAAATTCATGGCTTTACTTTTTTTGTTCAACTTCACATCCTCTTTTCAATTTTCTCTGCCAGTCATCAGAGCCAGAACAACACCACTATTATCCAAAAATCATTCGAAACCCTAGTTACAGCTTCAAAAAAAGAAACAGCAACAGGCAGCTTCAGAGGTAACAAAACTTCAAAAGAAGGAAATTTGCACCAGGTAAACAATATTTTGCCCATGTTTGTACAACATCATGCAGTAAACTTAAGCAACATAAGTTTGAAAACCAATTAGTCAGCAAGCCAAAACTTTAATCATCTCGTCAGTGCTTGATATGACAAAAAAATAACGAATTTAACAAGAATACAACACCAAGTTCAATGTCATCTCTTATGAAAAGGAGATGACAACAAGATATTTTAGGGTAAATAAGGTCCACCAAAATGGTTCTCTATATCCACCACCACAACTGGAAAGCCCAAAAACTTACCCTCCAACTGGTCAAATTCTTTTATGAGCCTTGCTGTTGGCCTGTCTAGAAACTCTCTTTCAGGAACAGTAAATACAAAAACACTGTTTAAGTCTTGTAAATTCTTCTTCTCCCTCTGAAATAACAAATGGATTAAATAGGAGAGAATGCAAAACAAGATACACTGAATAAGAGTTTTGCCTTAGTAATATGCGCAATGAAGGGTGTGATTATTGCCATCACATATTACTGAGGTAGCAAGGTGAAAATTTAATTCTAAATGAAGTGCAGAACCGATAATTTTAGGGTTTAAGATTTATAAAACTGAAAGGCAGAAACCTAGTCTTCTACTTTGTAATTTCTACCACACACGTCAAGAATAAAACCAAGATTGATGACGGTGCTGTCTTACTTATGGTTTTCCCCCACTCTACAGTGTAGCGGAAAATGCAAGAAATGGTGAGTAAACACTTACAGTATTGAAGAAGCATACGGCAACTTGGTCGTAGGATCTGCTAATGATTTGAGTCTTTAGTGTTTGAGATATACAAGAGATGGCAATGTGGAATGGAGTCTCAGGCTTCTGCTGGTCTTGCTGGGAGTACCATGGATAGTGAGTTTATGAGGGGCAAGAGAGTGAAAATAAAGGAGAAGAAAAGTTACCGCAGGGGAAATGGTGTTGAACATTTTAGGTGAAGCATCGACCAGGTAAACCACGTACTCTTTGGTCGATTCATCTTCCTGATAAAAGGGTTTTCTTTTCTTGAGTGAATATTCGAAAAGAACAGAAAGAAAGGAAAAAAGAAAAATAGAGTGAGAGAAAGTAGTTTACAAGGAGCGAGCTTTGATCGTAGTCGTCGTCATCTCTGAAGATATCATCAGCGTCGAACTCCATATTGCACTTCCACTTCGCGCTTCTCTTCTTTTCGCTTCGAATCCAAACACCTTTTATCTCTCTCTAACACGCGCCCAAAACGTTCTTGGACTGTGCTTCTTATATATGATTTTTTAAAATTTGAAAAAATATAAATGAGTTGTTCTAGAAGAATTTAGAAGAATCTCCCAAAAATATAATATTTTGTCTTAAGGCATGTGAATTTACTTAATTATTTTTTTAATTTAAGTCATGCGAAAATTATCATCTAGTAACCATAGGAAAGCTCAAGCACACCAACTTTTATTTAGTCTCCTTATAAGTTATTATTGTAAAACCATAACATTTTTCAACACATATGTATATAAATATATGCTAAAACTTAAGATACCCAAATACTATTATTGTTAGAAATGTTTGCTTCTGTATTATATTACAAGAAACTTCCAATACAAGATAATAAGTCATATAGTTAATCAGTTTTTCAATATTATAAACAAAGTCACAAAATAAATAATAAAAATAGTTATCTTTTATATAAAATATATATATATATATATATATATATAATTAAAATATAACGTGTCATGTATATAATAGATAGATAGATAGATTTACTATATCCTAATATCATATTCAAATAAAGTAGTATAATAAAAAACGTGCACAGAGTTATTTAAAACTCAAGAAAATAAGTTATTTAACGGTTGACACTGTTGATAATGAAAACAAACACAGCATGTTTATACAACTAAAACTGCATTAATTCCTTAATGCAATCCAAAATTTCTCTAATTTGGGAGCGGCTTTATCCTAGAAGTCCATATTTTTCTTCTTGCACTTCTACAGAGAATATTTCCTTCATCTTCTTAACCCTAATCCTTTTCACCTTATACTTTGAAGCCCAATTTTTTTATTCCAAAATATAGAATAAAAAAATTATATTTCAAATTATATAATTTAAAATACAAATTTTAGAATATATTTTTGGAATTAAAAGAGCGCAACAAGAAAAGCATGGAAATGTAGAGAGAAGCACTCTTAATTTGGTATCAAAACGGTCCACTTCGTACCATAAATTGTAAATCTAGTATTAACATTCTCCGAGACAAACAACCAGGGATAAAAAAAGATTCTGATGGTTATCACCTGTGATCTCGATGGTTATTTACATTTATATGTTTATTTAAACATCTATCTACTGAATTATGAAACATTTGTAATCCAGACACCCACGTTGACACATTTCTATTTATATTATCATCTACCATTAAAAATGTTTATTAAACACTAATCTATAAAACGGTCATTTTCGTAAGACATCTGTTTTATAATAAGCTGGTAAGGACTTCTTATTTATGGTTGTGTTCTATGCGTTCCCGCAACATCGTATTTTTATAGAAGTACTTTACAATAAAGCTATCCCAAAATAAATCAAGTTAAATTAAACTCACTTTTCACTGAAATTAAGTTACAATGTTCAGTTCAACCAAACTTTACTTTTTTTTTAACTAAAAAAAGGGGCCACCAAGATCTAGTTTTAAGTTGAAAACTTTGTACACCAAAAATTACAAATATTGATAAAGAATGGATATAACTGTTTTACAACGTGCAGGAAGCCACAGTGGAAAAGCTTCGCACAGCCCAAAACTGTTATACTTTCGACTCAATTTTATATGACCAAAATGTAACAAAAATACAAAGAATTATCAACTATTCCCCACCAAAAATTACCAATAGAGCCAAGCCAACCTGTCTATGTGACAGGAGAGAAACGCCACAGAACTCGCATGCATCAAGCCATTGCTGCGCTAACCCAAGAACAGACAATGGTTCCCATATATTGGAAACAGCATAACCTTCAACCCAACAAAATATAGACATGAAGGGGCGGACAATGAAGAGAATGGCCACTCTCACCCATTGGATAGTGCGAAGCACCAAACTACTGAATCCACATCCTCTGAAGTCAACGACAACTTCGGAGCACCAAACTCACCCTATCAATATCAAACCTGAAAACTCTTTAAAGTTCACAGGACCAACTAGGACCACTGAGCCAATAAATGCCTCACAGAAATACGTAACCATCTTCTTCGCTTACCAAGAATATACACACGCGAGAGCTTAAGAATCCGTGATAGCTGATGACTTCTCTAATTTTTCCTTCTCAATCTCCCCTCTTCTCAGCTCGGCATGCTGTGTAACACCATTTGCAAGAGCTTGATAAGAGAACTCGAGTGTCTGGGTAAGGTTTTGAAATCCCACCGGATCTGATGATTGCATCACTACAGCCAAATTTATATATATTTATGTCAGACATTGATGAAACTTCTAACATGTCTTAAGGGGTAGTATCAGCATACCTTTCATTGTATCCACAAAGAAAACAAAAGGATCCACGTCATCAATTGCAGACTGCAACTCTTCATCATCACTAAAGTCATCATCTGAGTCATCATCATCCTCATCGTTGGGCCTGAATGTCCTTGTCTTTGGAGTGACATTGTAGAAAGACAACAAGAATTAAAAATTCAAAAGATACAATAAAATAAACTTCTATTTATTGTCAAAAAACAATTTTGTGAACATTTCCACTTAGTAAATACTCTATCGGCTGAATATCACTTTATGCAAGAAGTGATAGATAGGGAATCAAACACAATCACCCACCACCTATGAATTACCACCAGCAGCTATAGAATGAAGCTGACAGTGGTTAAAGTATTAATGTGAGTTATATTATTTCACATTTACATTGAATCACTCAAATGTATCTATCTATTTTAATGCTAATCAATGGCATATGCCAACAAAACAATTTATAAAATTAATATGCTAAATGACTAAAAATCAAAATATCTTACTTTTAATGCTCTAATTTTCTCTTCACATAAATCACATTTAAAACTAAATTTCTTACCCACTGAGCAATAAACGGCTCCCATTTTTTGTTTCATAACTTGCAAAACAAAAAATAATAAACATTGTTTAAAATTAATCAAGTTTCAGAATCAAATGGTGAAACACTCGAATAGACATGTAAACCACAAATTCATTATTCCTTTATAGAAGTAATGCAGGCAAACAAAGGTATTTATGTTTTGGTATCCACAAACCTGTTCAGCCAACTTTCTAAATTTACTACTGTCAGCTTCATCCCCGTCCTCAGCATCAATTCCCATTTCCTTGTCAGAACCATTGCCATCTTCATCTTCATCATCAGTTTGAAAGTCATCCATATCATCATCATCTTCAGCTTCTTCCTCTTTTGCAGCTTCTGAAAAGAAAGTGCAATTGCTGAGAATTACATGAACATAAATCTCAAAAAAAAAAAAAAAAAAAAAAAAAAGTTTACTAAAGGTGAACATGCAGTTGGAATTCTCCAATATCACAGTTACAGAGAAAAGATGACATAAAGACCTGCAACTTGATCCTTGTATGCAACCAGAAGATCAAGAGTGACCCGCAACACCTGGCCAAGTGCATCTCCAGGCAATTGACCAGCCGGAAGTGCAAGTAATGATGTCAAACCAAGGCAACAAACTTTCTTGTCATGTTCCCTACATAATTAGATCTAGATATTGTCACACAACTTCCTTTGTAACAAAAAAGCATAGAAGCAAAGAGAAGAAAGGAGGATGGTGAAGAGGCAGGAAATTACAGACCTCTTAAAATTAGCACGCACACCATTCTTTTTTACTTCTTGCAACATATTAAACCAAAGATTGAAGATTTCTGATGCAAAACCTAACTTTTGCAGTATACTGAGAGTTAGAGCTGCATTGTAGTAAAGAGCATCTGCAATCTGCAAAAAGGATAGTTCATTATGAAGTCCTTCTCAGTAAGTTTGGCAAAATCACAAAAACGGATGAACTGAAGTCATTCTTATAGAAATAAACCAATTATATTAGACAAAAAATTTCATAAATTTTAACTTACTAAATCATGCAAAGAAATGTAATCAATGTTAATGAGGAGAACAAGGCAAGCTTCGAAAACTACGGCACAAAATTATACATATCCCATTATTTTAATAAACCAAGTGATTTGTGTAAGTTAAGATTGGAAAACCAGTGTAATTCTGCATAGTTTCAATTAAGCTCCACAACACAGGTTTTGGAAGAGAACAATAGTAAAATGGATCTAACTATCCAAAATTAATATATGCATGTGATACCACTTTCATATCACAGCTGGAGTCCAGTACAGGGAAGTTGTTGCATCATGTTTCCACAGAGCATCCATCACACATGCTTTGACGTCCCAAATCACACAATTTCGAAACTTTTCAAAGCCAAAAATTGGCAAAGGAGGTCATCCCATTTTTGGTGGTGGAGGGGGATCTAAAAACCTTCTGAATAAACTGAATCACACACTGCCCTCACGGATCTCTAATCCATTTGACCCAAGTCATCAGACCCAGGCTCTCAGATGCATTTCCATTTTTCAACCAACCACAGGTTGAGATTCCAGCCAACCAACAGCGCTCTAGCACCACATTGTATGTCTGTTTGGCTCACACTCTGTTGTCTCTTGTTAAGACTTAAGCACAAGAGTCTAATCCAAAATCTTAGTCCATTAGGTGGGAGCATCTCAAGTCGTAAGTATCATATCAAGTCGTTTACCCTACTAACTGTGAGAATCCTAACATTGCCAGTTCCTTTAAGGACCAACAACAGCAGCTTTAATTCTATCGGAGGTAGCTTTAATTCCATCATGCAATCCACTATGGTAGTATTATTGGCATGGCTCATCCAGGCCACTATTCTTAAATAATTAGTACAGAAAATCCAGCTGTTGAACATGTGAAAATGTCATAATTAAGCAACAAGCAAATTATCTCATTCATGCATGATGTGTGTCACTATGGATCTTCATAACCCCTTACCGCTTGCATAAGAAGACCTTTCAAACGTGATTTGTTAGTTCGATGCAAGCGTTCAACTGTAATTCTGAGATATGGCTCAACCCATTGATCAACCTGCCCTTTGCAGTTCAGCAACACAACTTCAACAAGCTTCGGAGCTGGCTCAATATCATTATCCTCCATATTTCTGTCTGCCATAACCTTCAATGTGAAATAAAAATCAGATACATGTACAAAGATAGAAGAAATATAACATTCATTTTTAACCTAAATCCTCCTAATAGGTGCTCACCGAACTAATTCTAATAAGGCAAAGATAACTAACTTACAGACGAAATCATATTCCATAGACTCTGTTGATAGTCAGGTTCCTTGCAAGTAAGGAAATGAGCAGTCCCCCTCGAAATATAATTGTCCAAAGGAACCAGAATATCTGCAGAAGAAACTAGACAAGTAAATACAAAGAATATGGTTGCAGATTTTATACAAACACACCAATTTGAATGTCTGGGTACTATATGTCAACAAAACAACCCAGCTATATAATTCAAACTAAACATGTCCCCCGCCTTGGAATAGCATGGATATCAGCTCCATACATAGAACCCATTTTATAAAACAACCAGGATATTTTATTGAGTGCATAGCTGACTTATCTTCAATTTTACTGGGAGACAGCAAAACAGTTCTAGCTTCATATTAATGCATAAAAGGTGAATCAAGAGATGATCCAAACTATGTGCTTGACTATGGTAGAGCAAACAGAAATTGAGATGAATTGTAGCCAAAATGTAGTTGAAGACATACTTGGGAAGAAGTCAATCGCCCAATCTGCAAGTGCTTCCATCAGCAGTGGCCAAAGACTCCACATATCCAATGATATTGTTGGAGAGAAAAAGGTCATATAAGATACAATCTCCAAAACTTCTTCAAAAACCTCTGCATACATTCACAGCAGGTAATGAAAATGAATACAAGCAACCCAAGTGGAATTAAAATTTCAGAAGAATAGCCTTCCTAACAGAATGCAACAACAATAATGAACGTTTAATTTAAAAATCCAAGTGGAAAGTGCAAGTCAAACCAGCTTAAGTTGTTCTCAACATCACATTATTTTAACACAAACTGAAGCATACTACTCCATATTAAAGCTAAAAACATAACAGCTGCACAAAAAAGTCAACGCAACAGTGCTTATAATCACTTGGTGTTCTTCAATATAGTTGAGAACATCTAAAATACTCTCATCAGATTATTTTTATTTGGAAAACCTCACGCATATAATTATCCAACAGGTAAATGAGTGACACTACGATCCAAACCTTAAATTAATATCATCTCTGCTTTAATAAATGTGTATGCATAGACGCACACAAGAAGACATTTACAAGAGGGGGGAAAACATCATCAAAGTCATCAGATAAACATGATGCAGTGGGGGAATACCTTGCCCATCAGTTGTTAACATTCTTCGCATTATGGGAAGCAAGGTTGGCTCAAATTGAACAAATAGTTGAGGAAGACTGCTCACTGATTCAAGTATGGTGCCAATAGCACGCAAACAACCCACAGCAGCAAGAGTACCTGGATCGTCGTCTTCATCATCAGCTTCAGCAGTGTTCATGCACCTCCAAAATGCAGCTGCCTGTGTAAGAAAGAAAATGACAATGTTATAAAGCAAGCACAACTCTTTTGGCAGATTCAAATGTTTTAAAATATATATAGATATTACCAAATTTTGGCAAAGCCCAAGAGCATAAGGTGCCATTTCTTCCCCAAACTTGTCCACAATAGTCTCCAAGGTAAATACAAGGTCCTCATTCTCAATTTCATTCATGAGTTTGAAGAACTCTGGATATATTTTCTTGTCAGTTACACCAACTCACGAAGCCAAATAATAAATGAACAAGTACAGACAATTTTTTTCTCATTCACCTACCATCAAGGAGTTGAGGGAGTATGGGTCGAATTTCATTCAAATCTGCATCAACAAAATTGAAAAATAAACATCATCAGTGCTAAGCTTTAGAAAGATTTATTAAAAGCAGAATAGAAACAAAGACCATTAACCACCTTTGCAAGCTTCAACAAAAGAACGCAGAGCAAAAACAGAATCAATGCGAACAGGAAGTTCAGGATCTCGCATTCCACATACAACACAATGCAATGCCTTCCGAAAATTGTTCTGATCTGAGAAGCTAATCTGGGCATACTGTCCTGCAACCCATGCTGCCTATTTTTCACAAGAAAGTCAATGGATAGCCAAAATTATCAAGAATAAAAATCGAAAATTTCATAAGTATCACATAAATATTAAACTGTGACATAAATGTTTTGTTTGGTTATAGATAAGCTATTTAGAGAAGATTGCAGCATTCCCTACATTCACTGCCTATTAAAATGATAGACAAATGAAGAGAAGAAGATTAGTTCTTCAATAGAGGCTCAAAACCCAAACAGGTGGGAGGATTGTGAGGAAAATAACAAAAGGATATTTTCTTAGTATACATTTATTGCAGCTAATAAACTGTTGTATAAGCATTATCTTATTCTCAAACAATTCATTTATAATAAAATTTAAAAACACGATAGTTTCTCTTTTTTTTCTACAACATAACACAATCAAAGATTACCACTTTCAATTTCCCTTTTTAACATTCTCGGATTAAAAGTCTATTCTCGCCCCTTCCTCTTTGCCAAGTGAAACCAAGTGAAGAGCGTTTTACACTAACCATGCCATAAATCATAACTATGCTCATAAAGATGTGTTATCTCTTATTTATGCAAATCGTTTACCTCCAAAAAATGTTAAACATGGGCAATTGTACATCAAACTAGGGCTGCTTTTAGTATGGTATTCCATATTGTGCAATGCATACTTAGTAGCCTTTTCTAAAAACATTCTACTATATGCCCAAAATAAGGATAAAAGGCAAAGAGTGAAGTGGCCTGCATGCAAAAAGATGCAATCATAAACTATATATAGAAAATGGTACCTTAGCCCTAAGGTGGCCAACCGGACTGCTAAACTCGGGAAAGACATGTTGAACCAACATATGCTCAAGTTCTGATTTGTACGGCTCAGTGTGCTTCAATTTGTCACAAAGTGCTCCAATAGCAAGAAGTGCACCATCTTTCTGTCTATAGGGCTTGTATTCTGCAGATGCTTCATCATACCTAATAAAGTGAAAACCCAATTACAAAACTATATAAATCATCTAATTTATCAGAAAGCAATATATTTACCTTTTAAAAATTTCAACTATGAACTGTATAAACTTGTGAAGATTATCTTTTCCACGTTTTCGAATCAATTCACTCACAAAATCCACGGAAGCAGTTTTGGGACTATACAAGTCTTCAATAATGTCTGTAAATAAGAATTAGAAGCTATAAGCATGTGCCAATGAATTCTTGAAATTTCATGTCCATGTATACAGTTCAATAAGACTTACCGTAGCCTTTTCTTACATATTCATGTGGATCTTCATCCCAAAGCTTTTGATCATTATCATTAAAGGACATAAGAGGGAAAACTATTTCACAGAGAAGAGCATCAAGCCGAGGCTGCAGTGCAGTATACATGCTATTCTTCGAAATACTGCATATATTAAAAGAAATTAAGAGAAAAAATTAATTCCAGAATCATCAACTTCCTGATAACTAAGCACTGGTAAATAACAGCATTCAACAAAGATACTAATATTATCAATATGTGCAAAGTGAAGAGCTCAGAAAGGAGGGATGAGAGTATCAATGGACACAGAGCAACCAATTCACCCTTCCTTCCCCGAAAAATATGTCATGGACTAATTGGTATGGGTCTGGATACGTGAACTTCAAGAAGCCATAGGTTCAAAAGACCAAACTATCCCAGTATTTGATTTTGGGGATGAATGTATATGTCATAACATCTCAAGATCACTATTACTTAGGTTTACTAGCATTAGCAGTTAATACCTTTTTGGTTTAATAATTTCAACCCAAACACCGGCGGTTTATATTTAGGGAGACCATGCAATGGACTATTGGGCTGGTCTTGAGGATTGATAAAGATGACTAGCAAATATTAAATAAGTACTTAATTAATTAGGCAAAAAACGTTGCTTGGCAAACACTAATTAATTAAATGGATGGAGAGAAATGATGAGTGACACTAATTTCAAGGGTTATGTTGGAAAACTAACACAAATTGTCAGGAAATCTAATGTTACTAACAACATGGTACTACTTTCTTTAACTTCGGTGAAAGAGTAAAGGGACAAAAATAGTAGTTATAAAGCTAAGCTCAAATATCCCAATAACAAGAAGAATTTATCGCCGATAGCTAAGTTGAGTTGAGACAACTAATTAATAACAACATGTAGCAATTCATAAACCAAACATTCGAGCTTAGTGCCCAAAAATGTCTTACCTGAATATGCATATCCCTTCATAAATAAGAAAAAGATCAGAACTATACACAAATAAATGAGCATAAAATAATTGATGAGCACCTGTTACTTAGATACTGAAGAACCAGGTTGATAACTCTGTCTGGTAAATAGCCACCAACTCTAATGACATTCAGTAGATTTAAGTAGCAGTCCAAGATCTTCCCAGCATAATGCTTCTGAAACATTTGGGCAAAGGCTTTGTTTTCCAGGTTTTGCAGCTTCAAGTCACCAAACCTATAACAAGGTAATTTAAACAGCAGTATAAATAGAAAATTAATCACTGGGCAGGATAGCTCATAATTGTCAACCAAATTAATTCACAACCTCAAACATACCGAGTATAGAGCCTATTTAGAATGTGAACGGTCCATTTTTTTACCTTCCACCAACCCCATGACTTGCGAAGCTCGGGATCGGCAGGCTGGCCTTCCAAGGGAACAGGTCTCTCCAACACGTTCAAAAACAGCACCATCCAAGCATTGAATACATTTTGATCAAACAAAAGCTTTGGAATCTCCAACTGAATAAGTTAAAACGGCGCACACATAATTGCATTTATCAGTTACCAACAGTTAGGAGGAGAAAAGCATAAAAACAAATAAGGCAGCAGAAAATGATAATTTTATCTTAACGGGAAAAGAGGAAGGGATTCTCTCGTTCTTTTTCCCGTAGATTGAAGAGAATGGGAGAGAAAAGAAAAAACGTACGTAGATGGAGGACCAGAAAATTTTACAGATAAGCTTGATCAAGTCTGCAACTTCGATTGAGGGATTGGGAATTTGGACGAAGGCGTTGAATATAGTGAGGAGCAGAGGAAAGGTCTGCTGGACAACGCCATTAACGGGCGTCCTCTCTTCATCTGACTTGTACCTGCAGAGGGAGAGTGAGGGCATTCATATTAGTGATGGTTGGGTGTTTTCCAAGCGATAGTAAGAAGAGAGAGGGAAACACACAGAGTGACTCACTCGTATTTTCTCGAAAGAATCCGCAGCACAAACAAAGCGGCGTGGACTTGCTGTTGATCCTGTAAGTTCTGCTTGATCCAGTCTAGAAGATGAGGAAACTGCTCCGGATAATCCGAATGGATAACTGTTTTGAGGCACTCACCGAGCTGAACCCTGTATCATGCAAAGACGGGGATGTGAGAAGGAATTGAGAAGAGTAGGAGGCGTAGGATAGTGTAATGTACCTGAGGAGGGGAGGAAGCTGAGGGAGAAAGAGGAGCATGTGATTCCGGAGGAGGTTTTTATCCGTGGGTGAGACGGAGATTTTGCCGTTGTGATCGGGAGACCAATTCTTGGCGATGAAGTTCTTGAAATTGATGGCGGCAACTTGCCGGACGGCCATGTCGCGGTTGGCGTCTACGATGATTTGGAAGAGGCTCGCCGGATGCTGTGGGTTGTACTGCATCTCCTCCAACCTCTGCTCAGCGCCCTTCCGTTCATCGGGATTCGGACTCAGAGCAGCCTGCAGTACGATGGCCAGATCCATCTCCTTCCCTTCGCTTTGCTTAGCTTCTGCTCTGAGTCTTCTCCCAATGCCGCTAAGTGGCTGGCTACACACTCACACTAGGGTTTAGCAGTGCCCAAATGAAACCAATATATCTGTTAGGGTTTTTTTGATTAAGTCTTCAAATTACATTTTCATTAAGCTTAAGTGTTAGGTTAGTGATGTAATTTAGTCTCTTTCCTTTCACCCCACAATCAACGCTCCACCCATCCACAAAACATCCTTTTACATTCATAAAATGTTTCTTTACTACATTAAATTTTGTTATTACAAATAAAGTTTTTTATTTAATCACATTTTGTATTCTGTTTATTAAATAGTGATTGCACAGTGAAAGCAAGTCGGATAAAGAAAATAATGACGGTCTCAGAATTATCAAACTTTCATATTGATTATCTATTACTCAAATAATTAGAGTTAAAAAAACTATTTACATGATATATAGAGAATTTTTCATTATGTTACCTTAATAATTTACCATTAATTTTGTAACAAATATCTATACAGAGATATGGATATAAAAATGTAAAGATTAGATAAAATTAAATTATCAGTTTGATTTTAATTCAATGCAGATATAGCATTTTATTCTATTCAAATGGCTTTGACTAAGATGATACATGTTTAAGAATCACTTCTTTAAAATTGTAATATCTAAAATATTAACTTATTTTATTTTGACAGAAATAAAATTAATAGTGAACTATTTTATTTTAAAAAAATATATAATAAATATTAAACGTAATTATTAACTCTAAATTATGTTTAACAAAAAGTTTATTGAATAACTCACTCATATGATAATACTATTATATGGATAATATTATTATATGAAAGATAATAAAAGACCATTTACTGTAAATAGTCTACAATATTAAAATTAATTAGAGTGTTTAGAGTGTTTTGTTGTAATTATGTTAATGAATTTTCTTAAATGATTTTTTTTTTATTTTAGTCCTTAGATTTATAAACATAAATTTTTTGTATTTATAGATAATACAATGTATTTTGTGAGATTTTGTATATAAAACATTCAAATATTAATATAAGTGTTTTCTTTCAATTTTATTATTGTGTTTTTTTATCTGTTATTATTATGAACTCAACAATTAATATTATTTGCGAAAATATTATAAAAAAATAAAGAGATGAACAAAAATAAACAAAGGATATGAAAATGAAAATAAAAAATAAGAAAAAAAATTAAAAAGTTGAAAACATGATTGTCAAGTTTGATATTGAAATTTTTTTCGGAAATAAGGATTTTAGATTATGGAGAATTACTATGAAAATCATCTTGATACAACAAGCTTGTACATGTTTAAAGGAGTGAGACAAACATGTCAATGTCTCGAAAGGAGAAACTAACATGATCAACAAAGTCAAGAGCATCAAAATTCTATATTTTAGTGATAAGAAATTGAGGGAAGTTGCCAAGGAGGAAACTGTTGTGTTGATGTGGGTGAAACTTAAGTCTTTGACACATAGACTATGTTTAAAGCAACAATTGTATTCGTTCAGGATGACAAACTGTATTAGGAATGATGGTGGAGCAGCTAGTGAATTTCAATAAATTTTTAGACATCTAAAGTATATTAAGGTGAAAGCTTAAGGATGACAATAAAACTTTATTTATTAACACTTTGCCTAAGACATGCAAACATTTAAAGACATTTTGTTGTTAGAGAAAGAGTAAATCATTACTATCGAGGATGTGCAAACCTCAACGAGACTAAAAAGCTTTAGAAGTTTTAAGAATTTAGGGGAGAAGATAATGAGTTGAGTTTGAATGTGTTGAAGTTGAAGGGAAAGAAAAATAATGAGTCTGAAGAGAAGAAGTCAAAATATTATTCCACAATCCATAGGGCAAAAGTTGAGTAACGCAACTGTCACATGAAATGTCATTTTAAGTCAAGTTGTCAAAAGAGTGAGAGAAATGAGAAAACCAAAAAGTCAAATTTCAAGAAGGAATATGCTAATATTGCAATAACATTTTAATAGTTACAAGTTTGCAATAATGTTAACCACAGGTGTTTAACACACAAATAACTTAGATTAGGGACTACTGAAACACTTATCACATGTGTCATGTGGAGTTCTTTAAGACCTTGGAATTGAAATAAGGTGGAGTAGTTATGAGAAATAATAAAACATGTAACATATAAGGCATGAGATCTATTAGAATAAATCTTAATAATAATAAAATGTTGCTACAGAAAGGGAGGTATGTTTTAAAGCTCGGTAAAAAAAAATTTGTTAGTCAACATGTTTTATCAAATGAGTTAAACAATCAAGATTGAACAAAGAATTCAAACAATGTTTGAAGTAGAATATTTTTTCGTTTAAAGACATAGAAAAATGATGTTGGAAGTTCTTTTATGATTTGAAGTTAAAACAAACATTATAATAATATTAAGACTAATTTAACTTCTAATTAACTTATGATAAGTATCTTATTAATTTTCCTTAAACAACTTTATATAATTCATGCTATTAGTTTTTACATATAAATATATTTAAAGATTGTTCTATCTATCTATAATAAATTTTATCTTGTGAGAATCTATATATAAAATATTAATAATTTTTTTTATTTTTTTCAATCTTAATATTGTATTTTCTTATTTGTGATTATTGCAAATTAAACATTAAGATTAATGTCACGTGAAACTTTAACTTTCGTATAACTTATATTAGATGTTGAAGGAAACTTGTACATGAAAACCAAAGAAAAATGACTTTCCTAAACTTCTTTAGAGGTTTACATACATCCATATATGACTCTTCCAAAAGTTAGGATCATATTCCAAAAACTCTAAAACAACACTATGAAAAACGAACCTAGTCAAGGTTTCCCCCTCTTTCATGACACCCAACACAAGGAGGTGATAAATGAAGGACCATGACCTCTGCTTGAGACTTATTTGAGAGCTATTTTCTTAAAATAATTAACTGTATTAACATTCTTCATATAAAGGTCTTATGTAAAGTCACAACGACATAAAAAAAACCACGACAATCCGATGCAAAGCAAAAGAGTCAGCTAACAGATTTTATCTCTGTACATGTGTTATTCTACAATATTCAATTTGTTTTTTTCAACCTTATCAGTTATCACAACTATTCATAAAAAAATATCAAACACCATTATAAGGAACCTCCAGTGCTTTAGAACAATTAGATTCTAAAAATCATATTTTTATAACCAAAATCAAATTGCCATATGCAGACCAAATAATATAGTCCACAATTCCACTTCAAGAGCATGACATTTTAAAAATCTACAAGAAAAGGCTTGAATTAACGAATACACCTTACACTCCACCGCATATATAAAACAATAATAATAATAAATAGTAAATAATGTTAAAATAAATAAAATTAATTAATTAATCTACGAAATACTTTTGACTCCACCTTGTCGAAATGGTGCAATGTAAGGTCTAAAACCTTCACTATAATCATATTTATGCATTATTTTGATATACAATAACTTAATTATTGTATAGTTGAAAGTAATTTTTAATCCATAAATTGAGACATTGGAAATATATATATTACTGTATGATTGCTACAGTTTATTATGTATAATTGACAATCTAATCAGGTTTAAATTTTTTTTTATCATCCTTCGTATTTAAGATTATACTTTTTAGTCTTGAATTTTAAAAATAAATCGTTTTAGTCTCTTCTTAAAGGCTGTCAATGAACATGCTCGCATGATAGACAGTGCACATTTTAATAGTTTTAAATTTATAATTTGAAAATTTTTACCGTTAAACTTTAAAATTTTATATGCAGTTTCTAGCCGTTTAAAACCGTTAACATGATTATAAAAGAACTGTTAGAATAAAAATATATATATAGTTTGAGGTGCATTAATCCCACCCATCACACTACATGCAAGAAATGGGGTTGTGATTTGATTCTACCATTCATTTTGTTTTGGGTTATTATATGCTGAGAACTCTTTTATTTATACAATAGTTTTAGAATCCTTTTATTAAATAATTTAATTTATGTTTTAAATAAATATCTTAATTTAATAATACTTTTAATTTTTTTAAAAATCTAATAAATAAAATTATTTAAAAAAAATCAAATATTACGCATATGGATAAATTAGTATTTTACTCAACAATCACTAAAAATCCATTACTCTCTTCTCGGTTTACACTTAATATTCTATTTCCAAATTTTTCTTATAAATGGTCACAAATTATCTAAAGCAAATATAGACAAATTACCTGAATCAAATAGATACAAATCTGACAAAATATCCCTTAAATTAATCTCCAGGAATACTTAGAAAGAGTGAATAACATAGTCTAAATAATATATAAAAGTTGGAAAGTGGTATAGCCGATAATTGTTGAACAAACTTACTACTAATTTTGTTTTTTACAGCAGGTTTTTTTTTTTCCAATAAACCAAAC